>Ga0224502_10000031_pt1 | contig 42091 bp, 30 predicted proteins | sample SF_Oct11_sed_USG_5_FD_169104 | JGI IMG/M metagenome (GOLD analysis project Ga0224502, IMG submission 169104) | Sediment microbial communities from San Francisco Bay, California, United States - SF_Oct11_sed_USGS_13 | ecosystem: Environmental > Aquatic > Marine > Sediment | place: USA... | reverse complement strand
CTGACGGTTATCGGCTGGGTGATCAAGCAGACCCCGAGCCGGGCTCAGGTTGCCGGAGAGATCCGCCTTCCCGACGGAACCCTTACCGCCGAATGCAAGGCCATCGTTGTTCGACCACCTAAGGAAATACTAGACAAATGGGAAAATGAAAAGCCCTATTGGAAGGTATATGATGATTGAAAATTTCTCCTTTGGAAATATGGTGGTCGATGGAATCACCTATACCAATGACATTAAAATTATTCGAGGGAGCGTAATTTCTCCCTGGTGGAGAAAAAGTGGTCACCAGGTGAACATTGATGACATTCAGGACATTATCGAGGCCAAACCCAATATTCTGGTGCTGGGCAAAGGCAAGCCCGGCATGATGAAATCAACTCGATCGTTATGTGAATTTCTCAAGCAAAACAATATTGATTTAATCGAAGAGAATACATCAAACGCAATAAATACGTTCAACCGGCTCTTTAAACAAAGTAAGAATGTTTGTGCCGGGTTTCATTTAACGTGTTAAGGAGGCTTTAAATGCAAATTCTGGTTCTTTATTTTTCAAAAGGCGGCAACACCAAAAAACTGGCTGAAGCCATTGTAAAAGGGGTTGAAAGTGTCGACGGCGTTAAGGGCGTATTGAAACATACCGATGACGTCACCAAAGAGGATTTTGTATCATCGGACGGCATCATTGCCGGATCTCCCGTCTATTTCGGCGTCATGGCCGCCCAGCTAAAAAAAATCTTCGACGAATTTGTGGGTGTTCGTAAAAAGATGGAAGGCAAGGTCGGCGCCGCCTTTGCAACTTCAGCAGATCCTTCGGGCGGTAAGGAAACCACCATGATGTCCATTATTCAGGTCATGTTGATTTACGGCATGGTGATTGTGGGAGATCCCATGGCGGCCACCGGTCACTTCGGTACGGCCTGTGTCGGTGCGCCGGATAGCGGCAGTCTGGAAAACGGCATGAAACTGGGTCAGAGAGTGGCGGAACTGGCCAAAAAACTGGGCAATTAAATTATATTAAACACGAGTTTCGAACCCGAATATGGCCAATATGATTTTACCTTAAAAAACTTTTCCGACCAGCTACTTTTTTTTGACATTGCTTAAAATTAGGGTTCAATAACTTCGGCATCAAAATAATGGGAAAATAAAATGAAAGGAATTTTTTTGAGATGGTTGATCCTAACATTTTCAATCATCGTTACGTCATACTTGATTGATGGAATACAGGTCAGCGGTTTTTTATCCGCATTCTTTGCTGCCGCTATTTTGGGAATACTGAATGCTTTTTTCCGACCCATACTGTTAATATTGACACTCCCGGTGAATATACTGAGCCTGGGACTTTTTACATTTGTCATCAATGCCATCGTCCTCAAGATGGTTTCCGGGGTGATATCCGGATTTGAAGTTTACGGATTCTGGTCGGCTGTTTTTGGATCACTTTTGATCAGTTTGGTCAGCTGGCTTCTTACATCTTTTATCGGTGGGCGGGGAACGGTTCAGTATATTAATTTAAAAAATGTCGGCGGCAACCGATGGGAAAAGTAAATGCGGATGTCTTTCTAAATTACACCATGAGATTTTTATCCTCACAATAAAGCAACAAGAACGGACCCCATAGACGTTAAGGGAAAACCATCTGTACCCGGAGCAGTTATCGCTAATTAAGCATTTGCGGCGAAACCATATGGACTCCTTGTTTTGCAGCTGTCCTTTTAATTTTCGGACAAAACATATCTTGCGATTTCCTCTACGTGACAATGATCTGTTCCGCAACATCCCCCAAGCACATTCAAATTTTGATTTTTATGATTTTTAGATATATGTAATCAGCAAAAATAATAAAGGAGTGCGTTTCTAATGAACATCATGTATTTTGAAGATATCGAAGTAGGGCAAAATAGGGTTAAATCCGTAACATACCAGGTTAAGAAAGAAGATATCATCGAATTCGCCCGCCAATGGGATCCAAGGTCTTTTCATCTCGACGAAGCAGCGGCAGTGTCATCCGTTTTCGGAGGACTCGTTGCGTGTTCGGCACATATTTTTTCCATTCTTTCGTGGTTTGCCACACATGGTAAGAGGCGCACCGCGTCGATGGCGGCACTGGGCTTTGATGAGCTTCGCATGCGCCATCCTGTTCGACCAGACGACACGCTCTCTTGCACGTTTACATATCTTGAAAAGCACGAGTCCCGGTCCAAGCAAGATCGAGGAATTGTTCGAACTTTGGCATCACTATCCAATCAGCAAAGTATGGAGGTGTTTTCTGCCGTCATCACAACCATGGTCGCAAAACGTCCTCAATAGAAGGAAATCTCAACAAAAACGGAATGAAAAAGCGGAGAAAAAATGAGCCAGACATCTTTCCCGGAATTTTTTGAGCAGTCCCCGATCATTATTGGAGAGGGGGCCGTCATCGAGCGACTGCGCCGTAACACCGATTTTGAACTCGATCCTTTTATCGTTAATTCAGCATTTATTTATGATGAAGCGAAACGTTCGGCGCTCGAAACCATCTATCGGCAGTACCTGGACATCGGCTTCCAGTCTGATTTGCCGCTCCTCCTTTCCACTCCTACCTGGCGGGCCAATCGGAAGCGAATCGCAGCAGCCGGTTATGAAGGAAGGGATGTGAACGGCGACAATTTCCGATTTCTTGATGGATTGCGGACAAGCTACGGTGTGTATGCACAGAAAGTTGTCATCTGCGGCTTACTGAGCTGCCACGGAGATGCCTATAATCCGGAGGAAGCACTCGAGACCGATGTTGCGTTTGAGTTCCATTCTTGGCAGGCCATGAAGCTGTCGGAAGCCGGCGTGGATTTCCTCCTTGCCGCCACGCTTCCGTCCTATAGCGAGGCTGCCGGACTGGCTTCGGCCCTGGCCGCCACCGGCAAGCCGTACATCGTCAGTTTCGTTATTCGTCCTGGAGGCACACTTCTTGACGGTACACCTCTGAAAGACGCTATCGCCGCCATCGATAACGCAATCATCCCAAGGCCACTGGCTTATCTGGTCAATTGCACTCATGCTTCCATCTTCAAATCCGCCATTTCGCATGAAATCAATTCATCCTTACTCGTCAGGGAGCGGGTTGTTGGCCTGCTGGCCAATACAGCGGCCCTCAACCCTGAAGAGTTGGACAACAGCGACGGGTTGGTGGAAGAAGATCCGGAAATTTTCGGCCCATCCGTCGCCGGCCTGCATGGGGAATTCGGCATGAAGATTCTGGGGGGCTGCTGCGGAACCGACCACCGGCATATCCGTCATCTCGCGACGCAGCTTACCTCGAACATCCTCGAACCCGAACCGACGAAATAGCCCATATGGGCAAATTTATCTAAAATTTTAACCCTTAAAAAACAGTTGACGATTTAAACAAAAAGGGGTTAGCCAATATGATGACTAACCCCTTGAAAATATAATTTTTTATTGGTTAAGAAAGACAATATCGAAGTGCCGACACGGGGATGTTCAGTCTGTCTCAAGGTTTTTTACGGTTTTTTACCTTCCTTCCTAATGTTGTTTTTGTATTTATCTTATCAATAGGATCTGCTTCCGCCAGACAGTTGGGTATAAAGCGGCTAAATTTTTTGAATGCAGGCAACCAGCATTCGAATTCGGCATGGCTGTTTGCCTACCGTTAGGAAGGCGGGCGGTACTGACAGATTATCCAGCATGACATCCCCCGATTTGGCCATAGAATAAGTCTTTGAAGGATTTTCGATCATCCGAAAATCAATTGATCACGAATTGGGCTCTGCGATTTTTGGCCCAAGAAGCCTCATTTTGGCCCATAGCGATGGGTCGCTCTTCACCGTAACTGGTGGTGTTCAGTCGTTTGGCGCTGATACCCAGATCGACGAAGAAATTTTTGACCGATTCAGCTCGTCGTTCACCCAAGGCGATGTTATAGGCATTCGTACCACGTTCATCGCAATGTCCTTCGACAGTAACCCTTACACCTGGATTAGTGCGCATATAATCGGCATTATTGTTCAAAATCTCCTGGGCTTGGTCCGACAATACAGCGCTGTCGAATGCAAAGTAGATATTCTCGTTGACAAATGCCTCTCCGGCAGCTTCACGGGCAGCGGCTTCTGTCCGAAGTCGATCTTCCTGAAGCTGTCTGGCCTTTTCAGCTTCCTCGGCGGATCTGTCCGGTGCCTTTGAGACTTCCGGTTGAGTCGTCGGTACCGGCTCGGATTGCACCACCTTTTTTGCACACGAAGCTGTGAAGAACATGGCAGGTAATATCATTACCAAAGCAATAGCCAATCCTACATTTTTTCTCATTTTTTCTCTCCTTTGTTTAGATGTTGACAGATAGTTAATTAATGTCTCCACAAAATACCCCACCAAAATCGGTGGGGTATTCTGTGGGGGCGAGGGAAACGCAATCCCCCTTACGGAGTTTAGAAACCCCGCCTTTTAAAGCGTGAGTTTCCATACCGAGCTGTTAACAAACCCTAAAGAGTCGTTAACAACCAGGGTTTCCGAATGGAAACCTACTGGTTTCTTTCCAAGTGACGCCTATTGAAATTGGAGATGTTGTTCAGTGCTTTGACCGATGCCATCTCCAGGCTGTCCACGATTTGACCCGCGGTCGACGTCAGTTTAGCATGAAAAAGCAGAAGCGGAATCGCGGACATCAGCCCAAAAGCCGTGGTGTTCATAGCCACCGAGATACTGGCAGAGAGCAAGTCTGCTTTCTCGGCGGGGTTTGCATTGGCAACCGCGGTAAAGGCCTCGATCAGTCCCATGATGGTACCGAGCAGTCCCAGTAATGTAGCAATATTCGAGAGCAGCGCTACGTACGGCGTGCGTTTTTCCAACTGAGGGATGATCTCCATCATGCTCTCTTCCATGGCGATTTCAATGTCTTCACGACGCCGCACCACGCCTAAACGCGCCAGTCCCATTCCCAGCATTTGCGAAATGGCGGATCTGTCCTTGTCGATTATTGCCTGCGCTTTGTCAAAATCACCCTTAGCCAACATCGGGTGCAACAAGTTCCACATTTTGCGATTCCCGTTCCGGATGTGGTTCAACTGAAACCAACGCTCGACCGTAATGGCCATGCCGGCCACAAACACAAGCAGAATAGGGTACATAAACAACCCGCCTTTCTGGAAAAATTCCACCATTGAATAGATTCCCATGACTTTCCTCCTAATACCTGATTATCTAAGATCTCAATCTGTTGATGCGTATATTGACGTCCTTCACTTTTCTATCCCGCGGGCAAAAAGTCGATCGGATACAAAATGGTTATTTTCGGCACGTCTTCTTTCGGGCCAAAGTTGAACCTTTTGATGCGTTCAACGATGTTGGCCACCAGTTCGGGAGAAGCCAGATCAGTAGACTCCACCTTACACATGGACACCGAACCATTTGTTTCGATACTGATTCGCATCAATATCTTTCCACGCAGTGTCGGATCCTTGCGCAATTGTTTGTTGTAAATTCGATAAAGCGCCGCCTTGTACCGATCGAATACGATCTGGATTTCCTCGTCAGTTCGGCCCGCAGCAAGTCCATCACTCAGCGGCCTGGACGATTCCTCCAAATCCGCAATGGCACTTTCTACCCGTACAAAGCCTACCCCGCTACCGGTGCCATCGCCTAAACCATTACCGCCACCACCAAGTCGTCCGACATTTCCGTTTCCGATGTTGCGGCTGACCCCGGCATTGGCGATGCCACCGCTGAAGCCGTCTTTCGCCTGAATGGCCACCAGCGAGCGCCGGGCCACGGCCTGGCCTTTCACCCGCGGGCTCTTATTGCTCAGACGTGCCTCGGTGCCGAGTTTCGCAACGGGAGTTTCGTTCATCAGATCCGCAAAAGCGTTCTTGAACTTCAAAACACCCACGCTTTGGGCTTTTTTCCGCGCCGCCGCCGCTCCACCACCTTTAGCAGAGGCCAGTTTCGTCTGTTTCTTCGCTGGACTCTTGCCTTTTGGCGGTTTATCCGGTTTATGCTTATCAGGTGTTGGTTTTGGCTTTTCTTTCGGCTGTTTGGGCTCTTCCTGCGCCTGTTTCGGCACTGGTTTTCGCACCGGTGCCGGTTTTGGCAGATCCTCCTTGACCAGCTTGACCAATCGTTCCGGTATCTTGACAACGGTGACCGAGCGATCCGGTATCGGTACTTTTATCATGGGAATAGGGGCACCAAAAACAAAGCAAAAGATGAGCGCCGCGAGAATGGCGCGACGGAAGCGACTTTCGCTCTCAGCCTCCTTGGTCCAGGGCATGATCATCGCGTGATAAGGAACAGGCGAAATCTCCCGTTCCATGACGAACTCTTCCTTGCGCCGTTCTTCACGGTCGTATGCATCACGTACTTCTTCATCGAGTATGTTTAGTTCGTCCAGACATTGGTTGATCTGCTCCTGGTATGACGCCTGCTTTTCCAGAATCCCGCTGATCTCCCCTTCAAAGCGGGCAACACGGCTTCGCAACCGTTCCACATGTCCGGCGGCATCCTCGGCCTCCGGGATTCCTTCCCAAAAAAGTTCATCCGCTTTTAGTTCTCCCAGCTTCTCGAGTGCATTGCAAACGTCTTGCAAGGCATCGAACCGCTGTCTATCGGCGGAAAACGTTTTGAGCTCTGCCTCTACAACGCGCAATTCACTTTCAATCGCCTCTCGTTTTTGCCGGGCCTTCTCGATCTGCACGTTCAAAGGCGCCAATTCTGATTCTATCATGGATGTATTCACGGCATCCCCACTAGCCCTGTTCGGCCTTCTGAATGACGGCGAGGGAAATCCTTCCGTATCCAGAACCCGTGCAGGTTGACATTATTTTTTTAAGCACCTTGAATGGAATCGTTTTATCCGCAAGGATAGTGACTTCCTTGCTTGTAGCAACCGTCTTGGTGCTTATCCCGATAATATTGCGTTCAAGTTGTTCCAGCCGCTCTGTAATTTCAGCAACCGTTCTGACCCTGTCCTCAAGAAGCTCAGGGGTGTTGATCACGGCTTCGCCCTGAACAACAACCACTTCCGGACTGACCATGATAACCACAGTCTCCCTCGGCTTGGTCTCGACAACGGAATCGGGCAGCTTGATCTGCTTGGGCGTTTCCAGAATATCTCCACCGGATGAGTGGAAAAGCAGAAAGAACACCAGAATGGTAAAAACATCCATCAGCGGTGTCAGGTTCAGACCTGTAACCTTCCTCTTGCTACGCCCCATCCGTTTCATGCGTCTGCTATCTCTCATGGCGCGTCTCCTATGGATATGTTTGGGAAGAGAACCATTTTCTTAACCTCCTCGCTGCCCGCCACATGCTCTTCGGCGCCGCGTACCGCATCCATGATCTGAATCAGATAGTCGTATTCGATATCCGGCTCCATCAGGACGGTCGCGTCATCTTTCTCCGGGTACCGGGCCTTCAGGCGCTTGAGCATTTCATACAGCATCTGCATATCGTATTGATCATCCTTTTTCGGAATTGCAGCCTCCACGGAAGAACCGTTGGCAATCTCAAATCCTTTCTTGCGGACAATCACCTCGATAGCGAAATTCGGTGTGTTCGAAATCGATCCACCTGCGCTGGTCGGAACGGTGAGTTCCATAATCGTAACGCGCGAAAAGACGGCACTGATGAGTAAAAAAGGTATGAGCACCACCATCAGGTTCAAGAAGGTGGTGATATCCAGTCCGGGTGTCTCCTCCCTTCTCCTTTTATTATGATGTCGTCTGGTCATGATCAGTTCCTCTCTCGAATTGGCGCTTGGCGAAATTGGAGATCGTATTCAGCGTCTTGACCGATGCCATCTCCAGGCTGTCCACAATCTGACCCGCGGTCGACGTCAGCTTGGCATGAAGAAGCAGAAGCGGAATCGCTGACATCAGCCCAAAGGCCGTGGTGTTCATGGCCACCGAGATACTGGCGGAGAGCAGGTCGGCCTTCTCGGCGGGGTTTGCATTGGCAACCGCGGTAAAGGCTTCGATCAATCCCATGATGGTGCCGAGCAGTCCCAGCAATGTAGCGATATTCGAGAGCAGTGCTATATACGGCGTCCGCTTTTCCAGTTGAGGGATGATCTCCATCATGCTCTCTTCCATAGCGATTTCGATATCATCACGACGCCGGACCGCGCCCTGACGGGCCAGTCCCATTCCCAGCATTTGCGCCATGTTGGATTTGTTCTTATTGACCAGTTTCCGGGCTTTGTCGAACTCCCCCTTGACCAGCACCGGATGCAACTGGTCCCACACTTTTTGGTTGGAACTCCGAACGCGGTTCAACTGAACCCAGCGCTCAAATGCGATGGCCATGCCCACCGCAAACACGAGCAGAATGGGGTACATGAACAACCCACCCTTTTGGAAAAACGCTACCATTGAATAGAATCCCATCTTTTTCCTCCTTTCTAACAAACAAGACAGCGAAGTTATTTCATAGTGCTGACTTGATAAAATTCCAGCTGCCGCTTGAAAACATCCCGATCCACCGGCACGTCGTTCTCATTCAACATCATGTCCAAGCTGCTCTCCACACCGATTTCCGAGCTTTTCCAGGGAACGATGTAAAGGGACTTCGGAGCCTCATCGTTGCCGACGATGGACATACCAGATAGTTCCTTAGCTTGGGATTGTTTGTCTTTATTCACATCCTTCACATCCTGAGCCAAGACCATGGCGGCCGAAAACAGTACTATATACAGACACAAAATTAATTTGCGATACATCATCTTCCCTCCTTAATTGCGTCCAAGCCGGGCGCGCAAATCCGCAATCCACAATTTGACCTGTTTATCTTCCGGCGTAGCCTTACTATAAATTTCGTAATGTTCGAGAGCACATGCCGGATCATCCAGATACAGATCGCAGAGAATCCCGAGATTTCTGTGCACAGGATAATAGTCCGGAAAGCGCGCGATGGCCTTCTCATAAATCGCCCGAGCTTCGGCAAATCGTCCGGTTTTGCGATACAACAAACCGTATTCGTTACAGGCCACCGGGTGCTCGGGAATCATACGCAGCGCGGTTTTAAGAGGCTCCTCGGCCAGCTCAAGCTTGCCGATGTGCTGATAGGCAATCGCAATGTCGATATATGGCGCTGTAACGTTCGGCGACTGCTCGATGATCTTTTCAAGAAGGTCGATGGCCTGGGCATATTCCTGATTCTTCATCATGTCGACGGCGTGTTCGAAGTCCCTGCGAAACGCCTCATCCAGTTGGGGAACTTCCGTGATGATGAATCCTTCCCGGCCATCCTCAAGTCGCGCTACTGAAGGCCCAGTAGCCAAGGAGGGTTCCTGAACAATCGGAGCCGGCTTGACTTTTCCTTCGGTTGCACAACCGGCAAGAAACGACAGCACTATCATCAGAACTACGAATCCGGCGTCAGCTCGTGTTTTTAACCTTCTCACCATTCTTATATGCATGGCCTGCATCATTCATCTCCTTGTCATCTAATCCGTACTTATTGGTGACGGTTCCTTGTGGTCGCTCTGGACAGGCACAGATGCCTGCCCTTGAGTATGCTTAAGTGAACCTGTCAGCTGATCGGTGTGCACTGGTTCTTCAGCCTGAACCGGCTCCTTGACCTGCAAAGACTCCGATGGCTCGACCTTCACAACAGACTCGGGTTCTGCAGGTTCGACCTTGGTAACAGACCCGGGTTCTTCGGTCGGCACAGGCTCAACGGGTTCGGATACCGTAACAGATTCGGGTTCTGAATCCTTCAGGATTTCTGAAGATTCGGACTCAGTGACAGGCATAGGTTCCTCAGCCTGCACAGCCTCGTCGGGTTTGGACTCCGTTTTAGATTCGGATGCTTCGACCTGTACAGTCTCCAAAGATTCAAACTCCGGCGTCACCTTGGGTACCGGCCTTTCGATTTCATAAATATAGGAGTCCAGCGAACTGACAATGCTGCTGGCCTCTTCCGGCTTGTCATAACGAACAGGTACGAATTTGGCCAATTTCTGAAGGCTTTTTTCGATCCACTCATTGTAGACTCCCCGCGAAATCAACTTGAGATTGCTCTCGTGAACATTTATGGCCTTCTCTTCGAACGGATAGGCCTGATCTTCGATGGCCAGTTCATACTGCTCAAGCTCCAAGGGGTATAAACCTCGAGGTATTTTAAGTTTTTTTCCTGCAACGATGAAATTTGATTTATTTAAATTGTTTGCACGGGCAATCCTTCGGACATCGCTGTCGTATCGTTTAGCAATTGCAGAAAGGGTTTCGCCAGGTTTTACCCTGTAGTAATCAAAGGTTAGCACAGGACGTTCCGAGGTCATCAGGGCCTTGCTGAAGTGGGCGTATATCTCGGCCAGATAGAAGGTCGCTGCGGCAGTGAATTCTCCGATTTCATAATCCACCAGCTGGTTGAATTTCTGCGTGGCCGCCTTCATCAGCTCGCGCTTCTTACGCAGATTGACCTCAAGGGGTTTTACCAGCTTGACAGCCACAAACGCATCATAATTCTCTTCGGCCAGCACCAATGCAGCCTTCGCGGAAAGATATCGGGTCCGTGGGGTTCGATCACTACCTGCTGATGCATCGATGGCAACGATCTTTTCGAGTTCGTTCAGATAGGATTTCTGATCGTTCTGCGCTTTCAGAATTTCTGCGATCTTGTTGCGCGTCTCCAGGTTGAGTTCCACGGGCTGCGGGAAATATCCCACATAACGCTGGTAAACCTTTAGAGCGCGCACACTGTTGCCTTCCTTTTCGTGCAACTCCGCTGCGACCATGAGGGCATCCCGTCTGATCTCGTCGTCTTTCGATTCCCTTTCGATGCGTTCATATTCATCGGCTGCCAGGGAAAGCTGATTGTTTTCCCTGTAAACATAAGCGACCTTTTTGGTTACTTCGGGCTGTAACGGGTTGTCGGGGAAGCTGTTTCGGAATCCCACCAGCACCGTTGCGGCCGTCTCCCAATCCTTGAGCTGAATGAGAGCCGCGGCAGCGTCATATTCAGCGGTCGGCCTTATTTTTGAGGTCGGTGCCATGCGACCCACTCGCAGGAAGTGATCTGCCGCAGCCCGATAATCCTGGGCGGTATTGGCCAGTTCCCCTTGTTTGTAAATCGATGCCGCGAGATTGTCGACCAGGTCCTTGCGCGTCTTATCCTCGGCTGGCAGCAACGCCAACACCTTCAGATAAGCGGTCTCTGACCCGCTATATCGCTGAAGCTCGTAAGAACAATGGCCGATGACCAGCCATGCCGCTCGGCCCACATCGACATCGGTGTCTGGGAATACCTCAAGCACCTTGTTTGCAGTGGTCAGCGCCTGTTCATATTCTTTCATCTTATAGAGATCATCCGCTGCTGCCCCGAGTACGATGGCTGCCTTTTCATGCTTCGGAAAGGTATCGGCAAATTTCAGCGAGCTTCGGACAACCTCAAGTTTTACGGTATCCTTGTCCTCCTGCTCAACGGCATCAAGATGCTCCCGGTATGAATAGACCGCCGCGTAGCCGGCTTCGGAGGATTTTTCGTGAAGCGGATAGCCATATGCGGTTTTCTCGAATTCCACGGCTGCTGCGCCGAACGATTTGTTTTCCAACAATAGATCCGCTACCTGGTAGTTGATCGCCGGTGATTCGATGTCCGCGGGGAACGAGGTCAAAAACTCCTGATACCAGTGGAGCGCCTCTTTGAAATTCGCCGTCTTCTCTTTAGCCTGTCGCTTATCTTGATAGCAGGCGTGGTAATGATTTGCCAGATCGGTCAGGTTGGTTTTCAGGTAACCCAGCACGTCCGGACGGTCGCTTGGCTCGAAATACTTCCAGTACTCTGCTTTCATTCCGTAAATGGTGGCAAATTTCTTTTTAGATTCAAGAACCAGACTAGGAAATCCGCCTTTGGCCTGAATTTCGATCACCCGCATATGGAAGTTCGGCGCCACTTTGTGGAAGGGGTTACGGGTCACGAAAGCCTTGTAGGTTTCACTGGCGTCGGCGTAACGGCGCTTGTCGAAGTAGAACTCGGCGAGATTGCTGTATACCTGATCCTCGTAACTGCGCTTTCCGTGGCGCGAGAAGTACTGCATTACGGAATCGGCACCGCCGAGGTTGGAAAAACTCAAACTGATGACGCGGAAGGTATCTTCGGTTCGCTTGCGTTCCTGTTCGTCTTCGGTCTGTTCAAAGTCGTATCCCACGGACACTTTGTGATCGAGCAGCGCAATAAATGGAGACAGGGCATCTTCATAGAGCTCCTGTTTATAGAACGTCCAACCCAGTTTGTACAGTGCGAGCTCGTAAAAGGAGGAACCAACACCGATATTCACGATGCTCTTATAAGCATCTTCGGCATCAAGATAGTGCCTGCGGGTAAAAAAGTATTCAGCGCGCCTGAACTGTACTTCATCGATATATCTGGACTTCGAAAATTCGCGGACCATTCGATCCATAACCGCCATGGCCTCCTTGATCTGTCCCAGTTCCTCATAGGCGCGGGACATCTGGTACAGTACCTGATCGTTACGTTCGTACAGGGGGTATTCGTTGAGCAGTTTCGTGTAAAGCGCAATGGCCTCGCGAGCACCCGCCCTTTCGAGATCATCACTGCCTTCGAGTCGCCCGTCATCAGCCGCAGCCATACCGACCGCCTGCTTCCTTCGGGTCGCCCGCATTTCAAAGTCTGTCTCGGACTCGTCGTGAACCGGAATATGCGCCAATGCCTGGTCCGGCAACACATCGGATAGCCAAGCGCCTTTCGGATGCGCCGCACGTTCCGGGGCAGGCAATGCGCGTACCGTTGCACGACCGGCAGATTCGGCTCCCTCGGTGAGAGTGCCGTATTCTTTTTCGATCTTCAGGTCGGCGAGACGACGAATGGCCTCGGGCTTTAAAGAGGATTCCGGGGTGTCTTCCAGAAAACGACGATAACTCAGCATCGCTTTATCCAGCCCGCCTTCTATCTTCTCTTCCTTGATCTCAATCTGCATATGGCGCAACTTGGCAATGGTATCCTTGCTCCCGGTTGATGAACACGCGACCAGCATCACCGGTAGCACCAATATGAAAAGTCTTATCCGGTTCATCGCTCCATCTTCTCCTGGGCTTGGGCCCTTATGGCACGGTCATAGCTGTCCGCCATGGCGAATCGCGCCTTGATTTGGAACTCGGTGAGACGCTCGCGCCGCGTGGTAAGTTTATTCACCGCCATGGTTTCAAGCATATGACCCTGACGTGCCATTAGTTCCCCCACCTTTTCACGGGCCTTTTGGATCAAAAACCGCTGGCGGCGGATCACGTCGTCGTAGCCTTCGTAGCTTTGGGTGGCGGCCTGACGGGTACGCACGAAGGCATTGTACTGTTTTTTCAAGTGATCCACTTCGAGATTCAGGTCGCGAAGATGCTTGTAAGCTTCGGTGAAACGCCGGTCATAATCCGTATAGATGTTATAGTGCAACACCCCGCGCAACCGTTTGATCCTTGCTTCAACCCCACTGGGTACAACCGTTCCGGCCGTAGTCAGCTTTCGTTCCAAAAGTGCAACCTTTTCACTAATGATCCGCTCCTTGATGGTCGCCAGATAATCGGGTCTCGGGACCACCAGCATGGCCTTCAGACGTTGTTCGATACGGTCCCGCTGTTCCAGTCGCAGACGCATCTGTGAGTCAAGCCGCCGGAACTCCCGGTCCATGGCCGGAAGCAACGGCTGATAATAGGCCCGGCGCTGATCAATGATCTCTTCAAAAGCGTCCAGATCCCCTTTCCAGGTCTCAAGCTTCTTGCGCAATTCCTCAAGGTCGAGATAGTTTTTTAAAGATTCCTGGAAATTGTGGGAAGCCATCAATTCAAGAAGGTAGTAGGTCTCGGGCGTTTGGGGAAGCTTGCGCAGTTTGACCACCCAGTTGGCATCCTGTTTAAGTTCTTCCCGAACCAGAGCCTTGAGAAAATAACCTTCTCGGATGCTCTTGATGGATGCGTCGAGCTTGTCGATTTCAATGCCGAACTTCTCCAGCGCGCTGGCATACAACAGTGCCGCTTTACTGTATACATTCAGCTTGCCATAAGCATAAGGAGCGGCAAGCATGGCTTCCTGCACCGACGCGTCCGTGACCTCCCTAGTCACAAGAATGCTCCAGGGCACCAACGCCCTTTCGAAATGTCCCTGGAAAGCACCCGCCCATCCCGAGCCCAACAACGCCCGGTTGGAGAACGGGCCTTTCAAACGAACCCGATCAAGCAACAGCTTGGCGCCCTCGAAATTTTTTTCTTCCAACATCTTAGATCCGAGGACCAGGTTTGATTTATCCTTGATCGCCAGTGTAAGATCATCATTGCTGTTGATCCGACCGGTACGCTCGAGATACTGGCGTCCCTCAAGCTCCTTCCCGTTCTTGAGCAGCGCAATACCAAGATTATAGGTGCTAAAGCCTTCTAAACTTTTTGCACCCTGGAGGTCTTTCAAAATACGCTCAGCCTCGTCAAATCGGCCGTTGGCCATGAGGATTTGGGCGCGCAAGAATGCCAGATTGTCGCGAATCTTTTCCGGGACAGCCCCTCTGATACGATCCACGGCATACAGGGCATTGACCGGTTGGTTTTTCTGGAAGTAGATCCGTGCCAGGCGGAAGATGGCCTCGTTGCGTGCCGGTTCATCGACGTTTCCTTCGATAACCGCTGTGATGGCACGCCCGGCCCGCTGGTGCATCCGATAGGCCAGTTCGAAGTCACCCACGGCAAACTCAGCCTGGTTGATATGGTAATACAGCGTGTCACGTTTGGGTTCATCAAGCCCATAGTGCTGTGCAAGCTCGGTGTCGAGTCTGGAGATCGCATCGAACCAGTCCCCCTGAAAAGCATCGTACAGGGCCTCTCCGAAATAGAGATCTTTCAGATCTTTCGGCGCGGACGTACCGGCCACAGCCGAAGACACAGAGAATATGAAAAATGTTAATATAAGTAACAGCCTGTACATGGTCTACCTGTCCTTAAGGGTAATGTTTTGGGCAGCCAGGGATACTTCCACGATCTCCGGACCCACACCCTTATCGATTTTGAAGCGCTCTGTTTTATTAAAATCAGCGCCTCCGAAAGATTTGCCGATGACAGAAACCTGAAGATCATGCTCACCGGACCGGATATTACCGGTATAGATACGCTGCACCCCTCCCTTCTGCAGGGCTTCGAGTTCTTTAAAGGTATAAATATGATGGGCAACCGGCTTGCCGTCAAACTGGATCTCGACCGAGTCGAGACGGAAAGTTTCGCCGCTGACCAGCGATACGAATACCGAGACCTGCGTATTGGACGGATACAACAGCTTCTCTTCAAGCTGATTCAATTCCGCTGCAATGGACAGAACATCGCTCTTGATTTCCTGAACCTGCTCATCCAGGCCCTTGATCTGTTCTCTGGAGATTTCCTGCGCATAAGCGGCGACGCTTAAAACAAATATCGAAATCCCTAATATAATACCTTTCAGCCAGCAAAACATGATGGCCTCCTTACGTTCGTTATTCATGGAATATTGGGTAATTCCATTATTCCGTCTCAATGGGGCGAAGCCCCCAAGTTTCTAAAACTTTCCGATCACATTGATGAACAGACCCTGGTGTTTGTAATCCAGTTGGGTCAAATCATCAGAAAAGTCACTGAAGTTATAACCAACACCCACCTTGATATAATTGCCCAGATGCCGGTATATCCCCAGCAGTACGCCGCTGCGACTGTCCTGGGCATCCGGCAGGTCAAGCCAGCGTCCTTCGATCAGTGCATCCCAGTGGTGGATGAAATGCCAGTCCGCGCGCACCACATAAAGCTGGGCACGGCTGTCGAAAAACTCAGGATTCTCTCGATCCTGGGCAACCTGTCCATACCGATAGGCGACCTTGCCTCCCACGGTCCAACCGGGCGTCAGGTCATACATGACATCCATTGATCCGATGTGGCTGCGCTGGATATAGTCGGACGCTGTATTGGTGCCGGTTACCTGATCGGCCGACGGCAAATTGTAAAAGTAAGTATACTTGAGCAGCGCATTCAGGCGGTCATGCTGTACAGGTCGATATGCATAGCCCAGGACCGCTTCCGTATAGTCGCCGTTATAGTAATCTCCCATGGAACTCTCACTCACGGCATAGTTAAATTTACCGATGAGTCGCCAATCCTCGGACAGCTGGTACTTCAAGCTATTTTTCAACAGCCAGGAGGTGCGCTTGGAGAAACTGGTATCCGGCTGTTCGATGTTGTCGATCCGATATTCCAGGGCGCTGGCAATCTTTAGCTTGTCGAATCCATAGCCGGCATTTACACCCAGCGCTGTTCTCTCGAGTTTGGCCGCAGTGTAAGGATCCTTGAGGGTTCCTAAATCAAGATTGGCACCCAAATTGAGCCGATCGAAAGCAACAAGTTTTACACCGGTGGAATGCATCAAACCTGTGGGCACATCGCCATGGGTATACCGTTCTTCGAGATAGGCACTGGCGCTGTCCGAATAACGGGTGCGGAAACCGGAAGCCATTTTGCCTCTCCTGGCAAGCAGACCATTGTCCGTCCGTTCGTTCTCGAGGGTATAATTGCTGTATAGGGTTGTAAGGTCCGAATACAGATACTCGGTCCCGAGCTTCCCGCCCGTTCCGAGATCTCCTCCGGAAACCTCACCGTCGACCTTGAACCGCTCGGTCAAGCGCAAACTGCCGCCGGCACCGATACGGCCGTTGTCTTCACGGTTGCCGTTCGCCTGAATCGTTTCCTGGATGAAACCATAGGTCGTCCATTGTGCATGGGAATCGTACAGCAGCCGGAGTGCCGCATCCGTCCGGTCGCCCTCTTCCTGGGTTGCGGGGACCACCGCCGAGTTGTCTTTGCGGCTGTCGTAACGCACACCCGAACCCAAAGTCCAGTGCTCACCCATTCGGTAGTCGAGATTCAGCTCTCCGGTCTCGGTCTCGAGACCTTCTTGCTGATCCTGCTTGTCCATCTTCAAACGTGCACTCAGACGCTCGGTTAAAGGCAGATCCGCAGTTCCACCGTATTGAGTCAAATCTCGTGCGGTAACCACGCCCGGTGCCGAATAGCCCGCCTCGAGATCCTGAAGGTAGAAAGTCATCCGGCCGCGCCCGTTTTCAAAAAAATCCTTTAGGCCCAAACTGGCATCGACGCGATAGGCAGAAGCCTCCACTTCGTTGTCATCAAAAGCATCGGAGGTGTCAAAGGTGTAACCGCCGTCCATGGAAGTCGTTGCCGGAACACCCGGACCTTTGGTAAGGCCGGTTTCGAGTTTGAGCCACGTTGCCGAGGACATGCGAAGGGTCAAATCCGCTCCGCCCAGTTTATTTTCGATATCCTCTTCTTCATCCTGACTGGCGGTCAAGCCGAGTTTGACATGGTCATTGAACCAGTAATGAACCCGACCACCGGCAGCCAACATGTCCGGATTATCGAACCCCGGGGTGAATTCATAACGAATCAACAAAAACACCGGATGCCCGCTGATGGAATCGCTGCTCACCAACAGACCGTCGTCCGCCGTTGCGGACAGGGGTTGTGCCAGCAGGATACGTCCTTGCAGGTAATCAATGTCGTAATCAAGCACCGGTGTGAGGTTTTTAACCCCCAGGACGATCCCGGAATCTTTGTCACGGACTTCAATGCGAACACGCTCGGAGCCTTCTAGAACATCCTGCCGGCGCAGGAAATAGAGTGATCCGTCCGTGCCGCGGAACTCATCCCGCCCGGCCACGGTACCCGGGTCTGCAGCAAAGCCATCCAACACCAAGCGCGGCTCACCGAAACTGGTGGTATCAAGGGGTTGGTAATGAAGATTGGCACCGTACAACCCACGGTCCACGTGCGCAAGGTCATTATCGGTATACCCGATCTTGAAGTTGCCCCAGAGCCCGTAGGTTTCTTCTTTTTTCACCTTGACGTAGAATTTGCCGTTGGTCGGTGCATCTTCCGCAACGGTGCTGTCATCACCGAATGTCGGGTAGTGGACATCCGGATCCATTCGCCGGAACAGGGCGTCGGGGGACTTATCCATGAAATTGGAGAAGATCTCGTCCAGGGGGCCTTCCCGCGTATCGGCGCTGGCCGTCAGCGACCAGCCGTTCTCGAATTTGCCGTTGGTGTAAAACGCAAGGCGACCCTGGAGACTCATGTCCTCACTGTATTGAGGTTTGTCCGGCGCAAGCAGCTCGGCCGGCCCGTTGGTCTTATTGCCGGATAACGTCAGATCGGCGATGCCCACGGTGAACCAGTCGCTTTTTTTCAGTGCCAGGTCGCGCATGAAAAGCTCGCCGTTACCGAACTTGTCCAGAACAGCCACTTCAACGGTATGCATGCCCTCCGGCAAAATTTCTTCGGCAACAAAAGAACCCTTTTCGTCCACGGGTACCGCATAACCGGCCATCCACACACTGTGTCCTTCGGGAACATCAGTGCCGTGAGCCTGCACCGTACCGCCGCTGAGCGGAATATTGCGGATGGCGATACGACTCTCGCCATAGCCGGTCAGCAGTTCTTTATCGGGATCTTTCTCGGCAACCAACGGATCAATTTGGTCTGTCACCCACAGAGGCTGAGGGGTTGTCTCATCAAAAAGTCCTTTGTCGTCGTAGACCCGTACCAGATATTTCAGCTTGCGCACCGGTGCAGAGAAGGACTCAAACTCGGGTTGCCATTGGGCCATGCCGTCAGCATCCATAGCGATGACCTCCATGGGGATGTCGCGTACGGAGTGTGCTTCTTCGAATATTCTGACCTCCGCCCGATCGATGAAGCTTCGATAGTTGGTGTACAGACGAAAACGCACCAGGTTTTCGGCAAATGCCGTATCCTCCAGGTTCTGATAACGTATCGTGTGCGGCCATGCGGTCAGGTTCAGCCGTGGTTCCAGCTTCAGGCTGTCATGTTTGAACTGAATTTGGGCGTTTTCAAGGGCAACGTCGGTGCAGCGCTGCACATCGGAACTGCATTTGCCCGGATCATCGATGGGTTTTCCGTCCACCGTGATGCGCATGAGATTCAGGGCAAAAGGATCGGCCGTGCTCACCTCACGAGTCAAAGGAGTCACCTCCACCCCTTCATATTCATCACGGATGATCAGATCATCATAGACCACACGCACCTCGACTCTCGACGTATCTGACTCAATAAAACCGGCGTTTACCACATCATCGGATTGGACATAGCCGCGGCCGTCGAATTCCGTCTGCCCCTGGGTCAATCCCATCTGCTCGCTTACGGCAACCATGGCACGTTGCGCGCGAGCCATGGACAAACCGATGTCATCTCCGTAAACCGCAGCCGTACGACGATCCAGGCGTTTGTTGTCGGTATAGCCGACAAACTGGAGGCGAACATCTGTCTTGTCGCTGATCTCATCCATGGTACGACGCAATATGTCGGTGTAACCATTTGGTATTACGGGTTTTCCGTTTTCAAACAGAATCGGATCGATATCACCCGAAGACGGGTGGTAGACACGGGTGACGGTTTCGGCACCAGCAGCGTCCGGGCACAGTTGAGGCTCGTCGGGAAGATCCTGAAGCGGATCGTCATGCCAGAATTCCACTTCCACGCGCCGATTCAGCGCCCGTCCCTGTTGTGTATCATTGGATGCAACAGGCTGTGAGATTCCCCTGCCCTCACTTTCAATGGCGGCATTGGGCAAGCCCAAATCATCCTGAACAGCAAGTGCAACACGCCGGGCAACCGCTTTGGAAAGACCGGTGGGATCGCCGTAGATGCGTTTGTCCCGCCCCTTCAGCGGAATGTTATCCGCATAGGCAATAAATTTGATCATCAGGTTCTCTTTGCTGTCAAGATTGGTCATTGTCCGCCTGACCTCCTGCAGAAATTCTTCCGGCATACCCAGCATACCTTTGTCGTAATGAAGGGGAGAAATCAGGTTTTTAATGCGGGCACGATGAACGTGGCCGTCCTTGTAGCGCAGCTTGCAGACGGTTTCTGTTCGGCAGACCTTGATACGATTCACTTCCCGGGGAACCACCACTTCCTTCTCTGTCTGATTTTTGATGATTTCGTCATACCAAACCTGCACTTCCACGCGCCGGTTGAGCTGCCGGCCGTCATCGGTGGTATTGTCGGCCTTCGGCTGGCTGTCGCCAAGCCCTTCGTAGGAGATGGCTTCAGGGGGAAGATTCAGCGCGCGCTGGCAATATTCGGCCACGGTGCCTGCCCGCTCACGTGACAGCCCGATGTTGTCGATGTACTCTTCTACCAGATCTCCCCTGAGCGGCAGGGAATCGGCATGACCCACAAAGTGGAGTCGCACATTGGTGCGATGACGCATGCTGTCGAACACATCGCGCAGAAGCCTAAGGTAGTCCTCGGTAATTTCCACTTCACCCAAACCGAAATGGATGGGCGGAACCAGGTTATCGAGTTTGATGGTTTTGAAATCCTTTTCAACCACTTTGCGCATCTCCGTTCGATCCCCCTCATCTTTTTCAAAGATGGCGGGGTCATGGATCCACGGGGTTATGGACTGATCAACCGGCAGATGCATCTCCACCGCATCTCCGCTGGCATCCGTTTCCCTTACCCCTGTTTCCAGGGAAAATGAAGTCTTGGCGCCTACCGCAGTGACAACGCACAAACATAAGATGGCGATACCGTGCTTGAGCAAGTATCTCATCATTATGAACAGATTATGTAATATAGGTTTCATCATTTAAGTTATCACTGACCGGCAAGCGGTGCGCCGCGTCGCCAGAAAATTTCGGTTTCGATAGCCAGTCGGTAGTCTCCACCTGACTGTTTCCACTCTTTGGTAAGAATCTCCTTTAATGCTTCAAGACGTTTTTGGACCAGGCCCTCTCGTTCAACATCGCCGAGATAAGACAGTCTCAATACGGACGGTGCCTTTTTCAGTTCTTCAAGCAACCGGGCCATCTTGGGTATCCACTGCATTCGCATGTCAATGGTATTGGGCTCGAACACGCCGTCGGCGATATCGATGCGCACCACGCGGTGGATGGTCGCGCCGAAATTGAATCGGATCATCTTGCCCCGGGTGGCTCGCTGAACACGCGGATTTTCTGTGGTCAGGCGATAGCCGGTGGGCAGGCTTCTCTCGTCCAGCTTGAGGATAAAGTTGCTGCCGCGATCCTCGTCAGGTACCGCCGCACAAGTGATGTGAAAACGTCCATGTTGGTCTGTGGTGGCGATCAGACCGCGCACCGTCACCACGCGGACCCCGGACAGACCCTTCTCGCCCGGATCCTGATAACCGTTCAGGTTGCCATCGTCGAACACCTTGCCGATCACATCGGTGCAATCGAAGTCCGGGTCGGGGATGACCCGCACGGTGGCCGTCGCTTCTCCCGAAGCAGCGCCACCGGTGGCGGTGTTGAGCACCATGGCCCGGTTGACGTATTCGCCTTCGGAGACGCCGGAACCTACCACCAGCAGCAACTGGATGACGTATTTCTGGTTAACCTGCAGTTCGAGGTCATCCCAAACAAGTTCACGGCCGTTGATTTCAGGCTCCGCCGGATTGCCGTTCAAACGAGCGGAATTGGCCATGTATTTAAAACCAGCAGGGAAACGATCAATGATACTAATGTCATACAGCGGCGAACCGTAAACGTTGGTCACGGTGATGGTATAGGGCACCAGCGTCCCCCTGGTCACATTGGTCATCGAGGAGGTCTTGGTGATGGCCACGGCCCCGTCTAGTACAGGATCAATGGGAATAAAATTGTTGAATATTTGACTTTCCCCCTCGGGCACATTTCCGTTATTCAGCAAGAGATGCATATAATAGACAGTACCGGCCGTTCGCGGTTGGGCCGACTCCGGCGGCACCACCGCCGAAGCTACAGCCTCGCAGTAATCGGTTGTTGCAGGTACCGCATCGTCCGCACTTCCCGGGCAGTCGGGAACGGAGAATGCGGCCATAGATGCATCACTGGCCGGCGGAATAATCTGGGACGGCATGCCCATGTAACCGGTGGCCGGTGGTGATATCTCGATGAGATAGGCGCCACCCGCCGGACATGCGGCATCGCTGAAGTTCAGGTCGAACTTGTAGAAGCCGTCACGGGCCGTGATCTGATTCTGCTGCACCGGGTCATCGAAGCACTGGCTCGGCAACACGGCACCGGTGATCGCGTTCAGCAGTGTTAGTCTGGCACCGGCAACCGGTTGACGAGCTACCGAGTTGTAGACCGCGCCGTTGGGCCATAGCGGTAGATTCAGATCTTGCAAATTCGCGCCCGAGGCGACGGTTATGGCACTGATCCGCTGCGGACCATCGGTGAACGGTGTCTCGGTGAACGATGAGTCGGCATCACCCATGGACGCCGTGTTCGGATCCGCCCCCGGCGCCGTGAAGCGCAGCTCGTAAAAGTCCGATGTGCCCTCGTTGGGCGCCAGCCCGGTTAATCGATAAACGCCGTTGGCATCCGTCAGCACCGTGGCGAGCAATTGATTGTTGCGGTACAGCTGTACGGACCAGCCCTCAAGATGCCGCTCGGTGCCGTCATTAAGCTTATTCAGGTTGGCATCATGCCAGACAGTTCCATTAAGGGTGGCGCTGCCGGGCGTACCGCCGATGACGATGGAAACCTCAGCAGAAGCAGTTGACGCAGGAACATTCCATCTGACATCAGCTTTATTTGTTACTGTATCGCCAATGTTCAGTCCGCTGTCCAGTGTAACGCGGAAACGCAATTCGACAATACCCGCAGGCGCCAGATTACCATAAATAGATGAGTAATTAGCGGTTATTGTGCTTCCTGCAATACTAACGCCTGTCGATAGACCATTTAATAATCCGGAATTGGCAATATAGGACATCTGGCCAGCAACAGGATCATTAAGATCATCCGTAATCACAACATTGGTTACCGGCATAACCCCTGTATTTGTTACACGAACAACGTATTCCAGTTCACCGCCGGCTACTGCTGTACCACCACCTATAACAAATACTTCTTTGGTAATGTTAATTGACGGTGCTTCTCCAACAACAACAACAGTAGGCTGATCACCATTTGAATCAATACCGTCAGCATCGGTAGGTTCATCAGGTAATTCATTACTGCTGACAAAACCCTGGTTACTGATTTCTGTACCGGCAGTTGCTGCAGCATCAACCGTTACCTCAAATTCAATAACCGCAGACTCACCGGGGCTCAGGATACCTGCGCCAGGACTTGGTAATGGTGGTGTAAGATCACTACTGCTGATGTCAATACCAGCTATCAGCGGAGATACATTGGGTGCAGGATCAGTAACAGTGATACCATTTAAAGTTGTCTTATTGGCGTTATACTGGGTTGAAGCAGGGACTGGGTCAGTAAGTACAACATTGGTTACCGGTCTTGAACCTAAATTAGTCGCGGTAATGGTGTAGCGTAATACATCATTTGGATCAACGATGTCTGGCGTACCATTATCAACTAATATCGCTACTGTCTTCTGAACATCAAAATACGGGAGACTGCCAACCACATCAATCGTTGGATCATTAACAGCGGCTGTATCGGGATCATCTGATGGCTGTTGCGGGAAGATGGCACCACCTGCACCATTTCCGGAAACAAAACCCTGGTTGGAAATTATTGTACCATCAACAGCTGAAGCATTGACTACAACATCAAAGGTAATGGTTGCTGCATTGCTTGCAGCCGAATCGGTATCGGCACGCATGAATCCAACAGCGGTATTTTCTGGTGCATTGATCAGGATGCCGGCAATCAGCGGATTGACGCCGGGGCTCGGGTCGGCTACCGCACTCCCGTTGAGGGTCGTGCTGTTGGCAGCGTAAGTGGTATTGGCAGGAGTTAAGTCCCGCAGCCGGACATTGACGGCATCCTCGTTGCCGATGTTTTTGATGGTGATGGTGTAACGCAGCGAGTCACCTGCAATCAGTTCAGCAGGATCACCGGTGATATCCTGAGAAGTTTTCCATACCTCGAAGGCAGGCGAAGAGCTGATCAGGGTGGAGGTTTGGTTACTCGGTTCGGAAGTCAGATTGCCCACAGTCAGCAGTGCCTGATTCAGCACGGTGGTTCCGCTTGGAATCGAGGGGGCGAGTCTCGCCTCGAACACAATGGTTACCGAATCGTTTACAGCCAGTGTCAGGTTGCGAATATCAACAATACCCGTGCCGTTGGCACCCCCCGTGGCATCAGTGTTTGTGGTATCGGCATTGGTATCCGAGACGCTGATCAACTGCAGGCTGCCGGGAGCAAAATGCGCATCCAATTCGTCCAGCACCGAGGCATTGTTCAAAGGAACAATACTCTGATTGGTTAGAACGATGGTGTAACGGAGCGTATCACCGGGCTCAGCATTCGTACCAGGATCTTGCCCTGTCGTTACATTGACGACGGACTTCACCATCGAGACCGCAAGCTCGGTCATTATCGTTACGGAAGCCGGGCCAGTGAAGTAGTCGTTTTCCACCGGCGTCCCCGTGCCGTTGCGCTCGAATGCGTTTTCGCCGTCCAACCCGGTCCACTGTGCTGTGGCGCTGTTGCTCAGTTCCTGCCCCGCCAGAACCCCATTCAGCACCACCACGTCATAGGTCAGGGTGACTTGGGTCCCCTCGACCACGTCGATGTCCGCAGTAACATCGGCCGGGCTCCAGGTCAGGGTCTGGGCAGTGGTACTGCCATCCCCCGTTACCGTCGGGTCGACGATGGTGTTGCCCATACCGTCCACGCTGGCCGTACCGCTCTGGTAGGCCAGGCCCAAACTCAAACTGTCTTCAATCAGAAGATCAAACGCATCGGAGAAGTTATCTCCCGCTGCTCCGCCGCTGGCGGTGAAACTCATGCTGTAGCGCAGGATATCCCCGACATTCGGCGCTGCACCAGGGTTGCTCACGTTCGCCACGGTTTTGGCGATGGCCAACAGCGGCTCGACGATGGTCACGGGCCCGCTGGTGGAGGAGGTGTCCAAGCCTCCCGGAATGTTTGTAGCCGTATAGCGGGCGGTATTGGTGAAGCTGACACCGGCATTGGCCTGGTCATTATTGGCCACCCTCGCCGTCAGCGTAATAATGACCTGTTCACCGGCCGGGATACTGCCGATCCCCAAGTTCACGCCCCCCGGAGCAACGCTGTTGTCGGTCAGATTCACCGATGCGCCATTACCGTCCACCGCAGTGGCACTGACGTACTCCAGCACGCCATCCAAGGAATCTGTCACCACCACATTATCGAGCGCCGAGTTAATCGGCGCTGCGGGTACCGTGATTTGGTAGACCACATTATCACCGATGGTCGCCTCCGCTGGTGATATCAGGGTCTTCAATAGCTGTTCTTCATTCACCAGGTTCGTCATCCACACTTCCGCACTGTTGGTAGACGTGTAGATTCGGCCCGGTTGGGAAAGCGGCAACGACCGGTATTCCGGCAATCGGGCCTGGTTGCTCCAGGTCCTCGAAACCGTGAGATCCGTGTGGAAACCGATGTCGTAATCCACCGTGATGCATTCACCCGGATTTACGGGAGCGCTATCCAGAAGCGCGATCCGTAACTGCCCCCCTCGAGGGGGTGCGGTGTAAGTGTAATCGGGACCCGCGGTCAACGTGGTCGTGCCGATTTTCACAACCGGCGGATTGGCCACAAGATCGCTCTCGTCAAGCTCCGGTGCAAGTTGGTCCGTTATCACCACACCGTAAGCCGGCGCCAGGCCGTCATTGCAGGACGATAGCTGGAAGTTCATGACATCGGTGGAAATGTTGACCTGGTATGGGTCGGCCACCGTCCCGGTGCCGACGCGTCCGGTACCCAGATCAATTTTGCTGGTCGCTCTCATTTGCGGCTGACGAACCTCGATCGTCTCTGTCGCCGTTAATCGGTCGGGATAGACCGCCGGGTCGCCGCCTGTGTAGGAGAGTCTCGCCAGGTTGTTGCGCAGAATACTGGTGCCATAATCCACACCCACCGGCGGCGCATCAATAACAACCCTCGAGACATACTCAATTACCAGTGTATCAATCGGCGTTCCGTCATTGCTTGGCGTGTTGGTAATATCTCCGAACTCCCAGCGCAAGGTCCCAGTATCGCCGACCGCCGGTTGTGCCGCCAACGTGTAACTGAAATTGGCACCGCCTGTGATGGTGAAGCTTTCCAGCGCCAAACCTACCGGCAGGTCATCCTCCACCACGACGTTTCTTGTGGTGTATTCCTGGAGATTCAGCGTCAGATCGTAGGTTACGGTATCGCCGACGCGGACGATGGAATCGGTGGTACTGGGCGGTATCTCGGCATAAGAGTCCCCCACAGCCGATTTGGCAATGGAAGTGTTATCGAGCATAGCGACGCTGACAGTGACCGGACCATAGCAATAATCATTGAGTGTATCGGTGGTCGGGCAGCCGACGCCGGAGCGCTCAGCCAAGGACCCGCCGTCCAGGGAGGTCCAGTCCACATAGACGCTGTTATTGATGTCTGCGCCCGTAACTGATTCCACAGTCACTTGATAGCTCATGACCAGCGTCTGGCCCACGGGGATGTCGAGGGTGAAGTCACCGTTCTGTTGGCCCCAAGCGAGCTCACCTCCGGACAGTGTGGTTGGCGTCACCACAAAACCGGTGACAGCCACGCCGTTGATCTGCGCGGTGGCGGAATCGGGAACCAGTGATACGTTGGCCGGCAAGGTGTCGACGATGCTGGTGTCAAACGCGGTGGAGTTACCCCCATTGGGAATGGTGATCAAATATTCGAGGACGTCACCGACCGTGGCCGGATCGGTTGGCAGTTTACCCGCCGGCGTGACAAAGCTCACCGCCTTGGTGGCAGTCAGGTCCGGCTCGACCACGTTCATGTTGCTGGTGTTGCTACCGCCACCAGCTGTTTGTGTCGCATTGTTGCCGTTCATCCGGTTGTAGGTGTACGACGCGCTGTTTGCGAAGGCCAGGCCACTCTGGTTGGTGATGGTGTTCTGCAGCGCAACCGTAATATCGATGACCGCCTGGCCGTTGGCGGGAATGTCAATACCGGTAGCCGTGTCTTCAATAATAAGGTTGGTGGCACTGCCGGTATTGCTCAGAGCCCAGGCGCCACCGGATATCACGGTTGCGCTGACAAAACTCAGGTTTGCATTAGAGAGGCTTAGATCGTCCAGAATCTGCACATCATACAGGGGCACGTCGATCGGAGTAGCGGGCACTGTGATGCGGTACGTGAACTGCTCGCCGATTGTGGCGTTCTCCCGGGTATTCGCCTTCGACAGCGGACCAGGAGTCCGAATCTCAACCTCGGTGGGATCCTGGTCATTCGGATCATCCGGCGAGGAAACGCCGTTGGTGTACGGGTCATCACTCGTGACGAAGAAGTCGTCGGTGGGATCCGGGGTTCCCTGATCGGCGTCAAGGCTCGCCTGATTGGAGACCACGGTGCCGTTGGTAAGGGTCGATCTAAGGGTGATGTCGAATTCGATAACGAGCTCGCCGCCGGGGGCAACGTCCACGCCGGTGACCTCCAGCAGGCCCGTTCCACTCGTCCCTCCAGTTGGATCAAAGGAATATGTACCGGAAGAGATCGTAACATTTGTTGGCATGCCCCCAAAGGTGTTTACCACATCGAGTTCGTCGCTGATCGTGATCCCATTGATCGTCTGGTCAACATTGAAGAGGCGCACATTGTAGTGCAAACTGTCGCCCGGAGCGGCGGTGGTGGCCGGGTACATGCCGGTGTTGAGGTTCTCAACGGTTTTCTCAAAATAGTAGCCGCTTAGCGCCGCCGTGATGGTCTCGCTGTCCTGGAAATCAAGTACGAGCGGTGTGCCGTCGGTGAGCGTGAACGGGCCGTATTGGCGACGGTCGCTATAGCTGCTTTCAGCGCTGAACCACTGGGTTGCGCCCGCCACATTGGTGAGCGTGGCTCCATCATTGCTGAAACCTGAGTCCAGCTGAGATTGGTAGGTGATGATCAGGTGCTGAGAGGGTCCGATCTTGGCTGCCGCCGCATCCAGCATGGTCATGCTGAGTTGACACAAGGGCGCGCCGCTATAAGTAGCGGTGTAGTCGATGCCCTGAACCAGCGGAGCCGTGACCGGGGTGACGCCGTCCGCCTCAAAAATCTGTGCGCTGACCCCTGGGCCACTGGTGGGATCATAGGCGCACATGCCGACAGGGATATTGTCGAGGATCGTCGTGTTCCAGGCATCGCCGCCGCCGTCGTTCTGGACGTCGATGGTGAAGGTTGCTGCGTCGCCTATGTTCAGGGCTGTCGCTGTACTCGACTTCGTAACCACTAGATCGGGCCCGACGATGGCCATCGGATCCGAAATCCCCCACTCGCCCGGAAGAGGTTCATAGTACACGCCATCGATGAGTCTCCCGAACGACCACTTGGCGGTGTTGGTGAACACCGTTCCTGGCACGTTCGCCGGCGTGTCATTGAGGACGACCGTGATTTCGACAATGATCTGCTCTTCGGCCGGAATGATGGTGTTCGTATCGATGTTGAAGTTGAGCACACCACCCACATTGGAGAATGTATGCGGTACCGGAGCAAGGCTGTCCTGCCAGTAGGCGACGTGGTTCACATAGGTGAGGGAAGCCCCCGTCGCGTTAAGATCATCCGTGACTTTGATGCTATGCAAGTCGTTAAGCGACCCACTGGAGTTGATGACGGTGCCCGTTCCTGCGTCATACAAAACCGGGATTGTGAGCGTGTAAGTGAAGGGTATTCCAATGGCGGCGATCGGTGCTGGACTCTGCTTATCAATTTTTTCTACGGGTATTAAAAGGTTCTGACAGCCCTCTTGGATCGAGGTTGACGAGCCGTTAACAAACCAAATCGTGTGGCCAGCGACGGTGTTACAGGACATCTGTCCGGTGTGGAGAACATTGTCGAAAATAATGAGATAAGGCGTGGGATCATTATTATCAAAGCTAAAGTTGGTGCTCATCCCCCCTGGGTAATTCTTTATCGTGCAATTCATATCGAGCTTGATATTGTCAGGAGCAGGATAAAGGTCACCGTCAACGACACCGTTGTAGGGGGCATCGGAGCAATTGAATTGGTCCGCTTGCGCGGTGGAGGCTACGCCCAGCAGCAGGGCGAAGAGGATCAACAGAGGGATTCCGAGGTTTGCACTGCTTGTCTTTAGAGCTATGCGGAAACTTTTCCAGTTCCATATCTTCCGGTTCGAACACATCCCTAGCAGCTTGCCCAGCAACGGCAATGCCACGGCGACCCCGATCCATGCAGTCCAAAGCTTGGACCTGGTTCTCTTCGGCGGTGTAACGTGTGACCAACACCGAAGAAAAAAAACCGGAAGACAGCAACCGGCCGCTATTAACTCAATCTTGTTAAAGAAAAAGAATTTTTCCATGACATCTCCCAATACAATCGTTACTCCGCAGATAGGTGCATCAAGAGATGTCGCGGATTTATAAAAGATATAGTGCCCATCCGGCTAGTAAAGGCGCCGGATTTCGGCACTACTATTAAAAAACTTCGGTTCATTTTTTACCCCCACAGCAAAAAAAGTCGAATTTATCAAAAACGCGATTTCAGATATTTAATTGGTTTTTACCACCCCCTTTTCAATGTTTTCCGATCAGGTTTGGTTTTGGATGTATATCTTTTACCAGTTCTTCAGGCGATGACCTGCAATAATCGTGCAACATCTAAAAAAATAGTCTCTAAGTAAATATCAAAGTAATTAAATTTCAATTGGTTAATCTATATTCTAAAATCGCAAAATAAATTCGCAAGCCATAAGAAATTGACAAATTTGGTCAAAAAAAAGGCTCTTTTTTGACCATTTTAAGCCTGAATGAGCGATTTTAGAGGCTTGTTTTCCTCACCGTCAGCGGCATCTTCGACCGGCAAGGTTACCCCACAGATAAACCCCGCGTGGCGGGATCTTAGCTTCGCAATGACAAGTCTTGAACATAACAAAACTGTGCTCTGCGGGAGAAGATGATGAACTTTAGAAGCTAATTAGCGGGTAGAATAAAAAAGCCCCTGGAGATATCTCCAGGGGCCTGTGGGGGTAAAAAACGAAGGACGAAGTCTCTTCATCTTCTACAAACTAAAGAATATATACAATAAATTACCGAGTCAAGACCTTTTTAAAATACGAAATTTTTAAGAAATATTTCATATTTTTTTCTATTAGACGTTTTTGATAAATCTTATTATTAAGAATTGTCAGATTCAAAAGCAGAAATCATGCCAAAAATCCTCCTGATATCCTGAAAGATTTAATAATTAATGATTTCGGTCATTTGTGCCAATCAGATATAAATTATACCAAAAAAAATGTCTGCCAAAATTTAGCATTTGGTGACATTATTTGACAGGTTTTAAAATAATTTTGATATCATTGATGACCTCGTTTTCACATGTCATATGCATTTCAAAGCCATCAAGTCGTTACCGTTCTTTAACAGGCAACCGTTAGACGGATCTTTCAGACTTAAGATAAAGGTAAATAATCACAGCCACATAAATAAGTGTGATGCCTAAAATTATATACAATAGCATATCATTTCTCCTATATGTATATATCGGCAAATATATCTAAAATTTTAATCCTTTCAAGAACAGTTGACGATTTAAACAAAAAAGGGTTGGCCAACATGATGGCTAACCCCTTAAAAATATTGGTGTCGAGGGACAGAATCGAACTACCGACACGGGGATTTTAAATCCATACCGGGATTAAAGGCTGTATTCCTTGATCTGTGGTTTGTATAAGGAGAACCATCGAGTATAAATAAATGCCCAACGGCTTTATCCATCTCTCCAGCTCGCACATGGAAGATGGTTTAAATTGCTTTAGCAAATGTCACTCTCTGGATCGTGGTTTCGCAGCTTTTTCTCCGGCGGGGAAAATCCCCCCCTCCTCAAAGTACAGCTTGTCCGGAACGTTTACCTGCCGGTCAGCTCCGAACTCTTTCTCCAGTTCCTCTGTATACAGCCTCGTCTTTTCTGGCGGAACGCCGTCACGCGTCATTTGGAAAAGCGGAACCGCGGCACGTGATTTGAGAAGCCGCTTTCTTGTCGCCGGCAGTTTTCTTCGAAAACGAATAACCGCCTTGCCGTCGATCCATGTCATAACTTCACCGGAAGGCAGGTCCCGGGAGTGGCCGGGAACCAAGCTGGGTAGGTGTAACACGGAGTAGCCAGCCTTGAATATAGAAAGGTTCGGTGGATCGACTTTCCTAAAGACGCTCAGCCCCTTTCCCGGAATTTTGAAATTGCCCTGCTGGTCGGTAAGGGTTTCATGGTAATCGTCGAATTGCCTTTGCGGGGCTTCGGAAAATCGGAGCAGGTCGTGGAACCAAACTGCGGAAACCACCACGCCAGCCATGGGCCTATGGGTATCGTAATCAACGATCTGGCCCGAAATCGGAGGGTCGAAACGATAAAGTTCACCGCTAATGGCAACGGATGCCGGTGGGCTCAGGCAGGCCGCCAGCGCCGCTGCAAGAATGACGATTGGACACGACCGACGAAACATCTGCACCTCCTTATGAAAATCTAGCACGTCAAAACTTGTGTTTACTTGCCAGTCTATCAACCATTCACAAGAACAATTGATATGCAGATATCACATTTTTTATCGGGTTAAGTAAATACTATTATTGATATTGTCGAAAGGTCTCTGCTAAATGACAAATTATTCTTTCAGATAAAATTCTAAATCATTTTCATATAATTTTGTTTCGATGTAATTTGCGGCGACGATGAGATCTCTGATCCATATTACCTTGACGAGTTTACGAATTTTTGATCTCCTATGGTTGTCAAGCTTGAATGTCACTTCCAATGTATCATCTTCCAAAATTTGGTGTGGCGTCAGACTTTCAAATCGGATTCCAGTAAATGAAAGATCTCTAATGATAATGTCTTCCTTTTCTCCTCTTCCCAGAATACTATATTTACCGGGCAACCTAACATCCTTGCGGTATCTCTTTCTAAATTCTATTGTGTACTGATAAGGTTCACCACATCTACATCTACCCTTCAGCTTTTTTTGAGTATCCTTGAATTTACTTACGTCAATATTTTGTTCAAATCCGCATTTGGGGCAGATTATTGACACTCGATTGGTATCGTCCGTATAAATAGTATTCATGAACTCATCCTCCTTCGTTCAATTCAAACACAAAACCCCACCACTATTAGAATCTGCATCGTCGCTGTAATCAAAAAACAACAAAAAGAATCCATACAGCTCTAAAATACCGACTATTGTTGCAATAACCAAAAATGTGCTAAATGCTATATTCATGACCAGTAATCCTTAAACGTCAGCCCGATCTATCAGGCTTCAGGTAAATGATTATTACTGTGGTAACATAAACAAGTGCGAAGCCGAAAATTAAATACTTTATTATCATGTCATCTCTCCGATATGTAAATATCGGCAAATGTAGTCAAAATCTTAACCCCACGGGGTAGGAAACCGGAGCCGAAGATGTGAAAAACATCGACCAAATTAAGAGGGAGGGACTTGGAGAAAAATATGAAGAAACTATTGATCGTATTGATAGTAATGGTTTTGATAAGCTGTCAAAGTACCGGGACTAAAGATGCGATGCGAGCCAAAAGGATGAAAAATTGTACCAATCTAACAGCTGATGAAATCGAATGGATCAAAAATGAAAAAATCCAGCGGGGAATGTCCGAATGCGCTCTTATTGCATCTTGGGGGGAACCATATTACATTAATAGATCAACAGGATCTTGGGGCGTCCACAAACGGTACGTTTATCAGCGTGGTGGTCCGTGGAATAAATCAATTTATGTTTTTGTTGAAAATGGAGTCGTGGACCGATGGCATGACTAAATAATAAGTTTATGACAAGGAATTCATAGATATCGAAAATCATTTAACAACGGGATAGGCAACCGGAGCCGAAAAGGAATGACTTCAATATAAACTTTAGGAGAAACAGAAATTATGGAAAGGGGAGGATTAATTACAGCTTGCCACTATATGAACTATAGCCGATGTTGTGATATCTAATTGGATCCAATGCAAAAACAAAAGCCACAATAAAATGCGAAACCAAATAACAAACATACCGCTTGAAGGAACCTATAACGGTGACGTTGTGGACGGTTTATTGCTGTGGACCGTGAAAAACCTTCAGGCGCTTTTGTTTGGAAAGGATAAGCTTTCGGGTTTTGTCCTAAGAAGATATAAAACAAAGCCCCTGGGCATCCATTTGACCAGGGGCTACTGTGGGGGTTGGTAGTAAAGGGGAAGCGACTAGTGAAACCCCTGATTGAAAATACACCCTTAATGCCGTTATTAGCTTGATTTCTGGCAAATTATATAAATTATATAACTAACCAAGACTAAGATGCACGTGCATAAGAGAAGCCATTTCTTAACTACCAGCTAAAAGTAATGCAAAAAACATGCTAATTTAACTATTTGCGATAGACTTAAATTTAAATTGTTATAAATTTAGATGGTTATATCAAATGAAAGATCTGGTTGGCTGTACTGATTCATATCAAAACATCTCAAAATATGAAGTAAACTATATAAATTCTATGAAGAATTTTACATAATATTATCCTCACGGGATAGGCGCGTACGGCTGAAGAAAAATTCGAGGAAGATTAACATTAATCTTCAAGAATGAGTTTTCGGACTTGTTCTGGATAAACAGTGAGAGTTCGGCAGTTCTCGGGAGCATTAAGGAGGTTAGGTGATGAAGAAATTTATTTTCAACCTAACAACTAAAAATAGCGCCACATATTGATATGTCAAGATGTATTATAAATCCTTTATATCGGGGTAATTGTTTGCACTGTCACTGTAATAAACAAACCATATATACAGTGAAATCAACCATGCTCCAAGCGCCCCAAATGGCTACTATTGTTGAAAAGACCAATAATAAGCTAACTATTACTTTCATGATGACCGCCTTTTTATTTGCAATTGCAAAAACCATGCAAATTTAGTTAATTGCGACATACTACATTAAAGTTGCAATCATATTAGATGGTTACATCAATTGAAAGTCTAAGTGGCAGGGCTGATTTATACCAAAGTGTCTGAAATTTTGGCGTATGCGACAAAATTTTTATGGAATATATTTATAATACTTACCTCACGGGCTATGTGCGTATGGCTGAAAAGGAAATCGAAGAAGATCAACACTACCTGCCAAGATGAGCTTTTGGACTTGTCAGGGTAATTTAAGAAACAATCGCATTAAAAGAAAAAATAAAGGCGAGTGTTATAAAACATATGGAAATTGTTAACAGAATGAAATCTATAATAAAATCTTTCATAATGACCTCTTTTAATTTCATGACGCCGGTTTATTTTTTTAGGAGCATTGGAGTAGACAAATCGAAATCCCAAAGCAAATTTATTTATAATCCAACAGTATTATATGTAAATAGAGAGTATCTTTCATTTTAGTGGGGATATAACCTATAAGTAGGAATTATACCTACACTCTCAATCCCACGGGCTATGCGCGTACGGCTGAAAAGGACGTCCCTCCCTGCCCGTCGATCAACTTCAGGGGCAAACTTCCGGACGTTTATTTTGACCGTGTGCCTTATATATCTATGCTGAAGGAAAACTATGTCCGCAAAGGATTCTTTGAACATGCCGAGTTTATGGCTTTGAGGGTTGAATTACCGGAACACTTGAAGGGTTTTGTCACGTTCGCATATAAAACAGGTTGGAGTGTATCAGAGATAACAGACTTAATCTGGAATCAAGTTGACCTTGATAACAGCATAGTTCGACTTGAAACAGGGGATATAAAGAACGACGAGGCCCGTACGGTCTATCTTGACGATGAGATTCAAGAGGTTTTCAATCATCAATGGAACGCCCGTAAGAATCTTTTACCCTATATGTTTTAAAAGCCAAAGGAACCGATAAGGTAAAGCGTTTTGACAAGTCAAGGAAAACAGCCTGTAAAGATGCCAAAATCGGTAAGAGGTTATTCCGTGACTTCCGCAGGACTGCGGTTAGGAATATGATTAAGGCAGGTATCCCTGAAGGTGTGGCAATGAAAATTTCAGGCCACAAGACACGGTCTGTATTTGAGCGTTATAATATTGTTAATGACCGTGATTTAAAACTGACAGCACAAAGGCAGGAGCATTATTTACAGACACAAAAAGACACAATTTCAAGCATAATCCATGATTTCAACGAAAAAAGGGCTAACCATAATGTTGGCTAACCCTTTAATCTTAATACTATTTACTGGTGCCGAGGGACAGAATCGAACTGCCGACACGGGGATTTTCAGTCCCCTGCTCTACCGACTGAGCTACCTCGGCATGACCTTGAAAAAATCAAAAATTATTAGACCTCCTATTTTTTGTCAAGATATTTTTGGCTCATATCACCAAAAAGATATTGCAACAAAACACACGCTGCAACGGTGGCTGTTTCAGCCCTTAAGATTCGAGGCCCTAATCCGACGGTGGTAAATCCACGATCCCTGGCTTTTTCAATTTCCTTTTGGGTGAACCCCCCTTCGGGTCCAATAAGGGCAAAAACAGTATCAATTTGATCACCGGATCCCAGCAAGTCGGCATGAGCAGGCTGCAATTCATCTTCCCAGAAAGCGACTTTAAGGTCGCAAACCTGACCCAGATTTAACATTTCTTCAAATGATACGGTTTCACCAATTTTCATGATACGCCCTCGTTTGCACTGTTTGAGGGCTTCTTTTACAATTTTTTCCCAGCGTTTCGTGCGTGCCAAAAGCTGTTTTTTATCAGGCTTGGGGACAGATCTTTCTGCAATAAAAGGTATCCATTTTATGATGCCGAGTTCACTGAGCTGCCGGACAAGACCATCCATTTTTTTTTCTTTTAAAAACGCCTGGGCAACAATAATTTTAAGCGGCGATTCTGCAGTTGACGGAAAGCGGCGAATAAGCGACGCCTGAACCCTTCCGGGAGATAAATCGACGATTTTGGCTTCGTATTCAAATCCTTTACCGTCGAATAGCCCGATTTTATCGCCGGGCTTCATGCGCAAAACAGTCTTTATATGTCTGGCATCAGAACCGGTAATACTTAATATTGAACCTTCACGTTCCGATTTTTCAATGAAAAAGTAACGCATACAGACTTTTACAACTCAAACAGGTCGACTGTAAATCATTTTTTTGTATGCTCTTCACTTATTAAAGCTCGGCCAATTGATGATATGCAATCAGACAATACACTTTTAAACCCTTGATGCCGCTCGTAGTGAAACGAAGATCCCGTTATCGGGGGAACATGGGGTATCCTCAACTTTTGCTCATTTAGGTTAAGGTGAATTCTCAAAAAGGCAAATTTCTTGACACGCTTTATGCCATGTGATAAATTTTCGAGAATTTTAGGGTGTTTGTTTAAAAATGACACTTTATGGCGAACGGGAGAGCGGATATGACGGAGCCAAATGGACCAGACAAAAAAAATAATGAAACCGAATCAACGAAAGACGAGGCGATCATAGAGCTTGAGGAAGAGGCAGCAGAGGGGCCAAAAAGTGATGAAGAGACAATTGATCTTGTGGATGCTGTCGAAGAATCTCCCGTAGAAAAGCAAGATGATGGCGTTGATACCGAAGACCAATCGCCCATAGAGCTTAAAGAAGAAACCACAGATGAGTCAAAAGGCGACGAAGAAATTATAGACCTCTTGCAAGCTGCCGAAGAACAAGAACCGGTGGAAGATGAAGCAGTCATAGAGCTTGAAGAAGAGACCCTATATGAACCAAAAGGCGACGAAGAAATTATAGATCTTTTAGAAGCTGCCGAAGAAGATCCTGTTGAAAGCATTGATACTGAAGAACAGAAGCCGACGGAAGATGATACGTATATAGATTTAACCGTAAAAATCAGCGAAAGTCCCCAGGAAATCGAAGACATTGGTGAACCTATTTCGGAGGCGGCCGATGCTTCGAATGAGTTTGATGATATCGATGACTTAGACAACGATCTTATAAAAGAAACCGATGATTTTACTGATGAATTTGATACGGACTCGATAGTGGACGAGGCGTCGGATTATGATTTTGCTGATTCAATAGGCATTGAACTCGATTCTAAAGAAGATATTTCAGGGGATCGTTTCGAGGCTGACACGATAACGGACGAAAAAATAGAAGCAGCTTTGGAACGTGTAATAAAAAAGATGTTTTACGAAAAGATCGACCGTCTTCTTGTAGAGGCAATTGAAAAAACGGTTACAAGGGAAACAGAAAAATTGAAAAAGGCACTGCTTGAAGACTCACCTGATGGTGAAAAATAATTGTTACATTTTGACGAGATTTATATTCTGCCTGACTGATCTGATTACAGCCAAAAATCAAATGAAAAAAAACCGGGGATTATTATAATAATCCCCTTTTCAATTTGATTCATATTTATCAGGGTATAACTCACATTAAGGAGCAAAAACAGATGAGTTCCAATCTTCTTGACAAAGGTTATGAACCACATGATGTGGAAAAACGATGGTACGATTTCTGGGAAAAAGAACGATTGTTTTCGGCAAGTGAGTCGGAAAGCAATCAGAAATGTTATTCCATTGTCATACCCCCACCCAATGTTACCGGTGTCCTTCACATGGGACATGCATTAAACAATACATTACAGGATATTCTCTGTCGCTATAGAAGGCTGCGAGGTGATAATGTTCTTTGGATGCCGGGTACCGATCATGCCGGTATCGCCACTCAGAATGTTGTTGAAAAAAAGCTTGCAAGCGAGGGGATGAATCGTCACCAGGTTGGCAGGGAAAAATTCATTGAAGCGGTCTGGGAATGGCGCAGTGAGTATGGCAGTGCGATTATCAATCAGCTCAAACGTCTTGGCGCTTCGTGTGATTGGGACAGGGAGCGTTTCACAATGGACGAAGGGCTTTCAAGAGCCGTCCGCAAGGTCTTTGTAACACTCTATCAAGAAGGTCTTATATACCGTGGCAATTACATTATTAACTGGTGTAGCCGCTGCCATACAGCGCTTGCAGATTTAGAAGTGGAGCACGAAGTCCATGACGGTTTTCTGTATCATATCCGATATCCCATTTCAGACGGAAAAGGGAATGTAATTATCGCAACGACCCGACCTGAAACTATGCTGGGCGATACAGCAGTGGCTGTAAATCCGGATGATGAGCGCTATCAAGGCCTTGATTCTCAAAAAGTAATTCTTCCTCTGATGAACAGAGAGATCCCTATCATCAAAGACAAATATGTCGATATGGCTTTTGGAACCGGCGCCCTCAAAATTACCCCGGCCCATGATCCCAATGACTTTGAAATTGGAAACCGGCATAATCTTGAACGGGTTAAGGTCATCGATGATAACGGTCTAATGACATCGGAAGCCGGAAAATTTGAAAACATGGACCGGTTTCAATGCAGGGAAGCTGTGGTTGGCGCCCTTAAAAAAGAAGGGCTTTTTGAAAAAATCGAGCCCTATCAGCACAATATCGGTCACTGTTATCGGTGCAACACCATCATTGAGCCAAACTTGTCAAAGCAGTGGTTTGTCAAAACCAAACCTCTTGCTGAAAAAGCCATCGATGCGATTAAAAACGGCGATACCCGAATCATCCCTGAAATCTGGACGAAAACTTACTTTGAATGGATGAACAACATAAAAGACTGGTGTATTTCAAGGCAGATATGGTGGGGACATCAGATTCCGGCATGGACATGTGAAACGTGCAATGAAGTTACCGTTGCCATGAGTGCACCTGATACATGTCCGGCTTGTAAAGGAACGGATCTTATACAAGATACAGATGTTCTGGACACCTGGTTTAGCTCTGCCCTTTGGCCTTTCTCGACCATGGGGTGGCCGGATGAAACACCGATACTAAAATTGTTTTATCCCACATCTGTTCTTGTAACCGGTTTCGACATCCTCTTTTTCTGGGTCGCCCGAATGATGATGATGGGACTTCATTTTATGGGGGACGTGCCATTTAAGGACGTTTATGTACATGCCCTGGTACGTGATGAAGACGGCAAAAAGATGAGCAAATCAACAGGAAACGTCATCGATCCTTTAAGCGTTATCGACACCTATGGAACCGATGCATTCCGTTTTACCCTGACCGCATTTGCAGCCCAGGGCAGAGATGTTAAAATGTCTGAAAAGCGTGTTGAAGGCTACAGAAATTTTATCAACAAGATCTGGAATGCCGCCCGGTTTGCGCTGATACACATCGACAAAAAACATAAAAATATACCCAATGAATCTCTTTCTCTGGCTGACAGATGGATTTTATCCAGATGCTATCGTGTTGCCGACGAAGTTTCCCAGGCTCTTGACAGCTACAGGTTTAACGATGCTGCCGGATTGCTCTATAACTTTGTCTGGCATGAATTCTGTGACTGGTACCTTGAAGCTATTAAACCCGCCCTGTATGGAAAAGAGGGAACGAACTGTAAGGAAGCAACATTGAGCGTTCTATGGCTCGTTCTTCATGACACGCTGATTCTACTTCATCCTTTTATACCCTTTGTCACGGAAGAAATTTGGGATAAGCTTCCAGGGACAAAAGACTCCATTATGAAATCCAGATTTCCTTTAGATGCCGCCGATAACAGCCTTTGCAGGGATATGGAAGCAGAATCAATAATGGGGCTTATCTCAGGAATCATATCCGGAATCAGAAACATAAGAGGAGAGATGAATATTTCCCCCTCTCTGGCGCTGGCCGTTAGCGTCCATTCACAGGAAGAAGCCACACGGGGAACCATAGAGCAGCACAAAGACATGATCATTAATCTGGCACGGCTTAACTCTTTGTCTGTGGAAAATACGGGCCAGAGACCAAAATCAGCGGCAACGGCTGTTGTCGATAACGCGACGATCTTTGTTAACTTAGAAGGAATCATCGATTTTGCCCAAGAAATTAATCGCCTTGATAAGGAGATCAACAAACTGACCAATGAGTTAAGCATTGTTTCAAAAAAACTCAGAAATGAGGACTTTCTCAGCAAGGCACCCAAAGATGTGGTTGAGAAAGTTAAAGAAAAACAAGAGGTTCTCATGGAAAAGCAGCAAAAGCTTCGGACGAATTTGGATAAAATTAAGGAGCTCGAGGCTTAGCCCGAATTTCTCACAAAGAACATCAAGATGACAAATCCCGGCCAGGATGAATGAAGGTGAAATGATTTTATTATGAATTCAACACAACATCTCATTGAAATCGCGCTCAAAGAAGATATCGGTCCCGGAGACATTACCACCGATAATCTTATAGACCCTCAACTTAAAGGCAAGGGTATCATCATCGCCAAAGAGTCCCTTGTGGTTGCCGGTCTGAATGTGGCCAAACAGGTTTTCCAGTACCTTGATTCAGAGGTTATATTCAGATCAGAATATGACGACGGTGATTTTGTAAAAAAAGGTGACGCTTTGGCGAACGTCAAAGGAAGACTTCGTGCGCTGCTTTCCGGTGAGCGAACCGCTTTGAATTTCCTCCAGCATCTCTCGGGCATTTCAACTTTAGTGCGATCATATGTGGCCGAACTTTCAGACAAAAATATACGCCTGGTCGATACCCGGAAAACCACTCCGGGCTGGCGTGTACTGGAAAAATATGCCGTACGAACAGGTGGCGCCTATAACCACAGGATAGGACTGTATGACGGTGTTTTGATCAAGGATAACCATATCGCCGCTTTTGGGGGGGTAAAAAAAGCGATTGACCATATCAGAACCCAGGTCTCCCATCTTTTAAAAATAGAGGTGGAGGTCTCCAGCCTGGATCAGGTCAAACAAGCGCTGGCTGCCAATGCCGATGTCATCATGCTCGACAACATGACCCTAAAACAGATCAAAGAGGCCACAGCCTTTATCGATAAAAGAGCGGTGGTCGAATTGTCAGGCGGTGTAACAAAAGACGATCTTAAATCTCTGGCAGATACCGGCGTCGACATCATATCCGTAGGTGCCCTTACCCACTCCGCCAGATGTGTGGACATCAGTATGCAGATATCAGCCTAAACTTGTTTTGAATCTTGCATGCAGATGCAAACCTCCAACCCGTTCAACACTCAGGTGATAACTCCAGTTTCTTACCCGCACTGTTGCGCAACCCCATTATGTGGTTATTATTTTACCCAGTTTTATCATCAAAGGATTATCGCCGTTTGGCTCGCATAAAAGGCGAGATGCCTGGGAGGAAAAAAAGACCATGAAATGGACCCCTGACGCCGAAGCTGCAATAAAGAAAGTTCCTTTTTTTGTTAGAAAAAAGGTTCGCTCCCGAATTGAAAATGAAACCTCGGCCGCCGGCAAAAATAGGGTGTCGCTTTCCGATGTCAAGGCGGCACAGGCGCGATTTATGTCGAAAATGAGTTCGGACATCAAAGGCTATCAAATCGACACCTGTTTTGGATCGAGCGGGTGCCCCAATCCCGCGAACAGATGTGACGGTCTGGCCAAAAAAATAGAGTCATTACTCGAAGATGCTGATCTTTTAACGTTTTTGAAAGATCGGGTTGAAGGCGACCTCAAGTATCATCACGAATTTCGAGTGACCCTGGCCCAATGTCCAAATGCATGTTCCCAGCCTCAAATTAAGGATGTGGGAATCATCGGTGCGGTCATCCCGAAGATAACCGATGAAGAATGTTCGGGCTGCGAGGCTTGCGTTGAGGCATGTATTGAAAGGTGCATTACCCTCGACAGCCAAGAAAATATTCCTGAAATCGATCATGACCGGTGCTTGAAATGCGGCAAGTGTATCCATGTGTGCCCCACCGGAACCATCTCGGAAAAAAACAAAGGGTTTCGGGTTCAACTGGGCGGGAAGCTGGGCAGGCATCCGAAGCTGGCTGTTGAGCTTGAAGGAATCTACAGTGAGGATGAGGTACTCAGCATTGTCAAGAACTGTATCGCTTATTACAAAAAGCACAGCAAACATGGCGAGCGGTTTGCGGAAATATTCGACCTGAAGGATTTTAACGTCGAGGAGAAAACAAGAAGTTAAGAAGGTTAGAAAATCAGAAGGTCGGAGGCACTTAATCTGTAAAAATTGAAATTAGATCTTACATCCCAGAATTTTAGTTAAACTAAAATCTGACACTATTTGGATATCCATTAGATGTACGAAACCGCTACGCGGTAGCTTTTTCTCAGAATTTCCCACATCTTTGAGGTTTAAGATTTATTTTCTTTATTGATTTATTTTTTTTAATTT
>Ga0224502_10000030_pt1 | contig 42129 bp, 61 predicted proteins | sample SF_Oct11_sed_USG_5_FD_169104 | JGI IMG/M metagenome (GOLD analysis project Ga0224502, IMG submission 169104) | Sediment microbial communities from San Francisco Bay, California, United States - SF_Oct11_sed_USGS_13 | ecosystem: Environmental > Aquatic > Marine > Sediment | place: USA... | reverse complement strand
CAGTCGCTCCATAACGGGCACCCAAACCCCTCAGAGGACCCGCCACCATTGACTTACAGCCCGATAGACTACCTATCAAATAACAAACATCATGCGCCTACCCCCTAACACAAGGCATCCACAAGCCACAGCACTATTACCCAAACAGCCTACGCAGTAGCCCGGGACGCTTGCGCCTGCCTTTGTACGTAGCCATTATCTTAAGGCACCGCTTGCAGTCCACCTTATCGGTATAGATGGACGTAGTTAGATGATTAACAATCTCATTGCATACCGCCCTGCTCTCTGGCTTATCAACCCATGGCGCTTGATAGTGTGTCTTTCTCATAGCATTACCCCAATAGATTACCCACCTATGCAGATGGAGTATTACATTCAGCCTTAACAGAGCCGTACCCGTTACACCTGTCACAGTACACGGCCAGCCCTGACCCATCTTTGCCGTGTACCTGCCCCTTGCCCCCACACTCAGGACACACAACCAAGCTACCGCTATGCACCTGTACTGTGTACCCGCTACCATGCCTAATAACTCCACCCTCACACATCCAATCATCCTGCCTGCTCAACTCAATTGCATCAAGCATTATATTAACCATAGCAATAACCGCCGGTGTCATGCCTGGATACTTCTCTTGCAATTCCTGTTTAATCTTTTCCTTATTCATCTGTATTACCTCCATATAGAACGCATGATGTCCTTAGTCTTTCGCTACCGTCCTTATTTTCAGCGTGCCCGCCATTGTCATCAATGATATTGAATGTATCAATCCCGATGGACTCAAGTGGTATAATCACGCAACCGTCCGATTCCAATGGGTGATGAAAGGTTGCTTTGTGTACCTCAACTAACTTTCGTCCATCACCATTTGCAATCAATTTACCTAACTCTTTATAGAGTTTATTAACTGTCATTCCCACAATTCCCCCTTAGTTAATGGAGCGGCGCGTTTGTGCTTTTGCTTTCGCTGGCAGCCTTCACCGATGACAACGCCACCGCCCCACATATTCACAGCTTAATATCTTCAGCTTTTAAATGCCCGCTCTCAATCAGCCAGATCAATGCAGCGCAACGGGCTTGCGCTTCTGTTTCTCCATCAAATTCGCAAATTGTGTTGTTGCCAGCTATTTTCCCGTAATTGCAGAAAAATATTCCTTTTCCATGTGAGAACTTTACAAAATACATATCAGGAATCTTTATCCCGCCATGCTCATTCATCCCGACTGTTATGAATTGAGGCAACAAAACACCAAGCTCTGCAACGTCAGGGGCTGGAATTATTGCCGGACCTAACTCATTGAGAAAACCTTTACCCATACCAAGTTGCCAGTGTCCTCCGGCACATACCCAAAATTGTGACGTATCCAACACAACCCCCAACCCAACCAACCGCTTAGCCTGATCAAGTGTGCATACCTTCCATTCGTTTCCCATCCTTCTCAATCTCCTTTCTCTCAATCCGTTTCTGAATAAGATGCCGTAAAAATGACCCCTCAAACCTGACTTGACATTCGCCACAGACATAACCTTGTGTCATTGGCGCCCAGGTTTCGAGCTCGATCTCTCTTTTGCAGAATTTACAGGTTGCTTTCATATTATTCCCACATATGGCGAAAAGGCCGTTGATAGATTACAAGAGCAACCCATTCTCTATATACCGGTTCAATAAATAGTGGGCCGATTACGTTTTTACGAAACCATTCTCTTTGTTTTTCAATTTCGCAAACAACTCTTGATAATGTTGGCTCAGTCGTAAAATTAAGCTCTTCCATTTTCCCCCACCTTCACAGCCTTTTCAAGCAAAGCCTCCAACGGCCCTTTCTCGAAATAATTATCAAGCACCCTGCATTTAGGGCAAACGTAGGTTTTAATTACATTGTTTTCTGTTTCAAGTTGCACCATTTCGGCACCGCATCTGCATTTTTTCATTTTAATAGCTCCGGGTTTTGGTGGATGTTGCCTTTTACTTCGATTTGCTTAATGTCAAAATTAGTCGCAGAAAACTTACCATTTTTGAACACAACAGCATGATGTCCAAGCCTATTATACGGAATAAAGATAATATCCCCCTCGTAAATCTCCACGCCATTTTTATCTTTGATGCCGGTGAATAGAAGAAATTCAACAGAATCAGAATTGTATTTTATCTGTGACAGGATATCATACAGCCATGGATAGTCGTCAAAATCATCCCATTCTATCATTCTGTTTTCTGTCTTATCCCATGCCCTGAGTTTTATTTTCATCCCACCATCCCCCGTATTTTATCCAGCTCAATCCCGATCAAGCCCCGAGCCTTATCAATAATCAACTGTTGCATTTCCTGGATAACGATTTTTTCAGCTTTTTGAATGTATTGATAAAGAGTCGGATTCGGTTTTGCACTTGATCCGCTTACGATATTCACAGGAGAATCAGCGCTTCCCCGAGTGTACTTTGTAGCGGTTTTTGACAGTTCATGAGCTTCAACCAGCCTTCCAACGATTTCGGATAGGTTCTGTTGTACTGGTTCCGGTTGTGCTTCTTTTGGGGTTTCTTCAGCCATTTTGTTTACTCCTTGTTTGAATTCCTATCGTTGCATTTTCGTATTTTTCGGCGTCAGGGCCAATGTAAATATTGAAGCCTTTTGATGCCCTGCCAATAATAAAAGCGATTAAGCAAAATAAATATAGTTTGTAATCCATTTTAAAACCTCCCGGTAAATCGAGCCTTTTTTAATTGATTTCGATATTCCCCAGGAAAATCCCGGCGAACGGCATTTTCAAGCCTGTTATTTTGAATCTGCAGAGCTGCGGCCATGTGCGGGATACTCGATCCTTTCATGGTTGTCACTTTTCTGGCCGGGCCTCTTTTGGGGTTTTCTCTCTTCCCAATATAAACAGGAATCTTTTTATTTCCGCCTGGAACTTTAATGTTTGCCCCGCCAGTGTACCCGCCAGCTTTCGCATTGATCATAAATGGCTTTGAGGATCCAGCCGTAACCCGAGTCGTAATCTTAATGCGGCCACCGCCTTTTTTCCTGAATGAGATCCCTTTTTTAAGCTGTCGCGGGCTGATAACGTTGGCCCGGAGTGACCTAAAATTCAAGGCAATGAGCTTATTTGTTTTAGTGGCCTTTCGTTTCTTGATTTTTGCTCTGACGCTGGCTTGGCTGATTCCGTACTCCTTGGAGATTTCGGCGGAAATCCGCTTTTCTTCTTTGTTCAAAATAATATTCAAGGCCCTGGTTGTGGCAACATCCTCGGCTTTGTCGATCCTTTTTTGAATCACCAAAAGGTCCCTTGTTATTTTTGAAACATCAATCACATTTACGGACGCCATTTTTAGTTCTCCATAAGATTAATATATTTATGTTTCCATGTTGAATTTTCAACAGTGATAAAAAGCTCCCAACAATCCTGCAGCTTGCCCTTTAAAATTCTATTCAAAAAGACCTCTTGATCTCTGGCATGCCCAAACTCGACAGGCTCTTGAGATGCCATATATCTAAAATCAGGGCTGTTTAGTAACCAGTGTTCGGCTTGATCTGACGTTGTTAAAAATACCTTGTGGTCATCCCAAACAATACCAGTTCTGCACCTGAAATACTCAATAAATTCGTGGTTATTAACATCAAATGAGTAATCATTGACAGCCGATAGAACATCAACATTTTGACAAATCATCTTTGGATAACCTCTTGACCATCCTGTCTGTTGTTCGATTGTCTGCATCAACCCCCCTTAAGTTTTAAATAAATATCCCGCCAATAAGTATTACCCTGCGGCGTCTCTGACCAGATAATAAAAGTTGAAAGCTGATCAGACAAGGAAAACTTTTCAACCTTTTCAATTGATCATGGAATAACTTCCCAACGTGGCAAAACTTCCGATTCGATGTAATTGGCCGCGGCTTCGTCTATTTCGCGGACTTTTTTGATTAGGGTTTTCATTTTATACCTTACCTTTCAGCTTTTCAAAATTTGGATTGTACGCATGTTCTGAAACTATCAGCGGGCTTTTGCAATGCTGGCAATTGAATCTTGTCACATTCTCGCTGATTCCACCGCCTATTATTATTGTTTTACAACGCGGGCATCTGTATTCGCTAATATATTGTTTTATTTCTCTGTAATTCACAACAACACTTTTAGCAAGTTTGTATTCTTTGCTCATCCCTCATCCCCTATAAATTCAATTTTATATTTCTGCATTAACTCATGAGCTGCATATAAATATTCTTGACCCTCGGGCGCTTCAATTGATACCGACCCCCTGGGCTCTGATTTGTCTTTCTGAAACAAGTAAGCAATGCCGGTGACTGTCGGATTTTCTTTGCATCCTTGGCAGTATAGATCAGCATGAACAAAGTCTTTTGTCGGGCAGGTTTCACAGTTCATTTTTTGTTGTGTTGATAAGGTTTATTATAACCACACTTGGTTAAGATTCGACACTTTCATTTGGGTCGAGAATATCAGCGGCTTGTAGTAATTTTAGTGACTCCAGAAGATAAGCATCTCCAATTTCTTGCGCCTTATTTCGCATATAATCTGCAATCTCTTTAAGGCTTGTTAATTCTTCCATCTTTCTCTCCAAGTGTGGTTATAATTTACATTATGTTCACATGTCATTCCCATACCTGCGCATTAGGCGATGTAAATGCACAAATCCGCCTTAATTCCTTTCGAAGTGACCCGCCAGGCATCCGGAAATGGACAGTCTTATCCCAACACTTCGCACTATCAGGTAAAGACATGCAAGGCTCTTTCGAGTGCATTTTATAATCATCAAGCCTGACTTTGTTTTCTGCTGCTAATTCCTGCAGTTGTTCAAGTTCTATTTGCATTGGAATAAGCAAGGCGGCCAAGGAGATAACAATAATTAAAAGGATTACTTTCATCAATTCCCCATCAAAAATTCGTCAGCTCCGCAATATTTATCGGCGTAAATCTCCGCTTCTGATTTTTCAACAAATTCGATTCTGGTTATCTGGCCGCCATTGTTCAAAAACTCTTCAACGGCTGAATCGATATAGTCTTGATCTAACACAAATGCGTTGTTTTTTCTTTTGTAGTTTCTTTTATTATTTTTCATGGCTTTAACCTCGATTGAGTTTCTTACATGAAGGGCAAAGCTCGCCAGGTTCGACGCCTGTGCCACAATTAGAGCAACGAACGGGATCAGCTTGAAACCGCCTTTTCTGCGCTTTCTCCCTGTATATCTCAAGCGCCTGTTGCTCTTTTTCGACCTGTTTCCAGAATTGTTTGTTCTCAGTCATCTGATCGTTATGAGAGAATTAACCGCGTGGGGCATTCCTGCCCTTACGAGTCTTTTGTACTCCATTGGATAAAGTTTTGCAAATTTTGCAGCCGAATAAGTGCCGGGCGGGATCTTGATGGGCTCCGGCTTTGTGTCGAAGTTTTTCATTAAAAGAGTGAGTTTTTTCATTTTGTGGTGTGGTTGTGCCGGGCTGCCCCGGCTATGTGATTAGTTTGTCGCTGACATTTTTTTATTTTCAGCCTCTTCCCAATCCCTTGAAACCTGAATGGCTTGTTTTTTTGTTCTGAACCCAATCAAGCCGTTTGGGAATTTTACTTTCCATTGTTCTTTTTTATTAAAGTCGTCTTTCCAGACTTCCCATAATCGCCTTACTCTCTCAATTTGAAACCAGTGCCACCCATGATGAAAATGAGTTACAACGTCGCTTTCTGGCTTCATTCTTTCAAGTTCCGACTGAATCTTTATGATAAAAATATCGCCACTCGGAGTCATGACGCCCGCAACTTTTCCAGCTCCTTTGTTCGTGGCTTTTAATTGCGTCCAGTTCATTCCAAGAAAATCAGCGATTGCGTTGTTTTTTAGATTTTGTTTTATGAGTTCGTTCATCTTGTTTTCTCCTCGTTTGAGTTATTCGGGTTCTGATTGAACCGTCTTACCAAGGGACTATTGCGCTTTCCATGCCAAAAACAAACAAAAATAAATAACCCTCAAACCCCCTAAAACATTGAGCCCCGAGCCTATCGTCCATAATCGAACAATAATCGATTTTGATATGTGTATTTGATTCTGGCTGATTCATGGCCGAATATGGTGAAAACGTGGTTGAAAACGTGGTTGAAAACGGCGTTTTTTTAATCGATTTTGGTAAATGGGCGGTTAAAATGATCGATTTTTAAACCACTCTCTTAAAAAGTCGTAAGCCTCGCAGCTTTCCATTTGCTGTGGTGTGAATCTTAAAAGGCTGTAACCCTGGATTGAAAGAGCGTTGTATTTTTCAACATCCTTTAAATAACCGCCAATGCTTCCCCGGTGCCCGCCTTTCTTCATAAAAGTACCGCCCTCAATTTCAAGGGCTAATTTTTGATCAGGCCAACAAATATCAACCCGCCATTTTCTGACGGGATGAAACTTGAACTCTTCGACCGGGTCCGGAATAGACGGATTATCTCTAATCAACCTCCAAAACATCGGATATTGAAGTTCATAGGGTTTCGGCTCTGCCGATTTCTTTTTCCGGATCTTTGGCCGTCCGGTCTTTTTATCCTGGGATAACATAAAATGATCTTCGTTCCGAGTGCTTGGAATCAGATCATCAAATGTTATCCGTTTTCCGGCCTTATTCTTCAATTTCAAGCTGTTCCCCTTCATTTTCTTCAATCGTTTCAACCGGCGGGATAACTACAGCTTCATAGTCGCCTTGCTGAAAATGAATGATGGATCCAGGACCGGTGAAAGTGACCTCGACCGCTTCCGATTTTCCAAATCCAGACATAGCCGCAATGACGTCCGCAGATATAACCGGAATTTCAGAAACGCCACCTTTCACAATATCGAAAGCTGATTCCAGTTCTTTAAACTCATATTTCGGCTGTTCATAAACAATTTTCCCATCGTATGAAATCAGCTCGGTGTCGTCCATTTCAACGAAAAGATAAGAGGCGTCATTCTTTGCCAGCTTTTTGCAATCGGCCTTGTGTTCTTTCATCATCTCCTTGAAGGCGAAAAGATCGGCCCTGGGAATCATGAAAGTTTCAGGCGGGTTTTTGCCCTTCGCTGGCCTGGCTGACTCTTCGGTAGTGGTTGGTCGAATCATAACCGCTTTCTTTGTCACAAATTGGCCGCCGCCTGTGAAAATCAGTTTATCACCATCAACCCGGACAAAGAGACAGTTTTTCCCGCTGTCCGATCCTTTGGGGATAGCCGGTTCGATGAATGAAATTGCTGATAATGTTTCTAATCTGTCTAAAATCATGTTTCTCCTTTTAAATATGTTTCAGTTTAAAAACTACAAAAAACACCCATAAAACAGGGTTTGGTATCCATGCTTGGTTTTTCATCAGCCTTAATTTTAAGCGCCGTTTCCATAGATTTTTGAAGTCAATCAACCCGGCCTTACAGTGACATTCAGAACACAACGTCAATAAAGAATTGTTAGGAGCTTCCCACGGCTCGTAATTCTTTATATAATACAAGTGATGAACATGAAGCATTCCTTTTTTATTAAGACAACACATACACTTGAAGCCGTCCCTTTTAAGAATCTTTAACCGCTTTTTCTGCCAGCGCGGATCCTTTAACTTTTCGTTATACTTCCGCATATCTACCGTTTGCAATATTGAATTTTAGGTCAGTGTTTCCAACTTTCCCGACCTCTTTGAATCTTACTTTTTGAGAAAAGAAAGTTGTTATTTTTGTCTCGAAATCCAAATGTATGCAGACGCAATTATCAGCTTTATTCCGCCAGTGCGCCCCGCCTGATATATCATAAGGAGTCGGGACGGGGTATTGTCCTTTTTTGTCCCCTGCTTGGATTTTAACTAGTTTTGTAGGGTGTGCCACGATCCAGACATGAATATTGTTTACACGGCAAAACCTTCTGATCTTCGAAAGTGATTTCGAAATATAATTCGTTTCCATTTCACCCTTTCCCATTTTGTGCTCGATCTCGTTCCATGGGTCTATTATTAGGCCGTTAATTCCATCCTTAAATATTGAAGCCTTCGCAAGATCGAGAATTTTATCCAGTGTTTGGTTATCATCTTCATTCGGCATGATAAAATGGAAATGATCATTACAGAAACCGACGGCTCTTGTTAGCTCCTCTTTTGACATATACCCGGAGTAGTGCTTATCGAATGGCTTGCCGATATAGATTTCAGATAGTTTTGCAACGTGGCGAGCAAACGGGAAGTTTTCAGGACTAAAAATCCCAAATTTCCACCCCTTATTTTTTGCCAAATTAACCAATGTGTGATCAAGGAAAGAGCTTTTTCCATGTGAAGGGATCCCGGTGATAATCGTGAATTCTTTCGGCCTTACCGTATATAATTTATCAATTGAATCCCAACCGATTGAACTACCTTTTTCGAATCCATTTTCGTACAGGTTCCCAATATCATCCATGAAGTCTGAAACATCAAACTTCCCCTCTATTGGGTACGGCTTGCAATTTCTTATAATCTCAGTTGCTTTTATGCTTCCAAACTTAACCAAAACGTCGTTAATATCCTTACACCCTTCTGGATATTCAGCACGAAAACAACGCTCTAACCCGATTCTCCTGGCTATCTCGTCCCTGAACCTTGCCCCGACTCCGTCGGTATCCATTACAAGAAAAACCCGGTCGTATTTCGGCATGATTTCAATTAATGAATCCATGTAAGAAAAATCTTGTGATTTAATGTCGACGTTTTCCGGCGGGGCTCCATTCGGTGGGGATATTGTGTTATCAAATCCTAATTCAATCATTGATAAACAGTCGGGCTCTCCCTCTGTGATATAAAGATCGCCTGAGTACGAATGTTTTTGTTTTGCCATTGGTGCATAAAAAACAAGTTTCGCGTCCTTTGCAAGTTTATGGTGTTTCTTCCCTGTGCGGTATTTTTTATTGATTAATTCGCCGTTTAGCCAGTAATTAAAAACGGTGCAATTCTCTTCCTTTTCGGTTTGTGGCATCCAGGACCGCTCAAACGTTACCCCGCACTTTTTAAGCGTGTTGTAGGAAATGCCTCTGGTACCCCAATATTTAAGCACATTTTCAGGCAGATCATAAGAAAGAATCTTTGCAGGTTTTTTGTAGACTTTTTTTTGTGGTTTCATTTCCTGTTCAATCCGATTAAGTTTTAAAGATCCTTTCCAGCCGCAATGGTGACAAAGCCAAATCCCCTCTTTGATATTTACAGCTAAATCTTTAATGTTTTTTTTCTGCCTGTATGGTGTACACTCAGGACAACTAACTCTTTGCTGATCTCTTCCATTGTCGACTATGATCCCGTAATCAGAAAATTTATAGGTAGTCATAATTTCCACTACCTGATTGATTTTTATTAACCCATTCCGCCTTAAATCCTCTCCATCCCCTGGATATAGATTCAATTAAAGCATCTTCAAGTGACATTCCAGCCTTTTTGGACTCTTTTAAAAATGTGTTAATCACTGTTTTGGTGATAGGCGCTTTTTTGTCTTTACGGTGTTTTAAAAAATCACTCCAGGTTTGATCGGTTACGGATTCGGGTTTTGTTATAGTATTATTCTTTTCTTTCTTCTTATCATTCTTGTTATTGTCGGGAGGGGATGGTTGATTCTTTGGTGGTTTCGTTGGTTCTTTCGTAGTTGTTTCGCTAGTTGCTTCGTAGTTTTTTGCAGTCTGGTAAGTATCGTAATTTATTACAGTTATCAGTACGCCGCCAAGTTGTTTCTTTGTAGTGATCATTAGATGTTTCCTTAGATACACCATTGCGGTCTTCATGTGGTTTTCGTTGTATGTCATTTTTCGCCACCCAACAAACCAGCTTAAACCATCCAAAATATCTTTGTAAGTCCGAAACAATTGACCCCTTTTAACTGTATATTGGCCGTAAGTTTGATCCTTATGGTTTGCCTCTCTTAAGCAATAATCCCATATTTCCCTAATATGCGGAGGCGCTTTAGATATCGGCTTTTTTGTGATAATCCTGGCTTTCAGATAATAACCGCCTGGAATTTTTTCTGTCATTTTTTCTTTTCCTTTCGCGGCTTGTTCCAATATGGAGAATTACACTTAGGACAATGCTTCGGCTCTTTCGTTGTCCTGGGAAACCATTCCCAATCACAGCGAGTACATTTTAATTGTTTAATTGTTTTCATGTGTACTAACCTATATAGTTTTAATGATATTGTCAATAAATAATTTACTAATTTTTCCAAGCATCCCACAAAGCCCGCTCAACCTTCACAATCTTACCACCCCGCTTTTTAAACTCAGCTTTCGCCCTATCAATATAATCCTGATCAGGGTCAAACTTTGGCTTTTTTGTTCTCACCGCAGCCGAATCGCTCGGCCTGTTTCCCGGTGGATATTGAAAGCTTTTGATTCCGTAGTTCATTTTTTCGTTTGGCATAGTTTTTTCTAAGTTCAATTTTTTCTAAATAAATTCTATGATTATATTCCTTGTCTCGTTGCTTTTGACAGCTTAAGCGCCAGCAATAAGAAGGGACTCTTATTTGTGGCTCTGGCTTGATCCATTTAAACCAGCGGCCGCAATAGGGGCAACGGATCCAGTATTTATTTGGGCCTGCTTTGTGGTGTTTGGGTTTCATTTTACCATGGTCTTTTTGGTGGATTCTCAACGATTACCGGTGTCCCTTCGCACACATAAAGGTTTCCAGATTGCCCCTTGATAATAAAAATATCATCTTTGAAAGCATTTGTAACCCATCCCTGCCGTGGTTCAATACTTCCGGCAAGTTTAGCCGTCACAAATTTATCAATATATTTTGTGTCTATCATCATTTCCCCGCAATATAAACAGGCACCGCAGCGATATCTTGCACCATCCTTTTAAACTCCATAGCGTCGCTATGCCCATCAGATAAATGTAAAAGGTGTATCTCTTTAAGATCAGGATGTCTTGAGACGAACTCACAGACCTGCGAAATTGAAAGGTGCGTTTCTGCAATCCTTTTCCTGGCCGCCGCATTGACTTCTGAATCGACAAGGCGGTCAAAGGAGTAGTTTGCTTCGATCATTAAGTAATGGATATGAGGGAACCGGTAATTTTCTGGAACAAAACCGGCGTCTGTAATATAAAGCAACCGCTTTTGATATCTTTGCCGTGTCCTGTTGCAGACCATAAAACCAAAACATTCACAAAACGGCTCTTTGTCGTGTTCTAATTCGAACGGTACTACCTGAAATTCAGGGCCACAATTAAAAACAACTTTATGATCTATGCGCTGATACCTTCCAGACAATTCAAATCGTTTTAAGGTGCCTTCAGTGCAATAAATAGGAATCGAAGTTTCCCTTTCCAGTTGAGGCAACCCGCTTGCATGATCACCATGTAAATGACTCACCAAACACCCGACCACATTTTCAAGCTTATAGTCGAGCGCCTCTCTGATTCTGGATAGAGGGACGCCGCAATCTAAAAGGAGATGGAAACCCCCACTCTCTATTAAGTGGGCGTTTCCCTCTGAGCTTGAGTTTATCGAAATTATATTCATGGCTTAAAATGGAATGACGTTTCCGCAATGTGGGCAGGAATCACCGTCAGCGGTGTTCCATTCCTTGCCACATTCAACACAAGGATTTTCAACCTTTTCAGGCTCAACATAATCCAACATAGCCCAATAAATAGCCATACAAGCCTCAGTGTCATAAATGGATGAATGTGCCTTGTCTCCCAATTCCAGGCCGCAAAAGAACTTGTAAGCCTCTTCAAGTTTCGGGTTTTTCCATCCCCATTTACCTTTTGGCGGTAGCTTCATGATAGGCTTGGCTTTCAGCATTGTGCATTCGTGGGTTTCTTTGTCGGCCCAACGCTCAATCAGTGAATCTTCAAATTCGTACCTCTTCAGTCCGATTCTGATAATCCTTTGGTCAAATGTTCTGTTGTGGGCGACCCGAATTGAATCTTCGCAGATTCTCAGCATCATACTTAAGACCTCAATTTCAGGAATACCACACGATAATGCCTTTTCTGTTGATATACCGTGAATCTCAACGACCTCTTGCGGGATCTCCCATCCATTCGGCCTGACAATCAAGTCAATCCTTTGCAGTATCTCCCTGGTATCAAAATCGCATTGAATCGCTGAAAGCTGGACAAGGTGCGGTTGATTTTCGCCGCCTGACGGCTCTTTCCAAACTGGCAAGCCGGTTGTTTCCGTGTCGTAAAATGTTATCTTTTTCATAATCTCCCTGTTTTATGGGGCTTGCGCCCCTGGTTGGTTAATAAGGGTCAGGCTCTTCGCCCTCTTCCGGTTTCCCGGTTTCTGGATCAACATCAATTATCTCGTTCCCTTTGTCGTCCTTTTTCGGCTCCGGCTTCAGTTGCTTTTTGGCCTTTGGCTTTTCGGGCTCATCCGGTGTGATGTCAATCGGATCCGGCTGGATTTCGTCGTCACCTTCGCCGCCGATAAAATCGATGGACATAGGTGCCCACTTTCCAAGCAACTGACGAACGACGGTTTTGATGCACATATCAGGCGTGTTTGTCGTCCACGCGCTCGATTTATTATTAAATGACTTCGAGTACTTTTTCGCGTGGGCGATAACTTCGCCATGCGTCCAGTAAATCGTTTTTGTGAAACCGTTTGTCAATACCATGTGAGCAAAATAGCCAATTGGCTTGTCACTTGTTTTGGTGCCTGATATTTTAACGGACCCTGAAAGCCGATCAACTTCGACTATCTCGCCTTTATAAACTACGTCGGCGTTCAAAACCTGAAATTGATTTGACCTTAAAGCCAGTTGAATCATGCCTCGATACCCCAAAATAAAGGTCGGAGTCAGAACCCCTTTGTTTTTGAAAGGGACAACATAAGCCTGTCCGAGTGACTTGGTAACGGCAAGTTTCAGGCTTGCGGCCTTCATGCATTCCGCGACAACTAACCCAGGGTCGCAGCCTTGAAGATATGTGTCTGATGAGTATAAATCAATGATGGAAACCGCAAAGGCCCCGGCGTTATCGCCCCATACATCGTCGAGGCGTTTCTTGACTGATTCGGCGCTAACGATTTCTTTCAATGTGCTGACTGGGTTTTTTTGTAATGCTTTGCTCATGTGTATTCTCCTGGACCTTCGGCGCTTAAAACTTCGCCTGTTTCTTGATTAACGGTCAAAGTAACTTCGACCTCATTAAAATACTTGAAATAATCGGCGGCCTTTTCAGACAGACCGTTTTCGATTGCCGTGTTATACATGTATTCTTTCGACAAATCAGCATGAACCTTGATTGTCTTTTGTGACATGGTTTTAAATCTCCTTTAAAATGGAATGTCCGAATATAAAAATTCATCAACCTGAACCCCGTTCTTTTCCAAAAATTCCCGGCGCTCCTTGATTGCATCTCTAAGCTTATCGCAATCGTGGGTTAGCTCTTTCTTTTGGCGGTTTAGTTGATTAGTTTCAGAGCACAAAAAGCGCCTTTCGTTGTCGTCCCTTATCATGGATGACAATCTGGTTCTTAAAATAAAATCGGCATCTTCAAGCGTTTCGCCCTCTTCAATCTCGCCCTCAAGCTGAATATTTGAACAATCATTCGCGTCTGAAATTAGCCGCCTGATTTTTGTAAATTTCATCATACCTCTTTTGTTAAGGTTTCTAGCTCGGCATTATGCCGTAATTCAATTACCTGACAATCCATTTTAATATACGGCGTGAGCGCCTCGGCATTATCAACGAATATCGGCGCGTAAATATCAAAATGTTTCTGCATTACTCTGGCAACATCCAATTGAAGCTGAATGCGCTCACCATTCGACAAAGCAGTATCAAACGGCCGCCGGTCCTTATCCATCACAATACAAGCCGGGACCTGTTTAAAATTGCCGTCTTCATCTGCCTTTTCCAGCGTATCGAACATCTTGAAATAAGCGGTCTGAAACATATCGTTGACCGGCTTTTCAATTGCGTCTGCGAGGGCTTGTTCGTACTGTTGATGCAGGGAAAGAAACTTTTCGATCCTGTCGTTTTCCGCTGACAGTTCCGCTTTTTTGGTCTTCAGGTCTTCAAGACGTTGAACTGAATCAGCACTGGCCTTGACCGCTGCGCGGGTTTCCTGTGCTTGTTTTAAACGTGTTTCGCAGGCTTCGAGGGTTGCTGTTAGTTCTGCCGGGATTTCCTGCACCCCATCCATCGACATTTTTATACGACCAAGATCAGTTTTTATTTTTTCAATCTCCGGCGTTGATTCCTGCTTTAAAATCGGGTCAGGTTCGACGGCTTGCAGTTCGGAAAGCTCTTTTTCTTTGGCCTGAATAATCCCCTCAATGCGCTGAATCTCGGCTTTGATTTCTTTCCCGCGTGTCATGTTGAACTCTAACTTTTCAGACTTGTCGCGGTTGAAATTCTCAGCCATTAAATGAAGCGTGTTCTCCGGCAATGCCTGCCCGCACTCTTTGCAAATTCCGTCGATATTTTCGGCCGTTGACGCCTTGATTCTATGATACTCAGAAAGCAACTTTTCCCGCTCCTCTTGGTGATCTTTGAGGTTTTCGCGGTCGTTTTTGAGATCATCTTCAATAGAAATAATCCTGTTTTTATTCTTTGATTTTTGCCTGCTGGCCTCGGTCTTTTGATCTTCAAATTTGTATTCTGCTTTTACCAGATCATCATTGAGTTTTCTCAACTTCTCAATGTTCCCCGACTGGTCGCCGCCCTTTGCTTTTTCGATTGCAACCATCGCCTCGGATAATGCGCGTTCAGACAACACAACGTCGAGTTTTGCCTTTTCAAAATCAACCCCCCCAACTTTATCAACGTCAGCTTGCCTTTCTTCCAGCGCTGCGTTGGTTTCCACAATGCTTTTTTTCAGGGTTTTCTTTCGCTGGTCGGCTTGGGTTTTGGCATCTGCAACCGTCCTGCCATTCAACAGCTTTTCAAAGTCTGAACCGGGTTCAATGACAAATTCAACGCTTTCAATTCCTACCATTGAAATCAACAGTTCCCTTCTCTTTTTCCATTCCATCCCGGTCACAGCTGACAGGTCAGAACATAAAAAGTAGTTCGGGCCGAAAGTCGATTCGATTGCCTGGTTGTACTTCGTTTTCGTGACTTCGATTCCATCAACAGTAAACTTGGTTTGATTTCCATCTTTTGTCTGGTCTGCGGCTCCGCGTTTCCGGCTCCACTTCTCGTAATAACAACGGCTAAACACTCGCGGCAGGCCGTCAATATCATAGGTCAAAACTATTAAATGTTCAGACTTTTGAACCGGCGCACCATCCACAATGGACTTTATTTCGCTGTCTGCTTTTCCTTTGGTATCTTTCCCGGTCAGGCACCATGAAACGGCATCAGGGATGCGGGTTTTTCCTGATCCATTTGGGCCGGAAAAGACGTTTCGGTCTGGATTGAATTCAATTAGGCCGGTATGCCCGCGCCAGTTTTTGAAATCGATTGATAGTAGGGTTGTTTTCATAAGCTCCTTGATTGGTTAATATTTTTGAACGATTTCCACAAAGTATCCAGGGCTAATAATCCCCCTGTAAATATACCAGTTTTCCGGATCACCGTATGCAGATAAAACATTAAACATCTCTTCGCCTGCTATTTTTTTGCCGAATAGTGACCACTTGAAAAGATTCTGAATCCTTGGTATTTTAACCTCTATCCTGTTTTCAGTCCGATCATATGGAAGCGTTGAAAGTGCATCCCATGACTGGTTGAAATCTGGATTTACAGTTAACCATTGATGACCGGCCTTGAATTTCGGCGGTCTTTCTTGAACAATTACGCGTCCCTCTCTAATGCCAGTTTTTTTAATTGAATCAAGCATCCATGACGGCGTAAAATGATAAAGAGGTTTGCTTATTGTGTCCATTTTCTTTTTATTTATGGGATTTCAGACCGGTCTTTGTGGTCTTGGATGATTTCGTTCAGAATTGTGGTTCTGGAAAGTTTGCGCTCTTCTGCCTGTGAGTTGAGATAGATGTAAAGGTCTTTCTTGAGGTTCGTAGGGGGCAACAGGACGTCACCCCGTAGATTTGTTTTTAGTGCTTTTTCTTTTTCCATATTCCCTTTTCGATTAAGATTAACAAAATGTGATATCTTAATCTATATATTTCGGAATATGTCTGTCAATATCTTTTTTGATTTATTTTAATTATCTGATTTCAACCCCGCTATAAACCCACGAATCCAGGCGAAGAAAACAGCGTTTATGGTATCGATAAAAACCGGCTCAATAATAGCGTTCCACAATTTCGGCAACTTCGCATTGAAAAAAGTGGTCACCGCCAAGCCCTGAGCCTTTCCGATTTCTTCCGCCCATTTCGCAAACTTGTCGAAAGGAATTTTCTTTAAAATCCAACCCAGGATGAAAGCGGCGATTGTTCCGCCGGCTGTGATTAGGCCGTAATTAATGGCCCATGCTGTTGCTAGTTCAATCATTTTATCTCTATCTGTTCAATGTTTTCGGATTCGATCAGGCTTCTGAGTTTGTTCATTGCGTCTTTGCTATGCGCCACACCCCAAACAGAAGAGTGAAGCATTAAGCCCGGCGCAATACAGCCCTGAACATCATCAGGAAAGTTGCCTGGATGGATTAAAATGTGTGTTCTGTGAAAATCCGGAGTAAGGCCCACCCCTAAATTCATTGAAAGCAAAGAATAGCAATCAACGTATTTTGATGAGCTATAGGGCTGTAATAAATACAACCCAGCTGGCACACAACTGATGTTTTTTTCGTTGTTCTGCCATGGCCTCTCAACTGTATAACAAATCAATTCTCCTTTGAAATACAGCTTTCCGATTGTGCAATTATCAAGATACGATCTTCTCAGTTTTAGCATTAGTTAATCCCCGTTAATTTCAAACCAGACTTGCGGAAAAATTCAGTGTTATTATCCCACCCGATATAAGTCAAACCGCCATCGTTTGACGCAATCTTGCGGCCAAACGGTAAGAGCCCGCCCTCACAGCCAACGGATAAAACAAAGGCCGTTTCGTTTTCGATTACAAAGTAAACTTCGTCACCTGCTGACAAGCTGTGACCGTCAATCATGCCGTGAAAAGGCAGGGGGCTATCGAGTAAATTCTCTCTCAATGGCTGAACTTCTAAAAGCTTGATTCCCGGCGCGTCATATCCGCCACCGTGCACGCCCCTTGACCAGATCGAAACATTTCCTTGATTCAGGTTTGATGCCAAGTATTTAGACGTTTCAATCCATGATTCGAAAATATGCGGGATTGCATAGCGTTTGTATGTGGTGTCCATGCTGCAATTTCCTGAATCTGAAAGGTTGAAATTGCCTTGTTCGACTTGATCGCGTTCGAGTAAATCAGCGTAATAAGCCGGAGCGCCTAACCTCCAAATTGGCGGTGACGGTATATCCATGCCGAGCTCTAAATATCTGGCCTCAAGGTTATTTTTGATCTGCAACAATGGCAGGACGTCAAAAGTTCCCTGTATTGCTGATTTCATTTCCAGGTCGTTTTGAATAACACCGATCGCAAAGCGGGTCATGTAGTCGCCTGGATCATCTACGCCATTGTAGAGTACCATGGAATTAAAAAGCGCCAATATTGCATCACCGATATCGGCGTTTTCGAGGTTCATTTCTGTGAATTTCTTTCCAGGTGCCGGCAATTGCAGAAAATCAATAATCACTATTTCAGCAAGCGCTATACTAGCCGCAATATCTCCCTCGGCTCCGCTGTTAGATAGCCCGTAAACGTCAGTAATCAACGTATCCCCAAATAGCCAACGGGCAACGAATGAGCGAACATGAGTCAGCGGGTTTATGTTGTTTTCGGTATCAGTTACGTTTATGATTGCCGAAAATTCCTGATAATCATAGCCGGCTGTCAATTCATTATGACATTGGCCCTTGAAAAAAGACTCGGCCCATATTTCGAGCGGATCTTCATTTGATAATTCTGCAGGGATGTAATAGCGCCCGAAATTATCGCGGGTGAATCCTATGAAGTGATCGCCGGTTTGGTACATGTCTGAATAGCTGATTGATTGAATCAAGACCTCGCCGCCCTCTGGACATGGACCCTTTTGAAGTTTTCCTGTGAGGTTGTATGTATTGACGAGCGGCGTGTCTGTGGTGGCATCGGTCCACCCGCCCTCGACTCCGTCTTTGCCGTCAATCCCATCAATGCCGTCTTTTCCGTCACTGCCTTTTAAATTGCAAGACGAAAGAAAAAAAGCCGCAACAATAGCGGCTAGAATTATAATCAATGTTCTTTTCATTTTTTCCCCTGTTTTGAATTAAAGTGATAAGATCAGATTTCAATATATCACTTTAATTTTGGGATTGTCAAAAAGGCTTTTCTGGAATTGCTCTTAAAACGTCTGACCCCATGATCTCGCGGAGCTCTGCCCGGTAAACTTCCCATTTTTGTTTATCCGCGTCTGAATTTGGATAAGAACCATTTACCTTTGCGTCAGATTCATTTAAAAGCCTGATGCATTCTGATGGTTGATTATCCAGCGCCTTTTGATCTTCGGCCGCTTGTTTTTCTGCGATTTCCTCCGGAGTCTCAAACGCTTCAATTTCGTTTCCCTCGTCAACCCATGCCTGCATTTCTGCGATCATTCCGGGTTTGTTTTTGGCGTTGAAACTTGCTGATTTATTGCCGGCGTCATCAATAAAATGATATTCGCCGGGTGTTGCTCCGTGTTTGTATTTCATATTTTATTTGTGAAATGTTGGTTTTTTATCCAATGCTAGGTCACTAGAAAAATAAAGTATTTGCAGGTTTCCACTGGACGCCCATGTTATTGTGGCTGCCCCACTTTGAGCCTGACGATTATACACAGAAACATTCACATTTGTCGTTGCATCAACTGATTGGTGCCCGGCTGTTATGGTTTTGAATACAATCCCTGCTATAGTTAACGTACCTGATGTGACAAGACCGGCATAATCACCATTAAAATTTAATACAGTTCGCCAACTTCCCTGCCCTGTCCAATCATTTACTTGATAAATATCAAATATGTTAGTGCGTACGGTCCAGCCTGTGTCCGTTATTGCAGTTTGGTTAAAATATTCTGTTCTCTCTTGAATCTGCGTATAATGCGAATCATCTATAGCAGAACCCGAATTATTAAAAACATTCCCAATCCGCCCACGAAACTCGCCAAGCCCAGGCGGTGAAAGCATACGGATCAAATACCCCTCGGTTCCAAGCGGAAACAAATCAAGGTCGAGGCCGTCTTTATCCATGCAAGTAATCAAACCCTCCGCGCTTACCGCCTTGACGTAGCCTTTTGTCAAGTCCGTTGTCTGATAAATCTCATCCCATCTTTGAACCAAATGAGTCTGAAAAGCGGCTGTACTGTCTGACAAAGAGTTTAGAACGTTTGCATCCGCGACCCCTGTCAGGTCCGGAGCCATTTTTTTGACTCCGTTTGTATCCCGCCAGCACTGATAAGTTGTTGACGCCAGCTCGTTAGTTGTGCCGGTCCCGTCAATTCTGTCCGCCTCAATATTGAAAGTGTCGTCAATACCGTAAATCATTTTTCCAGCGCCTTGCCGGTTTAACAACTTCATGCTTGAGCAAGTCAGCGTTGCCGTGGTCGTTGTCGCCCAATCAAAAATCAAGTCCTTTGACGTTTCAAAGTCCGCTGACCTATCAAGGCCCGCAAAAGCATCCGAAGCCATAACCGCAAGCCAATCGGAATCAGCGTCAGTTTTTGCCTTCCCGACATATCGCCAATTATTATAAGGATGATACCGCCCTTTTAAATCACCGGGCCGATCATATGGCTTTTCTAATGAAATAACCGGCTCACCCTCGGTCGTCAAATACAAACAATACTCAGTATCAGCCGCCACGCTTCCGGTTTCCATGTCGGCTGTATTATCCCATTCAATGTGGGTATTGGTGACATTGACCAGCGTTCCGTAAATATTGATCAGATTATCAGGGGCGGCTGATCTTACGTTTTCATCGTCAAAAACTTCGGCGTCAATCGTGTTTGTATCATCGAAAGAGTTGTCAAAATCAAAAGACCTGGCTCCTATACAATTTGAAGTATCCTGAACACAAACACCCAAAAGGGTCCGATTAATAACCACGAAAGCCACGCCTGAATAACGTTTCCAAGTCTCGTTTGCCATGTCGAACCAATAATCCCCGGTTGCCGGGCTGCCTGGCGCGGTATAGGCATAAACCGGCGTTGTGTAGGTTACATCAACGGTTGTTGCGTCGTTCGTGATAAAAATCCATCCAGTCTCTAAAAGTGTCAGCGTGTCATTGTTGGCTATTGTTTCCCGGACTATCGGAGCGTTTGAGCTGTCGAAGAAATAACCCCGCCTGACATTGACAAATTCTGTAGCGGATTTCAGAAACCCGAACATGATCTCGGACGTTGTCGTTTTCAGGCTGATCATTTGCCCGACTCGGCTAGAAATCGCAGTCCCTACCGTGTCAATGGTAATGGTCGGCCTTTCGCTGTCATCTTCTCCGAAATACTTAGACCACTCCTGATCAACAAAACTTGTGTCGTTAATCGCGCATGTGTTGTTAGTGGCCGGTGCGGTCGTTAAACCTGTCTCGTCAATGTCCGTTGTGACTTCCGTCACTGTTCCATTGATTGAAACTGATAGGGTTGTGGCTGCCCCCTGAATGGTGACCGTCGCGGCCGCTCCATTTGGATTGAGAAAAAACGGCTGGCCTGAAGTCGATCTGGTTTTACCTGAAATGACCCTGTTTTGTGCTGCCGTCAATCCGGAAACATCAATCGAGGATCCGCCGACAATCAAATCAGTTATAAAAGCGTTTCCCCATGGATAAAGAGCGGTCCCGAGACTTTCGCCGGAAGTTGCGACGCCTGACGCATTACGGCCGACTAAAGAACCATTTAACGCTGATATAACGGAAAGCATATCCGCTGATTTTACTATTAATCCAGCCGCAACGGTTGTGCTATCTGGTAAAGTACCAATACCCATTTTTTACCCCCATGTTGAAACGTCCCATCGTGAAAAATCATAAGCTGAGATCCAAGCAATTAAGACCCCATCATCAAAAGTTTTACCTCTGCCCCGCAGTTTTAAAGTAGTTTGAAACTCGCTCGGGTTTTCTATCCGCTGAATGATCTGAAAAGCCAGCCGCCCGTCAATATTGACCCCGCCAAAATCAATTGGGTAAACATCTTCTGTTGTGTCGTACTTTGCCAGATCCCAAAGCGGCGCGTTAGTTGTCCTGTATGGCCTGGATTTGATCGGGTGACTTACTCCGATTGTATCAAAAAAACCGATTTGATTAGCAAGTTGTGTTTTGCATGTTAGTTTAAACTCAAGCCGTGGATAACGGAATTGATTGACAAGCCGTTTTGCAATCAATAACTCCTTTGTGCTGTCGGTGATAAAATCAAACGTAAACTTTTTTTGTTTGAGCCCAAACCATTCAACGCTTTCGGTGTCTGAATAAGGATCTGAGTCGTTTATTATGATGCTGTTGAAAATCCTTTGAGCCCCATTATTATAGTCCGTAATGCTGACAATGTTTTCCCGGTCGAGCGTGTCGCCCGGGCCGTAAAAATAAGAAACGTTTTGAGTGTTTTCATCTCTGGTTTTTACCTTGATTGTTTCATCATCGACGTATAAAACGCTGTTCGATGCAATTAATAATTGCCTTACGGCCTGCCATGTTGAGATGCCAGAAAACGGGGTTACATCGTCAATCGCTAAATCTAAATCAACCTCGATCTCGCTGGCGTCATAAGTTAAAACGGCCGTTATTGCTGAATTATTCAGAATTGATTTTAGGGCCTCGCTGAACAGATCCCCATTTTCCAGAACCCCGGCTTGCACCTGAACAGTGTCAATGATTGAATCGTTAGCAAGAACCTTTATTTTTGCGGTATCGTCTGAATTAAATACCGTAGCGTCGTCACTTGTGAGCCCCTTAAAACTCAATGACGAATCCGTCAGACTGTCATAATAAACAACCCTGACTTTCGCCCGCTGGCTTTTGTATTGAAAGAATGAGCGCGGGTCGTTGTCGTTAAATTCCCCGCAGTAATTTGTGCATACCAGGCTGATAGACCCTAGGCGATAATCTCCGATATTATAATCTTCTGAGTCGGTGTTTTTCTTGATCGATGATAGATTATCAGATATGACATAGTCAGATATTTCAATCTCGGTTCCGTAGGTTTCCTCGTCAACCAAGGGCGTCAAATAAACTTTGTAGTTTTTGTCTGTCATACTGATGCAACCAAAGTTAATGTATTATTCGGAGCGTTGACATAGGTTGTCAGTGGATAACTCGGATTGATTGACCCTGATGTCTGCATGTTGTAAATGTCCGGAAGTCTAAAGCCTTTTATGTCAAATCTAAAATAGTCAGACCCCCTCCGACCACCGCACAACCAAACCAGAAAACTTTTTGATTCATCAAACAAGACGTTTATTAAATCCATATCAGCCTGTGAGGGATAACTCTCAAACTCAAGACCGAAACTATTGACCTCGTATGATTTTTGTATCTGTGCGAGCCCTGACAAGACCTGTGATTCCCTTGAATTGCGGTTAAAATCAATGTCAACTATTTGCGGATACCCCGTAAATGTTCCGAGCTCTTCAGTCGTGAACAGATTGTAGATGATCTTTTCAGCGTCAGCGACCTGGGTTTTTGTGACTGAAATCTGTAGTTCGCTGGTAGTGATCGAAGCCACTTCATAATATGCGCTTTCATCTGCAAATGCTGTCTCTGATATTCCGCCAGCCAAAGCCCCATCAATACCAAACACGCTTGTGAAGTCCGTCCACATTCCGCCTGAATCATACTTGACTGTAAACTCTTTGAAATTGATTTTGTTTAAAATAATCCGGTCAATAGTTACTGTGGTGTTGTATGTGACAGTGATCGTTTCAGTTGTCAGGTCATCACTTCCGATTGACTCCCAATAAACGAGGTCAAGGCGATTTGTTAGGATGTTGTTGGCCGCTGAACTATTCGAGCTTGCAACAGCCGTTGTGCCGTCGTTGAATAGTGCCGATGATCTTTCAAAAAATTTAATCCCGCCTGTTATTGTCATGTCCCCAACTCTTGTTTTTCGCGTTGTTTTACAGTTATGTAATCGATAAAATCATCTTGGATGCCAATCTCGTTAATAACTCTTATGGTTCTTTCTCCGCTACCGTTTGACCCTGCGTTTCGTGATCCTGTTATTGACGGCCGGGACATGCTTCGACTTCTCAGGCCCCCGATTGATGAGGCGAAACCGTTTGGAATTACCACTTCTCCGGGCTCAAGTAGTGCGGGTACAATATCGCCCGATCCGTTGCCGGGGACAATTCCGCCTTTTTGGAAGCCCAGGACTGTCCCAATTGCACCTGTAACGGCTCCGCCCGCTCCTCTGATCCCACCCTCAATTATTCCTATGGCTCCGCCGGCTACATCCTTGCCTGTTTCGATTATTGCGCCGCCGGCCTGCTCAATCGCGTCTTCGATTTCGTCGCTTAAATCAAACTGGTCTAAAATATCGGTTAAAGCATTGTCCCCTAATAATTTCTTAATTTCTTCTTCTGTCTTGTTTGTGGCTCTGATCGCTTCATAAAGAATATCCCCGCCAGGGACTGCCGTCAAATAAGTTCTTAACAATTCGTCTGCGGCTTCATCCAGTGGGTTAGCCATTTTATCGACCATGCCACTAAAAGCACTTGAACCGAATCCGCTGGCGTTTGTGTCGGACTTGTCTTCCATTCCCAGGAGCGCCTTAAATATCCCTGGAACTTTAAAAATGTCGGCGAATGTATCATATAAGCCCGTTTTTTCTTTCTGACCTGCTACGCCGCCCTCTCTCATTCTGCGGGCGCCCATCATTGCAATGACTCCGGCGACTTCATCTTTTGGCACAACCAGTTCCCCTGGCTCCAGCATGGCTGGAACTATGTCACCGTCACCGGTTCCCGGAACAATGCCACCGGTTTTCATGGCCTGAACTTTTGAAACCCTCTCGGCTCCATATGCAGCAACCCCGGCCGCCGCGATTGCCCCGAGGCCAACACCCACATAAGGAATCCACGCCAGCGAATTATAAGCCTTCATTGCAGCTTCAATGGTTGACATTGTAATCTGAACAATTGTCGCGGCCTTTCCGAGTGTTTTTAATTCATTATTTTCTGAATTGATCAGCATTGCAACGGCATCGGCGCCGTTTTTTATTGCCCCATATTCTGAGCTGGCTTGTATTTCTTTTAGTTCGGTCATTTTTTTACCGAACTCGGTCTCACTTAGCAACTGCCCATTATGGTACTTTCTATATAATTTGTCCTCTTCTGATAGCTTGTCTTCAATTTTTTTTAGTTTTTCCGCTTCCCTTTTTTCGATCTCTGCTACAACGTCGCTGGTAAAGTCTCCGATTCTTTCAAATTCGTCCGCGTCTGCCTCGGCTTCTATCTCAGCCCGTTTCATTGCCTCGGCTTCGATTGCTGCGTTTCTTTTCTTTGCTGCGTCCTCTGCTGATTGAACGACCGCAGCGTCAGTTTCCTCTGCCTTCTCCTTTCTCTCGTCTTCTTTTACTAACCATGTATCCACATATTGTTCATTTGTGGCTGTCCTTGTCTTGGCGTTTTTTACCCATCCGTCCGTGTATTCCTTATCGGATTTCGCGCTTTTTTTGACCCAACTATCGACATATTTCAAATTCTTGATCATGTCTTTCTGTTCTTTCTTCCACTTCTTTTGACTCTCGATCTTTAAGTCAATAACCTTTTTGGCCGCAGAAAAAACCTTCCCGATAATTTTGAGGGCTCCGCCAATAATTGTAATTGCGCCTTTTATGCCAGAGGCGAGAATCCCGATAGCTTCTTTATTGTCTGCAATTGCGTTAGAAATTTCAGTTATTGCTTCGGTTACTTGCGGCGCTATTTCTTCGCCGAGTCCAATCAATGCATTATCTATTTTATTCTGTGCAATCTGCCATTTACTCGAGTTTGTTTCAAATGCTGTCGCCGCTTCGGCGTTTAAAGCTGATGCGTCTTTCGAGGCGTCGCCCGCCCGTTTCATCGCCTCGGCTAAAATATCAGACCGGCTTGCGAGCGTAGGCAATATTTTATTGACCCGTATCCCGGAAAGGTTCATTTCGCCAAGCTCGGCGGTCATGTCCTTGCCTTCAGCGCCGGCCCTTCCCAATCCCTCGATAAACTTTTGGAATACAAGCGGCGCGTCTGTTGCAAAAGTTTGAGTTAATTGGTCGCCGGTCATCCCTGTTAGTTCAACCAATTTTTCAAACGCCGGCCCGCCCTGTTCTCTTATAGCTGCGTCAATACTTGCAAACGCTTTTCCAACTACAGTCCCGCCCGCTTCAGCCGCGATTCCAAGACTTGCCATTGACGCGGATATTCCAAGGATTTCGTCAGAGGCGAGGCCGAATTGAACAGTAGCTTTTGCGACGTCTTTCGCTACTTCTAAAATTTCAGATTCAGAGGCGGCGAAATTATTACCCAAATCGACTAGGGTTGAGCCTAAAAGGTCAACGCTGCTTATTGATTCATTTGTAAGGTTGAGAATCCTGGCAATAGCAAGCGCGGCCTGTTCGCCTTCAAGGTCTGTTGTGGCTCCGAGCTTGGCAATTGTTTCGGTGAACTTGGAAAGGTTCGCGGTTCCTTTGATTCCAAGCTGACCTGCTGCGGTTGCAATTTCTAAGAGCTTATCAGTTGTAACCGGGATCCGCTCCGACATGCTGATAATTTCGTCTTTGAAATCCTCAAGGTCTTTGCCCGCCAGGTTGGTTGTCTTTGCGACATTTGTCACACCTGTTTCAAAATCTGCAAAGGCTTTCGTTGCGACAACCCCGAGCGTAACGGCGGCGGCCCCTATTGCTGCAAAAGTACCTTTCGCGACGGTTCCAAGTTTTTTATAACTGCCTTCAAGGTCTTTATTCTGCTTTTTAAGTTCCTTGACGGTCGCTTTGAACTTTTTGCTGTCGCCCGCAATCTCAATTATTAGTTGTTCAATAACTGTTTTAGTCGGCATTAGTTGATCCTTCGCTCTTCAGTTAGCCTGCTGTGTATTTCCTCAAACTCTGCAATGTCTTCTTTCGAGAATTTCATTTGCTGCCCCCTTCTTACAGGAGCCCCTTTCATTTTCATACCGTGTATTTTTGCGTTAAATTCGTTATCATCAAATCTCTTGCAATGTATGTCTTGCCGCAATAAATCAACTTGTTTCGGTGTAAGGCTTAAAAACTGCTCAATGCTCATTCCCCCGGCTGAATAAAGCTCAACATAGATAGGGCTCCAATCTATTACTTGATCCTGTTTCCTTGCGCCTTTGGACTGCGCCCTTAATGCATTGAATATTGAGCCGCCCTTCGGCTCTTCCTCTTCCTCTTGTGGTGTGAATGAGCTGTTAATAATTTTGTTAATCTTGTCCACAAACCCGTTAAAAATCTCGACTTTGTTTTTGTGATTCCTGATCTCTTCTTTGAGTATTTCAGGTGTTGATATAAAGCCGCTTTCAATCATGCATGGTTCTGGCTCGCCTGGCTTTTCTTTAACAAGTGGCTTCCATGGTCTTGAAAAAAGGCGCTCTTTCCAATCTCTTTTGACCGTTGTTTCCTTGAATCCATCCTTATAGATTTTGATTTTTTTAAACTGATCGCCAGCCAAGTGAAAAACAATTTCAACGATTGCGTTTTCTCGCGCAATGTCACCATGTTCGTTTTTTAATGTCTGGCCCATGCGCTCGAATCCACACTGACCGTCCAAACTAAAAAACCGCTCAGACCAGGACATAGCCCGAAGGTCGAACGGTTTCAATGTTATATCAAGCCCGTTCCATTCTATAGACAATGGATACGGGCAAAAGTCAGACAGTCCCATTATAGAATGTTGTCTGAAAAATACAGAGTCGCTACATTTCCGAGCACTGAATCATTCAGCAATTTGGCGGAAATGTCCGTTGTTGAAAAATCCCCTTGTGAAAAGTTCCAGGTCATCCCGGACGTGCAAACAGCTTTCGGGCAATGCACGTACATTGATCTCCCATCTGCTCGTTGCTTTCCAAAAATATAAAGTTCATGCTCCGGGAAAATGTATCCTTCAACGCCAATTTCAACTTTTGACATCCCACTGTGAGGTGGTGTGACGTGATATTCTGCCACATCACCGATAGTCATGGCAACCGTGCCAGACCCGCCTGTTAATTCAATCCCGGTTCCAGGAACTTCGGCCGGAGAGGCCCCGGCGTCCACAATTGTCAGCGGGCTTGTCGTGATCTTCATTGTGTTGTCGTCGGCGTAAAGAGTTGTCCCTCGCGTAAATTGAAAATTCGAAACAGCATAAACATCGACGGTCGTAGCTGATGCAGCCACAACCCTGAATGCGCCGGTTTTCATGTTGGCGGCTTCACCTGATTTCAATGTGGCCGTTGCAATCCCGGTTGTAGCGTCAAAAACGCTCGTTCCCTCTTTATTCACCAGCGCGGAAACTGTTCCGTCTGTGGCGCTAGCAGCGGTAGTCGTTATTTTTGCCGCTGCATAATTTTGCATTACCCAGTCTGGATATTCCTTGATCTGAAAATTAATGTTTGAGTCAACTTCCGTGATCTCAGTTGCCCATGGGTAGAAAGAAGACCCGCCCCGGTTGTCAACACTGGAAGCCTCAAATGCAAGGCTTATGTCTCCGAGAATCCGAGCTATCCCAGTTGGAAGCCTTGTGGTTCTGTCAATTGAACAAACTGAATGCACGCCGAATAATTGACGCCCTACCGCTGGAAAATTTGTTGGTGTTGTGCCCATAATTTACCCCTCTTTTGGAATGGTTTTAATCACGCCCTCTGTGACCAGATTAGGGAGAAACAGCCGAGGGACCGAGACTAATTCACCCTTTTTGATAATTATGTGAAAATCGTTGTGATGTATTTCGTGATCTTTCAATGGTTCCTTGATTTCGATTTGCTCCAATGGATCTTTACCCGTTTTCTTCGACATGATTCCCCCTGTTTAATTTAGACACCCCATTTGTAGCGGCTATCTTTTCAAGTAAAATGTTGAGCCTGTTCACTGTTCTCGACAGGTCCCGCGTTGCTTGTGTTGAGTTTTCTATCAACTTCACCATGTATTCTTGATGAATCCTTTCTTTCTCAATCTCTGATTTAATGCCCAATAACACCGCGTCCGACGCCTTATGATTTGCCAGCGAAGTCTCTTTATATTTTGAATAATCGGTTGTGATAAGATCGATTTTTTTTTCAATATCAAAAGCAAATGTTTGGATAGTTAGAGCGAATCCAACTATCAGAACAACAACGCTAATCAAACCGGAATAACGATTTAGTGTTTTAATCATATCCTTGTCTCTGTCTGCATTCTGAGATCAATAAGTGACATTCCGCTATTATGCGGGTCAACATATGAAGCGCCGATCGCTTCAAAAATGATTCCATTTATTTGTATCGTGTCGTACTCTTTTACGTTCTCGACGTCTGTTGTGGCTGCCATGACTGTCGTTTCTGGCTGTATTACTGGGTTTTCTTGTTCAGGGTCGCCGTGTAAAATTATATCATCATAAATCACATTGAAAGCCGGTTGCGCAATGCCGTCTTGCGGAGTCCAAACGGCTGAATATCCAAATTCATCTGTATTTATAAAGGCTGCAGAGATATCGCTAATTATTTGGCTTTTTAGAGTCATATTTTACGGACTAAAAACGCGCCCCTGGCCTCTCATATAGAAAGTATCAAGGGCTGTGAGATTGTCTTGAATCAAAACCTCTAGTTTTTGAATCGGTGAAGCGCCCCCGTCCAGCTCTGCGACAACTTCGGCCTTTGTAAATGTCCAACGACCGTTTAACCCGAAAAAACCGGACGGCGCTTTTGTTGAATAATCAACGTCGTACATGTCAAGCTTCATATCGGCGTTGCTTTTCCAGTTTGCAAAAATGACAGTCCTTCCGGCTTCTGTTGTTGCTCTCAGTGAAACGCCGTTTGTTAGCGCCGTTATCCCTCCAAATTTGGCATCATCCATTGCCGTCTGATCTGTAATTGAAAGCATCACCCGCGTAAATTGCCAAACCGTTCCCGGCGGTGGGTCAATTTCAAATATTTCAGGGCTTGCCAGGGTTCCGGATACATTCATATTTGTCAGAACTTCATACACTGTAGCGGCTGTCGTATAATCGAATCCGAGCGGCCTATCAAGTTGTAATGTTCCAGGTGTCCCAGGTGTTACCGCTGTCAATGTCATTATTCCAATTTCCTGAATACCAACGCCGGCAACCGTTTCTTCAATCTTAATTTGATTGCCAACTGCAAAACCTGTTGTATCTGCAACAGATATTGAAGTGTCGCCAGCGGTCGCGGCCGTGTTTAAAGTCGTCGATCCATCATGTTGGTGGAATGTTTCATTGACAATTTTCCTATGAACCCATGCCGAATTAACATTTAAAGCCGATCTGTAAGATGAAATGTTTTCAAAATACCCCGTTAGCTCACTTTGTCCGGTTATAACAGCTTTCATTAGTTCAGCGTCGTCATCATCAACGATCATATCCTGAATTCTATGAGAGCTTGGTTTTACATAATACGGTTTTAAAATTGTCTGCAGGTTGAAACTTGTTTGATTCGTTCCGCCATTCGTATAAACAACCCTAAAATATTGAGCCGCCGCCTGAAAACTCCATGTCTTTTTTGCTCCGGCTGCAAGTGTAAATTCATCATCGCTTACAATTCCCGCGACCGTTCCGTCTGTTGAAAATTGAACAACTAATCCATTTGTCGCGCTGGCTACATTTGAAGTTATAGAAATTACAATGACCCCGAAATTTGTGATATCTTCCCATTCTCCTGTGAATGATAGACCGGCATTTAACGTATCGGTTGTGGAATTGATTGTGCTGATATGCCCAGGGGCGAGCGCGACAAGACCGTAATATCCATTTGTCTTGATTACATCAACCGCCTTACCTGTATCCTTATCGTAAATCTGAACTTTGTAACCAATTCTCATTTTTAACCTGGGCTAATGTAAGCGCTTAAACTTGTCGTTGCTGTTGCGCCTGATAACGCAATTTTAATTTTTCCGGTAGCCGCCTGAAAGTCGTCGATATAATCATTCGTGAAAGTGTTCAAAGCCGGGTCTGTGTAGTTTTTGCCGCTATCATAAGAACCTGTTACGGTTATAGTTGCGCCACCCCAAACACCAACCAACTGAATCCCGCCGGGTGTGCCGTTGCCGTTCCAGTCTTTGACAACTTCTGTGTCTTCTGTTTGGTTCTCAAAAAATGTCGGCACATTTACCCCTTATCTTTTACCGGGTGCTGATTTTCTCCCGCGCTTCTTTGTTTCTTTTTTTTCTTCAAGCTGTGGTGTTTCTTTTTGCTCCACTGTTTCTTCGGCATTGATCTCGATAACTTCGCCGGTCAAAAATTCGACAATATCAGCTTTCAATTCGTCATTCTTTTTTGACAGATTCAGTTTCAATCCGTCGCAATTTTCTTCGACGAATTTTACAAGCAAAGGCCTGTTGAAATCCTTGATTTGTTCAGAAACCGGCAACTCGTCGAATACAGATTTTTCAACGATAGCGTGGGCAAATTTCTTGTCAATCAGATCCTTGCTACCGAAGTTTTCGCCCATTTTCAAATGGAAAGGGTTTGTCACTTCGTAAATTCCATTTTTGACGGTCCTTAGGGCAAAAGCTCTGCTTTTAGCCTGGCTTTCATCGAGGCCAACAATCGCGCCTGGATTTATTTGGATAAATGGCGCCGTCACAATATAATTTTCCATTGTAAACCGTTTTTGAGTTAAGCGGGACCGGAGCCCCGCCTTAAATTTATGTCATGGTAGCCATGCAGACGTCTTGCCAGAAACCATATCCGACATTTCTGCGAGCATCAACACCAAATTGCCAAGCGTCGTTGTCAAATTCAAATTCTGATCCCTCGGCCTTTGTTTTCAGCTCAACCTCTTTTTCTTGCTGGCGAATCAAAGCTTTTCCGCCGCCTGAATCAGTCCTGAAAGTTGCAATCTGCTCTGTCCAGGTCAAGCGCGCATTTGGAGCAAAGGAGATTGAAAAGTCCTGATCTTCTTTGAACCCGTAAAGCTGGTTAGTGGCTCCACCACCGAAAGTCGGGCTTGTAAGCGCTGCAGAGACGGAAGACATCAACGGAATCGGGCACATAACGAGAAATTCGTTCGCCTCTTCTCCCATCGGCTCGTTTTCATTGTCTTTGAACCCTATGATTGCCTCAACAGTTTGCAAAATAACTTGAGACATTTCCTCAGAACTTGGATTCGTGGTTGATCCATGAACCTGGGTCGGCAAAGCTGAAATATCAATTGATAAATCGTTGCTTTGGCTGGTTGTGTTGTTGCCTTCGACGTGGTCAGTGTCGAAAAAATATTGACCATCGTAACAAGTCGTTGATTCCCCTGCGATAATCAGATCGGTAAGAAGCTTGGCCCAATGCGAATTGGTACGCCGCGCCAGGTCCATGATTCTCATGCGGGTTTGGCCGGTGTCGTCACGTTGCGCGTCAGCCCTCAAAACTTCCAGAGTAGCTTCAAACCGCTTGTTCGTGATTGAATACTCATTGTCGTAAAAGCCTTTTGCCTGTCTCGCCCCGATCCATTCACGCATTTGCGGGACCATTCCGAGCCAACGATAAATCTCTGTCAACTGATTCGAGGTGAAAAGCTTTGAAACTGAATTTATCCAGCTTACACCCGTATCTTGTTGCAAAGTTTTGTAAAAAGTCCCGATCAAGCCCCGGCTTGATCCTAATGCATTCACACCCATTTTTATCTCCCGATTATGGTTTTCGATTTCCAACACCGGGAAAGCGAAAGATAGTTAAAGCGGGCAAAATCGCCCGCTGTTTGTTAAGCTGCGGCCCTATAGACTACATAGGAAATAACAGCGTCGTTTGAAGTGTTCGCAGCGTCCAAAGTGAACGTCACAGTATCGGCTGAAGCAACCGCGCCTTGAATAATGGTTCCCTCGCTTCCGAGTGTGTGAAAGGTTGCGGTAACAATGTCAGTTGCAAGAGCCCCCGTTACGGTATGCGCCAACGTTGCGCCGCCGCCGGTCCAAGTAACCTCACCGGCAAACTTAATAACGTGACTTGGGGCGATTCCAGTCGCCAACATTGCGAGCAAAATCTTAGCCGCTCCGATTGTAACGGCTCCGGCGTTGTCAATTGTAACATCGCCAGAAACAGCAACACTATTAATGTCGGTGCCGTCGCCTATAAGGATTTGCGCATCTGTCTCCGCTGCCAGCGCCGCCGGTCGGTTGCTTGCCTGTCCTGAATAAATAGAACCCTGTGCAAGATCGGCCATTTTACCAACTGTCACGGCTTCGTCTTCAATGTCAGCCGTTCCAACTGTTGAGGGCGGGCGAGGCGTGTCAAACGTTACGTCGCAAATACCAGATGAAATCCACCGCAAAACGTTTCCGATTTTGGTATTTGTTCCGGCTGTCAGCGTCAAAGTATTATCGTCTGAAGCGTAAACAGGCGGAAAGTCATTTGCAGTAATGGCAGTTGCGCCAGCTACAGCGATATTTGACAGAATTCCATTTGAGCGAACCCTTACGTTAATATCACCGGCGGCTCCGCTTGAATTATCGGCTTGACGCATACAAACACCCTGAAACGGATCGCCAGCCACCAAGGGCCGTGAATATCCGCTCGCATTTTCACCGACAAAAGCGCCTTCGTAAATGATATCTGAAGCAATAACGGGAAGGTCATTCATGTCACCCTGGCCGTAGTTTCTCGGTGTATCTTTGGCTAAAGTTGTCATTATTCATCCCTCCCCTGAAATACACGAACATGCCCGGCTTGTGTTGCGTCCAGATATGCCTTGTAAGTTTCAAAATCCTGGAATTCTGCTTGCAGCTCTTTTGAACCTTCGAATTCCTGTTCCGGCGTTTTTGCTTCCGGCTCTGCTGGTTTCGGATCCGTGACAACCGGCTCGGGTTGTGCGACTGGCTCCGGCATTCCGGCTGCAATTTTCGCCCCTGCGTCAATCCTGGTTTGTTTCTCAACCGCGTTAAATCGAATCGCGGCTTCCCCTGGGCTTGTCTTTCCGTCTGCTATCATTTCAGCCGCAAGCGCCTCTTGACCGGGAAAACAGGCGGCGTTGATGCCTTGAATTCTTTCCCTTTCTTCAACTTTTGCTTGTGCTGACAAATCCGCGTTCAAAGTCTTGGCTTCCGCTTCGGCTTCAAGTTCTGCGAATAGCTCCGGATGATTAGCCTTGAGTTCATCCTTTGTCATATTTGCCCTTTGATTTTGGTTTAAAATTGGCGCACCGGCCTCGTTATTGATTAATTCATTCAATGTGGCAACACCGTCCACAAGTCCAACTTCAATTGATTCCGCACCGATAAAAATGCGGCCTTGCATGTCAATGATTTGTTGTGGATCCATGCCGCGCCGCGCTGCAATATCTGCGACCATAGGCTCGAAATTCTTATCAACCATTAACTGTATTTCGGCCGCGTCCGTTTCTGACAGCGGCTTATCTCTCGAAAGGCTATTCTTGTAAACACCCGTCACGAACTCATTGACGGCAAGCCCTTCCATTTCATTCATTTTTGAAACATCAAGCCGCCTTGCTATAACTCCGATTGATCCAACTTGATTTGATTTTCCTGTGATATAGATTTTAGACGCGCCCGAGACAGCCAAATATGCAGCGCTGGCGATTGTTCCATCTGAAAAGGCTATCACCTCTTTTATTGTCGCAGCCTCTGCGATAAAATCAGCAAGTTCGAACGCGCCCTCTACAGCTCCGCCGCCTGAATTTACATCAATGATAATTTTGTCAATTTCTGCGCTGTCAATTGCGGCCTGGATATTCTTTTGAACGTTTTTGGTTGAGGTTCCATCAAAAAAGAATGTAAAAAACGACATTCCCGGAGACATTACGCCTTTTAAGGGGATGATTGCGGTAGAGCCCTGAACCTCGAAAGCCGGCCGCCCTCTCTGTTGGTCAGTCAGCAAAGCTTTAAAATCAAGCTTTTCGCCCTGCATGTGGTTGATATATTCCTGCGTTATCTCTGTCAAAGAGCCCTGGTCTATCATCCATGGCGCGTTTAAAAGCCCTAAAATTTTCATGCTTCCCCCAATCCTGGAACGTCGGCAAGCTCTTCGAGTCCTGCTTTTGTTCTCAGTTCATTTTCTCGCTTTAGCTGTTCGGTGACTTTAACCCAATCCTTACCGGTTGTTTCTGTTGTGATTCCCGTCAAACTTTTGACACCCATTTTATGATAAAGGGCATTCGCTCTTGATTCTTTTAGCTCGTCAATTGCAGGCCTTGTCGGTCCCGTCCATTGGTTGTAAGCTGACCCTTGAAAAGCCTTTTTAATTCTGTGATTTGAAAAATATCCAGGCGCGTCAAGTATCCCCTCTGAAACAACCTCATCTAAAAAAGCCTCGTAAGTTGGCTGACATAATCCAACGGCCATGTCGGTCCGCTTTGCCAAAAAATAAACCCAGGCTAAAAGAACCTCACCCCGGCTGGCAGAATATGACTTATCAAAAGTCATCATAATCAAACTTCTCGGAACTCCAACCGCCGCGCCAATTTCGGCAACCATTGCATTAAAATAAGGCTCAAATCCTGAGTACGGTCTTTTTGTTTCGAACGATTGAAATCCTGTTCCAGCGTCAGCCCTCACAATTGATCCGGATCCAAGCGTCAGCTTATCATTTAACGATTGTGTCCCGGATTGAGAAGGGGACTGTTTCGTCTGCTTTGTGTCGCCTGGCTCGCCGGTAATTACCAAAGTGTAATAGCTGTTGATAACGGCCGCTAATAATTCAGCGTTTGATAATCTGCCGAGCTGAACCAATTTATCTGTTACGGTTCCCAGGATCGGGATTCCCCGCGTTTGCCCCGGTCTGATCTGGTTATAATGCTGCAGAATGTTTCGGCGTCCGGTCCTGCTGTCGAAAATGTTTCTTGTTTCCCACTTGATTTCAATATTTTTGGAGTAATCGCCAGCGATAGCATTTGATATTTGATATTGTATTGGCTCGCCGTATTCGCCTTTTATTACTCCCTCGACTTTTTCCGCGGTGTCTTGCTCATAGTCTTTATTGCTAACTCTCTCACTTTCGATTGTTTGAAGTTTCAGCTTGAAATCAGAGCCGGCCCGTTTTTTATTCGTGAAAAGCGTAAAGCAGTCGCCGCCCTCAAGCATCGATTCCAGTGTTAAATATGTCTTTTCTTGAAAGTTCTGAATTCTTGCCAGGTCGCTTTCTTGTGATTCTGACCATATCCGCCACAAACTTTCGGCTTCATCTTGCCAAGCCGTCGCCCTTTCCTGATCCCATCCGAGCAAACGGGCATCAATTTGTGGATGAAGGGTTAAGCCCCGGGCCCCGATTGCATGGTCACAAACACGATTTATCAGACCCCGAGCAACCGGAACATCCCTGACAAGCTGCCTGTCTCTTTCGACTATCGTCAGCCTTTCCCCGAAATCAACCGAGCTATCAGCATCAGTCAAGGCCGTCGTGTAACCGTCGAAAACCGCGCTTGATTTAGCCGCCGCCTCGTAACCGCCAGCGGTGGCCGCAAGTTTCATCCGGCTTTCATGCCTCGACTTCGCCCATCCTGGAAAATACTGCGCAACCTTGTCGATTACGTTCGGCCTTAAGGCTGATTGTGGTAATTCAATTTTTTGGAGTGGCATTTATCTGTCAGTTAATGAAATTTGACTCGTAATCAGTCCGCCCGCTGAATTTTCTTCAAGTGCTTTGATTTTTCCGTCTAAATAATCCAAATACTCGCGGACCTCTTCAAGATTTGCTCTTTCAAGCCGCCGTCCTGCAATTTCGTATTCCTGCCCGGTTGCAATGGCTGTGCTGGCTGCCTTCCATGTGTTAAACTCTTCTGTTAAGTTTTCCAGATCCCAACCGGCCATATTTTGCCCATAAAAAAAGGGATAACAGATTTATATCCGCTATCCCTGAGTGTGCTTTGAGGTTCTTTGTGTTTTCGAAAACATTTTACCCCGCGTTTTTATCGTTTCATTGAAATTAGATAATAAACGAGGTTTTTAGAATGTGTCAAGCTTTTTTTCGATTAAATTCGATTGTTTTCGATTAGTGGCTGATTTTGGTGGGTTTTGGGTTAGAAATTATATTGCTCATCAAAGTTCTTTTCCGGATCCAAGATTATTAATTTTCCTATAATGCCTGAATTAGCGATCGCCTTAATATTGTTTTCACCATAAGCAATCAAACAAGACGGGGCCCCGGCGTCGTCTTTGGCTTGCCTTCCGTCAACGTGAAAAAATGAAAGTCTGCCTTTTAAAAAAAATACCGCGTTCGCCCTGCTCCAAACCCAATCAAAAAACATTTTTGTTTCTGTCCTGGCAAATATAAGCGCAATTCCGTTGCCATGTTCAGAGAGTTTTTTTAACCATGCCCCGGTATGTTTTCCGTAAGGGGGATTCATCCAGACACGACCAAACCAAGGCATTGATAACCCGTCGATTTTTATTGTATAGTGTTCTTTTGCTGTATCCCATGGCCTGACGATCGGTGAACACGGATCAAGGTCGAATTCTCCAAACGATCGTATAATTGCCGGAGGAGTTAGCCACTCATCTTTTCCCATGTTTGCACTATGATGGGATCCCATTCCTGATTTTTTCATCTTTTCAAACCCCATTTTTACAGTCGGGTTTTTGCCCGACTATGTTATTTACTAGATTTCGAGCCTCAATTCCTTCTTTGTTCTGTTCTCTTTTTTACCGTGAAGTTTTGAGTGCTGGCTTCTGGTCATGGCTTGTAAATTTTCGAAGCGATTATCAGAACGGTTTCTGTTGATATGATGAACAACAGTGTATTTGTTAAGTGTTTCGCCGCTGTATTTTTCATAGATATACCGGTGTTCAGCCTTAGAATACTTTAAATCATGTGTATAAATCATTACATATCCAGAATCCTCAAGCGTCTTGTATGGGTAATCTGGATAACCTGAATCCTTTAATTCTTGTAAAAATGACAATTCGCCTACTTTTGACCGGTACGAATCAAAAACTCTTTTAAATAAATTTTGAAAATAAAGCGCGTCTGTGGTGATGCCCCGATCATATTCTATTTCAAACTCTTCTTTTAAACTCTCCAAAATAGGTAGGGATTCATATTCAAATTCTGACATCAATTCAAAAACTCTAACCATTTGGTGTTCTGCCATTTCTAAAAGGTCTGAAGCTGGCAAGCTGTTTTCAATTTTTGGCGTTGAATGCCCAACAAAACGCCCTTTGCTTTTTCTCTGACGATCTTTCTTAAAATCCTTTTGTATTATTTTATCTTCCATTGAATCCCCTTTTTAAAAAGAAATTTATGTCCTGTTTTGAAAAAAACAGGGTTATTCAATTTATTTGTTCTTTTATTTGTTTATTACTTGTTAGTGTCTTACCATAAGACACGAGCATGTCTTACTATAAGACATGAAGGGACGCACCATAAGACACCGGTGTCTTACTATAAGACATGGGATCTATAAATTTCAATTGCCTCCTCAACACTTTCACCCTCGGGAGTATTATGTATTTCGTGTTCGTCATCTTCAAATATTCCAATCAAGTCTGGCATATCTAAACAGAAATAATACTTATTTTTAACATTGCTACCGACCGGGGATGATATTTTTATCAAAATACCGTGTTCAATCAAAGTGTTCAGAGATCGGTTAACGGTATCCCTTGAGCAACCAGCAAGATCCGCAATGGTTCTAGTATCAGGGTTGCACTGTGAAGTTGTGTTATTCCTGAACGTAGCCAGGACAAAGAGAATAGATTTTAAAGCGGTTCGTGATTTCAGCTTGCCTTGATCATTTTTGAAGCTGATTTTTAAATCAAGGTGTGCGATTTTTCGGAACAATGCAATATTGTCTAAAGCTGCATTTCCGTTATTTGTGAATACATCAGGCATGACAATCCCCTACAGACCGTTGTAACCGGCGTGAGAGATTGTGTAGGGCAATCTCTCACATTGGGCCGCTAAACCCGAACCGGCAGGAGTTATGAAAAGAACAATTTAAGGATATTCATTTTTTTGGGGGTTGTCAATCTAAACTTGTATACCCCTACTAATCACACGTTTTGCCTTTTTTCCGCTGGTTCCGTCGTTGATTCCTTCGCTATTCCATTTTTTAAAATCATCCCAATCAATACCAAATTCATAGTCTTTGAATGAAAGAATAAAGGCGGCGTCAGCGATAAACATGCAGCTTTCCGGCTCGTCTCTGGCGTGGTCGTATGGCTTGACCATGATCCCCTTTTCATCTGGCTGCCTGATCGTCAATTGTCTGAAAAAATCCTCTGTGAAACATGGCTTGTTTCCGATATGTAAGTTGCTTTCATTGCCGGCCTGTTTATTCTCAATATGTTTTTCCAAAAGGTTCCGAATTGCTACCCTTTTGATATTCGAATACATCCCCCATGTTTCGAATCCGTCAACGTCCTGGGTTGCTGTTCGGCTCATGAAATTAATTGATCCTTTGGTGATTTCCTTTCCAAACACTCCAAAAATAGGCTGATACATGTTTCCCAGGTTCAAAGGCTCAAAGTTCTGAATAAAATACTTAATCCATGCCTCTTCTTTTCCCCACCCTATGTCAATTGCAGCGCAATAAATCGGCTGATCCTGCCCCCATGAATTGCGGTAACGCTTTGTCAGGAGAAAGTCGGCAACATCATTCCAGGGGCTTCCCTCAAGACCTGGTTTAATTTTGGGATCCCCGCCGAAAATCCTGTGATCAATCAAAAACCTGTCATTGTTTGGCCCGTATCCGTTGACCTGCCCCTCGATCCTTCCGGGGTTTTCCTGAACATCAAAACCGCAACTCAAAATGACGCAGTCTTCTGGTAGTGGATCCAAATTTTCCATAGTTTTAAAAAGGGCTGAGTGTTGGATTTTTTTTCCTGCTTTGCGTTTCCATGGCATTGCTTGTTTAGTGTTTCGGTGCCTGATCTTTTTGGCCTCGTCGCCGAGCTCTTTAAATGCCTTGTCCGCTGACAACCAGTCGGTTGCGTACTGTGAGAATGGATAACCGAGCATGGAGTAAAGACTTGAAACACGGTAGCTTTTTGATAGTGGGTCAATACTTTCTGAATGAGGCCTATACTCCCAGTTCTGCATAACCCTGTATTTGTCATCTTCGTAAACCCGGGGTTTTTCTTTTGCCTTGAATCCTGGGCCGGTTGCAACTTTCTGACAGTCGGTATTCTGACAAAGAATGTAGGGCTCTTCTGTGAGAGTGAAGTCTTTGTGCTTGAATTTTAGGTTTTCAAATTCCCATGTTTGATAATGGCCGCACCGTGGGCACTTCACATAAAAATGATTTTGATCCGCTGATTCATAAGCCGGCCAAATAATACTTTCACCCTCCGCCCTTGGCGAAGAGTTCACAAATATTTTATAGTTTCCAAATCTACCTGAAACCCTATCAAATAGCAACTCCAAAGGCGAGCCCTCACCGATTTTCCTGTCTTTGTGTTTTCCGGAAGTGGTTCCGCCGATATTCATTTTAAATCTGTCAATATCATCGATCAATAGAAGGGATGCTGATATTTTTGCGTAAGAAGTTCCGCTATCTCCGCCCCTGACAATCAATGAGCCCCATGGCCACTTTTTAAAGAGGTGATTGTCATCCCCTTTCTTGGCTCTATGAAGAACGTCCGAAATATATTTGTTCGCTGCAATGGTTCCGGCAAGCTCATCCTTTGCCCAATCTGTGGCCATACCTTTCACGGCGTGCATGGCCAGCACAGGCCCCCTGATTTTGCAGTCAATACGGTAGGCAATCAACACTAAATTCATAGTTGACTTGGCCACTTGAGTCCCGCATACCAAATAAACAACCCTGACCGGGCTTTGTGGGGATAGGTCCCTAAGTGGCTGGATGATATGTGGGCTGTAGGATAGATCAATCAGCCCTTGAATCTCTGAGCTTGCGGGAAGGTGAAAGCGCTTTTCCGCCCATACGTCGACAGGTTCATTGGGATCCGGTTCGAGTGCGCTTAAGTTGACCCTGTCAAAAGTTGTAAAAGTTTTTTTTTAACCGTTTCGTCTGACTGATCGTATTCGGCAATGACAGAAGAAAAGATTTTGTGGTGTTCTGTCTCTGCTATTTGGCGGGCTTCGTGGGTTGATTTAGCCGAGCGCATTTTTAAAGCTGCCTTTTCAAATCCTGTCTTTGACTTGTCTCTGATGGTGCGGAAAAGCTCAAAAGATTTCTCCTCTATTTCATCCTTTGGATGATAAAGCCCGAGCTTGATCTCGTTAGCGATACGGTCTTTATCAGCGGATTGAATGGCCTTGTATTTTTCTACGACCACCCGAGGCGTCTGCAGGGTAATAGGTTTACCGTCGATATGCTCTTGAATTATCTTTTCAAGATCTTCATTGCTGAGTTTTTGCCCGTTCCTGGCCGGCTCTTCAGTCGTTTCGCCCTTTGTTCCATCTGGCCTTGTGATCGGAATCCCCGCCTTTCTACCGAAACCAGACTCAACCAGGGCGGCGACTGTTTCTTTTACCCTGATCTTACCGTTTTTGAATTTGATAATTCGCTCATCATCTTCACCTGAAAGCCTTGAAATAATGGTTCGGCTGCAGGTTATGCCGTGATCTTTTTTCAGGGCTTTGATAACTTCCGCTTGGGTTCCTTTCATTTTAAAAAGTGGCAAGGATTTGGAACAAGATAAAAATAACTAAAACCATAGCCGATATAACAAGCGCGTTGATTATATCTTTCATTCGATCTCCCATGGTGGAGTTAGGTTTTCAAGCGCTTTTGATAAATCGCACATTGTTTTTAATTTGTCGTTTGATTCAAAAAGCGTTGCACAATACTTCCTTACATTTTTGGCCGCATCAATCAACGGCTTCAATCGCTTCCATTCTTTGTTTTGGCCGTTTTTGTCGCACTTTTTAGAAAACCTAATAATCTCTTTTTCTGTGAATACAGCTCTCTTTTCTGGATTGACATAAACGCCGGCAATCAAATCTTCGTCTGTCAAGACCTCGGGCTCTGATCTGATGATTTGCCAGTCATCCGCCATAATTTCCTCTGCTGTCAGGTTGTAAATTTCGTTTTCTCTAATGTCTTCTATACCTGACAGGCCGGGTGACGATGATCTTTTAAATTGATCGCCATGTTTCGCTTGCCCAATTACCTCAATTATATTCATTCTCCAATCTCCATTATAAGCGGTCACGCCGCTTGATTATTTGCCTCAACACCCGGCGTTTTCAAGTTTCCTCTGCTCTGCTTCCGCTGCAGTCTCGAAGCGGGCCGGGTTGAATAAAAGTTTTGCGCCTGCTCTGATCTCCGTGTCGCGGATAAAGTTCTCCCATGCGATTATAAGGTTTCTGTAACGCTCTTCGGCTTGGGCTTCGTTCATTTTAATCAGATATCTCCTGGGTATAATGGAAAGAACCCGTAACCATATTTCGCCAAGTTGAAATTTTCCCTTTTAATCTAGGCAATAAAATTCCGCCTGATTTCTCGAATCCTTTCTCAACAAGAAGGCGCTCAACACATCCAGGGAGGTTTATCATGTTCTGGCATTCCTGTTGCGTTATTTCTGCCGTTTTTATTATCATTTTGTCAACCATCCTAAATATTGTCAATAAAAGGTTTGAGGTTCAAAAAGTTCGTTTTTTTGTCAACTGGTTTTTGGAGTTGTCAACTGTTGACAGAATTATTCGATTTCGTGGCCTAGATTCTTTGCTGATGCGATAAAGCCGATCTTGTACCACTTGAATTCAATTGCACCCATTACTTCGGGATGGTCACTCATAAAACACCCCCTCAAGAGTCTGTTTTGGTTTGTGGCGTAGTTCGTTGTTTGCTTCGCCTGCTCTGAATATATCAAAAGCGTTCATATTTAACCGCTGGCATTTATCACAAACACCATGTTCTGTCACTTTATCGTCTACCCATACCAACGCACTCACCGGCTCATCTTTGATTTCTTCCAAAAGAACAGGAACCAAAACTTCCGGAATATTGATGAGGGTTACATGAACAACGCCGCTCCCAGGATACACACAATACTCATCCTTGTTCTTTGTTTTAACTAAGATCATATTGTCATAATCCAAGAAGTACGGCGCTAAAACTTCTCTGTATTCTTTTGGAATCTTCAATTTATATTTCATTTTAATCAGCCTCTGTAAACTTGATTTTTGAGTTGAAAATTGTGAAAAATTGGGCAGTCGCTC
>Ga0224502_10000029_pt1 | contig 42598 bp, 51 predicted proteins | sample SF_Oct11_sed_USG_5_FD_169104 | JGI IMG/M metagenome (GOLD analysis project Ga0224502, IMG submission 169104) | Sediment microbial communities from San Francisco Bay, California, United States - SF_Oct11_sed_USGS_13 | ecosystem: Environmental > Aquatic > Marine > Sediment | place: USA... | reverse complement strand
GAGAGTGGTTCTGCTTGTGATGATTTTGTTTCTAATTCTTGAATTTGTTTTTCTAATTGTTCTAATCTCAATAGTTGTTCAGCTGTGGCTTCTTCTTCTTCATACTCTGGTTCAGGTGTAAGATCTAGTTCCTGGGGAAGTTCTTCTGTTGATTCTTTTGGTAATGAACCTCGAGGATTTGAGAGTGGTTCTGCTTGTGATGATTTTGTTTCTAATTCTTGAATTTGTTTTTCTAATTGTTCTAATCTCAATAGTTGTTCAGCTGTGGCTTCTTCTTCTTCATACTCTGGTTCAGGTGTAAGATCTAGTTCCTGGGGAAGATCGCCAAGAAAATCTAATTGAGCTTTATTTTGATCAATTCGTAAATACGGTGTACCATCAATTGAAAAAGTTCGAATTCGATGTCCTTTTTTCCAGGAACTTTTTTGGTTGTAAATTGTAATGTAAAGTAATCCATTTTTTATATCAGATGCAATTGTAAGACGATCTACTGGTTTACCTTTTGTAATTCCTTGATCAGTATCTTTATGTCTAATTGCAATAGATATTAAGTGATCAGAAGTATAACTAACTTTTGAAATTAAGTAGTCAGCCCATTTATCCATAATAGAAAACAATGGCTAGTGTCTAGTAAATAAGCGATATTAAAAAAATAAGATTATAATTGGTCTATTAGTAATAACATCAAATGGAGATTTCTATAGAACCATGGAAAAAATTGATCATTCATGAGGTTATTGAATACAAATTTGAGGATTGGGTAAAACAGATCGCATTTAGTACAAGATCATCAGGTGGGGGGATTCCAACTATGCAATGGACCAATGGAATTGTCTTCTCGCCAGCAAATTTTCCAACAACTAATACAACAGTTGAGGAACAATTGAAAGGGATTTTGCATTGGTCCTCAGTATCCTTTGCTATCAAAGATAAATTTGAGAATCAAATTGTGAAAGAAAATGCAACCATAAATTTAGTTGATGTAAGCGTGAATGAGATCTTTAAAGAGTTAGCAAGTAGCTTGAAAGCACAGTCAAAATATGTAAATATTGAATCTAGTAAAAATAATAAATATTAAAGGAAATAGAAAAAAATTAAAGAATTAATCAGACACATTTAAAATAATATTTTTATTGTGATGTAGGAATAAAAAAAGAAAAGTTGTCATCACAATTCAACAAATTATTGAGATTTAGGCCACATGGAACTCCATGTCTCAGCAAATTTTTTCATCATTTCACCGTAGGCATTCATTTGTTCTAATCCAGATGAACTAAGGGTTTTTTGCCAATTTTCTCCAAATGCTTTGAAATTAGAAGTATTGGTATCATTAAGAGATTTTTGCCAATTTTCTCCAAATGCTTTGAAAGATTTTGCTCCCATTTCATTCATTGCTTTTTGCCAATTTTCTCCAAATAATTTCATGGTTTCAGCACTAGATTCAGCAGTGGCTTTTTCCCATACTTCATTGAATTTGGCTTGCATGTCACTACTTGCCTTTTGAATTTGTTCAAAAAGTGATTTCCAGTTTTCAAGAGACTTGGTATACTCTTGCCATAATGAATCCCACTCATTGTTTTTGTTTTGTTCTGACATTAACTAAAGATAATTTTTGTGATTCTTAAATGGATCTATGAAAATCAAATATACTATTTCTGACGATTTTGTAATCGTTTTTCCATTCTTTTTTTACCTTCTTCAAATTTGATTCTATCATCATCTGTTTTTAGAGATAATTTAGGAACAAGCATGGGTTTTCCATTTTTATTAAGAGCTACAAAAGTGACAAAAGCAGTTCCAGTAACTGTTCTTATTCCAGTCACTATATCTTCAGCTTCAGCTTTAACTTCAATTTCCATTGATGAGTTGTGTACATAATTAATTCTAGCATTTAGTGTAAGTACGTTTCCCACAAAAACAGGTTTTAAAAAATTTACACTATCCATAGAAACAGTAACTGCATTTGATTGTGAATGTCGCTGAGCTACAATTCCAGCAACCATATCAATATGTTTTAAAATTTCTCCACCAAATACATTTCCTGCAGGATTTGCATCTGAGGGAAACATTCGAACAATTACTTCTGCACGTGATTCAAAAGGACTTTTTTCACGAATGTGAGAATTTTCTGAAGACATTTTTAATCTATGTGATAACGTTAAATTCATCCAATTTAATTTAAACAGTTTATTTTGATTATTTTAAATACTTTTCTAGTTTAATTTTATCAATTTTTGGAATTTTTGCTAATTCAAATCCCTCTGGACGTTTAGATAAGGAACGTGTTGCATCAATACCCATTTTTGCAGTTTGTAATTTTTTTTGATCACTAGAAGGATCAAGACTAGAACCACGAACATTTTTTAGAATAATTAGATCCTTATCTGCTTGAAATCTTGTAGCCATTGCATATTCTACAGATTCAGCATTATTAGGATCAATATCTTCATCAACTATAGTTACTTGTTTTAGTGAACGATGTGACTCAAATGTTTTTGTAATTATTTTTTTAGGATCAGATTCACTTCTCTTTTTAATTTGTACTACAGCATGTAACCAATTACAACCACCATTAGTCATTGAAACTTGCAGTATGTGGTGAGGAAAAGATTTCTTTAATTCTCCATTTAATTTAGATTCAATAGGCATTCCCATAAGCAATCTATGCTCAGAGTAGCCAGACAAAACATCATGAAAAATAGGGTTGTTTCTGTAATAAAGATTTTCAAGTTCAAAAATAGGTTGAGTTCTTTTATGATCATATGTTTGTAGCATTTCAACCATCCATTCAGGATAAGTTTTATCTTGAAGAATTTTTCCCTCCATAACAATTTCGGAACCTGATGGTACATTTAGTCCTGTAAAAGGAAGTTTCGTCAATGTTAATTTTTCACCCAATAAAGAATTTGCGATATCAATTTCATCTTTACCCCATTCAGCTTGATATGCTCCAGCAATAGAAATTGCTGGATGAACTCCTACTGTAATTGCAATTTTTAGATCCTCATGATGTTTTTTTGCGTCAACAAAACATCTGTGTAGATGACGATCTTCAACCATTCTAATTGAAAAGTGAGTATTATCTATTGGCATTAATCTGTGAAATGATGAATTTTGTTTTCCAGTTTCAGGATTTTTGACATATGCTATTGATGATGTAATAAATGGACCAGATTCCTTCTCAAAATGAGTGACGATGGGCATAGAAAATAAATTTTTTGATTTGTTTTCCAGAAATTTTCCTGAAGAGATTATTTTTGGTTTTTTAGCGTTTTTGATTGCTGAAATAACTTTTTCATGGATATTGGTTTCTGAACCTCCAACTGCAAGAGCAAATCTTTTTCTTGTTCCAACTAAATTAGAAACTAAACTGAAATTACTCTCTTTGATATTTTCAAACAATACAGCATAGGAGCCATCTACTTTAGCAGTGATTCCTGCAATTTCAAATTTTGTGGAAACCTTAGTTTTTATAATTTTAAGATCTTTGGTTTTTTTAATTTGAGAAATAAAATTTCTTAAATCACTCATTCTCTATTGCCTCCATAATTTCAAACATTAAGGCTTTTGCAATATTTGGTTCTAACTCCTTTTGAATAAAGGCGGATACAATAGCAATTCCTCTTACTCGTACACTAATGCGTTCAGCAACTAACTTTAGAAAAAGAGATTCAGTTCTTGATGGTATAATTGTGGTTGTTATAGGAGTTGGTCCAGTTGCTAAAGAAGCAACCATAGAACCTATTTTATTAGATCCCTCTGTAACAGAAATAAAATATCCATTTTCAAATTTTTGTATATTTAAAGAAAAATTCCGATTCTCCAAATGTACCATTTTTTGGTAAAACCCATTTGGAGAATGCAATATCGTATGAACAAATCTTATGCTTTTATTGCTATTGATTCATTTGTTTGAGAGACTTCTATTTTGGAATTTGGATTCTTTTTGCAGTTCTTTTCATGTTTGTCTGTAAAAACAAACAATTTTTCACAATATCTGCATGAAGTTTTTTCCTTAGTCTTTGTTGCTGCTGTTTTAGCTTTTACTGTTTTAGCTTTTGGTTTAACTACTATTTCAACATCTGATTCAAAATCAGTAGCTGCTTTAGCTTCAATAGAATCAGCTTCAACTCTAGCACGTAATTTTGCTTTGTATTTTAAATTACGTGGTTTAGTTCTCAATCTATAGCCACAACATGGACACCAAAGTCCTTCCCATTTGATGAATATTTCGCAAATTTGGCATCGACGTTGTCCTGAAGCGTATCTTCCAGTACCAACTGGTTTTTGAGCCTTGTATCTTACACAAATTCCTTTACATGTCATCTTAGTAATATTATGTAGAATTCATATCTATATAAGGATGGATCGATAAAATATTGATAAAAAATGGTAAAATATTTAAATTATTTCATAAAACATGTTAATTGAAATTATTATTTTCAATTAAAAGCAAAAAATCATCAATAAATATGTATGTTTGATTTTGAGCAATATTTTTTGAAAAAATTACATGTGTAAATATACTCTTTTCACAAAAAAATTAAATTCTATTATAAAAAATTAAAAAAATAATATTTTCTAAAAATAGACTTTAGAAAATGAAATTATCCTGTCATAGATAACGGCAAAATCATATATCTATAACCATCTCGCTGTGAAATATATTTTGCAGACAACATATCTCGTTTTCCCCTTTGATTGAAATTTTTGATTTTTAGACTAGTTTTTCGTTCATCTACAAATTCTAATTCAAAAGATGAGCAAAATTTTAGATTAAGCATTGTCACGATTTGTTTAGAAATTTTCATATTCCCATCTCCGATTTTTAGAATTTTTCTTTTTGCTCTAAGACCGCCTAAAATCTGAATAAGGTGAAAAGTTAATTTTTCTACTGAAGAGTAAAATGATCTTTCAATTTCTTGCCCATAGTAAAATATTGATAAGCCAATTCTTTGACCTGGATCTATTCCTAAGATAAGATTTTCATCTTTAAATTTTTGATTTAGTTTTTGTATCATCATTCCTCTAATTACAGTATGATGATGCTCAAAAATATCCTCATGTAACAAAATCTTTTCACATTTTTTTGGAGACTCTTTTCTAGTAGTAAAAACAATATGACCAGAGTATTCTAAAATTTCTTCAGGAAGAATAGGATCAAAAGATAAGTTAAGATTCTTCAAACAAGTTGAAAATTTATAGTATGACCTACCATTAGTAGTAGCAATTCCTATACGAGTATTCTGTAAGGGATCTATATCTGATAAAATTAAATGTACAATTTAGGTTTATACCTTCAAAACTGTTGACACCACATACTTTACTGCCTCATCAAAATTAGCATCAATTTTTGATTTTAATTCAGATAATTTTGTATCTCCTTCTTGAACAATCTTTGCAGACTCGGCTATCGCTTTTTCTTTGGATATATTAATAATCACTTCAGCCTCTTTGGTAGCCATTTCTCGAGTTTTTTCTAGTAAATTATCTATTTCGGATTGTGTTTTTATTAATAGTTGTTTTTTCATGCCTCCTACTTTGCTATTTAGTGAATCAAGATCATCCTCTAAGGTATTCAAAGATTTGATGATTCCAGTAACTTTAGATTCAGCCATATTACTCATTGTACTCAGATTTAATAATTCCATTACTTAAATCATTCATTTTTAGGCGCAGATTACCAAGATATAGAGTATTATCCGGTAGTTAAAAGTAAGATCGCCCTTGCAAGATCGCCTTTAGATTCTTCTAAAGCATTTTTTGCCTTTTCTTCATCTACCCCAGCCTGTTGACTTACTAATTGTATGTCCTCTTCTGAGAAAATCGGAACCTCTAGTTCTCTTTCTTCGTAACTATCTGCAGTCACGGTAAAAATAGAGTTATCTTTTGCTTTCATTTCAGTAACAGAAGGCTTTGTGATAATAATCTCTTTTTTATCAGTTTTAATAATAACTTCTTGAACATTTGAAATCTCATTCATATCTAGACCCATTTTATCCATCATTCTTCGCATTTCGCGATTACCTCCGCGCATCATGATTTTATTTCTCCTTCAGGACTTTTTAAACTATCTCTAACTTTAATGGCCACACCCCTATTAAAATCAGAAATCATTTCTGAAGATAAAACAGCTTTACCAACTGCAATGACTTTATTATTGAATAGTATTGGGGTGTCTGCAGAAATACGTACATTTTTTCCGCACCATATTACATGCTTACAAAATACAGATTTCCCTTCGCTTACAAAAGGAGCAGCGTCTTTGTTTATTTCAACACAGTTTTCTTTGAATATTTTACTTTTTAGTAAAATTTGTGCAAAATAAGGGCTTATTGCTAAGCCACCATCAATTCTTAAAGTACAAAGTAATTTTCCTCCATCTGAAACAGTTCTGATTCTTCCAGTCTTTCGTGAAAAAATAATTTCAACATTTTTTGGTAGATACTTTGATACACCATTTCCAAACAATGCATCAATTGAATACTGAAGTTTCAAAATAGCATCCATACACATAGTACGATCTTATCTAAATATTAGTTCAATGTTAAACCATATTATGCCTATCAAACTATATAGAATGGTTTTTTCTCTTTAGATTATGGAGGAAAGAGAAGAAACTAGAAAAATTCAGTTCACTGGAAAGTCATCATACATAGTTTCATTACCAAAACAATGGATTACAGAATTAGGTTTAAAACAAGGAGATCAAATTAGAATGACCAGAAAAGGATCATCAACGTTAGAAATTTATCCGCCTAAATATGAATCACGTATTCAAAAAAAGGATGATGCAGTAATAGAAATTGAAGGTGAAGAAGAAACATCTTCAATTGTAAGAAAATTAATTTCATTATACTTTTTAGGTTATAAAACAATTAACGTAAAACCAAAAAATGGCAGATTAAGTGCACATCAAAGAAACACAGTAAAAGAAGCTGTTAAACGAATGTTAATGGGTTCCGAGATTATTTCTGACTCAAGCGGTGGCATAACAGTTCAAGTTCTTGTCAATTTACTGGAACTATCAGTAGATGGTGCATTCAAACGAATGATTCATTTGGCTAAGTCAATGTCAAGTGATGCAATTTTAGCAGTAAAAGAGAATAATTTAGAATTGGCTCAAGAAGTAATTAATACAGATGATGAGGTAGATAGATTTGGATTTTACATAATTCGTCAATTAAAGATAGCAATTCAAAATGAACACATACTGAAAGAAATGGGTTTTAGAAACGCTAGAGATTGTTTAGGATATAGGCTTATTGTAAAAAACATAGAAAGAACAGGTGATCATGCATCATTTATCGCAAAAGACCTTTTAGAATTTAAAAAACCTGTCAAGAAAGAAATTTTAGCAAAATTGCAAGATATGAATGAATTTTGTTTATCAGTTTTAGATGATTCATGTCTGGCATTATTTAAAGAAGATTATTCTCAGGCAGAAGATACCATTAAAAAAATAGATGAAATCGTAAAATTTGAGAAAAAAGTCAGAGACGCTTCAAAGTTATTAAAAGATGATGAAGAAATTTACAGAGTAAGGAGAATGACTGAAAACATTAGAAGAATTTCAGAATATGCTAGTGACATAGCTGAAATAGTTTTGAATATGAATATAGAAAAAACATTGAAGAAAACAGAATAATTTGGCAAATTAGATACGATTAAAATGAGATAATGGATACAATATGATTGTCTAGAATTTTTAACTTGGAAAAAATGATGAATTGAAATGAAATCTACAATTTTAATAACATATGACCAAGAAGATTCTATTAACGAGGCTAAAGGATTATGTTATACTGCAGGATATGATGTAGTTCACACAATTACTCAGGATTATCTAAAAAAACCAAAATATGGAATTAGTGGTGGCACATTGGAAAGATTAGAGGAGATATCAGATAAACTTAGACCGGATGTAATAGTATTTGATGAAATTTTAAAACCACATCAAAATTACAATCTTGCATCAGTTTTGCATAGAGAAGTTTTGGATAGAGAGGGATTAATTCTTGAGATTTTTGAAAATAGAGCATCAAGTGCAGAATCAAAGTTACAAGTAAAATTAGCTCAATTACGATATGAAATGGTTAGAGCCAAAGAAAAAGTTCGCCTTTCAAATATGGGAGAACAACCAGGATTTATGGGAATAGGAAAATTCGAGGTGGATGTTTACTATAACGATATAAAACACCGAATGCAAACAATAAGAGCTAAACTGGAAAAAGCTGGAAAACAAAGAGAGCTTCATAGGCAAGGAAGAAAAAGAATGGGATTCAAAATAATTTCTCTGGCAGGATATACATCAGCAGGAAAAACCACATTGTTTAATAAAACAACAGGAGAAGTAAAAACTCAGAGTAAGGAATTGTTTACAACCTTAACTACAACTACACGAAGAGTATCAATCAATCAAGAACAATTCTTAATCTCAGATACAGTAGGATTTATCAGTAAATTGCCTGCATATATGATAGATGCATTCAGATCAACTTTAGAAGAATTAAGATATACAGATATTATTATTTTAGTAATCGACATTAGTGATCCGGTTTTAGAATTAAAAAAGAAATTTACAAGTTGTATGAAAACATTAAGTGAATTAGAAGTAGAAAAAGACAAGATAGTATATGCATTAAACAAATCAGATCTACTAAAGAAAGAGGAGATAAAACAAAAAATTGATTTGCTTAACTTGGGTGATAATCAAAAAGTAATTTCAGTTTCTGCTAAAACAGGTGAAAATGTCAAACAGTTAAAGGAATTAATTAAGAATATTATAGATAGTAAAAATTCTCATAAATTCAATAAAAATTCTTTAAAAGAGGTTGAAAAAACATTTGGTAATTGAAATTGTTAGAATCGGACAACGTCTTGTAAGGGATGACAGAGTAACAACGCATGTAGCACTAGTGTCAAGAGCATTTGGAGCAGAGAAAATTTTTATGACTGAAATTAATCCAGAAATTAAAGATACCTTAGAGAAGATCAATAAAACTTGGGGAGGAGATTTTGTGGTAGAGTTTATTGATAAATGGAAAACTATTGTAAAAAAGAAAAAAGAGGAAAATTTCAAAATAATACATCTTTCAATGTATGGTGAAAGCATTAATGAAGTACAGGAGAAACTCCGAAAAGAAGAAAAATTACTGGTTGTAGTTGGTGCAGAAAAAGTTCCAAGAGAAATTTATGAATTAGCAGATTATAATGTGGGGATCGGGAGTCAACCACATTCGGAAATTAGTGCATTAGCAATACTTTTGGATCGAATACAAAAAGGTGTTCAATTTGAGAAAGAGTTTCTAAATGCCAAAAGAAGGATAATACCCACAAAAAATGGTAAAAATGTACAGGTAAAAGAAACAAGGGATTAATAATAGAAAATCAGAAGTCATTAGAGTTGGTAGACAAATACGAAGATCCATTTGTTAGAATTGCTTCAATGATTGGAGGAGATGAATACCTCAAAATTGCAAGATCTCTCTTAAAAGCGGAAGATGCAACTGATGAAGAAATTGCAAGCTCAACAGGCCTTAGAATCAACATGGTAAGAAAAGTATTGTATGATCTATTTGGAAAATCACTCATTACTGGAATTAGAGTAAAAGATGAAAGAAAAGGGTGGTTTGTCTATAGATGGAGAACAAGGAGAGAAGAGGTTGAACATTTTATTGAAAACCAAAAAAAGAAAATTACTGAAAGATTACAACAGAGACTAGATTATGAAAATGCTTCAGATTTTTATCATTGCGGTAACGAAGATTGTCCAAGAGTGACATTTGAAAACGCACTTGATGGTATGTTCAAATGTCCATCATGTCAAAATGTTTTAAATCTAAAAAAGAATGACAAATCAAGAAAAGCATATTCAAAGAAAGTAGATGAAATTAAGAAAGATATGCAACAAGTGTTTTAACCAAATTGAAAACGGTATTAATTTGAAGATTAAATGATAATTTTTGACGTAATATTGGATTAGGTTATGCATTATATTATTTAGATTCACAATAATCTTCTAATGTTATTAACAGATTTGAAAAATAAGTAATTAAATAAATAGGGCAAATTAATTGTAAATATACTTGAATCAAATAACCACGATAAATCCTGCTACCGGTGAAAATATCAAAACATATTCAGCAATGGATAAGAATCAAGTATTTGATTTAGTTAAAAAAGCAAAAAAAGCATTTCCAGAATGGAAAAAAGATTATGAGAAAAGAAGAAGTTACATTTACAATTTGGTTGAATATTTGAAGAAAAATAAAACAAGTCTTGCAAAAATTGCAACATCTGAAATGGGTAAAGCACTAAAGGAGTCAATTGGTGAAGTTGAAAAATGTGCTTGGGCCTTAGAATTCTATGCTGATCATGGTGATAGCTTCCTTGCTGACGAAGTACTAAACACAGATGCAAGAAAAAGTTTCTTGACTTTTGAACCATTAGGTGTAATTGGTTCTATCATGCCCTGGAATTTTCCTTATTGGCAAGCATTAAGATTTGCAGCTCCATGTTTAATGGCAGGAAATGTAATTGTAATGAAACCAGCAAGAATTACTATGCAATCAGGAATTGAAATTGAAAAAGCATTTACGGAGTCAGGAATACCAGATGGAATTTTTCAAACAGTAGTAGGAAGTGTAGAGTCTGCAAATCATCTTATTGACTCTGATGTTAATGCCGTAACTTTTACCGGAAGTACAATTGCTGGTGCTAAAGTAGGAGAAAGAGCTGCAAGCAATTTGAAGAAATGTGTTTTGGAATTGGGCGGAAGTGATCCATTCATAGTATTAGATGATGCAATTATTGAAAAAGCAGCTGAAGGTGCAGTTAAAGGAAGATTCATCAATTGTGGTCAAAGTTGTGTGGCGTCAAAAAGATTTTTTCTTGGCAAAAATATTGCAGATGAATTTATTGAATTATTTATCAAAAAAACATCCCAACTCAATGTAGGGGATCCTATGTCTATAGAAACAGATATCGGACCAATTTCAAGTAAGGATGGTTTAGATACAATTTCTGGAATTGTGGAAGATGCAAAGAAAAAAGGTGCTGAAATTCTTTTAGGAGGTTCTGAAATGGAAGGTAGAGGATTTTTTTATAAACCAACAATCCTAACAAATGTTAAGCCAGATATGCGAATTGCAAAAGAGGAAACATTTGGTCCGGTAGCTCCTATTACAATAGTTGAAAATGAAAGTGAGGCAATTAAATTGGCCAATGAGAGTGAGTTTGGGTTAGGTGCAAGTATTTGGACTAAAGATCTTGCAAAAGCAGATAACATGTCTAGGCAAATTGAATCAGGAATTGTAAGTGTCAATAATGTAGTAATTTCAGATCCTAGAATTCCATTTGGCGGAATAAAGCATAGCGGATTTGGGAGAGAATTATCAAGATATGGAATGTTAGAATTTGTAAATTTGAAATCAGTTAGGTTCTATGATAATCTAACAAATCATCATTATGTAGAATAAACTCATAGGCAGAAATTAGAATCTCATCAAGTGCAGTTTTTGTATATATTATCATGAGTATGCTTGATAACATTTAGTTTGTTAAGTAAAGATCAACAAGATATTGAGAAAACCTTGAAATATTTCAAAAATTTATAATTCCTCTATAATAACAGTATCATCAACTTCATCATCATCACCACATTCTTCTAACTCAATATGAGTTGGATTGCCATCATCTCCAAAAAAAATATCAATACAAATATCAGTAGCCAATGTTGAGACTAAAGATTCAATTAATTCCTTTGGAAAATTGCTTAATCTATTTGAATCAGAAGAGTATCTATATTGAGTAACTTCGTCGTCATGATAGAAATCTACTTCAATGTCACCGTTAGCAAATTTTCTAACTCCCAACACTTGACCAAACAAGCTATAAGACAAATCTAATTCTTTTGTTGAGAAACATCTTTTGTAAGATTCTCAGCTAATTGTTCATAATGTTCTCTAGTCTTTCCCAAAGTATCAAGTTTAGATTTTTCAATTTCATTTAATTCTTTGTCTACTTTTTCTGAAACGTATTGTAATCTGGCTTCAGCCATCATAAATAACCGATTATTTTCTTTCCAAAGGTGTTCTGTAATATGTTCAACATATTGTTGCATATCAGAAATTAATTTTGAGGAATCTCCAGATCCAAGATATTTTTTGGCTGATTCTTCCATCTCGGTGCCAATTTCTCTTGAACGTTGATGATCAATTAACATCATAGCAATAGGTCCCATATTACTAGGCATACCAGCTTGTTCTAATGCAGGAAAAAGAGATTTCTCTTCTTTACTATGATGACAAACATCAGTAAAATTTTTTGTAAAATCAATCACTGGCATTAAAATCGATTCTGGAATTTGTTTACCATCTATCAATAATTGTACAGTAGACTCCATTGCTTTGATTACTTTTTCTATTAATTCATGATCGCGTCTTAGTGATACAGTTGACATAATAGTTTCATCATAAATCCAATATCTATATCTTATTCATTTTAAAAAAATAATTAAAAGATAGAAATAAGTTAACGAATAATCGTTAACACGTGGATTTAACGATTAGAGAGGCTTTTTGATTTAACAAATGCCCAAATCTTTTTGGTCATTTCACTTGGTGCAATTGGTTTTTTTCCAAATACTTGTTCTACAGTTTCTTTACGACCTGCAAAACTAATTGCATATCCACCAAATGCTGGTTTTTTACCTTTTGATTTAGTAGCCTTCTTTTTTGGTGCAGCCTTCTTTTTTGGTGCAGCCTTCTTTTTTGGTGCAGCCTTCTTTTTTATTGTAGTTTTCTTTTTTATTGCCAATTTCTTGTAATTTTATTTTAAAGAAAGTATAATAACTTACACTTTTTCGTAATTCAAAACAAGATGATTTTTGAGCCTTTTTGTAGATTTGAGTTGTAATTTGGGAGATTTTGATATTTCTTCAAACCCTTTTCCTTCAACAAAGGATATTGCACTATTTCCTCCTATTAAAAAGGGAGAAACTGTAACAATCAACTCATCAAAAAGGTTATTTTTTATAAACTCCCAGTTTACAGTTCCTCCACCTTCAACCAAGATTATTTTAATTTTTTTATCTGAAAGTTTTCTTAACAATGATTTAATATCAACTGATTTTTTACCGGTAATGATTACTTCTACAGGAAACTGTTGAAGTTTTTCAAGATTGGATTTAGGAATTATTTTTGATACAGCTATTATTGTTGGAATTTTGTTACTTGTTTGTAAAATTTTAGAGTTTTTAGAAAGACTACCCTTAGAATCCAGAATTATTCTAATTGGGTTTTTTCCTTTTATATGACGTACAGTTAGTATGGGGTTATCACGTAAGACAGTATTCTTTCCTATAAGAATTGCATCAACTTTAGATCGTAATTTATGAAGTCTAATACTATCTTGTTTTGAGGATAGATGAGAAAAACCAGTTTTAGTGGCAATCTTTCCATCAATAGATATTGCTGCACTAAGGATCACGTATGGTTTAGATTTTCCCATAAACAATTTCTCCTCCAATCATTACTGCTTTAATTGCAGATTCAGATGCTCTATGAACAATAGACGCATGGGGGTTATGCATAGGTTCTAAATCCAATGCATGTTTATCAAGAAAAATACAATCAGCAATCTTCCCACTTTGAATTATTCCAATATTTTTTTTTAAAATCTTTCCACCATTTACAGTAGCCATTTTGAGAATTTCCTTTGGATCTATTCTTTTTTTGTTAATTCCCATCGTCACTTTCCAAATAAAATCCATTTCTCTAAACATATCAGGGGAATTTATCATAACATTATCTGTACCTAATGCAATTGTACATCCTGCCTTTTGCATTAATTCGATGTTTGGAATCCCCTCAGCTAGTGATGAGTTAGCTCTGGGACAAATTACAATTCCTCTAGTTGCTTTTGCAGTAGCAATAAGATCATTTTTTGTGGCATAAGTCATATGAACTAGAAAATTAGGTTTTAGAAACAAAGCTCTGGTTGTTTCAGATTTTCCAGTAATTTTTTTGGATTTAGTAGTACTTTGTTTAGTTTCAGATGAATGAATGGCTCGAATTTTTGTAATTTTTGAATAACGAGTCAATACAGAAGTGCTGTTTTCATTTGCACCGCTAATACCTATACCATCACATTTTTTGAGTAGTGCAGAAAATTCCAGATTTTTTGATTTGGGAAATGGACGGTTTTTTTTAATTTCTGAAGATCCCTGATAAAACTCCATTCTACCTAAAATAATTGAACGTAAAGGCATATCAGATAACACTTTTTGAAGTAAGAGAACACCATCTAATCCACCCTCTCTAAAATCAACAAAAGTGGTTATTCCTTTTCTAATCATAGAATAACACGTATTTTTCATAAAATTAGCTAAATTTTCTTCAGAAGTATTTTTTAGAATTTTTGATTTAATACCAAATACAGGATGTATTTTTTTATCAACGCTACTGTTAAGTGTAACATCTTTTCCAATCGAGTCTCCAATGTGAGTATGAGCGTTGATAAATCCAGGAATTAGTAAAAGACCTTCACAATCAATAGATTCTTCTTTATTATCAGATTCAATTTTTGGTTGAATTTTTTTGAATTTTTGATTCTGAATTCTGATATTTGTATTTGGAATAAAATCTAATTCTGAACCTGATAATACACTAATATTTTTTATCAACATGATAATTCATAAACTTCAGGTTTTTCTTTCCCGGAATCCCGAATTTTTCGTATAGTGTCAAGAGATTTTGTAGCTAATTTTACCGCTTCTCTACCAGAATTACCATTACCTATTCCACAATTCAAATAAATTTTATCAGTATTTTTTATCATATCAATAAAATTCTGCACAGAATTTTTTCCAGCATCATTTGCGACAACCATAAAATTATCACCACCCATGAAAAATGTCAGTGAATTTTGCTCTAGGAAAAATTTTATCATTTTGTAATACAACTCAAAAATTATTGACGATATTTCATATGGAGAGCTAGTTTGTCGTTTTGAAGTAAGATCATCAACATCCAAATGCATAATGGAAACTTTCGAATTAGACTTCCCATTGACAAAACCAAAAATATTGTACTTCGCATTTAATACAATTTTATTTTTTTTTCCTTCATACGCCTTCAAATTTGCTTCAAATGGAGATTCTCCATAACCAATTGAAATGGTTAGCCGAAGATCAAATAATTTTTCAAGAGTTTTTTGGATTTGAATATGATCTTCTAATTCAAGACCATTTGAAACCACAAAAAATTCATCTGCACGATTTAGAAAAACTATACAGTTTTTCTCAGAAAATAATTTTTGAACTTCTTTGTAAAGTGATGCTTGAAGTATTTGTAATTCATGTTCTCTATCACTACCTAAGGTTAACGTCCAAGGACCATATTCAGTAATTTTTAAGATACTAAGTTGAATCATTTTTTAATCCTTTTCAGTTCATCAGATATTCTTATAACAGCCTCTACAGCTCGTTCAGCAACAGGTCTTATTCTAGCAAAGGCATGTTTTTCACGCATTCCAGGGCCAGAGATTCCCAAAGAGACGGGTTTTTGGTGTTTTAATGATAAATCAGTGATGGATTTAGCTGTAGAGTGAGAAATTACTTCATCATGTTTTGTTTGCCCTTTGATAATAGCACCAAGAGTTACTACAGCATCAATTTCTTTTTTTTCTAATAATGCATCTATAATTATAGGCATATCGTAAGATCCTGGAACCATACATGTATAAGAAATTTTTAATTGCATTAAAGCTGCTTTTTCTTTAGCCACAGCAAGCATCCTAGATGTAATTTCTTCATTAAATTCCGAAACTACTATTGCAATGTTCAATACTAATTCACCTTGGCAAATTCTAAAAGTTCTTTTCCATCAATTAATGGAACACCATTTTGTTTTGCATATTTTTTTGCCTTATCAACTGATAGCGCAACATATGTTTCAGCATCCATCATTTCACAAATTGCTGTTACAGGAGTCAAACCTGCAATTTGTGCTAAATAAACAGACATTTCGGTATGCCCCTGACGTGCTGCTAACAATCCTTTGGATGCAATAAGTAATGGAACATGGCCAGGGGTCTTAAATGATGAAGTAAATTTTTTCTGTCTATTATCAACATTGAAGATTTTTGCCATTTCACTAATTGTTAATGCTCTATCTTTGTCAGTAATTCCAGTATAGGTCTGATAATGGTTCACAGATAATGAAAAAGTTGGGTGATCACCATAAGGGGCCAACCCCATAATCATATCTTTATTTGAAATAGCAGAATCAGCTAGTATTTCATGCATGTATCTCAAATTAAGAGATGTTGCAAAATTATTATCAATTGCAATACAGAGTAAACCACCTGCATGTTGACGCATTCTAGCAACATGTTCAGGCGTAATAAATTCTGCTGCTACAACCATATCAATTTCATTTTCACGTCCAGCTGAATCAAACAATAAGACAAATTCTCCACGTTTTAGAGATTGTAATGCAGATTCAAGAGACATATTAAAAAAATTAGGATAATCTAATTATAAAGTTTACTAAAAAATTGGTAATTACCACTATAATGGTAAATAATCGATGTTATTTTAGAATATATTTTCCAAGAATATCAGTTTCAATATTAAGTTTGTCGCCTATTTTTTTAGTATGAAAATTTGTAACATCAATCGTATGAGGAATTAATGAAACCAAAACAAGATTATTTTTAATATCAACAACAGTTAAACTGATTCCGTCTAATGCAATAGAGCCTTTTTTAACTACATATTTCGATAATTTTTTAGGGATTTCAAACCAGATTTGAATTTCTTTAGGTTTTTTTATAATCTTTTTAATAATTGCAACATCATCAACATGACCTAAAACAAAATGCCCTTCAAGTCGTTCACCAACTTTTAAGCTTCGTTCAATATTTACAACTCCACCAACTTTTAAATTTCCAAGATCTGTTTTCTTTGTGGTTTCCTCAATCATCTCAAAAACACAATTAGATTTAGAAAGTTTAATTGCCGTAAGACATACACCGTTAAGAGCAACACTTTGACCAATTTTTAATCCCTTTGAATGCTTACCAAGATTTATAGTCATTTGGACTGCACTTCTGTTTTTAGTATTTTTAGAAATTTTTTCTACGGTTCCAACACCTTCAACAATCCCGGTAAACATTAAATTAATTACAAATTCTTTTCTATAAAATGATTTAGATTAATATTAATTATTTAGAATTGAGATTTTCAAATTCTTCATTACAAAATTGATGAAAAACAGAACATTTATTTTTTTTAGCATCAATTTTTATATTTTCCATATCTTTGTTAAGTACTCCTTGAGCAGCTAAGAATGCATCATCTTTTAAATTCAATTTTTCAAATATATGTGATTTAGCAATAGGTATTTCTTTTAAATTTGGATCTATTATTTGAGCTCTATCATAGTAGATTAGTGCATCTTGATAATTTCCTAAATGACTAAGTGATATAGCTTTATTCATCAATGCAGTAACATCATTTGGATCAATTGCAAGAACAATATCATAATATTCAATAGCATCCTCATGACGATTTAATTCATTTAAAGACAACCCCATACTGTTTAAAGTCCATAAATCCTTTGAGTTAGTTAAAAGTAATTTTTCACATAATTCTAAAACTTGTTTATATTGTTTCATACTTTCAAGTGCATAAATTTTATTTTTTAATGCATAGATATCTGAAGGTTTTATTTCTAAAACTTTATCACAATAAACAATAGCCTCTGAATATTTTTTCATATGAATCAGTGACAGTGAAATATTCTGAAGTGCAACCATATCATTAGGGATTTTATCTAGTAAATCTTTACAATAGTTATACATTTCATCATATTTTCCAGCACGAAACATTCGAGTAATAACATTTGAAGGATCTAGTAGATTTACCATTTTTACTATAATCTAATGAAAATTCATTAACTATAACCTATTCTAAAAGATAGAAAAACTGATTATCTATAATTATTTCAGAGATTTACGAAGAGTATCATTTAAAACTTTCGAATAACTATATGAAGATTGCTTGATTTGAATTAGTTTTGCTTGACGAAGTCGAAGTTTTTTATCAAGATCATCATCAATCATGATTGTTACACGTTTACTCAATTTAATCACTATTCAATATGAAGATAGGAATATAATAATTATACTAATTCTCAAAACAATAATTAATTAAAAGTCAACAATAGACGTTGACTTATTCATTGTGAATGGTTTTTTAACTAAATGGTATTTAGTTTTTCAATTTTTCTAAATTAGTTAGGTTTTAGCTACACTAACCACAAGATCTTTATTTTAGAATTTATCTCTATTTTTTAGTTGTATAAAATATACTATTATTTGAAATATTAAGATCAACTAGAACAACATAGTTAAACAAGAATTATTTTTGATAGCGAAACATCAATAAAATTAATGAAATGTGTAACTGATAATTTTGAAGATTTTGGAAAATATATCATTTCAAAAATCTTTGAAAAGTTTAAAGTTCCTAAAATATTTAGATACAGAAATATTAAAAATAGGATATTAATAAATTAATTATCAAATCTTGGATAGTGCTTAATGAAGAAAAAGAGATTTCTAAATTTTAGTTTTTTAGGAAATTAAATTAGATATCGAAAAAGAAAATATTAGCTAAAAGATATCCTAAAAAATAGATAATTAAGAAAATATTAGCATGAAATTAGTTAATGATATGTTTTATATTAAATACATAAAAATTATTACTTTACAAGTTCAAGAAGTGCTTTTGCTTGTTTGAAATGTACTTCATCTATCATTTTTCCATCAACGGTGGTAGCACCTGTACCTTTCTTAATAGATTCGAGATATATTTTACATACTTTCTCAGCCCATATAATTTCATTTTTGTTAGGATGAAATAATCTATGAACAGTTGGAATTTGATCTGGATGTATAATACTTTTACCGGAATATCCTAAACATTTTCCAATTTTACAATCTTGTTCTAACCCCTCAAGATCTTTAAGATCCTGCCAAATAGCATCAATCACTGCGACACCAGCTGCACGCGCATCAACTGGAATTTTTCTTCTTGAATACTTTGCCCCTTCAGAGTCTTTTGTATATTCAACTCCTAAATCATTAAGTAGATCAAAAACACCAAAGACGACTGCAGAGATTCTTTTTCCAAATGATGCAATACTAAATGTGTTAACTACACCTTCGGCAGATTCAATGGAAGGAATTATTTGAATTGTTTTTAGTTTTCTCGTCTTTTCTAATCTAGATAAAATTTTTTCAAATTGTTTTAACTCTTTTATATTATTTACTTTAGGAATTACAATTCCATCAATTCCTTTTTGAACTATTTCTTTAAGATCAGCAGGGATTTTTCCAGATGTCGGAGAATTAGTGCGAACAAAAATTGAAGATTTGTATAAAACACGTGATTTTAATGCAGATTTAATTAATTTTCTGGCATTTGGTTTTTCAACATCTGGAACAGAATCTTCTAGATCAAAACAAACAATGTCAGCTTGTAGATTTTTTGCTTTTTCAATAAATCTGGGGTTATTTCCAGGAACAAAAATGAGACTTCGATAAAGCTGCGTCATTAAAAAGGGTTAAGCACCCTCTGGCTTCATCAAGATTTTGCCAAAGAGACCTTTTCCGGTTACCATCTTTGTGTGTGCCTCTGCTGCTTGCTCAAAAGTATAAGTTGAGTCTATAGCGGCTTTAATTTTGCCTTGACCCATCCAATACAGTCCTTGATCAAGTTCTGCTTTAGTTCCTTGTGTTGAACCTAAGACATTAATTCCTTTGAAGAATATGTGTCTAAGATCTATGTTTGCATCATACCCTGTTGTAGCACCACATGAGACCAGAGATGCACCATACTTGAGTAGTGTTAATTGTTTGTTGAAATGTGTTTCACCTATGTGATCAAAGGCAATGTCAATCCCTGGAGCTTCGCCTTTTTTCTTTGCAAGTTCCTTTGATATCTTGAAGACTTCTTTACTCCAATCATCTTTTCTATGATCAACTGCATAATCTGCACCAAGTTCTAGACATTTATCTAATTTGTCTGGACTTGCAGTTGCAATAACATCACAATTGTATAGTTTAGCAATTTGAATTCCAAAGCTTCCTACTCCTGAACCTCCACCCATAATCAATACGGTTTGTCCTGGAGTAATCTTTGCTCTACCTACTAACATGTGCCATGAAGTAAGAAGAGTCATTGATGCTGCTGCTGCATCATCATAAGATACACCCTCTGGAATTTTTGAAACATTGACTTCTGGTAAATGAATTTGTTCAGAGTATGCACCCCATAGCGGTCCAGTTTGAAAACCCCAAACTTGTCTTCGGGTACAGTCAAATTCTCTTCCATCGGTACATGCTTTACAAACTCTGCATGACAAGTTAGAATGAGAAACAACTCTATCACCTACTTTGAAATTTTGTACATCATCACCTACTGCGATTACATCGCCTGCTACGTCAGAACCAGAAACATGTGGAAGTGGGACTGCTACTGGAACTCCTCTCATTCCCCAAATATCGTTATAATTTAAGGCAGATGCTTTATTAGTAAAAATTACCTCATCTGGCTTTGGTTTTGGTTCATCTATATCCTGGACTTTGAGGATTTTAGCATAATTATCGTCTGGTGCATATTCATTGTATACAACTGCTTTCATGCATTTATTGTCATTTTTCCCATAATTAAGTTTTTTTTGGATTATATTCGATTTATCTTAAAATCACGTTTAGGTTGTTGAGTAGAGAGTAATATTTGCTTTAATTGATTATCGTTGATCTGACCTGGTATTTTTCCTTTAGTTGCCATTCCGATCAGATATTGCTCGACAAGTTCAGATAGTTCAGGTTTTACCATTTTGATATTGTTTAGTCTCAATCTTGCTTCAGGTGTAAGAATTTGTTTTAGAATTTGTTCCTTCTGTGCTGCAAGTTCGTGATCAGAGTTATGTTGAGAGTGTTCGTTAGATTCTGGAGAACTCATTTCAAATCTATCGGTATATTTTCAATTGTGGATTTTCAACAATTAGTTCTTTTAGAATATCTGTTGCTAATCTATCTAATTTCTGCATGCCATGTTTAGATACTATACGACCTTTCTTCTCAACCTTTTCTAGATAACCAAGTTTTTCTAATCCTTGAATAGCATTACGTATAATCGCACCTCCAGCATCTTTATGATGAGCTGCTCCATATCCAGATGGTTTACCACCACCATAATCGTTTCTTAATGCATTAATTCCAATTGGGCCATTAAAGTAAATTTTTCTCATAATTGATGCACATCTAGTATGCCACCATTCCCTATCTTGTGGTGGTTTATCTGCATGAGCTCCAGTTTTAACAAATGGAATCCAAGAAGGTGTAGGAATATTTTCGTTCTTTAGAACATTTGCTAATCTACCTATCAATACATCTGCTGGTACATCGTATACCTTTGCCATGAAGTAAAAAAATTGATAATCGTCTTATAAATCATTGAGGTATCGTGGCTAGTTTGTTAAATATATTTCAGCGTAAAATTCTCAGATCGTGATTATAGTTTTGTTAAAAACATTTTTGTATCAATCTTTTTGATAAAGAGCATATATACCCCCAATTGCATATGACAATGCAATAAAAAGTCTGGACAGTAAAACTGCAATGTCTTGATTTTCTAGAAAAAATGAAGAATAAATCTTAAAAGCAGGTAAAATTAAAACAAGAGATGTAATTCCAACTACCAGTTGCTCTTTATTATTTAATCCGTTGAATTTATTCATAAAAACAAAAGTTGAGATATTGCCCAATCCTATTCCTAATAGCAGTAAATATTGTGAGAGTTCTGGAAAAAATATAATTAATGCAAAAGGTAATGCCCAACAAAGACCGTTTATTACTTTGATTTGTAATGACCATTTTGTACTATTTCTCATTCTTTGGCGTATTGAGGAAAAAACCAGTTTGAATTTTCTGAATTGTAAACCAACAATTAAACTAGAAATAATTATCCATATCATCACATAATAATACAAAGGTACATCATTTTGAAACGCTATTTCACTTACAACTGAACCACTCGAAACTAAAATAGCAATATTTATGAAAAAAAATCCAAAAGCACGTCTAATTTGTACTATTGAATGCGTCATGATTAAAATTTGATGTATCGACATTTAAATTGAAACAGACAAGTGAAAGAATAACTAAGTATTAAAAACGTCATAATATTATTGATTACTACTTTAGTATCAATTAACTTTTTTAACTCAATGGATTTTATTCATCTTGATCATTTATCAAAAATAATGGTGTTCATATAGATCATAAAAGTTTTAGATTTGAATAAAATGTATTTTTGCTCACAATTACAAATTAGGTTATTTTTGGTAAATTCTATGTATTAATAAGAATAGCATAAACCAACTACAAGATCTAGACAGTAAGTGCTTTCATACTATAACAAAACTGTCATAGTAAATATCATTAGATTTGTAGACTACTATGTTATTAGAATTGTATATTTATTTAGTAATTTTTCCTCCGTCATTATCTTCTAATAACAAACCTAAAGAAATAAAACTTAATTGGATATTTTCAAAATCCAAAGAATTTGTTATAATAGAAATTATTTATTGCATGTAATATGAGAAAAAGATAATTGATAGCATTAGCATGTATTAAAAAAATCAATGAGATATAATTTTCCGGTAAGTATGACCACACAAGTTACAAGAAATTCTGATCGATTTGACAGATGTCCTACCCAATCTAATTCTTGAATTAATTCCAGGTGCAATAAAGGATTTACATTTTTTGCAAAAAACCATTCGAAGATTAAAAGACATTTTAATTTTATATCTAGTACTTATTCTACGAGCAAGTAATGCTTGTTGCTGAGAAAGCTCTGGATTAGTCCTTGCATTAGAAACTGCATTATCAATGAGAATCTGCATTCTCTCTAGTGCAATTTTTCTGATTGCAGGTTTCACAATAATCTCTTAAACTACACCTAAAAATTGATTCTTATTATAATGAAATAATGCAGTCAGCGGGATTCGAACCCGCGTCACAGGGTTGGAAACCCCGAATACTAACCAGGCTATACTATGACTGCAATAAAATGCAAACTTCATTTCCTACATAAAAATGGTTTTTTCATATTCATAGAGAATTCTTGAAACAACAACATGACCTTCAAAGGATTCATCTCCAACAGAATACAGATCAGTTATTTTGTTTTGAATTGAATCAGAAAAATGTCCTTTTTGAAATCCTCCGAGTACAATACAGGTATTTTCTGAAATTTGTGCAGCAATTTTTTCATATGAATTCAAAGTACCTTTTGTAGAAAATCCAATTACTTTGGATGGATTGATTTCAACTAAGAGTTCTGAAAAAGTTTCATCATGAATCTCTAGTAACAGCTTATCATTTACTTTAATTTTTTTTTCTTTATATAATTTTTCAATAACACCTTCAAATCTATGATATGATTTCGGAATGTGAACATTTGTACCAAAGGAAATTACTTTATCATCTATTGTGTGAACATAAAGTTTCATTTTATTTTTAAGATATAATGGAATGGTAGTGGCCTCAAGTATTAAAAAATGTACCAAATCTGGCCGTCCTCTTTTCAATTCATTTTTGATTCCTTTCATAGCTGCAAAATGCCATGAATTATCCAATAAAATTTCTGACGAATGTTTTCCAAGCTTTCTTGCATGTGATATTACTGATGGATGATCTTCTAGATCATATGGTACGAGTTCCAATGCAGATTCAGATAAAATCACAGAAATCATTTCAGTTTATCATTTGAACTTGCTTCTTAAATTCATTCCAACTTGGTTTTGCAACACCATCATTATTTATCAATCCAGCATTACAAACATACTGATTCAATCTTTCAATTACATGCTCACTGCTCCCAAAACCAGATCCACCTACAATCAATGTATTATTACCAACTTCTTGTTCTTCAAATACACATGTCCCTTCGGGTTTATCATACTGCCTATACCAAGTAAAAAATTCTATTTTAGATTCATTTTTAGTATAAAATTCAAAGGTTTTTTCCAAAAATTCTGCTTGAGTGGAATCACTTCCTCCAATAAAATTAGAGGTACTCCAACTAATTTCAAAGATTCCAACTTTTTTATCTCCTGCTAAGTCAAATATTTCTTCTAGGTCTTCTACTGCTTGTTGTGGAGTTTTTATAATATCATTTAGACTGTCAACTGGTGAATAAGAAAAGGCAACAAAATCACCAATAGCCAAATCGGTTACGATATTTTGCAAGTTTTTATTCAAAACTTGATCTAGTGTAAATGCATTTCCAAGTTTGACATCAGGATGCTTTTCTTTGATTTTGTCATAGATTCCATTGAATAATTCTTTATACACAGGAATGTTTTGTTCATAGAATCTAAATTGAGATTCGGTTTGACCAGCAAGAATTACTGTATCTACAATGTCATATCGTGATAATATTGCATCAAGTACACTGATTATTCTATCTTCCCCTATAGCATTAAGAGATGGTTTTCCAATCCAATTGGGGAACGGCCCTAGTGATTCTCCATTAATAATAGAAAAGTAAAGTGTAACTTTGAGATTATTTTTTTTGTTAAAACTCATCAATGTGTCTGATTGTTTCCAATCATATTCTCCATGTATGGGTTCAATTAAATTCCAAAAAAGATAGACATTACTTCTTCCAATTCCAACATCTGATGCTTGAGAATAAATTTTATCTAAATCCTGTAAAGTAGTAGTTTGATTTGGTGAATTAATTACAAGGCCAATTTTTTCATTAGTTTTTTGAGTAAAGACTCCTAAATTTTGTAAAATTATAGCTGTGGCAGTAATTGCAATAATTATTGTTATTCCTATGACCATTCCTAGGATTTTCTTGTTCATAAGATAGGCATCATAAAATGAGAGTAAAAAAGTTTACAAAAAGATCATCTTGGATCGTGGGAACTTTTACTATGTTACAATTTAGTTTGTAACTTAAGATAACAATAAGTGGTTCTTTAGTTGATTAATCCACAACAGGCTTCTGAAGCCTTTAACATGTTGACCTTGACCCTCATCGATCATCGTAATATTCCGATAACTGAAATGTTTCCTTATGCTATTTCTATCCCGATGTGCATCCACTATATCCACACTCTATGCAGATACTACAGCCTTCTACAAAGACTAGATTGTTTTTGCATGTTGGGCATAGACGATCTTCAGAAACTTCTTGATGTTGAGTTTCCGTAGTGATTTCTGCGTCATGAACTTTTAATGCAAGTGATGCATTTACTTGGGATTTGATGTATGGGTTTGTTATTTTGGAAAGAACAAACGTAGTCACGTATTCACTTGGAGATACATCAAAGATCTTTTTGGCGTTTTCACTAGTCATGTGAAGAACTTGTTTGTGTCTAGAACCATCACGATAAACGGTCATTCCTTTTAGTCCTAATTCATGTGCAAGTAAATAGGCAGATTTTACATCTTCTGCTGTTACATCATAAGGCATATTGATTGTTTTTGCAATTGCATTTCCAATCCAATCTTGCCATACAGCTTGAGCCATAAGGTGATCAGCCCAGTGAATATCCATTGCTGTGACAAAGACATCTTGCATCCATTGTGGAATTTCTTCAATTCCTTTCAATGAACCATAGTTATCTGCGATTTTTGCAAGAATTTCATCTGTATAAAGACCATTTTCTTTGAGGGCTTCTTCAAAGATCTTATTGGAGTAGAAGAATCTACCAACAGTAACTCTTTTCTCAAATACAAGAGCAAATGCAGGTTCCATTCCGTTTGAACAATCTGCAATCATAGAGAGTGTTCCAGTTGGTGCTACTGTAGTAGTTAAGACATTTCTAATACCATGTTTTTGGATTTTCTCAATTAGTGGATCCCATTCATATGAATGAGATTCTTTTTGTTTCTCATAATATCCGGCTATTGGAATCTTTCCTTCAGGATATTCTGTCTTTGAACAAAGTGGGAACTCACCACGTGATTTGGCAAGAGCAACACTTTCTTCCGTTGAATAATATGTTAAAGCTTCAGAGAGTTTGGATTGTAATTCATATCCTTCTTTGGAATTGTATGGGATTCTTAGTCTGTATAAGAGATCAGCTACTCCCATTACTCCAAGTCCAATTCTTCTAGACTCTTTAGATGCTATATTGATTTCTGGAACAGGATAGGTGTTTACATCAATAATATTATCTAAAAATCTTGTTGTCTTTCTAATTGTTTCTTCATATCTTTGCCAATCAAATTCATAAGTGCCATCTGCTTGTCTTTTAACAAGATTTACCAAGTTGATGGATCCTAGATTACATGATTCGTATGGATAGAGACTTTGTTCACCACATGGGTTTGTTGCTCTTAGTGGTGCTTGTCTGGCTTTGGCAAATACATTGTATTTATTAATTTGATCAAAGAAGATCAACCCAGGTTCTGCGCTCTTCCATGCAGATAATGCAATTAGATCAATTAGTTGATGTGCATTAATTTCTTTAACTGGTTTTTTGTTGCGTGGGCTACGTAAAACATAGTTACCATCTTCAGTGTTAACTAGTGCATTCCAAAAGTCTTCCCAGATACCAACACTTACGTTAAAGTTTTCCAAAACTCCTGGTTCTGTCTTGTTTGTAATGAATTTCTCAACATCAGGATGCCATGCTTCAATGATCCCCATGTTTGCTCCACGTCTTTTCCCACCTTGTTTTACAACTTCTGTTACGGTATTGATAATATTCATGAATGATACTGGACCAGAGGCAACACCAGAAGTGGATGCCACAATATCACCTTCCTCACGAAGATCAGAATAGTTGATTCCAACACCTCCTCCAGACTTGAAAATTAATGCTGCATCCGAAGTGGATTTCATGATTTGCTCCATTCCGTCCTCCATTCCAAGCACAAAGCATGCTGATAGCTGCCCCAATCTTCCACCTGCATTCATCATTGTTGGTGAATTTGGCAGAAAGTCTTGTGTGGTCATCATTTCAAAATATTCAGTAATTTTGTCTGCATAACTATCAAGTTTCTTTGCTGCTAACAAAGTCAGAAGATCTTTGAAGCTTACCTTCATTTGACCTTTGTTTGCTAATGTCACATAATGATTGATCAAAGATCTAAAATGCCATTTGTTGAAAAAATAATTTCCTACTTTGAACTTATAATCAAATGCATCTAGTTTTTCAAGATAAGATTCTGCTTCATCTATATTTTGTTTAGTACTTCCTGATTTGTCAAATACTTGAGTATCATACAGAATATCGCCAATTCCTACTAGAATTGCAACTCTCTCAAACATTTGAGTTGGAGATTCAATGATCTCATTTTTTGAATTTCTGAAAAGATATCTTGAGGCTAAAACCCTTAGACAATTCAAATCAAATTTTTTGGAGACTGGATCTAATACTTTTAGATTCAGGACATTCATTTTTTGATCTCTTAATTTTCTTCTCTCATGTCTGTAAACGATATATGCTTTTGCAATATCGCTATTACCACTGTCAATTAATGTTGATTCTACAATATCTTGAATATCTTCAACTGTAGGTGTCCTAGTGATTGTAAATCCTTGCTCCACTAGTTTGTTAACTACATTTGTTGCTAATTGATCGGCTACACCACGGTCGGCTTTAGAGGTGGCAGCCAATGCCCTGTATATGGCATTTGAAATTTTATCTTTATTGAAAGCCGTGATTGCGCCACTGCGCTTACGGATCTCAGTGATAGTATTTTCTATTTGTGAATTATCCATTATAATCTCCTCGTACACGATAAAGAATAATGTGGATATAACTTATGTGCTCCAAAAGTTTTGATCTTGACACGTTAATGTGTCAATATTTTTAACACCGCTACTATGAAGTTCATACTAGCATAACTTCCATCATAATTGTAATGATCGTGATATCTGAAACTGATCAAAAAGTTTGCAAAAATGATCGTAACTAGTTTTTCACTTACGAATTTCAGACAATGTACGGAGACTTACATTTTGGACATTTATCTTCAAATGGTTCATCCTTAAAACCACATTCACCGCATATTGGAGTATTCCTAACAGGCTTAAAAGAAGGCGTAAGTTCTGATGCCTTTTCAATTGCTTCTTTAATTTCATCAATTTTTGCATCTTTACCAATTTCCAATGTTACAAGTAAACCACCATTTAGTAATTTTGAAAGTTTGTTACATTCAAGAATAGGCTCACTTTTGTTGTTATAAGTAGAAATTTCAGATGTTTTGATTACTATTCCTTGTGAATAATAGTCGTCGTCCATTGAATTAAGGGTAGAATTCTTACCGTATTTTTCGCCATCCAAGTTTGCAAAGCGAGTAGAGGCTTCAGTTTCAGTCATAGAAATGGCTACGATATCACCTAATTCTTTGCCTTTTTTTGTACCAACATCAACTGCAGTTTCAATTACTTTGTGAAGAATGTCACGCCCTTCTTTGTTGTCTTTGAAGCCAAGTATGTTAAACACTGATTCTTTTAGTCCAACCAAATTTACAACTAGAGATACAGAACTCCTTTGCATGTATTGGGTGTTCTTTGCAAGAATTGGATTTAGTCCTCTTCTAGTAAGATCTGAGATCTCTTTCTTTCTTAATGCCATTGAAGCTAATGCAGGTTTCATAAGTAATGCAAGTCTTGCTCTAAAGTAAGTCTCATCTTTATTTGATTCAAATGCAAGTCTTGGAAGATTAATAGAAACAGATTCTAAAGTGATTGATAGTGGACCGGTAGTCTTTGTAGATCCGTTTGTAACACCATAACTAGATGTTTGTCCTTTAGCAAACATTATTTTTCCACCAAGTAGAAGTATTTCAGATACTAATTCTGATACATCTGTTATCTTTCCTTTATCTACATCTATGATCAAACCAATTTTTGGAATTGGTGTTATCTTTGTATAATTCTTGTACGCATTAATAATTGAGTTAATTATTTTTGCATCAGTTCCTAATTGTAACCTAATTGAAATATTGGTACTTGTTTTATTATATTTTGAAGTTGTAGATGCTGTTGCAAATGCATCTGTCAGTTTTTGTTCAAGATCTGGAAGAGATTTTGAATATTTTGTAAATAAAGAAACTAATCCATCAAGTACAATTTCTTTTGAAGCCTCTTTTGAAAGAAGAGCAATTACAATAGATAAAGAACTTGTAACATCATCAAGTTGTTTTGATGCAGGTATTCTTGATACATCAAGATATTTTCCACCAAGATCAATTCCATTTTCAATCAACTCTTTAATATTCACAAATATTGTATCAGGAATCATGGACCAAACACCAGGATGAGTAATGTGTAGATCACCAGAAAGATGAGAGTCTGCAACATCTTTTGGTAAAATGTTTGTAAGTAAGTGTTCAGCAAATACTCTTTGGCCAGTATTAAACAATAAGCCTTCAGCGCCGTTATCAATATTATCTAGATTGGAAAGCATCTCTTGAACATCAAAAACAGATAGGCCTAGGCGTGCAAGTTTATTGCGATATTCCTCATGACCATGTTCTAAAAGAACAGAGTTTACCATTTCTCGTATTAATGCCCCTGTTAGGTAGGTAGTCTGATATTTGTAAATTCTGTTTTCAACTTCTTCGGTGATTTTTTGTGCCAGTTCTAGTGGAAGGCTTCCTTCACGAACTAGCGATTGAATAATTTTATGAGAATTAAACTCCTCAATGGATTCATGTGATGTTCTAACATACATTTTACCACTTTCAATAATTGATCTTTCTTCAATCTGTCTTGCTAAGCTTAAAACAAGTTTTCCAAGATTTGTGATTGTATAGCGTCTTTCAGATTTATTTAATGCGACAAGTGATTGCCTAAGTAATTTTCTCAAATGATATGCAAATTTGCCACTTTCTTTTTTTGATTTAAATCCAGCCAAAGATTTTAATTCAGAATAAGTCAAAGGCCCTTTAGAATTTAAAATTCTAAGGATATCAATTCTGTTGGGACTTGCCATAACAGAAAAGATCATTCTAACACGTTTTGATGTAGATTGTAAGATGCCACCTCTTTTTGGATCTGAGTCAGAATCTGAGTCCAAGTCTAATTCTAATTCTTCATCATTAAGTTTCATCAATCTTCGTAAAATTAAGGAGTAAATAAGACTTATGACTGAAAAATCTATTCCAGTTTTTAGATCAGTTTTTTAGAAAACTAAAAATAATATAATTCGAAGATCTTTTTAGATCAGTTTTCTTGAACATCAAGTGAAAATTCTGATGTGGAAAGTTTTTGTCCACATGATGGACATTTGCCGTTGGTGGGATTCATGACATCTTTTAGAGATTTCAACATTTTCATATTTGTGATCTTTTCTCCACATTTACCACATATGATTTCTACTGACATGAAAATAATCACATATACAAAATAATTAAGAATCGATTTTGATTTTTTTTAATAATTCAAGCAAATTAATTTACTGCTTTTCAATAATTATTCCGCGTTCATCAAAACCAGTAATTTTAGCTCTAGTTCCAACAGGTAAATCTGCCGGAGTAGCAATTCCTGCCATAAATCCAGAGATTCGTAAATCTGTGTTATCTAATTGAAGTACAACAAAGGCATATGGAGTGTATTTTTCAAAGCCTGCAGGAGCTACAGTTATTATTGTATATGTAGCAACCGAGCCTGTACCATCCAAAATGGCATCCTCAAATCCTTTACTTCCACATTTTTGGCAAAAATATACGGTTGAAAGATGAAGAAGGCCACAACTAGTGCATTTATGAGCTAAAACTTTGCCTTGTTTTGCGTTTTCAATAAGTTGCTCTTTTATTGTCATTTTATACACTTTGAAATACGTGAACAGCACAACTTGCACCAGTTGCGCCAAAATTATGAGTTAAACCAATTTTTGCATCTTTAACAGTTCGTGCACCAGCTTTTCCAGTTAATTGATCAAATACTTCTACTACTTGTCCAATACCAGTAGCCCCAATTGGATGTCCTTTTGATTTAAGACCGCCTGATGGATTTATAGAAATGTCAGAATTCAGATTTGTTCTACCCTCACGTACAGCTTGAACACCCTTTCCTTTTTCAAAGAATCCCAAATCTTCAGTATCAACTATTTCTGCAATTGTAAAGCAATCATGTACTTCTGCAAAATTTACATCTTTTGCAGTAATACCTGCCATTTTGTATGCAGCTTCAGATGCAATCTTTGTACTTGGAATTGTTGTCATATGTTCACGTCCTTGTAATGCAGCAGGTGAACCACCTCTTCCAGAACCTATAACTTCAATGTAGTCATTACCATGTTCTTTTGCAAATTTTTCAGAACAAAGAACTACAGAACTTGCACCATCAGAAAATGGGCAACAATCATAAAGTTTTAGTGGACTAGCAACTACTGCAGAATTCATTACATCATCAATTGTAATTTTCTTTTGTAAGTGAGCTTTTGGATTAAGTAAACCATTATTATGATTCTTTACTGCAACTCTTGCAAAATCTTCTTCAGTTGTATTAAATTCTGTCAAATATGCTCTTGCCATAGATGCAAACAACCCTGGAAATGATGCACCTGCCTGACCTTCATAGAAAAAGTCTGAGCAATATGCAAAATAAGTTGTTGTCCACTCAGTTCCTGTATGAGTTACTTTTTCAACACCTGTTACAACAAGACAATCATAAAAGCCAGCTGCAACATTTGCAAATGCTTCTCTAAAAGCTACAGAACCACTTCCACATGCAGATTCAATTGATAATGATGGTTTATCTGAAATTCCTAAATTACTCATTAAGACAGGACCAAGATGGACTTGTTTATCTGCAACCCCAAATACGTTTGAGATGTACCCTGCTTTGATTTCTTTAGGATCTATTCCTGCACTTTCTATGGCTGAAATAGATGCCTGAGTAGTAATATCGGCTATGCTGTCAGCTAATTTTCCATATTTTGTGCTTCCAGCGCCAAGAACACAAACCTTTTCCATAAATGTTGCTGACCCATTTCCCTATAAAAATTGTTATAATAAATTTATCATATAAAATGCCATCAAAGAGAACGACGTCAAGAACAATTCAAATCAAAAAACCCATCATTAGACATGTAGTAAAAACTACAAAGTCAAGAACTAACATCTTCAAAAAAGAGATAATTCAATATTTTGACAATAATGGGTTTCTATCTTGGTCATCAAAAGAAAAAAAATACATCATTCTTGGAACGAATTCTCCTAAAAAGGGGTTAGTGCAATGTCCTGAATGTAAATTAGGTGAAATGATGGTAATTAGATCACGCACTACTCGAAAACGTTTCATGGGATGTTCAAATTTCTATGGGGGGTGTAAAGCATCGTCACCATTATTACAAAAAGCACGATTGAGAGCAACCAAAATACCATGTAATGTATGTAAATGGCCAACAATAATTTTTCGTTATTCACGAAAACAAAAATGGATAAAACAGTGTTCTAACTTTAATTGTGAAAGTAGAGAGACTAAGCCTTCAAAATAGGATAGATATCTGTTCTCCTATTTTTGAGCAATGGTAAAACTTTACGTGTTTGTTTTACATTATTCAAATCAATATTTACAAAACTTATTCCTTGTTTCTTTTTCATATCAAGTAGAATTTTTCCATATGGATCAACTACCAAACTTCTGCCGCAATAGATATTTCCAACTTGATCAGGTGCAATCATGTAGCATCCATTTTCAATTGCTCTTGTCTTGTTAATCGTAATCCAGTGTTCTTCCTTCATTTTGCCTTTAACCCAAGCAGATGGTGCAACTAAAACTTCAGCACCAGCAACAGCAAGTGATCTTGACATTTCTGGAAATCTCAAGTCATAGCATATCATCATTCCAATTTTACCAATAGATGTATCAACTGGCTTTACAATTTTAGAACCTGAAGTCATTTTATCTGACTCTTTGAATCCTAATGCATCGTAGAGATGAATTTTTCTGTAGGTGGAGATTACTTTACCTGATACATCAATAATAAATGATGTATCATATACACGATCTTTTTTTCTGCTTTTTTCATAAAATGAACCTATAATTTGAATTTGTTTTTCTTTTGCAGCATTTGCAATTGTTGTAATAAAATCCCCGTTAATTGTTTCAGCTAAATTTGCAAGTTGTTTGGGAGTTTGAGTGGAATTTGTGTAAAACATCATAAATTCTGGAAATGCACATAATGTTGCATTCTTTGATGCTGCCTTTGAAATGTATGAAAGAATTTTTTTAAGATTATCTTCTTTCCTAGTTGATGCTTTGAATTGAACAATTGCAGTTTTCATATAATATGATTAATTAAATTACAATAAAAGGATAAACTCTTGATACATCATAAAATGAACTATTTATTATTATGTATATTTTGTAAATAGAAATTAAACCGATCATAGTGTATATATCAAACCTTGACTAGGGGGATTTTCTAGTCTACAAGTTTCTTCCAGCTAGATAGTAATCCAGCAAGAATTAATAAAATCAAATTCTAGGTCTATAAAACAAGAGAATGAATTCTTAGTAGAATCTAAATACCAAATTTGTTAAATCATAAAGGTATTAGAACTGTCACCAAAATCTAACGTTTTTGGTCTTAAGGTCTGATACAATATTCAGCATATAGGAATAACAATATTTGTAGTTAGATCTATAAACTCATCAAAATTTTAGAAAGAAGTATCTAAAAATGAATCATAGCATAACAATGTTCCTTATCTTGAACAAGATATTGAAAAATTAGAAAATTAAATTGTCATAGTATTAAACATAAACTTAACCCTTATGAGATATCATAAATGTAAAAATTATATCAGCACTGTCAATGTTAAGTAATTTTTCCATTAGATTCCATTTTATTTCTTTGAATCCAATTGGATCAATTATAATCAAAAACACTATGAAATCCATTAAAAGATTGGATCTAATTCAACAAATTCTTTTTTCCAATTTGAATCTATTTAGAATCAATATTTGTGACCATATTCAGAAAATTAAAAAAGATGTATTTTATTTTTTACAAAAAAAGAAAAAATGATAATAAATCTAGTTTTTACAGTTGGTTTCCTGCCAAAAACCAATTTTCTTTAGGATTGTCTTCAAAAACAACAATTACATGATTTTCTTTTGTTTTTAGAATCTCTACTGCAGATTTTGTTATTGCTTTTGCATATTCGTCTTTTTGTTCCTGTGTTCTTCCAGGGTACATTGATACTGTAATCAACGGCATAAGAATTACAAATAGATTCAGTGATTTATGCGTTCAATAATCTGATCTGTAACCATATCTTGTACCATACATAAACTCAGAATTGTGTGTTTTTTTGTACAAGTAACCTGTTGCTAGACCTACAACAAATCCTCCAATGTGAGCAAGATATGCTACACCATCTCCTGCAAGACCAAATCCTCCAATAAAATATGGAAGTAAATTTTGAAAAATTAGCCAGAAAGGCAAGAACCATTTTGCCTTGATATGCATCATTTTCCAGATAAATCCCAATATAAGAAAAGTTTGTATTCTTGCTGTTGGGAAAATTACTAGATAAGCTCCTAATACTCCAGAAATTGCACCAGATGCACCCACTGCAGGAATCACACTGTTAACATCACCGGCAATATGGATCAATCCAGCAAGAATTCCCCATATTAGATAAATTCCAAGATACTTCAACTTACCGAATTTTTGTTCGATGTTATCACCAAATATCCATAAGAACAGCATGTTTCCTCCTAGATGCATTATACCACCATGCAAAAAAACTGAACTTAATAGAGAGAAATACGGTTCTTGAGGACAAGAAATACTTTGAGGGCCTGAACCAAAATCTATGTTTAACACACTTCCACCAGTAACACAATTTGGAACAGCTCCCCAATTGTAAAATAAACTAATTGTATTTTGATTTGTAAATTCAAAAATTTGACCAGTATATGCTACTTCAATAAAAAAAACAATTACATTAATTATGATTAGTGCATAAGTTATAGTTGGTTTGAATCCTGGAGGATGTGGGTTCTCATCTCTTAGTGGAAACATTAGTTATTTAGCTTGATTAAAATTCGTATAATAAGATTATTCAATTTTAATTATTCCTTCTTTAATCAAAAATTGAATGCCTTGAATAAAAGAACCATCATCAATTGATCCATCAGCCCACCAACCTGCGTTGTTTTTAATCCACATAGGAATACATACAGATTATTTTGAAGTATATTAAAAGATTGTATTACTAAAATAAAATTTCCTTTAGAAAATGAATTTCCACCAATATTTAATAAAATAAAATTAACTGTTAGTTGAATCCATCAGATTAAATTACAATTATTTTTTGTTTCACAAGATTTTCAATTGCATTTAGAAGATCATCATCAGAAATTTTTTCTTCAGACCACCATAATGCAGTGGTCTTGAACCAAGATGGAATATACCAGTCAGATTCTACAATGAACTGTTTATCTGCAACAAATATTGTTCCTTTTTTGAATAAAAAATCTATTCCCTTCATGAATTCAGAATCAGAGATTTGATCAGATATCCACCATTTAGCGTTTATTTTAATCCATTGAGGAATTTCAGGAGGTAATCCTTTTTCAAAGCCAGTAATTTTTAGAATTCCTTGTGAGTGTGGTTCTACAATAAATGCAACATGCCATTGATCCATCTCATCAACACTCTGAATGAATTCTATAGGCTTGTCATTTATTGTAACATCAAACTTTTCTTTGCCTGTAATTGGTGGAAATTCAAAATTAGCGTATGTTTGAAGCGGATAACTATTGTATCCACGCATAGTAAGGGTTGTTCCATCATTACTGAATTCAGCGGCTGAATACCATGCACCTGAATCATATCGAAAATCAAATTCCCCTCCATTCTTCTTCGCAGTTACTGGAATTACGGTAGTGTCTACTGGTGCAAAACAGCTATAATAAAAAACATCGGCAGTAATTGATGGGTCAGGATACATTGAAAATTCAACAATTTCTTCTGGCTCAATTTTTTCAATAAATTCAATATTTTGTGTAATATCTAATACCAGTTCATAACCATGAACTACTGCATAAATTTTAGGATAATAGATAGTTTTTTCACCGGTATTTTGAATTCTTCCTGAAATGTGTCCATCACTGTGTTTGATTAAGGTTTTATCATAAAGTACTTGAATTGGAATTTCATTTTTTATGGTTTTATCAAAAATTATCTCAGGATTCATAAGAATTGGAGTGTTGGATATTAATTCTGGAAACTTTATTTTAAATGGTATTTCCTTACCAGCACCTAAAGGAACATGCTTGATTGTTTTTGACATAGTTTTATAATCATCAATTACAGATACAGTGATTGTTGGAATTATTGCAAAATGATTTTCATTTTTAACATTTCCAACTACTGTATAGATTCCAGTCGAATCAAAATATCCTAGATATTCATGTAATGGGACATAAACATTAGCATATGCTACTTGAGGAACAACCAAGATTAAAAATAATAATACAAACAGAAATAGAATTTTTGATTCTGAAGATCTAAAAAGAGTTGAAAATATCTTCAAATCCAGAAGTTGGTTTCTCAAGTAATCCAGGCCTATGGTCTTCAACTAATTTATCTATCAGATCTCTTGCTTTAATATAATATCTCTTTTTGAGTTGAACTAATTTTACTTCTACTAGTTCATCTTCAACAAGTTGGGATAGATAAAGTGAAACAGTTGATGGTGATTTTTTAACCTCGTTTACTAGTTGTGAAAATTCTAATCCATCTTCTTTTACTAATGCAAGTATAAGATCACGAGGAGTTTGTTTTCTTAGGGCTTTGATGATTATGGTTTCGTCTTCAGTAATTCGAGGAGGGTAGAATCTTATTTGCCTTGGACCTCGTTTTGCTTTAATAATTCCATTTTTTTCTAATTTTCCTAAATAATGGCTCAATACACCATTTTTTAATCCAGATGAACGCATAATTTCACGAAATTGGATTCCTGGATTTTTTTCAATGATTTGTTGAATTTGTGAATCTCTGTCAGTCATTTCTAAATACTCCTAACGCTAGTAACCCTAATGTTATAAACGTCAATAAATGTCCTATTTCAGAAATAGACATCATATCAAAATCATAGATGGTAGGCCATGTTGCATCTACTAATAAAAAAATTTCAGCACCAATAAAGTTAGTAAATGCTGTAGTGCTAAATAAAAGTCGTTTTGTCCTCAACCTATAATATGCAAATCCTGCAATTACTGAAATGAACACAGCAAGACTTAGTCCACCAATATGCAAAAAAATATGCGCCAAGTGATAGCCATGTAATAGATGAGGAACAATAATTGGTAAAGACAATATTGCTATAACTCCAGTTACAACAATTGAGAATAAGACTGATTTTCTTTCAACTATACTTTCAGGTTTAAACAAAGTAATAGAGTTGACATTTTTTCAGATTTAAAAGGACTGGTTCATTTTTCGAACTAGTATAATCATACATGAATTATTCCATTTTTAATTAAAAATTCTAACCCTTGAGCAAATGTTTTGTCATCAATTTGATTAGATATCCACCATTTAGCATTATTTTTAATCCAATCAGGAATTTCTTGAGAGTTTGAAGTTTCCTGTTGTGTTGAAGGGATTACTATTATTTGATTTTTGATAAGATATTCAATTCCTTGAATGAAAGTATCATCATCAATTTGATCCTCAGACCACCATAATGCACTATTTCGAATCCAATCAGGAATAATAATTTCTAGAGTATTAATTCTATCAATAACAATTGGAATAGTTGCCTTTGCAAGATTGTTGTTGTTTAAATTTTTAAAATTAAGATGTACAATTCCTGTAACATCAGCGGGAATAAAAAATTCTACAACATTTTGCTCATCTTTAGAATCAGTACTTATTCCGCTTTGCTCAAATATAATACGATCATTTTGAGTGATTGAGAAATAATATTGTGTAGAAACTGGTTTATTTTTTAAGAAAACATCTGTGACATCAAAAATTATTTTTGCATTTGAATTAGATTTTAGAATCTCAGGCTCCCAAGTAGTCATAATTCTAAATTGACCATTATCAGTAACTGAACTCAAATGAATATAATCAGGATCTGGTTGGATTACAAAATTCATTCCATTGTGATTTTCCTTACTATGAAAAACATTCATCAATTCTCTTTGATAAATAATAAAATGGACAACGCGTTCATCAGAAAAAAAATCATCAATATTTATAACATCATCAGACAGTTTTACTTCATTTACATATATAGAAAATCCAGAAGATAGTAAATCACCAAATTTTTTTGGAATTACAAGTTCTTGATGAACAACAGATGTTTGATTAATGTTAGATTCAGTCCAATCAAATGGCATGAAATAAGAGATTTTCTTTGAAATAAAATCATAATTAAAATTGGAAATTTCATCATAGTATGTTACAACATGAATATTTTGTTCTCCGAAATTTGGATCAATAAAATCATATCTAATTGTCTGAGCAATAGAAATTCCTGCATTGAATGTCAATGGTTTTTCTAATTTTTTAGAATAGTCATTAGCAGTAAGTACCTTAATATCAAATTTGTACAGACCGCCTTCACTAAGTCTTGGTCCTTTTACATTCACTAGTTTACTTTCAAGTCCCAATAAAGAACTGAAAAAATTACCACCGTTCTCAGTTTCTACTATAATTGAATCATTGTCTTCAGATACAAAATTAAAAACTATGAAACCATTGTCTGCCTTAAATTCTTGTTCAAAGAGAAATTGCTCTCCACGTTCAGATTTTATCAGAAAAGTGGTATCACGTAAAGTAACTTTTGAATCAAAATTAATCAATGAAATAGATATTTGTTGATCATCTTTTGTATTTGGATCATTTTTTGAAGAGGACACTTCCAAAGTAACAAGTTTTCCATCTAATTCTACAGGTGGAAAAGTTTCATTTCCTACACCATGACCGTATGCATTATGAAATCCCAATACAAATGCAGCAGAAATAATTAAAATTGTGATTAGTGATAGATTTTGCAAACTATGTCCACTTGCTAGGATCTTTTTTGCGTATTTCTTTTCCATCAATGGTGACCAGATCTTTTTCTTCAAATACAGTATGCCATTTGCCATTATCTGGGAAAATTTTGTTCATTTCTTCAACTTTATCATTGGTTGGCGCTTTGTTCATCAAAGCTCCCCATCTCATGTTTGGGATTTTGGGCATAATGTCATTGATGTCTTTCATAACAATATCACTTTACTTAATTTATTTAAAAACCTATGATTGAATCTTCATTATTCCTTCTTTAATCAAAAATTGAATGCCTTGAATAAAAGAACCATCATCAATTGATCCATCAGCCCACCAACCTGCGTTGTTTTTAATCCACATAGGAATTTCGTTTGAGCCAGAGCTAGATCCCTGTGAGGTTGATGGAATCTTTAAAATATTTTCTTTAATTAAATATTGAATACCTTGAACAAACGAGTTGTCATCAATTTGATCAGCTGCCCACCATTCAGCATTATTTTTAATCCAACTAGGAATTGGTACTTTCTCAGGTACTGAAGTTGACAAACCAGGTCCAATCTCAATAATTGCGGAACCAATCCCAGCATACTTTGGATTATAGTCTAATCCAGTTCCTAAAACTTTGACATCAACTCTAATTTGACCTTGAGAAGGAACAAAAATTCTTTGAATGTCAATTCCTTCAGTAGAAAGAATTCCAAGCATTGAGGGATCATCACCCACATTACTTGCTATTTCTTTGTCAGATTCATCAAAAACAAAGTATGCATAATGAATATCTTTGATTAGCTCCCTGTTTTCATTAAAGAATGTAAACTCAAATGGAATTTCTTGATTAGCTCCATACTTTCCATCCCATGAGATATTCACAGTTGTTGGAATTTGTTTATGATTAACAGTATCAACAAGATAAAATTCTGTTGAACTTTTTGAAGCTTCAGATAAAGGTACTAGTTTTAAATCCATTTTTGGATTGTCGTAGTTGTCTGATCCCAGTTTTTCATTGATTTTTTGTAATTCATTTTTGGTAATTAGAAAATGAATGATATTGGTATCATCATGTGAATACGGATCATTAAGTAATGCCCTCTGATCAATTTCCACTCCATTAACATATCCTTTGAATTGTTTTCCTTCTGCATAAGGTGTAAAAGTCTTTGGAACTCTGACTTCTTCATGAACAACTTGTACTAAATCAACATATGATGGACTCCAATCAAATGGCATATCAAATGAGATAGAATTGTCTGATTGATCAAATTTGAAGTTATCAACATCATCATAGTATGTTTTTATAATGACTGGGATTTCTTCAGCATTTGCAGTCTTTAGAAAAAAGTTTTGTTCCTGTGCAACACTAACAAAAGTTTCATAGCTAAGCAAATTAGCTAATATAGTTCTTGGACTAGTAGCAGCCTCAATATCAACTCTAATTTTGTATAAACCACCTTTTACAAATATTGGGCCTGTGATTGATGGTCTTGCGCAAATGTCTAAATTATCATCAGTACATGCTGCACCTTGAACAAATAGAGCACCTGGTGCACTTACATGTTCAGAGCCACCATAAATTGAACATTCTTCAAGATGGGTTTTATTACATGTGGGTTGAGGTTTAATTTTAACATCTAATCTTCCATCTAAATCATAAAACAAATTTCTAGCTAAAAGTTCTCCACTTTGCCAGACTTCTATTCGATATGTAACTTTATCAAGATTTTCATCAGTTAGTGTATCAAAGAAACGTACTTGCATATTTGCAGAATTAATTTCACCAACAGTAATATCAGATGGACTTAATTGGGTTCGAACAGTTACTTCCATTCCACCAAAGCTGATAGGTTCAGCTTGATCACCACCAAGTCCATGAGCAAATGCGTTTGGAAGAATTATTGGAATGGTGAAAATGCCTATGATGATTAGTAATATTGCAAACTTGTTATTCAATATAGAATTTATGTTTATTCCATATTTAAAGATGGTATAGAATTTCTATGCGCAGTAATTTTTTATGAAAATTAGAGTACAACTTTTATTTGTCAAATTAAAAGATAATCTATGAAATTTTTACTAATGTTATTGTTAATTCCATTATTAATTATTCCAGCATTTGCAGAAGAGCAAACTATGGTAACTGAGAAAGGAACACTTGATGTCAAATTAACGTATGATAAGATTGATCCAAATACTCAAACTAAAATAAATATAGATTTTATCAATCCTCAAACAAAAAAAATTCAAGAACATATTGATTATACGATTTCAGTTTCAAAAGATGGGGAGACTGTTTTTGGACCAATTCCACTTACGCATACATCAGTTGGATCTGTGAAAATTCCAATTGAATTCAATTTAGGTGAGGGAATTTATACCATGGATTTTACAATAGAGGGAATTTTGTTTCAACCAATTCCGCCAGAAACAGTCTCTTTTGATATTTTAGTAGGTGATGTTTATGCTCAACCAACAATTGATAATAACAAAGTAGATGGAGAAAATGGGGGATGCCTAATTGCAACTGCTACATATGGTTCTGAGTTTGCACCTCAAGTTCAACAATTAAGAGAACTTAGAGACAATACAATTCTAAAAACAAGTTCAGGTATGGCATTTATGACATCTTTTAATCAATTTTATTATTCATTTTCACCAACAGTTGCAGACTTTGAAAGAGAGCATCCAATTTTCAAAGAATTTACAAAAGTGACATTAACTCCAATGCTATCATCATTATCATTATTGAACCACGTTAACATTGATTCAGAGGAAAAGATGTTAGGGTACGGCATATCTATAATTCTTCTAAACATTGGAATGTATATTGGAATTCCTATTTTTGGAATTCTAAAGTTGTACCAATCTAGAAAAAATTAATATTTCATAACTGAAAATTCCAGTGAGGTTTTTATGTATCCGAACAAGTATTCAATCTAATGAAGACTAAAGCAATTAGCTCATTCTTCGTACTATTTGCTATTGCAGCAGGTATTGTCGCAATGACACCAGCTGCTTTTGCAGATCACTCAGAAGTCACAATCGTTCCAGCATTAGGTTCTGGCGCACCAGGTTGTGAAACTAGTCCAGATGGATGTTACATTCCAAGTACTGCAACAGTAGATGTTGGTGGTAAAGTAATCATGTCAAATACTGATACTGCAGCACACACGTATACAGCAGGAACACCAGATGGTGGACCAAGTGGCGAATTCGATACTGGTTTATTGATGGCAGCCAATTCATTTGAATGGACTCCAACAGTAGTAGGTGAAGTTCCTTATTTCTGTATGGTACATCCTTGGATGAAAGGTTTGATCATAGTACAAGAAGTAGAAGCTGAAAAAGAAGATCATGATGACAACGGTGAAATGATGCACATGGAAGGTGCTGCATCTGCTACCGGAATGTTATCAGATGGCACAAAAGTTTCAGTTTGGACTTCAATGCCAACTGCAGGAGAAGCAATGGAGATTTCTATTGAATTTGAGGATGCAGAACATGTTAACCACGATATAATG
>Ga0224502_10000027_pt1 | contig 44194 bp, 48 predicted proteins | sample SF_Oct11_sed_USG_5_FD_169104 | JGI IMG/M metagenome (GOLD analysis project Ga0224502, IMG submission 169104) | Sediment microbial communities from San Francisco Bay, California, United States - SF_Oct11_sed_USGS_13 | ecosystem: Environmental > Aquatic > Marine > Sediment | place: USA... | reverse complement strand
TCAAATCGAAAAAAAGTAAATCATACATTGAACATTTGGTTAGAGCGTCCCGTCCATTATGACGGGAAGGTCGCGAGTTCAAGTCTCGTCACTCCCGCCACCCTGACACTAAGCTTGTTATTCCCATAACAAGCTTTTTTTATGCCACTAAAAAATGTCACAACGCTGAATGGAATCGATTATTCCGGCAGCCTTACGATGGTTCTTCCTTTGTGCTTTCTTTGAAGGATAAGATCCATTCGTTCGTTCAGTCCATCCAGAGGAACCTCGGTGGTCAACAGTTCAAGACGATCCAGTTTCCACTCACTCGCAATTTTATTCCATACTTTCAGGCGCATGGGCATCGGACAATTCTGCGAATCAATCCCCATCAGTGTCGCCCCACGCAAAATAAAAGGATAGACATTCAGGGACAGGTCATGCGACCCTACATTCCCACAGCACGTGACCCCACCGTCAGGCTGTATTGATTTGATCATTGTTGCCAGTATTTCTCCGCCGATGGTATCAATGCCACCTGCCCAAAGTCCTTTTAGAAGCGGCTTGCCGCTGGCGTCAGTCGCCTCTTCTATACTAATGACCTCTTTTGCACCAATTTCTAGTAGAAAATCCTTTTCATCCACGATTCCGTTTACCGCCACGACCTCATAGCCCGCTTTGGCAAGTATGGAGACGGCGATACTTCCAACCCCACCTGTTGCACCGGAAACCAGTATTCGCCCTTTTTCTGGGGTAACTCCGTAGTCAACCAGCCTATAAACCGAAAGGGCTGCCGTGAAACCGGCTGTTCCGAATATCATGCTCTCTCGGGAGGAGAGATGCTCCGGCATCTTGACGACCCAATCCGCCGGGACGCGAATATATTGACCGAAACCGCCGGATGTGTTCATTCCGAGATCATAGCTTGTCACGATCACTTCATCTCCGGCTTTAAAATTCTTACTTTGGCTTTCGGCGACGGTGCCTGCGGCGTCAATTCCAGGCGTGTGCGGATATTGTCTTGTAACGCCTCTGTTTCCTGTGGCGGAAAGAACGTCCTTGTAATTTAATGAAGAGTACCTGACGTTGACGAGCACATCTCCTTGTGGAAGGTCATCAATATTTCTGTCCTTTATTTCTCTGACAAACTGGTCGTTCTCTTTTTCCGTGACCACCATTGCCTTAAATGTCTTTTGATTCATGGATGTTCCTCCTTTTTCATTTTATCCGAATGGTATATCGGATGATGATCTATTTTTCTCATCAATTTTCATGCAAAATTCAGGTATGAGTTCACTCTTCGTCAATAAAAGGACAGGCACCAAAGCCCATTCAATCACACATTGGTGAAACGTCCAGCTTGCATTTGACAATTCGTAATTGTAACATAAGGCAGGTTTTAAAATTTGCAAACTCAAGTGTTTCAGATTGTTCATGAAAAGGACAAGTACAGATGAATACCAGAAAAGCGATTTTAACGTATCAATACGCTGAGCGGATAAAATCAGAACTTATCATTGCTTCCAACCTCTTGGCAGCAATGGATGGTCTTGAAGGTAATGAGCGTCTGGGTGCTGAAAAAATGATGGTATCATTTTTAGAAGCTCTGACCGGTGAGATACGCATTGCACAGCATGTTGAAAGATCCATGAATTTCATCGGCGCCGAGAGAAAAATAATGGAAGCTATAGGTAAGATAGGACTCCATGAAAGATCGGGAATCAATCAATGTATTTCAGAGGCCCTTTCACTGGTTACGACATGCAGTTCCGGCGCGATGAAAGTTTTGATGAGCCGGCAGTTGATATAGTATTATTATTTTAGTTTTTCCGGAACACAGTTTGACGGACATTGAAAGTAAACGCATCTTTTGCACTCATATCGTCTTAACGTTGAACCCAAAACCCCGATAGACAAGAAATAAACCACCAGCAACCCCGGCTGCAGCAATAACCAGTAAATGGGAAGCATGATGATGACAAGAAGTGTAATGACAGACACCGTCATTTCCAGCGGGCTTAATGGACCGGATACCGGTTTGAAAAATTTTGGCATCCCCCAAAAAAACATACATTTTAATGTCTTGCCGCTTTGATGGTAATGGGGGCAATGGATACAGTAAAATCGGTATATCACCATAACCAGCGAAATGCATGCAATAATATATATGATTAACCACGCTATCGATTTTTCAATGATAGCGATGCAAGCGGCAATAAACGGCACGGAAACCACCAGATTCCAGTAAAGAAAATCTAAAAATTTGTGTTGGGTCTTTAACGGGGTTTCAGGGAGGGGCATATTTTTATTTCTCCTTTTTACGCTCAATTAGGGTTTCATTGTATAGAAAACCCCCCCAGTTTGGTTTCAAGGTATTCGGCAATACCTTCTTGTCCCCCTTCGCGCCCCAAACCGCTTTCTTTCATGCCGCCAAAAGGGGCGGCGGCGGCGGTCGGATTGATATCGTTAATGCCAACTATGCCGAAACGAAGGTTTTCGAACATGCGCATGGCGCAGGAAAGATCACGGGTATACACATAAGATGCCAGGCCGTAATGGGTATCATTGGCCATGCTCAAAACAGATTCTTCACTGTCAAAGGTAATGATGGGAGCCACCGGTCCAAATGTCTCTTCCCGGTAAATCAGCATTTCAGGTGTAACATCACTGAGCACCGTAGGGGCATAAAAAAATCCTTTGTCCAGATGGTTATCCACCAGTCTTTTGCCCCCGCAAACCAACGTTGCACCCTTATCCAATGCATCTGTCACCTGCCGGTCAACCTTCTCCAGGGCTGCGGCGTTCACCAAGGGACCAATGGTTACGCCCTTTTCGAATCCGCTGCCGGCACGCATTCTTGACACACGGTTTTCGAACTCCTCGATAAATGGCCCCACGATACGATGATGAACGAAGATTCTGTTTGGACTGATACAGGCCTGCCCGGTATTGAGGAACTTGACCAGCACGGCACCCTTTGCAGCATATACCGGGTCGGCATCTTCGAAAACAATAAACGGGGCATGACCGCCGAGTTCCAGAGAAACACGTTTTATCTGTTTGGATGCCTCTTGGGCCAGAAACTTTCCAACATCGGTGGAGCCGGTAAATGTAATTTTGGAAACCAAAGAATGCGTGGTAAACGCTTCGCCAATTGGAGCGGGGTTCAACCCTGTAACAAGATTCACCACACCGGAAGGAATTTGTGCCTTTTCAAATATTTTAAACATTTCAACGGCGCACAAAGGGGTTGCTTCCGCCGGCTTCAACACCACGGTACATCCGGCAGCCAGTGCCGGAGCAATTTTTCGGGTAATCATGGACATGGGATAGTTCCATGGTGTAATGGCCGCCACCACCCCTACCGGCTGGCGTATCACAATAAACCGCTGATCTGAACGGGGAGCCGGAATCGTCTCTCCGTAAACCCGTTTGGCCTCTTCCGCATACCAGCGCAAGAAATCCGCACCGTATTGCACTTCCCCCATAGCGGCCTTTAAGGGTTTACCCTGTTCCTCGGTCATCACCCGTGCCAGGTGTTCTTTGTGCTCCATCATCAACTGATACGCCTTGTAAAGGTATTCTGATCGTTGATAGGCGGTCAAGCCGGACCAGGTCCCAAAGGCCCTATGGGCCGCTTCTATGGCTTGGCAGGCATCGTCTTGATTTCCATCTGCCGCTTCTCCGATTTTTTCACCATTTGACGGGTTATAGGCGGAAAATGTTTCACCGCTGACAGCGTTGACCCAGTGCCCATCGATGTACATCATGGGAATCCTCCTTTAGAAACAAAGATCCGATGCAAATTGTTATATTCTATAACAGGATGTCTAAAATTTTACTTTCGGAGCTGCTTTTTCCGCCTCAGGCACTTCATAATACGCAGCGCTTGAGACACTCGCAATCATGGCATAAAACCTTCCGAAAAATGTACGGATATGTGTGTTCAGGATTTGAACTGACTCATTGTATCGCTTTCTTTCCACGGCAATCCTGTTCTCAGTTCCTTCAAGACTGTCCTGCAGTTTAAGGAACGATTCATTGGCCTTGAGTACGGGATATCTTTCCTGCAGAAAAAGAAGCCTTGAGAGCACACCTTCGAGCTGGTTTGAGGCTTTTACTTTGTCTTTAACATCCTTTGCCTGAAAGTATAATGTCCTGGCCTGGGCGATATTTTCGAACAGCTCTTTCTCATGTTTTGCATACCCTTTTACCGTTTCAACCAGATTGGGAATCAGATCGTATCTTCTCTTTAACTGATTTTCCACCTGCGCCCATTTGCCCTTAACATTTTCATCCATGGCGATGACCCGGTTATAACCGGCGATAATCCTGCCGAATGCCATAAAACCGACCAGTACAACGACCCCTACGATGATAAGTATTGTTTTCATCTTTTTTGACATAATTATCCTCCGATATATAATAAGTAAATATTATAAAGACTTAACTCATGCATTCGTAAATACGGTTACGTATTTATAACTTGGTTTTTTTTCATTCTATGTATGCAAAAGTGTAAAGTGCCTAAAGTGAACTAAAGTGCCTAAAGTTAAGGTATTCTATCAATTTTAATTATAATTGATCGCGCTGAAAGCGCGTTCCTCAACTTTAGCTCACTTTAGGCACTTCAAACTTCAAACTTTTGGATTTTAGCATATACGGAATAGTGTCCAGATAAAAATACGTCATCGCATTTATGAATTAGAGCACTGAGCTATTTCAACTACCATCCGCCGGAAGCCCCCCCACCGCCGAATCCGCCGCCACCGCCACCGCCGAAACTGCCGAATCCGCCGCCGCCGAAACCACCGCCGCCGCCCCATGAACCTCTTCTTCCCCCCATGGAAGAGAATAAAAGAAACAGCAAAAATGCTCTCGGATTTTTTACAAACAGTATTCCCATAATAATGAGAAACACGATGCCCATGATCATAGAAAGCGGACTGGCAGGTTTGCCCTTTCCTGTGGGCGAAGTTTGGTATTTTATCGAGGGCATTCCTTCTATTTTAACGCCGGCATCTGCGGCAATTTTATTTGCCATTGCAAGGGTGGTTGCAAAAATACCGTTTGAGTAATCGCCCTTTCTAAAATAAGGGACCAACAAATCTCGGCCCAGACTGCCGACAAGGCTGTCCGGAAGCACCCCCTCGAGTCCGTAGCCGACCTCGATCCTGTACTTTCGATCTTTCACGGAAATAAGGAACAGTAAACCGTTATCCTTTCCTTTTTGACCCAGTTTCCACTTGTCATGGGCAATTGTTATTGAAAGGTCTTCGATGGATTCGCCTTCGAGACTCGATAGGGTCAGGATAATCACCTGGGCCGTTGTCTTTTGTTCAAGTTCCTGAAGGTATCCGTTTAATCGGTTTTCCACGCCATCATCGACAATGCCTGCCAGGTCAACCACATATCTAAGGGGCTTTTCCGGAATATCCGCCGACTGACCAACAGATACAAACAGAAAGCAAACAAAAACGGCCATTATTAACGATAGACGTCTAATCCTTAATCCCATCCGTAATATCTCCCAGTTTCTCAATCGCAACATAGTAATCTTTAAAAATAGCGTTAAGCTGTGTTATCATCATTTTTGTCTTTTGTCTTTTTTGCTTTAAAACCGTTCTAAATACCTGGGTATCGACACCGGAGACTTCTTCAAGAACCGCTAAGACATCCTCGTTTTTTAAAGGGGGCTCCTTTCCGAGAATGAGGATAATGCCTCTGAAAAGGGGAAGATATCCTGCGATGGTATTGATAAACATGTCTGTGAGCATCTTGGCATCACCGGAAGAAGAGAGATAGCCCTGCCGGATACCGATCAATCTGGCTTTCAGTTCTCTTTCGCACTGTAGTCTGAGATCCGATCTGTCGATCACAAGATTCTGAAAGAGATCTTCTCCAAATAGGGTTTCATGAAGCAGTCGTATGTTCAGAAACTCCATGGGAAATACATCAAGAGAATTCCGTATGTATTCCGGTGTCATAATCAGCGGTGATGCAATTCTTTTTTTACCGTAGGTTTTCCCCATAGGCGCCAGAAATTCAAGGAACTCCAAATCTATGGCATGAAGAACAAAGACGGAATTGACATCTGATTTCTCTGGATCGAAATCATCTGTCAAGGCACTTCCGGTGATCGTGATGGAATGAATATTATCTTTATGGCTTTTCAATATTTCATCCTGAAAGGGTTTAAACCTTTCAGCAGCCGCAGGGTTTAACGTCGGCTCAGTCATGGTAACCTCCTAGTTTATTGAATGGGCAAAGAAGTATCTTTAAAAAATGTCCATTCCACATCAACATTATTTTTAACCACCGATGCAATATGCCCGTTGAAATAAAAATGTTCTACAACCCAATTCTGTTCTCTGTAATTTACGGCAAGATGGTTATCGTCGATAAGCCGTTCAATGCGGCACTTTAACAAATCCCGGATGCCGGTACCCGAAGCCTTGAGTACCGATTCTTTGGATGTCCAGTATCGAAAAAAAAGGACGGTTTTATCGGTATCTGAAAGCGCCCATTCATCGTCATGGGCCGTTTTTCTGTGAAGCGCTTCTTTAACGGGACGGATTTTTTCCAAATCAATGCCGATCTTTTCCCGGGCAATGACTCCGGCGACATATCCGGTCTTGTGTGTTACAGACCAGTAATTTCCGTTAAAGGGCAAAGGAACACCATTTTCATCTTTTTTAAGATCACCGAGTTGAATCCGGCTCTTTTGTGCGGACATTTCAAGCGCCTTTCTGGCATGACGACTGAGAAAGGAAACTTTTTCTCTGCCCGTTAGCTGTTGCTTTTTATCCGGAACAACAAGAATGATTGGATAAATAATCAGGTTTCGGGGCTCGGGTTTCGGGGCTCGGATTATCTTCATGTTCATATATTTTAGTTTTGGGCCCTGGGTTATGCACCATGAACCTTGCGCTTTAGCTTCAATGCCTCTTCATACACCTTGTTTTTAGAAAGGCCGTATTTTTGGGCAATAATTCTGGAAACCTCTGATATTTTGCCATTTTTATTGTCCAAAGCTTCAATCAATTCAGCGCGTATAACGTCCTGTGAAACGTCTTTATTTTCTTCACAGCCTTTCACAAGAAGCGTGCATTCACCTTTTACAGCCGGGCGATGGGATAACGAATCAATGAGTTCTGATAAACGGCCTCTTAAAAATTCTTCGTGCAATTTGGTCATCTCTCTGCAAAGCACGCCATATCTGTCACCCATTGCATCGGCAAGTTCTTCCATAAAGGCCAAAATGCGTCCAGGACTTTCATAAAATATAAGGGTCCTTTTTTCATCGGCAAGTTCTTGAAGCTGTTTGAGTCGTTTTGCCTTTTTCTTGGCACAAAACCCGATAAAAATAAAGGAATCGGTGGGCAGCCCGGAAATGCTGAGTGCAGCAACCACGGCAGAAGCGCCGGGGATAGGCGTGACCCTTATGCCCTTTTCAACGGCACTTTGAAGAAGCATATAACCCGGGTCCGAAACGGTGGGTGTGCCGGCATTCGACACCAGCGCTATGGATAATCCGGATTCTATCCGTTCAATTAATAGCGGTGTTCGCTCTTTTTCATTATGCTCATGGCAAGAAATCAGACGGCTCTTGATATTGTGGTGTTTCAGCAGTTTTCCCGTATGTCGTGTATCCTCTGCGGCGATAAGATCAACCTGGTCGAGAACATTTAGCGCCCTCAGGGTGATATCGTCCATGTTACCGATAGGGGTGGCCACAACATAAAGCGTTCCCTTACTTGGTGTATTTTTTGTACTATCCATAGGCGAGTTCAAAGGCATTTTTTATGATCTCTATCTGAAAATCTTCTTTTGCTGAACTGAGTGCAACAACATCAAACCTTGCTTTGACATGGGTCTGCTTTGTGGCTTTGAGGTAGTAAAGGGCAACCATGGAAATTTTACGTTGTTTTTTAGGCGTTACCGCCCATTTGGGACTTCCGAAAAGATGGGTCCTTGTGGCTTTGACTTCAACAAAAACCAGTGTTCCCTTTTCTTTTGCAATAATATCAATTTCCCCCAGTTTGTTTCGGTAATTTTGCTCCAAAATCTTGTACCCGTTTTTTTTAAGGTGCCTTGTAGCTAAAAACTCGCTTTCTTTACCGAATTGCTGCCGCTTATTTAACATTTTGGCACCCTTATCGTTTTACGAAATTGAACTCAGATACTTACTATATCGCCAAAGGGATTACAGATATTCTTTGACGCCTCTAAAGCTTTTTCTGTGAATCAAGCAGCAGCCGAATTTCCGGATAGCTTCCTTGTGCGCCTTTGTGGGGTATCCTTTGTGTTTTGAGAATCCAAACAGAGGGTAATCTTGGTGGTATCTCTCCATGAGTCTATCACGGGTTACTTTTGCAACGATTGACGCAGCTGCAATGGAAACACTGAGGGCATCACCCTTTGGTATCGCCTCCTGCGGCAGAGTTGACGAGATTAAAAAAGTGCCGTCGATGAGAAGGCAATCCGGCTGGGGGGCAAGATTTTCAGCTGCCATAGCCATGGACAAAAGAGATGCTTGAAGAATGTTGATACGATCTATTTCAAACGGGTCAACGATTCCAATCCCAACGGAAACGGCAAGATCGTATATTTTTTCGTAAAGGTAATCACGTTTTTTGGGAGTTAATTTTTTTGAATCGGATATTCCGGAAATCTGCAAAGAATTCGGAATAATAACCGCCGCAGAAACAACCGGACCGGCCAGGGGTCCCCGACCGGCTTCATCAATACCTGCAATTTTTGAAAAGCCTTTTTGGAAAGCTTTTTTTTCGAATAACCACAGGTCTGGTTCCATGAATTCTCAGCATATAACAACTTGAATGTGTTGCTCATTACCTGAATCTTGCACGATTTGGCGGCTTTCATATGCAAAGCACTTAAGGCGAAGCCATAGTCTGCTATTGCGAGCCCTTTATAACGCAGCAGATGAAAGCCTCCGGCTCGCCCTTTGGGGAGAAAATTGATGAGAAAAAAAGGGCATCATCATCCGACCTGCCCGCTCGTGCCTCGCAGAGGCAGGCGGGTTTACCATTTGGGTAATATATATGATGCCATGATGTTGTTTAAACACGCTTCAATTAAAAATTATAAAGATTCTCATCAATTTTCATTCAAGATTCAGGTGTTTAATTGATACGACGTTCCTTTATTCTTGCTGCTTTGCCCCTTAGCTTGCGCAGATAATAGATTTTTGACCGGCGCACACGTCCGTGAGTAACAATCTCTATTTTATCAATCACAGGGGAATGCAGCGGGAAAATCCGTTCAACCCCTATGCCGTATGAAACCTTCCGAACGGTAAATGTCGCATGGACTCCGCCGCCCCGTTTGCTGATCACAACGCCTTGAAAAGCCTGGATACGCTCCTTTTCACCTTCTTTTATCTTTACATGAACCTTAACGGTATCTCCTGCGGCAAAACTAGGTATATCAAGCCGCATCATCTCTCTTTGTAGCTGAGTTAATCTTTCCATATTCATCTCCAAAATAACATGTTAATTCAATCCCAATTGTATTTTATTCGTTTTTCCCAAAAACTCTGTCGAGAATGACCGCTGCAGCGGACCTTACAGACAGGTGATTGTAATCTGTATTCCCTAAAACCGGATCAAGAACGTAGTCGGCCTCGGCCATAAAATTTTCTGAAAGCCCCCATCCGGTGCCCAGTATTAAAAGATACAAGGACCCATCTTGCAGCATTTCATGGAACCGCTTAAAACTTATATTGCGGGAACTGCGACCGGCGCTGGTTACAACCGTTTTCGGAGAATCTCCGCCATTTTTACGTATATGCTCTATAACCTCATTCAGAGAATTTTTAACGACGATCAGTTTCAGCGCTTCTTTTCGTTTAGGATTATATGTCGCGCCTGTTCCTTCTAACCAATGCGAAACAATTTTTTTAACCAGTTCTTTTTGGTCAGAAAGTGGTGTTACCACATAAAATGACCGTACGCCATATGTTTTTGCCGATCTGGAAATATCATGCAAATCAAGGTTCGTTACCGCAGAAGCGATAATTTCGCCATGCTTATTGACCACCGGATAGTGCACCAGGGCCAGATAAAGATTGGTTGTGTATGATTTTTTCAATATCAACACACCACTTTTTAAGAATTTCAATCTCCTGTTTGCTCAAGGCCTTGTTCTCCAACAAATCCGGTCTTTTCAGAAACGTCCGGATCAGCGATGTTTCAAGCCTCCAGTTCTCAATTTTTTGGTGGTCTCCCGACAACAGAATTTCGGGAACATTATGTCCCTCAAAGCTTCTGGGTCGAGTATACTGTGCGTATTCTAAAACGCTACCTGAAAATGAATCCTTTTCAGCAGATTCTTTACCACCAAGTATGCCGGGAATCAGTCGGGTTACCGCATCGATAATTACCATGGCAGCCAACTCGCCTCCGGTAAGAACATAATCACCGATGGAAATTTCATCATCGATGAAATCGTGACAAATCCGTTCATCTACACCCTCGTAACGACCGCAGATGAGAATAAGTCCATCGGATGACGACAATTCATGAGCAACACCCGAATCAAATCGTCTTCCCTGGGGTGTTAGCAAAATCTTCTTTGATAAAGGCGCTTTTTGGGTTGCAGCCCGGATAGCAGCGGCCAGAGGCTCGGGCTTCATGACCATTCCACATCCCCCGCCATATGGCCTATCGTCCGTCACACGGTGCTTTCCTTCTGCAAAATTTCTAATATCTATGGCGGATACCCGAATTTTATTTCGGTCTATTGCTCTTCTGATAATTCCGTGTTCCCAAAAAGGATTAAACATTTCCGGGAAAATCGTAAGGGCTATGAAATTCATCCCTTTCTCTTGCCTGTTATCCACTGAGGTCACAATCCTTCGGGCAACTCCACACGTATCAGTTTGTTCTCGAAATCTATTTCTAACACCACCGATTCAATGGCCGGAATCAGTATTTCAGTGCTATCATCTTTAGTTCGATTTTTGACGATATATACATCGTTGCTGCCCGTGGGCATTATCGATTCAACATGGCCGATGTATTGATCATCGGTTGTAAAAACCGACAGCCCGATAATGTCGACCCAGTAATAGACGCCTTCTTCGAGTTCAGGTAGAGCGATCCGTTCGATGAAAAGTTCCGCCCCGACCAGGGTTTTGGCCGTGTTACGGTCCTCAATACCTTTAAATGATAGAAGGATGGATTTGCCGTGAGGTTTGGCCCATTTTATAGCAAAATGTTTTTCTATTTTACCGGCATGGATGACAAGGAGCAAGCGACCTGGCTCGAAAACGGACACGGATTCAGCGTAAGAATAAACCTTAAGGTTCCCTTTTACGCCGTGAGCGCCAACGATTTTGCCAACAGGAAGAAACCCATCTTTTCCCACAGTACTATTCGAGAATTTCAAGAACCGATCGTTTTTTTAATTTGGCAGAAGCAGCGCTTAATATGGTCCGCATGGCCCGTGCCGTTCGACCCTGTTTCCCAATCACCTTTCCCAAGTCCTCTTTGGCTACTTTGAGTTCTAACACCGAGGTCTGGTTACCTTCTACCTCTGAAACTTCAACCAGTTCTGGATTGTCCACCAACGCCTGAGCAATATATTTTATCAGCTCTTTCATAACTCCATCTCCTTTGTTGGCTTATGAGCGTTAGAGGTAAAGATACTATGCAAGTTCAGTAAAAAAACCCTCTTTTTTCAAAAGGTTTTTTACAGTGTCTGTAAGAATTGCGCCTTGATCAATCCAGTATTTAATTCTCTCTTGTTTTAGAACGACCTTAGCCGGGTCTAACACCGGATTGTATGTACCGACATTTTCCAAGAATCTACCATCACGAGGGCTTTTACTATCAGCCACAACAATTCGATAAAAGGGTCTTTTTTTTAAGCCGTGCCGAGCCAACCTGATCTTAACTGACATATAAATTTCTCCTTCAAAACGACGGCATACCCGCGCCAAATCCACGCATGCCACCTTTGTTTATATTTTTAATCATTTTCATAACCTGATTATAATTCTTAAGCAATTTATTTATATCCTGTACACTAGTTCCGCTTCCTTTGGCAATTCTTTTACGGCGGCTTCCCTTGATTAACGTATGCTGACGCCGTTCCTGTGGTGTCATGGAATTTATGATCGCTTCGATCTTAATAAGTTCTTTATCGTCAACTTCTAAGTTTTTGAGTTGCTTCACCTTGTTCATGCCGGGAATCATTTTAATTATTTCCGACATAGAACCCATTTTCCTAACCTGAACCATTTGATCACGAAAATCTTCCAGTGTAAACGCATTTTTTCTTAATTTTTTTTCGAGTTCGGCTGCTTTCTTTTCGTCAACGACAGACTGAGCTTTTTCTATTATGGTAAGAACGTCACCCATCCCAAGAATCCTTGAAGACATCCTGTCAGGGTGAAACGGCTCCAGATCACTCAGTTTTTCACCGACACCGACAAATTTTATGGGTTTGTTCGTTATGGATTTGATGGACAGGGCTGCTCCGCCACGTGCATCACCATCCATCTTTGTGAGGACAACACCACCAATATCAAGGGTATTGTTGAATGACTTGGCAATATTTACAGCATCCTGACCTGTCATGGCGTCGGCCACAAGAAGGATATCGGTAGGTTTTACCGTATCTTTGATGCGGCAAAGCTCGTCCATCAACGTTTCGTCGATATGTAAACGACCGGCAGTATCAATTAATAGGGTATCGCATCCTGTCCGGTGTGCCGTTGTTCTGGCTTCCTGGCAAATTTGCACCGGATCCATGTCCGTGCTGGAAGGAAATACCGGAACAGACAATTGCTCACCCAGTTTAGTTAACTGATCAATGGCGGCAGGACGGTAAATATCTGCCGGAACCAGATAAGGCTTTCTCCCCTTTTTACGCAAAAAAACGGCGAGCTTACCCGCTGTCGTTGTTTTACCGGATCCCTGTAGCCCGACCAGCATTATCGATACAGGCACGGAACCGGAGAGGTTCAAGTCTTCGAGCACGCCTCCCATGAGCTTTGTCAGCTCATCATTGACTATTTTTATGACCTGCTGACCGGGAGTCAGACTTGACATGACCTCCTGACCGAGCGAGCGCTCTTTAATACCGCTGATAAAACTTTTTACGACCTTAAAGTGAACATCGGCCTCAAGAAGCGCCATCCTGACTTCCCGAAGTCCTTCTTCGATATTTTTTTCCGTTAATTTGCCGTGCCCTTTGAGCTTTTTAAATACGGCATTCAGCTTGTCGCTTAAATTATCAAACATAAAAGTACCAATAAAATCTAAATTTTAAAAACCTTGAATGTAATCGTAAAATAATGTTATGTCAAGATTTAATAAAATCATCGTACGATTTTACTACATTATATTTATACAACTCAACCCATGAACACTATTTCATCAAAAACAGACATCAAAGAACTCACAAGAGATGAGCTTATTTTATGGCTTAAATCAAGGGATATCAAGTCTTATCGTGCCAATCAGATCCTAAAATGGATCTATCTTCGGCAGGCAGATTCATTTGATGTAATGACCGACATTAAAAAGGAGATCAGAGAGCGACTTTCGCAACATTTTTATATCCATCGGTTTGAAAAGGCACGTATCGAAACATCACAGGATGGTTCGAAGAAGTATCTTTTTAAACTCAGAGATGGCAAATATATTGAAAGTGTGCTCATTCCGGAAAAGGATTATTATACGCTCTGCATATCAAGTCAGGTCGGCTGTGCGCAAGGCTGTCTATTTTGTCTTACTGCAAAAGGAGGGTTTTTAAGAAATCTCACAAAAGGCGAAATCATTTCTCAAGTTCGCGATGTTGCATACGATATCGGCGGGTCAAAACGTCTCACCAATATTGTCATGATGGGAATGGGGGAGCCTCTGGCCAATTTTTCCAATGTGGTCGGTGCAATTAATATCATCACCGACAGTGACATCGGACTCGGAATTTCAAATCGAAGGATGACAGTTTCAACATCAGGCCTTGTTCCAAAGCTTTCCGATTTGGGGCGTGAAACAAAGGTTAATCTGGCAATATCATTAAACGCCACAGAGAACAAAACCCGCGATATGCTGATGCCCATCAATCGAAAGTACCCTATCGAAAACCTTCTTGATGCCTGTGCAAACTATCCTCTGATGCCCCGCAGAAAAATCACGTTTGAATATATTCTGTTAAAAGGGATCAACGATTCTGAAGAAGACGCAAAACGTCTGGTCAAGTTGCTGAAACCGATACGGGCCAAAATTAATCTGATTCCCTTTAATACCTACCAAGATAGTAAATTTGAGTGTCCTGAAGAATCTGTGATCCTTCATTTTAAGGACATTTTGAACAAAAATAATTATACGGCCGTTATTCGTCACAGCAAGGGACAAGACATTTCCGCGGCCTGCGGTCAGCTTAGAGCGAATATGCTATTATAATGGTTGACAAATTGTCGTTCAGTTACTGTATCAGAAAGTGCTTGATTTCTTTCGGCGGGACACCGATGACGCGAACGATCTCATGTTCTCGGGGAGCGGTCACCGAAACTTCAACCGGGGTGTTTTCAGGGGCCTTACTGTAGCCCACGCATATGGAAGCTGCCAGTATCCTGACGTCCTTACTGCCATCGCCGGGCATTAAAACGATGGGGCCTGGAATTTTGTTTACTTTGATAATGGTGTCCAAATTCGGATCATAATAATTTTTTATGTTTTCATTATCTTTCTGGGTTCGTCCCACGACAACTTTTGTGGTGTTGTTCAACCGTAAGTGTCGTCCATATTTTAAAAGATGAAGCTCCCTTTCGGCATAGGTGTCCTGGTGATCAAAAAGGTCCTTGAGACGTGATGCATAACCTTTATCTGTTAGAAGACAGCCTCCGGCAGGGGACGGATAGTTTTTAATTCCAAATTCTTTGGCAAGTTTTATCTGAGGCTTTCGGGATCTGCCCGATATGTCCAGCAGTAGATCCCTGTTTACCATCCCCTGTTGTTCAGGGATGGTTTCAGGAAGCCTTTTAGCGCTTAAAGGGCGCAAAATATACCCTTCAAAGCCGGATTGTTTTTCTACATAGCGGAGAGAATTCATGGTTTGAGACATGGGACGCTGACCCAACACTTCGCCGCTAAAAAGAAAATCAAACCCTTTTTCTTTCATTATCTTTCCCGCCAGATTGAACATCAACGCGTGACAGTCCATACACGGATTCATATGCTTTCCATAGCCACAACGAGGATTTGTCAGCATCTTCAGGTAGATCGGTGTTATATTTTCAACGATGAGCGGTATTCCGGTAGTTTTGGACGCCTCTTTGGCCTTTTCAGATGAAAAAAACGGCGTTTCAAAGGTTATCCACTGAACCTCTATTCCCTGTTTTCGCAGCAGCATGCCTGACAGCATGCTGTCCAATCCGCCGGAACAAAGCCCTAAAGCACTCACTTTTTTTAAAGATAGATTCATGATATACGAAAACTCAAAAATAAGAATGAGAGTATCATTTTAGCCTTTTGAAAACATTACCGCTTCAGGTATAATTAAATTTTTGCTGCAAGAACTCGTGCATAAGGGCTCGTAATGAAAGAACCTGCCCGGGCTATTAATAACGGTCTCTGTTTTAACAGGGGGTTCCATCCATAAAGTTAAATCGCCGATGGTTCTTTCAAAACGATCCCTAATTCACTCAGACAGGTTCCAGCCAAAAATTTAATCACACCTGAAGCTCCTTTGAAATCGAGTTGTTTCAAAGGACTAAAATATTACCAATGAGAAACTTTTGGAAAGTACCCCTTTTTGCCCGATTTCTTTGTCAGATGGTACATCCTGCCAAAGGCGAAGCTTAAAGTCCAGGATCTTCGACTTGAAATCGAAGAAAATATCTGTTTTTCAAAGGTCTCAATAAATCTGCAAAGGATCACCAATGGCAAAAAAAACGACATCGATTAAAGATAAGGCCCGATTTGCAAAAATTCAACGCATACTCAAAAAAACCTATCCCGAAGTCAAAACCCAGCTTCGTCACGCCAATCCCTTTCAACTTCTTGTGGCAACCATACTATCTGCCCAATGTACGGATAAGCAGGTCAATGGCGTCACAAAAGCTCTGTTTAATCATCTAAAAACGCCTCAGGATTTTGCAAATGCCTCCAACGAAACCATTGAAGCGCTGATTCGATCCACCGGCTATTTCCGGAACAAGGCAAAGAATATCAAAAACTGCTCAAAAAGTCTTCTGGAAATATATGATGGTCAGGTACCTCAAACTTTGGATGAACTGGTAAAACTTCCCGGTGTGGGACGTAAAACCGCCAATGTGGTTCTTGGCAGTGTATTTAATATTCCGGGTATTGTTGTGGACACACATGTGGCAAGAATATCAAAAAGGCTCGGACTTACGGGAAATAACCACCCGGTTAAAATTGAGTATGACCTGATGGAAATTATTCCCCGAAAAGAATGGAATGCATTTTCTTTGCAATTGATCTATTTCGGAAGGGCCATATGCAAAGCGAGAAAGCCGCTGTGTCCCACCTGTCCACTCTATGATCTGTGTGAATTTCCTGATAAAATTTTAAAACCGGGATAAGCAGGTTTTTTTACATTAAAAACCTAACCCGGACAAGCCAGTTGTAGCGAAACGGACTTGTCCGCCTGTGCCGTGTGGCGGAAATCCCGATTTATCGGGGAACCAAAAATATTTGCCACCAAGGCACAAAGACACGAAGGATTTTATTTTGTTATTCGTTTTTAGTGTCTTGGTGTCTTTGTGGCGAGAAGAAAAAAGTTTTGCCACAAAACGCACAAAATTTACAATAAAGACACTAACTCGGTCCGGTGAAGTCGATGTGGCGACATCGGCTCGATTACATCTTCAACCTCTAAGATTTTCGGTCCAGGACTTCCCGAATTGTTTCTGCAATTTCTGCAATACGGACCGGCTTGCCAATTAAGGCACCAATTTCCAGATGTCTGGTATTCTCTTCCGTTATTTTTTCATTGAATCCGGTACATAAAATAATCGGAATATCGGACTGAATAAGACGTAATTCCTTGATCAATTCCATCCCTGTCATTTTGGGCATGGTTTGGTCGGTGATAACCAAATCAAAGGTTTTAGACGCCTTTTGGAATGTCTCTAGAGCGTTAACGCTATTTAACGTTGAAATGACCTGATAGCCGAGTCTTTCCAGCATTAAATGCATCATTTCAAGCACATCTTCTTCATCATCGACCAGTAAAATCGTTTCATTGCCCAGTGGTATATGCGCTTCCGTGGATATTTCGGAAATTTTGTCGGATTGGGTATCGGTCAGCGGCAGATAAACATCAATTGTTGTCCCCTGATCCGGGTCAGAGGAAATGCAAGTCATCCCTTCATAGCTTCGGATAATTTCATGTACAACATTCAATCCCATGCCGGCGCCTATATTCCGGTCATCGGTGCGATATTGTGGATCGAAAACGTGCTGGACTTCAGTTTGCCCGAGGCCGGGACCTGTATCTTTAACTGTCAGCCTCAGGTAACATCCAGGGTTTAAATCAACTTCAGAGGGTAGATCGCCGGGAGCCAGATCCACTTCTTGGAGGGTAATTTCCAGTTCACCCCCTTTTTCTTCCATAACCTGATATGCGTTGGTACAAAGGTTCATCAGCACCTGCTGAATCTCAGATGGATCGGCCGCCACAGGGCCGCAGGTATTCTCTATTTCATGGCGCAATTCAATGGTCGCCGGCAGTGACGCCCTTAACAGCTTCAGTGTTTCTTTTATAATATATTGAATCTTTAATGGCTTTCTCTTCTGCCCCCCTTTTGTGCTGAAATTCTGAATCTGCTGAATCAGGTCTTTAGCCCGATCAGCAGCCTTAAGGACAGATGCCAGATTTTTTCTGGTTTTGCTGTTTTCAGGCACATCATACATGCACATCTCGGTGTATCCGATAATCGGAAAGAGAACATTGTTAAATTCGTGTGCGATCCCCCCCGCCAGGGTCCCAATGGATTCCATCTTTTGGGCCTGTTGAAGCTGCTTTTTAAGTTCGGCTTTTTCTTTCTCCAGTGCACTGATTCGCAATACCATATTAACTTGAGTCGCCAACTCTGCTTTGTTTATGGGCTTCCCCAGAAAACCCGCCGCCCCGGCCTCCAATCCCTTAACATAGCTGTTGGGATCGGATTGGATATCGGTCATCAAAAGAACCGGGATGTGTTTTGTGTTTTCTTCAGATTTCAGTGTTCTGCACACCTCGTACCGATCTATCCCTCCTATTTCAAGATCCAGAAGAACCAGTTCCGGAGACTCGGCCTTTGTGCTTTCTATCCCTTCAATTCCTGATTGGGCAGGAATGACAAGACAATCAGGAATTAAATCCTCCAATAAGGTGGACATCGTATTCAGATCATCATTATTATTGCTAATCACCAATATTTTCTTCATAGATCACCATCTTGTTAAAAAACATCCTTTTCAGCAAACAATTTTATTTGGTTTTTTGTATAACCGAGTTCCTTAAGGACTGAAGCGGTACTTTCTCCAAAGCCCACCGGCAGCGTTCGAATCGAACCCGGTGTTTCACTCAACTTAATCGACGTCCCAAAAGTTGCGGTCTCTTTTCCGTTTTTTTGACGCATGCCCACAACCATTTTTCTTTCCCGAAAAAAGGGGTCCTCCAGCACTTCTTTAAGCGTTTGAATTCGTCCCCAGCACACATCAAGATCTGCGAGTTCGGTTTCCCACTGGTCAAGCGTTTTTTTCTTAAACGTTCTGCGCATAAAATCAATGATCTCTTCCCGGCGTTTTTCGTCATACTGGCGTGCACCATACTCCGGGACTCCTAAATGATCACAAAGATTTCTCCAGAAACGATTTTCCACTGCACCGATGGAAATATATCGTCCATCGGCTGTTTCATAGGTGTTATAAAAAGCGTACCTGTGAGAAAGTATGGATTCACCGCGTTTGGGGAATTCTCCTGTACGTTGATGTAAAAAAAGGGCCAGTGACAAAAAGCTGACCATTGTGTCTGTCATGGAAATATCGATATGTTGACCTTTACCGGTCCTTTCCCTGGCCCACAGGGCCATAAGGATTCCAATGGCGGCGTTCATTCCTCCCCCTGCAATGTCCCCTATTTGGACACCCGGAATGGATGGTGGGCGATCCGGTTCGCCCATAAGATCAAGAACACCCGAACAGCCCAGAAAATTCACATCGTGCCCGGCTCGATTACTGTTGGATCCGCTTTGACCGTATCCTGTAATGGAACAGTAAATAATTTTTGGATTGATGTTGCGAACCGTATCATAGTCAATTCCGAGTCTGTGGACAACCCCTGGTCGAAACCCCTCCAGCAAGATATCCGCTTTATTGACCAAACGGAAAAAAATCTCTTTGCCTTCCCGGGTTTTCAAGTTTAAGGACATGTGCTCTTTGTTTCGATTGACCTCGGAGATGAAGAGGTCGTCAGATAAAAAACGTTTGTCTTCCACCGAAATCACACGTGCACCATGGTCTGCCAGGATCATGGAACAAAACGGTCCAGGCAGCAAACGGGACAGATCCAGAACCAATATCCCGGACAAGGCGCCGTTATTTGCTATGTTTTTCAAAGGTTTCATTTTAAACCTGTAGCCGAAACCAACTCCCCCACAAAGCTTCCGACAGCAACTTTACTCTTTATTTTTACTGGAATTCTTCGTTTATCCGCAGTGACCCACAACTGAATTTTAGCGTTCTTGCTTTTTTCAAATACACCACCAATATGTTTCAGTTCGGGTTCTATGAGATAAGTGTCGTATGTACCACTTTTCAGTTTAAGCGTTTCTCTTTTAATGACAGAAAGCTTGCCGATGACACATTTCTTTCCATCTGTTACCGGACGCTCAATTTTTGATTTCTCTTGAAAATCAAAAAGACGAACAAAATAAAACGCGGATAATGGATCAAATGATCCGGACAGTATGTCAATGGGCGGCCGTTTATCATTAAAGTTGGTATATTGGGCCTTGTTATTCTGCCAATCGAAATTCACAACAATATCCCTGTGGGTTTTTCCTTCGCGCTGCTTTTTTTTATACACCACCGAATGGGTCATTTCAGTGTTTGCATAGGCATCTATTCTGTCCCGCACTTTATAGAGGGTGTCGATAAAGGCATTTGATTTTGCCGTCAGTAAAAAATGGTATGCTTTAACACCATCAATGGTTTCCATGGGAAGCACTTCAAGAACGCTCTCACCAGCAGGTATAATCGTCCATTTAAGCAGAAACGTCAGTCTTTCACCCGGATAAAAAGGAAAATCTTTCTCACCGGCTTTGACACAAGGATTTGAACCCAAAATCGCAATCGCTAAAATGATGATGAATGTGGCAGACCGCCAGATTTTCACTCGGATATTTAGAATATATGTATACACGGTTATAGCAAATCCGCAAACTCTGTCTGAATAACATCAAACAGTGTCTCGCCGATGGCAAGCCCGAGATCGACAAACTGGGGCCCGTATTTTTTCCCGGTATCTGTCCGGAATGTGTGCTTTATTTTGGCAAGTTTTTCCATCCCTACTGGATAAAGATCCACAAATTGGGCAACAGGAATGTTAAAAAAGGATACCATGGCCCATACCGTATCTGTAAAGTTATCAGGCCCCCACCGAAATTTATCGGCATCATAAAGGCAGTCGGATACAAGTGCACCTTCAGGGGTACTTGCTTTTACGGTTTTTTTAAAGGCTTCATGATTGCGAATCGCCCGACAGATATCATCGACCTCATGGGATTTAAAGGGAAAGACTTTTAGAACTTGCCTTGCATAGACTGCCCCCTTAACTGCATGTTCTTCATGTCTTCGCTGAATATCATGGAGAAGACCGGCACATTGGACGATGATGACTCTCTGGTTAATAAAATTGTCGGAGCGTCCGGCAAGCTTATTCTCAATAATCATTAAAGCACCTGCATCAATTGCTACTTTTAATGCGTGTTTAATGCCGTGTCCAAAATCATCTTCAAGGTGCTCGGCAACAAATGATCGTAATTTTTCGGTGAGAGGGTTTGTCTCGAGATATTGTAGGGACAATTCATTTGCATGAGAATGGTCTTGATAAAAATCAGGAGATGGATACTGAGAAACAATTTGGCGGGCTCGTTGGCGAATACGAGTATAAATAATTTCCATATTGTCTGATGCGTTGAAAAATTATTATTTTTTGACTTTTTCAAAAAAAATCTCATCTAAATTCGGATGGTTTTGTTTAAAAACCGAATTTCTGATGAACGCGGTAAGATTCTCGGCATATCCAAGGTTATGCCTTTAGTTTTTGCAAACCCTTATGCATCAATATCTTACCACATTTCTTTGCAAAAAATCGCTCAACTTAAATTGAAGTTAAAGAAAAAAGGTTGCCGCAAACCTTCCATTGGCCGTCTTCTTTAATGACACGAATGATCTTGTCAACCTCATGAGTTGAGCCAATGTCAAATAGTTTGGCAACAACCGGGTAAACAGGATTTATCGCAACCCTTATTTTACCGGTTATCCGGATTTGAGCCTCGGTATCATTTTTTGAAATGGTTTCGGTTTCTATGTGATAAAGTTTATTTTTCAAAAAATTAATATCAAAACCACGCTCTCTAGCTGTTTGGGCAGCGAAATACAGATATTCATCGACCACATCGACATCCTCAGAAGCGAGTTGTTTTTTACAGATTTTTTTTGTCATTGATTTGTCAAGCTCAAAATATGCCTTGCTAAATTCTACAACAGCTTTGTTCGGCGTATCTATAGCATCTGCCACAGAAAATATTAACTGTACCACAAATCCGATAATTAGAACCAGAATGATACCTACGCTTCTGTTTAACTGGACCATCTAATCTACCTCCTTTTATTCATTTATTTGAACTCACGTATTTTCAAGAAACTATAATATTACAAAATCTTAAACCTAATAAACATCTAAGGATATTATTTTTTTAATACAATGGCGAAATTTGAAACACCCAATTTAAGTTAAAAAATGTCTGATACCATGGAATAAATCTGGAAACAAGGATAAATTGGCTGATTCATTTTTGATGGTAAAAGAAGACTTTTCCTTTGACACATGAGTTAGTTTTTTTTATATTCCAAATTTAATCTGATTATTCTTTTAAAGCTACTTTGGTCGTTTCATAGTAAATTCTGTTTTCCTATTTGGGTTTTTGGATTTCCATGGATTATGAAGGTTCAAAGAGGCAGTCATATCATAAAAAGTCTTCCAACGGTAAGCTAACGTCGTTAGGACTGTGTCTCGGAGCTTCTACAGTATCCATCGTTCAGCTGGAGCAAAACCAGAACCCTAGGACATACAATCCCAGAATTATAAAAAGCGCACTCTATCCCCATGAAGGAGACCCCAAAAGGACCCTTCTTCGCCTTATCAACGGTCTTGATCTGAACAAATTCGATAGAATTGTCGCTACCGGCAGGCGATTCCGCGCATTTGTCAACCTTACTTCAATACCCGAACCTGAAGCAGTGGAATATGCCTACCGGTATATCAAGCCGGCGAACATTCTCTGTCCGGCGGTTGTCTCTGCCGGCGGAGAGACATTTATGGTGTATGTTCTGAACCGTTTCGGTCAGATTTCCAATGTTCTTACAGGTAATAAATGTGCATCCGGAACCGGTGAATTTTTTCTCCAGCAACTGCGCCGAATGGACGTAACACTGGTAGAAGCCGCCCAGTGGGCTGCTTCAACCGAACCGTATCCCGTCTCCGGACGTTGTTCGGTTTTTTGCAAGTCCGATTGTACCCATGCCACCAATAAAGGTGTTCCCAAATCAAAAGTCACTGCCGGCCTCTGCCGAATGATGGCCAATAAAATCTTGGAGCTTTTAAAAAAGGTGGAAAGAAAGAACATTATAATCACCGGAGGAGCAGCACGCAATCATATGATGGTCGAGCGTCTGCGCGAGGAAATTCCCGGCTTGATTGTTCCGGACGAAGCCCCCTATTTTGAAGCACTGGGAGCCGCTCTATGGGGGCTGGAACACGAAACAAACACCTTAACCGGATTATCGGGGTTGTTGAGTACCGAAGTTTCATCATTTGACACATTGCCATCTTTAAAGGACTTCAACCACATGGTGGAATTTAAAACCATTGAAAAGGGAGAAATCCATCCCGGCGACACCTGCATCCTGGGTCTTGATGTCGGTTCAACCACCACCAAGGCCATTCTGCTGCGAAAATCGGATGATGCATTGCTTGCCTCTGTTTATCTACGCACCAGCGGAGATCCGGTTGGCGCTTCCAGGCAGTGCTACCGTATCATTCTTGACCAGGTTAAACTAAAGGCTCATCCTTCTGAAATATCCATAGAAGGTTTAGGCGTCTGCGGTTCCGGCAGACAGATTGCCGGGCTACATGCACTCACGGATAGTGTGATCAACGAAATCATCGCCCACGCCGCTGCCGCCGTTCATTTTGATCCACAGGTGGACACCATCTTTGAAATCGGGGGACAGGACGCCAAGTACACGTATATTACCAATTCGGTAGCTTCAGATTATGCCATGAACGAAGCCTGCTCAGCCGGTACCGGTTCTTTTTTGGAAGAATCCGCCCATGAAACCCTGGGAGTGGCCATGGAAGATATTGCAGGCATCGCCCTTACAGGCAAACATCCGCCAAATTTCAACGATCAGTGTGCCGCATTCATCACCTCTGATATAAAGACTGCCATTCACGAAGGGGTCGAGCATGAAAATATTGTTGCCGGGCTGGTCTATTCCATCTGCATGAATTATTCAAACCGGGTCAAGGGGAACCGGCCGGTGGGAGAAAAAGTGTTTATGCAAGGCGGTGTTTGTTACAACCGGGCAATTCCGATGGCCATGGCGTCTTTGGTTGGAAAACCGATCATTGTTCCCCCAGAACCCGGACTCATGGGGGCCTATGGTGTGGCACTGGAAGTCAAAAACCGAATTGAAAATGGTCTGTTACAGAAAAAATACTTTGATCTGGAAGTTTTAATAAATCGGCAGGTAAACCATGGGAAATCATTTATTTGTAAAGGAGGAAAAGAAAAGTGTGACCGCCGATGTAGCATCGCCATGATAGAACTGGATGGAAACACGTATCCATTTGGCGGCGCCTGTAATCGGTATTACAATTTGCGTCATAATATAAGATACAAGGTTAAAAAATTGGATATGGTGCGGGTACGACAGCAACTTGTCTTTGAAAAGTATGGCGCTCAATCTGTTTTCGATGCTGATCAAAGTTTCCCCGGAAAAAAAAGAAAAAAAGCCCCAAAAAGAATCGGTATTAATAGAAGTTTTTTAGTCAACACGTATTACCCTCTCTATTCAACATTTTTTGCTAAACTCGGGGTTGAAATTGTTGTTCCGGATTCCTACACCCAAAAAGGAATCGACCAGAAAAATGCTTCTTTTTGCTATCCCGCGGAACTAACTCACGGTTTTTTTCACACCCTAATTGAAATGAAACACCCGCCGGAGTATATTTTCCTGCCCCATTTCAAGGCTGTTCCAATCTCAGATGGCAACTCCAGTTCACAGGTCTGTCCTTTTGTCCAAGGGGAAACGTTCTATCTTCAAAGCACATTTGGTCAAAAACTCAATGAATTAAAGGCCAAAGGAACAAATATTCTGGCTCCGCTTCTTGATCTCACGAAGGGATTGGCGGAAGCCAAAACACCATTAATAGAAACGGCCCTTCAAATGGGGGTCAGGCGCAAAGCTGCATTATCTGCTTATGAAGCTGCCGTAAAGCGACAAGTGGCATGTATGGATGAAATGAAACATATTGGAAAAAACATGCTGCAACAACTCGAATCCGATCCAAATCAGATTGCTGTCGTTATTTTTGCCCGACCTTACAATGGGTTTGTTGAAGAAGCGCACATGGGAATCCCCCACAAGTTAGCATCAAGAGGCATCCTTGTCATCCCTTTTGATTTTCTTTTATTTAACCATGAAAAGTCAAAGCGCCATATGTACTGGGGGATGGGTCAGCGTATCCTTCAAGTAGCCAGAATGGTTAAAAAACATCCTCAACTTTTTGGCACTTTTGTCACCAACTTTTCCTGTGGCCCGGATTCGTTTATTATCGGATATTTCAGGGACATCATGGGCCGAAAGCCCTCTCTGACACTTGAACTGGACAGTCACTCCGCCGATGCCGGGCTGGAAACCCGCATCGAAGCTTTTATCGATATCATATCTTCATACCGACAACTGACAGCAAAACAAATTGTTGCTTCAAAGAAACAAACGTTCATACCTGCTCGCACAAAACTGGAAAACAGCATCCCAAAGATCATAACTTCTTCAGGTGAAACGCTGCCAATGACCCACTCACGTGTGAAACTATTGATTCCATCTATGGGAAAACTAACGACAGAATCTCTTGCAGCCGTATTTCGCAGCCTCGGTTTCAATGCCGTCGCCCACCCTCCATCAGACGAAACAATTTTGAAACTTGGACGGGCAAATACGTCATGTAAGGAATGTCTGCCATTGATACTCACCACAGGAACGTTGCTCAGTTTCATTTACAACGAAAAAAAAGAGAACGAAATTCTGGTTTATTTTATGCTTACCGGTTCCGGTCCATGCCGATTTGGCCAATATCGTATTTTCATGGAAGATCTGGTAAAAAGGCAAGAAATACCGGATGTGGCTCTCTTTTCACTATCATCAGAGAATTCATATGCCGGGCTGGGCAACGATTTTCATTTAAAAGCATGGTGCGGTGTGGTCGTATCCGATACCATGGAAGACATTCGATCAATGCTTTTGGCCAATGCTGTTGATGTTGAATCGGCGATCCAAATTTTTAACGACGAATGGGATTTAATTATTCGCAATTTTGAAAAAGGGGATTTTCCCCAGCTTGAAAAACAACTTACCCAAACAACCGAACAATTCCGTGAAATTCCCCTGAAGCATCCACCGGAAGCCGTGCCGACAATCTCTCTTATGGGTGAAATATTTGTAAGGAGAGATGAATTGTCCAGACAGTATCTGACAGAACGGCTTGCAAAAAAGGGATTCGCTACTATCTGTTCGCCCATTGCCGAGTGGGCGCTCTATGCCGATTATCTGGTGGATAAAGGACTTGTCGATCACGCCATGTCAATTCGCGAAAAACTATCATTTTTACTTAAAAAAATGTATATGGCTCGATATACAAGGCGTATCAAATCGATACTGGCAGGCTCGGGACTGGTTCATGCAGAACCGCTAAATATTAGATCCATTATAAACAATGCCTCCCCTCATTTATCACTCAATCTCTCCGGTGAAGCCATTTTGACCGTGGGAAGCGCCCTAACCGAAATAGCGTCACACACTTGCGGTGTCATTGCCATCGGTCCTTTTGGCTGTATGCCAAACCGTCTGGCAGAAGCCATCCTTAGTGAAGCCATGACTCATGAAGGCAAACTGGCAACGGATCCAAAGAATAACCAACTTCGATCCGTGCTCACCAGTCTTGACGACCTGCCTTTTTTGGCCATTGAGAGCGACGGCTCGCCGTTTCCTCAACTGATCACCGCAAAGCTGGAAAGCTTCTGTTTACGAGCAGAGCGATTGCACAACAAAATGATACCTAAACCGAGCGTTTCAAATATTAAAAGGGAATAAAAAATCATATATTTTTAATGAATTATCTTCATTTGAATTTTTAAATTTGAATCCTTTAGTTTAGGCAAAAACTTCTTGACAGCATAAGCAGATACATTTAGAGTCTGACGCCTATAGAGCACAATAGATTCAAAATATAATGGTGTTGAATGTATTCATCATATGTTTTATAATTATGGATTGATTCTAAAAAACGGAAAATGCACCGTTTTTAGCACAAGGAGGGTCCGATAAAATGAACGAATTGCTGGCTCCCGGCGGCAGCCTTGCAATGGTGGAGGCCGTTTTACAAAATGGCGCCAATGCCGTCTACGTGGGAGCAAGAGGTTTCAGCCGAAGAAAATGTGCCTGGGAGCTGGAAGACAGCCAAATTAGAGAAGCGGTAGGTATTGCCGATTCTCTCGGCGGAAAGATTCGGGTGGCTATTAATGCGGAAATACAGGAAAAACATTTCATCCGTGTGTTGAGCAAAGTCTCCAAATGGGCACAGTATGGCATAGAAGGCGTTATCGTTAAAACTCCGGATCTCATGCGACTCATTCACCGCAACTATCCGGAACTGGTTATCCATGCCAGTGTAGGCTGTAATATCCAGACACATGAACAGATGGAATATTATCGAGAAGTCGGCGCCACCCAGATTGTGGCCAGTACCGAAATCGATACCGTGCAAAAACTGGAAACGTATAAAAAAGAGGCGGATGACGTCGGTGTTCTCACTGAAATACTCATCCACGGGAACCGTTGTATCGGGGGTGTTGGCAATTGTCTGTTCCATGAGATCACCAGCGACTCTTATATTAAAAAAGTTCATCACGATGAAAACGGCAATGAAATCGTTGAATACGAAGGCTGGCCGGACAGAAGCGGCAGTTGCTTTCGATTCTGCCTCCTTACCGAAGCCCAGAGAGAAAAACTGATGCGACGTAAGGGAAAGAGTTCTGAAGAAATCGTCCATATTAACGAAAGAATCCGTCACCAACCGAATGTCGCCTTTGCCATTTCCGGTGAAGAGCTGAAACAGTATGTTGACTTGGGTTTACAAACGCTCAAAGTGCAGGGACGTGAATATCCGGTCTCTTTAATTTCTGAGATGATCCATGCATATCGAACCCTTATCGATGGATTCAATCAGGGTAAAGATCTCCTTGATCCCAAAATGGCGGCTGCCGATAAAAACATCATACGCCTGGCAAAAGATCGCGACCGGGCCCGTATGGAGAAAACCAAAGAACTCCACCAGAAAATCAAAGGCATTTAAATAAAACTCATAATGCCTGCACACGAAAGCACTTAGATTTAAACGGCTCGGTTGATGCCATTTTCATCCGTAGCCTTTTATTTATCACAACTTCAGCCAACGATCACTATTGTTGGCGAGCTGTCTGTCTATCCTTTTGAAATTAAAACATAAATTTCGTCTATAAACCCACTGAAAGTACATAGTTGGAGGTTTGCATCATGACCAAAGTATACGTGGTTCGTCACGGTCAGACCGCCTGGAATCTGGAAGAGGTCTTTCGGGGACGCATGGATATTCCTTTGGATGAGACCGGAAAAAAAGAAGTGCATTTGGCCGGTGAGGCGCTAAAGGACGAAACCCTCCATGCCATTTACAGCAGCCCCCTTTCACGTTCAATGGAAACTGCTGAAAATATAGCTAAATTTCAAAATATCCCGGTCACACCACTTGAATCCATTATAGATATCAGCTACGGTGAATGGGAAGGGGTCAGTCTGGTTGAGGTTCAGAAAAAATATCCGGATCTTTATGACCTGTGGTTAACAGAACCCCACAACGTTACTTTTCCCGGCGGAGAAAGCTTGGAGCAGGTACGGGTGCGAACCCGGAATGCCATTGATGATTTGCTTGAAAAACACGAAAATGAAAACATCGCTTTAGTGGCCCATCGGGCGCCGAACAAAGTCATCTGTTGCAGCCTTCTTGGGATTGATAACAGTAATTTCTGGCGAATTCAACAGGATACGGCAAGCACCAACCTTTTTGTATATAAAGACGGACAGTGGATCATTTCGTATTTGAATGATACTGCTTACCTCAAAGTTTTGGGAAAACCCGCCCTGTCCGATTTTTAGCAAAATAATTTAGGGCAAAATAATTTAATTATTCAAATTTCGCACCTCAATTCTCAGCAGCGCCAACAAGCAACCGGGCGAAAAATTTTTAAGGTAAAATAATAATTATTCGATCTTTAACCTAAATTGAGCGATTGTCGAGTTTGCCGGTCGCAAGATCCCGCCCCTGCGGGGAGATGCAAGGCATGAGACATGCGGCCGTAGTTTGCTACTGCAAATGTCTCATAACGACGCAGATTCGGTAAACTCGACAAGCCCGAAGGGTTTCAAATGGTGACAATTTTTTGCTTAAATAAATCCATTCATTAGATGAGATCCACTATCAACTTTAATAATGTATATTAAATTATGATTATTACTATTTAACAGCCCTGTTACTATTTGAAACGCTCAGTTTAGGTTTAAACGGGAAACGGACAAATATATGAAAAAAACCGGCGTTTTTTATCACCCCAGTTTCAGTCGTAGAAGCTATTTAACCCGAGGTGCCCGGCTTGAAGATTTTCCAGGTGCCATCGATCACCTTCTGGCCCACAACAATATTATTCTTTATGAATCGCCCCCCATTGAGGAGGAATGGATTCTGAAGGTACATACTCCGGAACTCATCCGAGGTGTAGAGTCGGATCATCTTTGTTCAACGGCCTGGCACTCGGTGGGAGGTGTCGTTCTGGCCGGAGAAAAGATTTGTACCGGGGAAATCGATAATGCATTCGCGCTCATCGGTGCAGGTGGCCATCACTCTGGAAAAGACTATTTTGGCGGCTATTGCTGTTTTAACGATGTGGTCATTACCATCACCTATCTTCGTGAAATTCACAATATTCAGCGCTTTGCAATCATGGATACGGACGCCCACCATGGAGACGGCACCCGGGATCTTCTCAGAAACGATCCTGATGTTCTACATGTATGCTGCTGCGGCATGGAGTCTGAATCTGAAGACGGCACAAAAGTGGACATCCGGGCACCGGGCAGCTCTTGGGGATTCTGGGGCCGGGGTGAGAAAACCGGGAATGTCGACCAACAATACGCCGACAATGTGAAAAACGAATTCTATCCCCGGGTGAAGGATTTTAAACCGGATCTTATTTTCTGGTATTTCGGATTTGATACCCACCAGGGGGATTACGGCAGCCTTGGATTGAGCGGCCGATGCTTTCAGGAAATTGCCCGCTTTATGAAAAAAACCGCCGAAGAAGTGACCGACGGTCGCTTGGAAGTGGTTTTGGGCGGCGGCTCCCGCACCGACATCGCCACCAATGTCATACCACCGATCATAGAAATATTGGCTGATTTCCATCCATAAATGGCCCTTTTTGCCCGGATCTGCGTTCTCCGCGGGTTTCCGGCTGCGGCCTTGATCCGGACAAAAATTGCTCATTTATAAATTGGAAACGCAATGTGCCTATCTTACAATTATGGATGGACACTATCTGAATAATTTATAGAGATCTGACCAACCAAAGTATTATATCTTTCAGAAACTGAAGCCTTTGAGAAATGTTCATTTTTTTTCGAGTTCAAGGAAGACGAAGATTTTAACCGCAGGAATACACGGCGTATTTCGAGGATTGAAATCTGAGTGTGACGCTGAAATCGGACAAAAAGGGACTTTTATCAAGGGCTTCACATTTTTCCTACCGTGATTAAGTACAGGACTGTCTCATCTTCACCGTCGATTTCAAGCAACCGGTTGATCTCATCATCAAAAAATGCGCCGATTGGACAAGAACCGAGATCCATTGCGGTGGCAGCCAGCTGGACGTTCTGACAGACATGGCCGAGGTCCATGGGAATGTAGCGCACAGCGCGGTCGCGATATTTTACCATACACCTGAGCATCATGGCGGTCCAGATGAAAACAACCGCAGCACGACGCACCACCGGCTGCCCCAGACAGGCTGTGGTCATATCTCTGTTGAAGCTTCCATCTTTCAACCGCTCAAGGGCAAAGGATGCTACATCGAAATGGTAAATCCCCTGAGGTATGTCTTCAACGTGATCGACATAAAGATAGGTTTCAAAGGGATAAAGGGCGCCTGCTGAAGGTGCGGTGCGTAGCAGATGAATTCCGGCCCGCGCCGTAACCCCCTGGGCCGCCCAAAGCAACGTTGAAAATTCATTTAAGCTCAACGGTTCCGAAGTGGTATCACGCTCGGACCGACGCCTTCTCATACATTGCCATAAATTCGCCGGATGGTTCAGGTCGGGCTGTGGCAGCCTAAGTCGTTCCGCATCCGGATAGGTTTTACAACTCTGGACAGCCGGAATGGACCCGAGATGGTCGCTCATAGGTTTGTCCCGATGATATTTGGTGCCCTGAATATAGCGAAAGGCCAGTCCCTCTTTGTAAAGTGCCATATATTGCTCCTTTCATGCATTTTTTTTATTGTAACTCAAGTTTAACACCCCAATATTGCTGAAAAGCCTTGTAGTTGGCAGGCTGAAAATTAAGGGCCCGAAACTTGAATGATAATTTATCAGGTTCGAAAAAGATAGACGGCTTTATTTATCCTCTTTATCCTGATATGGTGTCAAAAGGTTTTTTTTTTAAACGATAATTTTCTGATGGACTTATCTTTCAGCGGTACTAATAAAATAATGGAAAACACCCAAAACAGAGCCTTGGAACTGGCTTCGAATGCTCTAAGTTGGACTGACGAAGCAATTCAGAAATTTACATCCCTTGAGTCCCTGCCTGAACCCTTGGACTGCAAGCCGGGATGCCATTACTGCTGTTATAATCTGCCAATGGTGACACCCCCGGAGGCTCTGCTTATCGGATATCATGTAGAGCAAAATTTCACGAATCAGGAACAAAAAGAGATTTCCGACAGAGTTAATAAGATTTTTGAGCGTATAAATGGAATAAGCCCTTATGAAATACCGATGATGCGGCATGAACTGCCCTGTATTTTTTTGGAAGATGGAATGTGCATGGTTTATTCGGTGAGGCCTGCTGTATGCCGGACCTGCACCTCGACAAGTGCAGAACACTGCAAAATGATTTTCGAGACCAGGAATCACAGGGCCAGGCTTCGTTGTTATCAAAAGATACGAGAAATCTTTCATACCGTCCATTCACGTTTAGTTAACCATTGCCGGAAAATGGGATGTCAAGCCGATCCTTTGCCTTTAGCAGAAACCACGAGGGATTACTTCAAGCACCCTGAACCCATCGATGCATGGTTACAAGGCGACATCGTTTTTCGAATTCCAATGTAGCTAAACTTTTAGGATCACCTCCCGATTAGTTGTAGTTAATTGAACCCTCGGGGAGTTTTTCTAAATAGTCGCTCCATGGATAATCTTTTTTTAAAACGCGTGAACTCGTGGCAAGGGCTCGTAAAGAAAGAACAGGAACCTATCTTTGAAAAATCAATCGGTTTGCCACACGATCTGCAATTTCTTTTAAAGATACGATTTCGTCATACGCCTGTTCTTTCTAACGACCCCTAAGCCACTCAAACAGCACCCGCTTTAAAAAAAGATCATCCATTCCACTAATATTCAAGGATTTAGTCTAAAACTCCTCAATCCCTAAATTAATTAGTGTCCAATTCAGAAATGAGCAATTTTTGTCCCGATCAAGGCCGCACAAGGGTTTGCGGTGAGACGTACGCCTGTACGCCGCAGCCGGAAACCCGCGGAGAACACCGAGCAGGGCAAAAAGGGCCATTTCTGGATGGAAACTAAATCGTATCTTGACAAAATCCTTATGAAAGGTCATGGTGTACGCGTTTTATGCATATCTTTATGAAATTTGTTTTCTAAAAATCAAATGAATGTGGGGGAACATGACTAAAGCTAAAACTGGTGATAGGGTAAAAGTTCACTTTGAAGGTTATCTTGTAGACGGGACAGTATTCGGTTCTACCACAGATGAGAAACCCTTTGAGTTTACAATCGGAGACAAGAACATGCTGCCGGGTTTTGAAAACGCAGTCGTCGGAATGCAAAAAGGAGACACAAAGACCATCATACTTCCTCCGGAGGAGGCTTATGGCCCTCATAAGAAAGAACTCGTTCATGTTATGGATAAATCAAGCTTCCCCCAGGAAATAAATTTAGAAATTGGTAAAAGGCTTCAAGTTCGTACACAAGATGGAAGATCTGCCATCGTTACAATTAAAGACTTCACAGAAGATAATATTGTCATAGATGAAAATGATCCGCTTGCAGGCAAAACCCTGACCTTTAAAGTCGAGCTTGTTGAAATTATATAATAATATCGTATTACGGTTTTATTTTTTAAGGAGTGTTTATGGAGTGTATGTTCTGCCAATCAGAGATTAATGAAAATGATATTATACAAGAAGGACTGGATGCTAGAATAGCTGGTCAAAAAACATGCCCTTTGGAATACAATTGCCCGCAATGTATCCATGTTTGGGTTACTGAAGCCTGTGTGGGAAGATTCCCGCTTGACCCTTTCTTTGAGGATCCGGAAAGGAGAATGGAGCTTAGCAGATGCATCCGAAAGCTTTGTGAACAAAGCGATGATAACCGTTTACAAGAACCATTAAGTCTTCAGAAGTTAAGCTATCTTTGGATGAAAAAATAAAATCGTCTTACGATTTTATAAAGCTTCCGCAGCGCAGCTACGGGATCAATTTGGCGAACTAAAAAACTCTTTTACTGCTTCTGAACAGCAATGTTTTGATATAATTCTTTTTTAGCCCCCTCGGGTGTCTCAAATTGTTCATAAAAAACTCGATAGGTTCCGTTGGGAATCTTTATCTGCACGCCGGCCTCTTTGGCTAAAGCCTCACCCATCAGGCTGCCTAAGGACGCTGGTATGTCCTTGCGTATCGGCAGCATTAGAAGTGATCCCGAAGAACAGGAAATACTTCCCACAACCTTCCCAATATCTTTATAACCCATTAAATTTTCACTTAAATGATAGGACAAAGGAAGCAGTAAAAACGGTTCCCCCCAAAATATCGGATGAGATTCGGGGCAAATATGGCTGTGGACAATTACACCATGCGTTCTGACATAAGATGCCGATGGGCTGTTGTAGGGGTTCAGCATACTGCCGATGTGAGACAGATCGACAATCAGTAAAAGATCGTCGTCTATTACAAAGATGTCATCAATCGATGCGCCACAGTCCGGGCGCATTTTGGTCAGGTCTTGAATCGTTCTAAAGCGCTTGGGGTCAACCAAAGTAAGCGGTTTCTGGTTTGGAGGTATAATGTTTCAGATCCTTTCCACCCTTATGGTCAGTAAAAGAGGCGCAACCTGACCATCATTATAGATTCGGCAGAATATTTGTCAATAAAATGATATATATCAAAAATAAACAGGATGCTACAAGCTAAACAAAAGCCTACGGAAAATTTAGATGCTTGCCACTTTAATTTCTAATTGATATAGTTTATAGTCTTACTTGTACGGCAATGTTTTTCATAAAAAATATATGAAAAGAGGTGTACCATGGGCATGTGGCTTTATGATGATTGTAAGGAAATGGAAGATTTTCTGCATTGGCGCGGCGAAATAAAACGTTTGGAGAAAGAATATCTCGACCTTAGAACCCAGTTGCGAGATACAGAAGCAGACCTTAGATCCGATCCTGCCAGCGAATATCTCAAGGCCAAGGTAAAATACCTTAACAAAAGAATTAAGGGTATTGAAAAAATGGGGCCCCGGCTTGCCGCTGATCAACCGCTGGAAATATTCCTTTGGGCTCCACCCCACGGGTGATCTTAAAAAATCAAGAACGCCTTACGCGAATAAACGTGAAAAAACATTTTATCACGAAAGCACGAAAATACGAAAATACGTGCTTTCCTTATTTCGTGTTTTCGTGATTATTAATTAGTTTACAGAAATCGTACTCATTCAACTTCCAAAGAACTAATGCGGCAAAGCAGACTTGACAGACAGCTCCGCATCGAGGGCTGGAACCAGCAGGCATTGGAAAATGCAAAAATAGGGGTCGTAGGTGATGACGATCTTTTAGCTTCGCTGTTTATCATGTCGGCCTCCGCCCTGGGAATCAACAATCTGATCGTTCTGGCACCCGCATTAAATGCGGTTTTGGTTGAAACAGCCAAAAAAATAAATCCGAGATTTGCACTGACTCATTTAGAGGGTTTTTACACCCATCCGGCTGTCGGTGAACTGTTCCAAGGGTGCAGCCTGATTGTGGATTTGAGCCGTTACGGACTGGCAAACAAACTGCTATTAGAAAAAGGATTTCATGAGAAAAAACCGATTATCAGAGGGTTGTGCTACCAAAAAAATGGCTGGCAGGGATTTAAGGTTTTTACCTATATGAGGGGACGCGAGTGGCACGAGATCGAGCAAATTGTCTCGCCGAACAACTTTCCCAACAGTCACTTTGATGACGGCGTGATAGACACCATTGTTACCGGAATCGTACTGGAAGAAACCAAAAATCTTTTAATGGGTCAAAACGCTTCAGATGATCTGATATCATATACCAGAAAACAGCTTAACACCTCAAATCATCAGCCGCAAATACTGGTGGTCGGCTCCGGAGCCCTGGGCATCTTCGTAGGACTGGATCTTGCGTATTCAGGGTTTCGACAGATGACGTTCATTGATCCTGACGTTGTTGAGGTAACCAATCTAAACCGGCAGATTTTTTTCTATGATGCCGTTGGAGAGAGCAAAGCCAAAACACTGTCAAACAAACTCAACAATCTGTTTGAAATCGACAGTACTTTTCAGGTTGCCTACTTCGATAATAACAGCGATATTTCAACTTATGATGTTGTTTTCGACTGCGTTGACAACTTCGAATCCCGAATAGTACTGAGCGAAAAATGTGCTGATAAGGGTAAAATACTGATAAGCGGCGGGACCAGTGCCGATGCCGGCCAGGTCGTGATTTACAATCCCGCAAACAATGACGTTACACCTGCAAAATTGTTGGGATTGTATGACATCGTTCAAAATAGAAGTCCTGACACCTATCAGCGGGAAAGAGCGGCCTGCATTTATCAACCGGATCCGTCCGTAATTATGACAAACCAAATTGCGGCCGGATTTATGGTGGATGCCTACAGAATGCTCCTGGCCGGTCAAGAGCCAGCAAACGTTTTTTATGATTCAAAAAGTGCTGTGAGATTTTAAGCTTAAAAAAAACAGTGGAAATTGGCAGGATGCTTAGCGGGTTGTAAAAGTCTATTGGGGAAAATACCTGACCCCCGAACCCTGATCCCTATACACTGATACCATTAGCAAGGAGGAATGAGACCATGACAGACACTGAAACCAAAAAGGCGCTTTTGGTCGACGAAGCGGAGAAGCTGCTGCCTCTTGTGCTGGAGATTTTGCCGGGACATGCGGCCGAGGGCTTGATTGACATATATGAACCCGGCAGCTACGAGGCCAAATCACTTAGAAAACTGTGCAACCGAACGTTGAGCAAAAAAAATTTGACCATCGAGGAACAGCTCATCGCCGAAGATGTGGCTCGACAACTTGAAGGCGGAAAACTGCTGTGTCGAGGGCAGGAGATTGATGGTACGGCACTGGAATTCGCGGTATCCGAGCAGACGGAAGCGGGAGAAAAATATTTTTATGTGCCGATTCGCGCGATAAAACCCCAAGAAGGAGGCTGTTTGCTGCTCAATTGAAAAGTGTTTGCATCTTGTAGTAAACAGTTTTTTTATTAGTATATCAAACCTGAAATAATTGACGATTTTCGATTGATGATTGATGATTTAAGGTCTGAAGATTGGTTAAATTATCAATCATCAGTCATCAATTTTTCTTTTGGGTATGGCCTGACCCGATTTCAAGACTTGTCCGGGCCGGGGCTGGGGAGTTAAGCAATGCGGCAATTATTGAATTCTGATATGGAAATTTTGGTGGAGTCAGACTTCATATACCTGCCTCTTTTGTTTGATCCGGCGATAGAAAAAGAGGTTCTAACCTTGTTGCGGCCGGGAAGACCCATGGAAAATCCCGGACATCCGGAATCAAAAACTATTATTACGCATAAGGACAGACAGTTCGTAAAAGCGCTCAGCATAACCTCTGTTTTAGAAAACTACGAAGTAATCAACGCCTATGATTATAAAAACCGGCGAAAAGAATTCTTAAAAAAATATCAGCTTACCCGCGAGGTCGATGATATTTTATTAGATGATACGCTTAAAACAATTCTTTTCCGGGTAATGCCTTATTTTGTCAGGAAAAACAGAGGTCTGCAGCGCAAAAAACTGCAATATGAGGATATACTGGACCTAATCGGTGAAAAGATCGACATCCCCGAAAAATATTATAAAGAGGCCAAAACATTTCGTCATGTGGAACATCTAAGGGCCGTCCTTAAGGGGTTGGAAAATCAAAAGCCTATCTTCAAGCCTCCCGCAAATGGTCTGCTCTCAACTCACCAGCTACGCGACTGGTTCCATGAAGCCGTCCATGCAAAAATTTTGGCGAAAGAGCATGATCGTCTAACAAAGGCACTGCAAATACGCCTGCAATTCAGTCAGGCAAAACCGGAACATGCTGCCACACTGCTTTATATTGCAGATACGGGCTCCATGGAGATAGACGGTTTCGGCTTTACCAGAAAAAACGGTTATAGGGGCGAATACTTTGTATATAAACGCATGGGAGAGTATGTCCTTAAGGATTATTACGCGCGCAGTTATTTATTTCCGGCCTGCCGGGTAGCGGTTTCAACGTATACGCCTTTCAGGCCTTTTGTCATGGAAAAGTACAAACACCCTTTTTTGCTGCGCCACAAATCAGGGCAAGATATCTGTATGAAACATTTCGCACCACCGGATGAGTTTACCGCAGAAAATGCCATCAGGATCCTGGAAGAGGGCCTCACGGCTTTGCGCTATGGTTACGATGCCCGACGTCGTAACGGTTATCACAGCCTGGATCGCACATGGGTGCATATACCTACAATAGACTTTGAAGACTACCGGATATAAAATGACTTTTCTGCAACACATAAAAACCGAACGTGCCCGACAACGGAAGAAGAAGCCCTTAAAACGGGATGTCTTTAATCAAATTTGCAGTCTTGTAAAACAGTATGACCTTAAAGAGAGTTTTCTAAGCGTTCTCGATAAGGTTGAGGATGGTCTGTCCGGAGAAAATTTTAAGTTTAATCGCGTCAAGTTAAAAACGCCCATGGAAAACTCTTTATTTTCCCTGGCAACTAAAGATGAGTATTCTCTCACTATGTCGATAATAGCTAAAGTTGACAATGCATATCTTAAGTTTGCAACTTCACCCGAGGAGATCCTCTTGTGCGGACCTTTATACCGCCTTAATCCTTTGTTAACTAATCAGAAATTGATGCGATATCATTTTGAAACTCTACTTTTGCATGAACGCGCCAAGGCAAACCGGAAAAGATGAGCGCTTCGCTTGAAGAGCACTACGTTCGAGGAGCGCTATGCTTGAGGTCAATGTTTACCCTCAAGGACATCAGTCCGCTCCTCAAGGCCTTTGACCGCTCAGCGGCTGAGAGCCCTGACTTATCCGACTAAAACTTTTTTTTGCTCAAAAACCCTAAAAATTGAAAAGCAGGAACCATGGATGACGGAATATCAAAGCAGCACCGCAACCGCCGCCGGGAACGAATTGAAGATAAAATTCTGCAAATGAGAGCCAACCAGGAGTATGAAGTCGTACGCGAGATTATCGAGTTTGACAAAACCCCGGCCGATCTAAAAGCAGATATGGACCGGTTCGTAATTGGACAGGAACAAGGGAAAAAAATTATGTGCACGGCCATAGCTTTTCACTATCGTAGACTGGGCCAGGCGCTAAAAAAAGGAATGGCTGACAGTGGCGGAGACATCGACGTTGCGCTGCGAAACACTAGAACTCCCAAAGCCAATATTATGCTCGTTGGCCCCACCGGATGCGGCAAAACCTACACCAGCGAAACAGCGTCAACCCTGGTCGGCGTATCCTTTGTTCATGAAGACATGACCAAGTTTAGCGAAGTCGGATACGTTGGACAGAACACCGGCGACATTTTACTCGATCTTCTTTTGGCGGCCGGCGGTAACCCGACCGTAGCCCAGATGGGCATCGTCTATTTTGATGAGGTCGACAAAATTGCTACTGAAACCATCGCCTACAAAGACGTATCCGGCAGAGGTGTGCAAAAGGGCCTATTACACATGGTCGACGGTTCGGATAACACCGTTCAGATCGGCAAAGAAAGAATCTCTCTGTCGACCAAACATGTCCTGTTCATTGCCGGAGGAGCTTTTGAAAATCTGGATACCATCGTCAAAAAGCGAATGGCCCGCCAGAACCTTGACGGAAATTGGCGCCATTTTTTATCAGCAGACGATTTGGTGGCTTTCGGCATGGAAAGGCAGCTTATCGGACGCTTTCCTGTCAGAGTTGTATACGATCAACTGACTACCGGGGATTTAAAAAACATCATGATCAATAGCGAAGGTAGTGCGTTATTGTCGTTTAGCAACGATCTCAAGGCATGGGGTATTGACCTGGAATTTACGGATGATGCGCTGACTGAAATTGCACAGCGGGCCGAAAAGGAGGGGACCGGCGCCCGGGGCCTGATCAGCGTTCTGCACCGGGTGCTTTTGGAAGATATGTATGGCCTGCCCGGCACCTACACCGGCAAATTCGAAGTCGATCAAAAATATGTCAAGGACAGATTGGAATGAGATTCAAAGACCTATCACAACTGAAACGACCGCAGCCGCTTGAAATAAATTTGGGAAGCCTGCCCCAACACATATTGATGGCAGCCTATGCCAAAAACAGGGCCTTTAAAATCAATGAGTTGGTTAACGAGAATTTCGGGGACAGTTTTGAATGGTACGGGTTTACGCTGGCGCACAAAGATCATCCGGAACTGATCGTAGACATCGGATTGCCGCAAAACGATCTGAACCTTCAGGATTATACAACCCTTGGGTCCCAAAGAATCGCTGAATTCCAGGAATCGCTGCCGGAAGATGTGATGATCAATGGATGGATTCACTCTCATGGGGCCTTGAATTACAGGCATTTTTCAAACACGGATGAAAAAAATCACCTTACCGTACTCGATTTTGTTGCCTCACGCACCAGAAAGCCTTTGGCCAAAAAAGAAATCGCCATCCAGGATCTGGTTTTATTAGAAAAAGACCGGTTTGTTAAAAAGGATTTGGAAAAAGGCAGCATTTGCCTGATAACCGATGGACCGATTACAGAAGCCAAAATCATGGAAACCGTCTATGGCAGTTTCTGCTATAGCATCGTCATCGGGGACGAGGGATGGCACGAGCAACAAATCCATTGTCGTGAAAGGGGTATTCTGTCAGGCCATACATCGGTGAGGAGCAAAGCAGCGGACATCGAATTTGTTGATACGGGCAAGTCCTCGTCTCAAATTGATATCATTGCCTTAAGTGACGAGGTCAAGCAAAAAATTAAGCCCCACACTGATCCGCCGCCGGAGATGATCGAAAGAATGTAACCTCTCGGAAATCCGAAATTCGAATATCGAAACTCGAAACAAAGACTAATGACCGAAATGCCAATGATCAAAACAAAGACTTCTGAATGTGCTGATTTTGTTTTGAATTTTGAGAATTAATATTTTGAAATTGTTTCGGAATTCGGATTTCGATATTCGAATTTGCTGACGTTATAACACATTAATTTTACGCGGAAATTCGGTGTAGGACAAAGAACTTTCGATGAGCCGAAATTGAGATAGGGTCAGTGGACATCCATATCTGTATCGTGACTCATGCAATCCCAAACCCCTTTGGGATCACAGTCTTTACAATGATAGTGCTCACCGTAAAGAAGTCTGTGTTTGTAGTCAACGGTTTCATCTTTACGCACCCTTACCCCACAGTGTGCACAGTTTACATATTGAACATCTTCTTTTTGCATGAAAAAATAGATTCAGCATATTTCATGAAAAATTTTTATGAAATATCCGGTTTAGGTTTATGCATGGGCAGCCCATAAAGCGTATCAATCCAATATTCAAAGTTCTCAGGACCGCCTTCTGCTACCTCACGCCGGAATTTTGCACAAATCTCCAATCCTTTTTCTTTGGCGCCCGGAGGAAAACCTTTCTCATCGGAACGATACCGTTTCTCAAGCTCATCGATCTTTTTCATATACTCTTCGTAAGTGATTTCCTCTATGGCCATATATGCTCCTTTGCTTTCCGGATCTCAACCGTTCAGAGGTTCAAGGTTAGTGAAGGTTAATAAAAACAAGAAGAATCATTCGGAAACTTTCAATCTGTTTTCAGCTTCCTGTAAGGCTTTATTGGTATTTTGAACCACTTCTATAAGCGCATCCGATTGATAGGTCTCGACACCGACAGGCCCCATATCATTAACTTTATCAAAAGCACGCTCTTTATCAATATGGGTTGTCAAAGCTTTTGCAGCCTCAAGCAGTCTTACGCTTGCTTTCCCGTCCGTATCAGAGTCTTTTGGTCCGTTTTCAACGTCATTTATGACCTTTCTGGCATTTACAATTAAATCATAAAATTTGTCCGATAGATGATAGTCCATACCACTGCATCCCCCGGCGGAGGCTTTGTCAAAAACATACTCTTTATCAATATAGGTTACCAGAACTTTTGTAGCCTCAAACAGTGTTAAAAACTCAGCCTTCATTTGTATCTTCTCCTTCGTGCTTTTCGAATCTTACATCACCGCCAATTATATAGGACACAGATTTTCGCAGACCCGCCTGCCATGCGAGGCATAAGCGGGCAGGTATACACAGATCAACTGTATTTTTTTGTTTTAAGATTCTTGATAATCTGTGCCTGCCCTATGAAATGCATTTTCTTTTTCTATTTCATCGGGGTGAATCTGTATCCAAATAAAATTTCTTTATTATCAAGCTGCGTTTGAATCCGGGTTAAGTGCTTTGATCCGTCTCACCCTGCTCTTTTTCTTGTTGTCGTTTGTCAATTTCGTGCTTGAATCTTTCGGCAAACGCTGTCTTGAAAGCTTCGATTTCCATGGCCTCTTCATGTCTGCCCAAAAAGGTCAGGGCCATACCCTTGAACACCAAAGCTTCTTCGATATCCGGGTTTAGGGCCAGGGCATCATCAAAGCACGGCAGGCTTTCTTCGTATTTTTGCAGACCCAGCAGGGCATGGCCCTTGGCCGCCAGGGCATGCCCATTGTCGCCTTGCTCTGCCAGTATTTGATCTAAAATTTCAATGGACTCTTCACAGCGGCCCATATCGTTCAGGGTTAAAGCCTTAAACTGCATGGCCGTCACATTTCCCGGTCTGAGAGCCAGCTCTTTGTCACAACAAAACACGACCTCTCCCAAAAGCCCTTTTTCAGCCAGCTTCGAAGCCCCCTCCATCCAGGATATTTTGTCATCCGAACTGACGTCGATGGCTTGCATCATCAGAGCCTCGTAGGTTTGCTCGATGGTGTGACGACCGGTACGCGCCACGGGCACGTTATGGCCTGGGAGGATGTTTTCAATCTCTTTTTGCATGAGCTGCCTGAGCCCATACAAATAATGGTCCAGACTGCCGCCGCCGGCTTTGTCAGCATCTGATATGGTGTCGGGCAGTACGGTATCACCGGTAATGGCCGTCTTGGTGGGTTCGTGATACAGGCAGATGCTGTCGATGGTGTGGCCGGGTGTGTGGATCGCTTCCCATTTATGGCCCCCCAAATCAAGGGTTTCTCCCCCTTCAATTTCGGTCGGAGTGAATCCGTACTCTTGAAGCGTTTTTTTAAACTCCATGGGCCCGGCCGCATGCAGGATAATCTCGATCTCTTTTTTTTCCCATATCGGAGGATATCTCAAAAATTCAAATACGCCCATGCAATGATCCCGATGCCCATGGGTGAGAACGATCTTTTTGATGTCCAGAATACTGAACCCCAACTTTTCAAGCTCATTGAAAATGGTGTAATCATTTCCCGGATCGACGATGGTCAGGGTGTCACCGGCAAGGGCATAGACGTTGCTGGAATGGTGATACCCAATCAGAAACTTGCTGTTTTCAAAGACAGGATCCGATATTTTCAGAATTTCCGCAATGGACAGCCACCCCGGGTGATCCAGTTCTTCTTCGGGATACACTTCATCCTCAATTAGCGGCTTTGGCTCCTCGTCCAGGTTTTGTTGATCTTGTTTTTTGCTTTCCTCGGTCATTTTGTTTCCTTTATGAACGCTTGAAGTTTAAGTTTCTAACCTTTGATTCGCGATTGTAATATTATATCTGGGAAAAAATAACAAGACTATTCTTGTTGGCAAAATAATTAATGGCAAAATGATTGAGCAATGGTTTTCTCCGGCATAGCCGGAGCTAGTTATTTGAGTTTAAAATTATTTTGCCTTTAATTATTTTGCTTTAATATTTATTATTTGGAGAATTTTGGTTTAAATATTTTGACAAAAAAATCCCCCTCTCCGGGCAAACCGAAAAGGGGGATTCTTATTTCGATTTAGCCTCTCCCCTGCAAGCAGGGGAGAGGGTGTTTTGTTATGGGTTAATGATGACTATCCGATGTAATCCAAAGTATAGTCCAGTTTCATCTTATCATCCGGCCACCACTTCTTGCTGATCTTTTCCTCACCGGGATAGACGTCTTTTCCGTCGATCGTCTCAATCAGCAGGTCAGCGAAATCAAATCCCGTGAGCTTGTGTTTTTTGACAGTATCAGCCGGAATCAGAACGACAAGGCCGGTCTCCTTGGAACACTCCCACTCAAAGGCCTCATTGGGAGCTGAGGACTCTTCTCCGGTTTTGCCGCTATAAAGCTTGAGCAGCTTGCCGGTGACCTTCATTCCCGGCTTCATATCAAACTCGTCATACAGCTCATCGGATATGTGCCACCAAATGGCTCTCATGTTCAAAGCGGTATATCCTTTGACGAGCATGGGATCAAAACCGCAGATACCCACACGACATTTTTCAGGCATATCAAACCTCCTTTTTACTTTCGTTGGTCTCCACATTATTTAACTGGTCGCGAAGATCTTCAACCTGGCTGTAGCAATAATTCATGAACTCTTGGGCCTCAGATTGGCTGAGATGTTCTGTCTCAAGCAATCTTGTAACATAGGGATGAAGCTGCTGATGGATTTCTTCAGTAAATTCCAAAAGCACATATTCGTTATCCCCGTCCGGGGATGCCCAACTCAAAAAACCTCTTTTCCAATTGTTCAGCATCCCCTTGAGGGTATCGAGTTCCTTGATTACGTTTTCTTCCATGCTACTTCTTCTTCTTGTCTTCAAAGGCATAGCATTTCTTGACCACGTTGAAGTCTGCTACACACCAGTAATGGGGCCAGTGGATCTTCTTGCACCAGCCGATAATGTCTGCGGGCGGAAACTTGGAGCCCTTGAGAACCGGCTTCAAACCAGTGCAATTCCAGCATATATGGTCACTCGATTTTTCCGGAATCATTATTTCTTCCAGAAATTCTTCAGGTGTTAACTCTGCCATAAGACGCTCCTTTCTTTTTTACCAGTCTGAAAC
>Ga0224502_10000026_pt1 | contig 44852 bp, 65 predicted proteins | sample SF_Oct11_sed_USG_5_FD_169104 | JGI IMG/M metagenome (GOLD analysis project Ga0224502, IMG submission 169104) | Sediment microbial communities from San Francisco Bay, California, United States - SF_Oct11_sed_USGS_13 | ecosystem: Environmental > Aquatic > Marine > Sediment | place: USA... | reverse complement strand
ACGAGCTGTTCGAGGCGCTCGTCAATGACTGCCGTGAGCTGGAGCGCACGGACGGGAACGTGGGGTGGGATGAGCATGGCTTCATGTCCCTGCGTGAGGTGGCTGAGGAACTGAGAAGGAGACTGACATGAGACAGTGGAGGATGCAGAACATCGAGGCGTGCGAGGAGAGGCTGGCTGAGCTGACCGACCTGCGCACGGACTTGGAGATGCAGCTCGACGAGATCATCTCCGAGATGGAGGACTTGGAGTACGAGATCGAGCAGGACAACGAGGCGTACTACCGGGATGAGATCGAGGAAGACGACGCTCGGGAGCGGGCACGTGACATGAACGCTACGCTGCGTGACATCGGAGGGACATGGCTATGAGCCTGAGAAAGACAGCAGAGATGAAGGCACCGCACGCCACGTACAAGGCAGGCGACTGGACTTGGCACGTGCTCAAGGTGAACCAGCCAAGCAAGTCTCCGCGTGCACCGTACAGCACGTGGATGGTGGCGGCCCAGTCACCCATGACGTTCGGTGGGTGGGACATGGGCGACACGTACGCCATTGAGGTGCTGCGGTTCGGTGAGCTGGTGAGCAGCACGCCGGAGTTCGACGAGTACCTTGCGAGGCACGCACCATGAGCCGCCCGGAGGTGGGCGACCTGATCCGGGTGTACACTGGTGAGGGTGAGCACGAGCAGCACGTGTGCACCGTGGTAGACCTGCTGAGCACGCAGCTCACGGCCAAGTACGAGGTCGCCCGCAAGGACGGTGGGTGGGTGGAGCGCACGCTGTTCTGCTTCTACTCGGATGTCGAGTGGTCGCCGTCGCTGCGGGAGTGGATCGGGAAGGCAGGGTGAGGGGGTGACACCCCAGAAGGGAGGAAGCAACTCCCGAAACACTGGATGGATGAACAGGGTATTGCAGCAGAGAAGGGCAGGGCACTATAAGTGTTCCCTTTAGAGATTATCATTAACAGACTCAACCTAAAGGAGTCATACTGAATGAGTAACCTTACAGAGAGACAGGAAATGCGGGAGCTGACGCAGCTCGACGAGGGCATCCGCAAGTACCACAAGAAGTTCGAGCAGCAGGGTGCAGGTGACAGCACGGCAGGACTGGGGCTGGTGTATGTGGCGATGAAGGCAATGATCCCGTGGATCAACGAGCAGGTGCGGATGCTGGAGGACGGCGAGTCGCACCCGTCGCAGGTGCCGCTCGGTATCCACTGGCTGACGGAGATGAACCCGGATGCGGTGGCGTACATCACGGCCAAGCTCACGGTGTCGGCTGCGTACAACGAGGCGAACGTGACACGGACGGCGATGAAGATTGCCAACCTGATCGAGGAGCACTACAGGTACGAGGAGCTGGAGCAGGCTGAGCCGCACCTCGCCAACAGCATGAGCATGAAGGCGAAGCGCTGGTCACGTGCCAGCACCCGTCGCAAGATCATGCGAAAGGCTGCGGATGTGGCAGGTGTCAAGCGCATGGGCTGGACTGAGCAGGAGAAACTGAAGCTCGGCCTGAAGCTGATGGAGGTGTTCGTGCAGGAGTCCGGGCTGGCTGAGCTGAAGACAGTGAGCGACCCGGACAAGGGTGGCAGTCAGGTGAAGAAGATCATCACCATGACGGAGGATGCACTCGAACGGCTGCGCTTGCGGCACGCCCAGATCGAGGGCGACGAGCCGGTGAACAAGCCGATGGTGTGCCCGCCTCGCCCGTGGACGACGCCGCTCTCCGGTGGGTACCTGACGGAGCGCTTGAAGCAGCCCATCCTGCGGGGTGCGGGGTTCCGCAAGGTGACCGAGGGGCTGCTCGATGAGCTGTTCTCCACGGACATGACGCAGGTGTACGATGCGGTGAACAGCATCCAATCTACGGAGTGGCGCATCAACAAGGGCGTGCTCGATGTCATGCTTGAGGCATGGCGCTCGGACATGGACATGGGTGTGCTGCCGGAGGCTGACGACCTGCCGCTCCCGCCCGTCCCGCTCGGTATCCCTGAGCGTGGCACCGTGGCGTACGAGGACTACGACGAGGCACAGAAGGATGCGCTGCGTCGGTGGAAGAACGAGGCACGTGCGGTGCACGGGTACAACGCAGCCAACCGAAGCAAACGGGTGGCGCTTGCGACGAAGCTCGCACTGGCACAGGAAGTGCGCGATGAGGAACGCATCTGGTTCCCTCACTCGCTGGACTTCAGGGGCCGGGTGTACCCGATGAGTGCGGAGCTGTCGCCTCAGTCGGACGACACATCGAAGGCCCTGCTTGAGTTCGCCAACGGTAAGGCACTCGGAGAGAACGGTGGGTTCTGGCTGTGCGTGCAGCTCGCCAACCTGTTCGGGTTCGACAAGGTGTCCTTCGACCAGCGTGTCGAGTGGGTGATGGAGCACGAGGATCGCATCCTCGACAGCGCCCTGTCTCCGCTCGACGGGCAGCGCTTCTGGACTGAGGCCGACGAGCCGTGGGGTGCACTCGCAGCCTGCTTCGAGTACGCCGGGTTCAAGATGGAGGGCGCAGCTCACGTGTCGCACCTGCCTATCGCAATGGACGGGTCGTGCTCGGGCATCCAGCACTTCAGCGCCATGCTGCGTGACCAACGTGGAGCGGAGGCGGTGAACCTGACCAACACTCCGCTGCCCAACGACATCTACACCGAGGTACTGTACGTGGTGAACGATGCGCTGAAGGCGAGCGCTGAGCCGCTGGCTAAGGTGTGGCAGGGCAAGGTGGATCGCAAGATCGTTAAGCGCCCGTGCATGACGTTCGCCTACTCGGTGACGAGCGCCGGGATCAGGCAGCAGATACTCGACGAGATCAGGAAGCGGCAGGAAGGAGACTACCTTCCGGGTACGCCTGACTGGGAGGCGGCTGCGTTCCTCGCACCCATCGTTGAAGCAAGCATCCGCTCGGTGGTAGACCGGGCAGCCGAAGCGATGGACTGGCTGAAGCATGTGTCCAAGCATGTCAGCAAGCAGGACATCCCGACGGGCTGGACTACGCCGCTCGGGTTCCGGGTACTGCAACCGTACCTGAAGTCGAAGGGCAAGCGCATCAAGGTCTTGTTTCAGGGGCAGCCCATGTTCCTGACGCTCACGTTCGAGGGCGACAAGATCGACGGGGCGAAGCAGTCAAGCGCAGTCGCACCCAACTACGTGCACTCGCTCGATGCGACGCACCTGATGATGACGGTGAACCGCATGGCTGACGCCGGGGTGACAACCTCGTTCGCTGTCATCCATGACTCGTTCGGTGTCCATGCGTGCGACGTGGATGAGCTGCACTACGCCCTGCGTGATGAGTTCATCAACCTGTACTCGCAGGAGGTACTCGTGGAGTTCTACCGTGAGAGCCTGCTGCGCCTGCCGGGTAAGGCATGGCCGGACATCGACCAGCCGCCTGAAGCTGGCGAGTACAACATCGAGGAGGTGCGTGATGCCGACTTCTTCTTCGCCTAAGCGCAGGCCGTTGCCCAAGACGTACCGCATTGAGCACCAGCTCATTGAGGAACACAACCAGCGCATGAAACGTGCGCACGACACGTGGCCGGGGTACCCTGTGTGCCCCGACTGCTACAAACCGCCGCACCTTTGCGGTCACATGAATCTGAGGAGAGAACCATGAGCACGAAGACCGAGAGCCACAACATCGAGGCGACCTACACCGTGGGCCGCAAGGTAGTCAACGAGAGCGGCGACCACGTCGTCGAGAAGCAGGAGCGGCAGGTTGCCGTTGACATTCAGAAGACCGAGGACGGTCGCTACTTCTTCAGGGGGGCACGACTCGCATGAAGCGGATATTCGTGAGCGGAGCGTACGTCTGGACTGCGTCGAGCGCAGGCTGGACTGTACTGTGGGGAGTGACGGGCGTGGACATGGCGGGCGCAGTCGCAGTCGGCTGCCTCGCAATGGCGGGCCTGTTCCTGATATGCGCAGAGGCAGCATGACATGGTTGCAGGTGTATAACGCCTGTTGCGCCCGGATGCAGAATGGTACGTGGCACCCCCATGCTGAGTTCGACTACTGTATGGATGAACAGGGTGTTGCAGCAGAGATGAGGGAATCACCCCTTGTCACAGTGAGAGGAGAAGTAAATGAAGAAACTGGTACTCGTACTGGCGTGCCTGTTCAGCGTGAACGCATACGCTGAGCTGACTGAGCAGGTCAACGCTAACACGAACGGACGTGTGGGTAACACCACCCGCATCACGACGCTGGAGGCTGACGTTGCTCAGCTTCAGGCTGACGTTGCGGCGATTCAGCCGGTCGATCTGACCGACATACTCGCACGACTCGATGCACTGGAGGCTGCTAACAGCACGCCTGCTCGTGACATCATCGAGTACATCCGTGATCCCAACATCGACCGTGAGGAATACATCGACCTGAACTCTGGTCAGTACTTCTGGGTTGGTGGCGTGCAGTCAACCAGCAATGGTGGATGCGCTCAGCCGTGGTACAGGTATAACACCTCCCCGTCTGAGTATCGCTTCTGCTTTGCGTTCGAGCTGAACGCGCCGGATGCAGACTGGGTCATCATCGAGGCTGGCTTCCAGACCTTCGATGCTGCCGAGGCTGCGCTCAAGGCGTACTTGGGAATCCAGTAACCTATTCGGGGGCGGCTTCGGTCGCCCCCACCTTTTCCGAGGAGACAGGATGAACACCGACAAGTTGTACGGGTTACCCGCAGCAGACCCGGAGATGCTGCGACGCGCGATGTATGAGGTGGTGGTCAAGCTACAGGATCAGCCGCAAGTTCAACTGCAAGCGACGGCGATGTGCCTGCTTGCGATGTGCAACGCGCTCAACGTGGACGTACGTCGGCTGCTCGTGAGTACGGAGAACATGACTCGGGACATCGAGTCGCCGTTCACCTCGCACTACCGGGCACTCGAAGCGTACGCGAGGGAGCAGATGAGATGAAGGACTGGATGAGGGACTGGGGCGGCGCGACGGTCGTGCACGCTCACGTCGAGAACGACCAACACGACCGACCACTCGTGCCGATGAGCGCGCCTGAGCGTGCGGCACACCAACGAATCAACAAGCATTACCGCAAGGTAGAGGAGAGCACCAATGGCAAGTAAGTACCAGTACAAGAAGGCAATGTCGCCTGAAGGCACGCTCGTATGGCCGCACCTGAATACGCCTGACGACAAGTTCGTCAAGCCCGACGGTGTGTACCATGCGAAGCTCGCGGTCGAACGTGGCCCGGAGCTGGATGCCTACGTGAACACGCTGGCCGATGAACTTGATCGGTTCGTGAACACCAACCCGAAGGAGATCAAGAACCCGGCGTTCGGCAAGAAGGTCGCGGACTTCTACGATGTCGAGTACGATGACGAGGGCAACGAGACAGGCCGGGTCATCTTCAAGTACAAGCTGAAGCCGTTCTTCGGACGGGACAACCAGTACTCGCAGTCACCCAAGCTGTTCGACAGCAAGGGCGGGCGCTACACTGACCCGCTGCCCAACGTGGGCAACGACAGCGTCGCCAAGATTCACGGCGAGATGTTCCCGTACTACATGGAGTCGAGCAAGGAAGTAGGCGTGAGCCTGCGCTGCAACAACGTGCAGATTCTCGAACTCGTGGAGTTCAGCTCGGGTGACAGCAACCCGTTCGGAGATGAGTCGGGCGAGGAATCGTTCGGCGGCAGCGACGGTGGCGACGACCCGGAGTTCTAAGCTACGGGTTGAGCTTGCTCCCGTCCCGGCAGCACGTCCGAGGGTCAGCAAATGGGGTACCTACTACACGGGTACCTACAAGCGCTGGCTCAAAGACGCGGATGCAGCGATACCAGAGGCAGAGGTCACGTGGCAGGGCAACCTGTCCGTGACTCTCGACCTCGTTGCCGACAAACCCAAGACCACCAAACGTGACAACCCGAGAGGTGACATTGACAACTACATCAAGGCCGTGCTCGATGCGCTGACGAAGAAGCGATACTGGAATGACGACGACCAGATCGTGCATCTGTATGCGCACAAGCGCTGGCCCAACCCAACGGAGGTTCCGCACTTCACCGTGCGGATCGAACAGGCATGAGCTGGAAAACAATCGAGGAGGTAAGGTACATCGTCATCCATTGTGCCGCTACGAAACCGTCGCAGGACGTGGGCGTTGAGGAGATACGCCTGTGGCATCTGCGCCGGGGATGGTTCGACGTGGGCTACCACTGGATCATCAGGCGTGACGGCACCATCGAGGACGGACGACCGCACGACAGGCCGGGTGCACATGCACGTGGCGTGAACCACATATCACTGGGCATTTGTTTGGTGGGTGGTGTAGCAGAGAATGGGGAACCCGAGAACAACTTCACTGACGACCAGTGGGATGCACTCGCGGGCCTCGTGAAGGGACTGAAGGTGGGCAACCCGGATGCCGAGGTACTCGGACACCGTGACCTGCCCAACGTCAACAAGGCGTGCCCGTCATTCGACGTGCGCGAATGGTATGCGAAGATAGAGGAGAACTAACATGGGATTCGCAAACACAAACGCAACAAACTACAGCGACCGGGCGATCATCCGCTCGTTCCTGATGACGCAGCCGGTAGCCGAATGGACTACCGCCCGTGAGCTGAGCAACTGGACTGGCATCAGCACTCGTGCGATCCGGCAGGTCGCTCAGGACTACCCGACCCTGCTCGTTACGGGTCAGCGCGGGTACAAGCTGGCGGCGTACGCCTCGAAGGGTGACCTTCAGGAATCCGTACACCACCTGCTGTCACGCAGCAACAAGCTGCTCTCGCGTGCCGCTGCACTCAGCGACTACGCACTGAGCCGCAAGTGAGAGACGCACTGGTCTCGGCGGCGAGAGCCTACCCGGGAGTAGTGGGCGACCTGATCCTCAAGGCAGACAAGCGCATCAAGCGCCCTGCCTCTGGGGGTTGGTCAGTGGATCGTAAACAGACGGGAGGAAAGAAACGTGGGCGACGTAGTAGATCGTGAGCAATGCCCCGACTGCGCACAGGCGGGAGGTGACTCCAGCGAGGACAACCTCGCACGCTACGCAGACGGAGGAGCACACTGTCATGCCTGCGGGTACCACGAGTTTGGTGACGAGTCGGACAGACCAGTACGGAAGCAACACAAGGCGTCGTCTGGTCTGATCGACTTCGAGCCTGCTCGCCTCCCCGCACGTGGCATCGACGAGGCGACCTGCAAGAAGTTCGGGTACGGCTACGGCACGTACAACGGCAGCAAGGTGCAGGTAGCCACGTACTATCAGGACGGGAGACCTGTAGCCCAGAAGCTACGGGACAAGGACAAGCGCTTCGTCATCACAGGCGACGCGAAGAAGATGGGCCTGTTCGGGGAGCAGCTCTGGAAGCCGGGTGGCAAGATGCTCGTCATCACTGAGGGTGAGATCGACGCACTCACGGTGAGCCAGCTCCAGCAGAACAAATGGCCGGTCGTGTCCGTGCCCAACGGTGCGCAGTCAGCGGCGAAAGCTGTGGCTAACAGCATCGAGTTCGTCAACTCGTTCGACAAGGTCATCTTCATGTACGACATGGATGAGCCGGGTCGTGAGGCGGCGAAGGCGTGCGCTGGCATCGTGTCTCCGGGCAAGGCGTTCATCGCCAGCCTGCCCCTGAAGGACGCCAACGAGTGTCTGCTCGAAGGCAAGGGCAAGCAGGTCATCGACGCCATGTGGAACGCGAAGCCATACCGACCGGATGGGATCGTGGACATCACGGAGGTAGCGGACAAGGCAGCCGAGGACATCGAAGTCGGACGCGCATGGCCGTGGCAGTCACTCACGGATCGCACGTACGGTCGCCGGTATGGTGAGCTGTACGGGTTCGGTGGTGGTACCGGGTGCGGCAAGTCAACGGTGTTCAAGCAGATCGCTCTGCACATCATCAACACCGAGGACGTACCCGTGGGGCTGCTCATGCTGGAGGAACCGCCAAGCATGACGGCGAAGACAATCGCAGGCATGAAGATGGGCAAGCGTGTCCACGTGCCGGAGGTGGAGTATGACCGGGAGGAACTACGAGAGGTGCTGTCCTCGCTCGGGGGCAGAGTGTACCTGTACGATCACTTCGGAAGCATGTCTTTCGAGGTCATCCGCGAGAAGATACGCTACATGGTGCGCGCACTTGGCATCCGTGACATCTTCCTCGACCACCTCACCGCACTGGCGGCGAGCATCGACGACGACGAGCGCAAGGCTATCGACAAGATCATGGCTGAGCTTAGCTCGCTGACGCAGGAGCTTGACTGCACCATCTACTACGTGTCGCACCTAACGACACCGGAGGGCAAGGCGCATGAAGAAGGAGGACGAGTCCTCGAAAAGCAGTTCCGAGGTTCTCGCAGCATCGCGTACTGGTCGCACTTCCTGTTCGGCATCGAGCGCGACAAGCAGGACACTGGAGGAGTTACAGTGTTCCGTGTGCTCAAGGACCGTTACACAGGTGACGCAGCGGGGTTGCGGTTTGGCCTCAGCTACAGCACCGACACTGGGCTGCTTGAGGAATGTCCGCTACCTGCGGACGGAGATGGTGGGAATCCCTTCCGTGTTTCGGAAGCTGATATTGGAGAGTACTGATGAGTCTACCGACTGAAGCAACGGTGCGCAAAGGCGTGCCCATATTTTCGGGGGTACTCCGGTACTTCCCCGATGCAATCGCTGAGGTTGCCATCCTGTCACGGATAGGCAACGACCAGCATAACCCCGGCAAGCCGCTGCACTGGGATCGCTCCAAGAGTGGTGACGAGCTGGACGCACTCACGAGACACCTCATGGAGGCGGGCACCTTCGACACTGACGGTATGCGTCACTCTACGAAGGTAGCGTGGCGTGCACTTGCGAACTTGCAGAAGGAGATCGAGGATGCAAACGCGCTTGCAGAGTCTCATGGAGGCTTCGAGTAATACCCTGATCGGCTTCGCTATATCCGTGGGGGTGGGCCAACTGGTCTACCCCCTGTTCGGGTATGACGTGACCATCAGGCACAACATCGGACTGACGGCAATCTTCGTGGCCGTGTCACTGGCACGCAGCTACGTGTTCCGTCGGTTCTTCAACTGGCTACACCGAAGGAAATAAAGGAGTCGTATCGTATGGATAATGACACACCTGCTGCTCGATACAGGCGAAAGAATCGAGCCATGCTTCGCGGGAAGCAACAGCAGTACAACGAGGACGTGCCCAAGCGGATGCACTACCGCATCAAGAGCAGGGCCAAGCGTCAAGGCATCCCGTATAACCTCGACCCGTCGGACTACGTCATCCCTGACGTGTGTCCTGTGCTCGGAATTAAGATCGAGCCGCAGACCGGGAAGGGCAAGGGGTTCCATAACAACTCACCATCCTGTGATCGGATTGATCCCGACGGTGGGTACATGAAGGGCAACGTGCGGATCATATCTGCTCGTGCCAACCTGCTCAAGAGCAACGCTACCGTGAGGGAGCTTGAGCTTGTGCTCGCTGACTTGAGGAGGATTGCAGATGAGAGTGTATGACATCGAATCAGATGGACTACTGCCGGGACAAGCGGATGCTGACTCGGTCATCAGTAAGGTGCATTGCATAAACGGCTACGACCGCCGCGAAGGTCGTGCGTACAGGTTCACCGACCACGAGTTCTACCAAGACCTCGACGGGAATGTGACGGACGTGCGCTGCCCACGAGACGGCAGCATAAGGGACGGGCTGTACTGGCTCGAAGAAGCGGACTGCATCGGCGGTCACAACATCATCGGGTACGACAACCCGGCGCTTGAGTTCTTGTTCCCCGGCCTGCGACTGCCGAAGAAGGTGTTCGACTCGCAGATCATGGGCAAGCTGGCGGTGCCTGACCTGAAGGGACAGGATCATGCCGCCCTACGCAAGGGCAAGTTCCAAGAAGTCGATGACTTCAAGGCTGGCTCGCAGAAGCTCAAGCATTGGGCGCTGCGCGTGGGCAAGCATCTGAAGACGGAGTTCAACCCGGAGGATTTCGGGCACACGTGGAAGACCATGCCGTTCACGCAGGCGTTCGACGACTACTGCATGGATGACGTGCTCGCCAACGTGGACGTGATCTACTGGCAGGAGCAACGGCTGGCCGATCAGCCCGAAGCTGTCGAGCTGGAGCACGCCGTCGCCAAGATCATCAAGCTACAGGAACGAGTGGGCATACGGTACGACGAGGAGGCGAGCGACAGGCTGGCCGCTGAGCTGTACGGTAGGCTGCACGAGCTGGAGAACGAGGCGCGCGTACAGTTCGCTGCGTTCTACCTGCCGAAGGGCACGATCAAGACGTACAAGCGGGATCAGGTGCGCAAGGTAGCTGGTCAGCAGTACAAGGAATGGCTCAGCGCTGGCGGTGCACATCAGCCCGTCAAGCTGGAAGACTTCAACCCCGGCTCTCGCAGACACATCGAGAACAGGCTGCGGTGGAAGTACAACTGGGAACCCACGGAGTTCACCGACAGTGGCCTCGCCAAGATTGACGAGGACGTGCTCGGGTCTCTGCCGTTCCCTGAAGCGAAGGTGTTCGCGGAATACATGACCGTGCAGAAGCGCCTGTCGCAGCTCGCTGAGGGCAAGCAGGCGTGGATCAAGGCGGTCAAGGAAGACGGGAGGATATATGGAAGGGTTGACCAACTGGGTACAGGGACCGGGCGCATGTCGCACTTCGGCCCGAATCTTGCTCAAGTTCCTAAGTGTGGCAAGCCTTATGGTGCTGAGTGTCGCGCTCTGTTCCTTGCTGATACCGACCGTAGTCTTGTTGGTTGTGACGCGGATGCTCTCGAACTTCGTATCCTCGCTCACTTCCTTGCCAGATTCGACGGCGGTGCCTATGTGGACACGGTCCTCAATGGCAGCAAGGCTGACGGCACGGACATGCACTCAAGGAATCGCGACGCTGTTGGCCTGCACCTACGGGAGACTGCGAAGACGTGGTTCTACGCCTTCATCTACGGGGCGGGCGACTTCAAGCTCGGGACAATCGTCATCTCAGAGTGGGATGTCGAGAAGCTCACGAACTTCTATGACAAGTTCCCACCCGGACGCAGACGGAAGGCGGCTATTGCTCGACTCGGAAAACGGTCGCGTGATCGGCTGGAGTCAAGCATCCCGGCGTTCGGTAAACTGGTCGCGGCTGTCCGCAAGGCAGCGAAGCGAGGATGGATCAAGGGATTAGACGGACGCAAGGTGCCTATCCGGGCGCTACACTCGGCGCTCAACTTCCTGTGTCAGGGAGCAGGCGCTATCGTAATGAAGAAGGCCCTCGTCATCATGTTCGAGGAGTTCAAGAAGCAGGGACTCGATGTCCTGCCCTTGCTCAACGTGCACGACGAGGTGCAGTTATCAGTTAAGCCACAGGAGGCTGAACATGTTGGACGGATTGCAGCACAATCTATTTGCAGAGCAGGCGAGTACTACAGTCTGCGCTGCCCACTCGCAGGTGACTACGACGTTGGAGTCAACTGGGCCGAAACGCACTAAGGCTTGCTCACGGTGCAAGCGTGACCTCTCGCTCGACGAGTACGTGAGCTACGCTCAGTCGGACGACGGTCACTTCCATCGCTGTCGAGCGTGCGACCGGGAACTGCACAAGCAGACGAACGACCGCACCAACGGGATCACTCGGCTCGCCGCTCAGATCGTGGGCGGCAGTCGTGCCCTGTTCTCGATGGACAAGGCTGAGCGCATGAAGGTGCGCTCGGTCGCTGCCCAGATGTACGACAACGGGCAGGACTTCGCGACGGCACAGGCGCGAGAAGCTACCGACAAGCGCGGCTTCGTGTACGTCATAGCGCACCCGGCGTTCCCTGAGTATGTGAAGATCGGACGTGCGTTCGACCCGGAGTCACGGCTCTCCGGGTACCAGACGGGATGCCCACGACGGGCGTATGAACTGAAGTATGCCGTGTACTTCGAGGACTGCCATACGGCAGAGCGCCTGATCCACGACACACTGGCCGACTACAGGGCCGAAGGTGAGTGGTTCAGGATGCTGCCGACAGTGGCAGAACATGTACTTGATGAGATAGGAGGCTACATCTGATGTGGGCCAAGATCATTGCAACACTGACAGGTCAGACGGTCGAGGCCGTGCTGAACTACAAGCAGGAGAAGGCGCGACTCAAGGGTGAGATCGAACTTGAGAAGCTGCGAGGGAAGGCTGAGTACGAGCGGGCGAAGTCCCAACGTGCCAGCGAGAGCGAAGGGCGCGACCACGAGTGGGAGCTGGAGTCGATCCGCAACTCAGGCTGGAAGGATGAGTGGGTACTCATCGTCCTGTCCATCCCGATGATCGGTGTGTTCCTGCCGTGGACACAGAGCATCGTGCAGCAGGGCTTCGTAGCTCTGGAGAGCACGCCGCTCTGGTACAGGGTGACGGTAGGCTCGATCTACCTCGCCACGTTTGGTCTCCGCATGTGGAGGCGTGATATGAACACGGGGATAGACCTCGTGAAGGAGATGCGACAGTGAGAGTTCTGCTACTTGACGCAGACATCATTGCTTACGTTGCCTCGTCGGTGTCCCAAACGGACATCGACTGGGGCGGCGTCGAGACGCATGATGAGGACATGGACAAGGCGCTCGCTGAGTGCGACCGGCTAATCACCGACACCATGATCGACCTCGATGCGGACAAAGCGATGATCTGCCTGACCGACCCGGATTCTAATTTCAGGAATCTGGTATACCCACCGTACAAGACCAACCGCAAGAACTTGGAGCGGCCCCGGCTGCTCGGCGCTGTCAAGGCGCACCTCGCCCATGAGTACCAGTCGTTCATCCGGCCCACGCTGGAGGCTGACGACATCATGGGCATCCTCGCTACCCGACCCTCGTTGCTCCACAAGCAGCTCGGCAAGGTGGACGAGGCTATCATGGTGTCCATCGACAAGGACATGCGGACGATCCCGGGCAAGTTCTACAACCCGGATCACCCTGACCGGGGCATCCTCGACATCAACGAGGAGGACGCCAACAGGTTCCTCATGTGGCAGACCATCGTGGGTGATCGGGTTGACGGATACCCGGGGTGCCCGGGTGTGGCTGAGGGCGGCAAGTACACCGCCACTGGCTTCGAGGAGGGAGCACGCAGCTTCGGCATCGCCCATGAGGTGTTCGAGTGTGACTACGAGGACCTGTGGGACTACGTGGTCTGGGTCTACTGTCGAGCTGGCCTGACTGAGGAGGACGCACTGGTGCAGGCCAGATGCGCTCACATCCTGCGCTTCGAGACGTACGATTTCGAGCGCAAACAACCGATCCTGTGGACGCCAGAGAATCTCATTCTGGCGTAATCTCTGAGGGCACCTTCGGGTGCCCTTTTTTTCACTATCAATGACTTACATAGGGTGTTGCAGCAGAGAAGATAGCGCGACCCTATACGGAGAGACACCATGCGCTCATTACCAACAGACACTTATACCCTGCTCACTGAGCTTGAGGCCCAATACCCCACCCGTTGCCGTAAACCCAACGAGTCGGAGCTGGATCACGAGCGCTACGCTGGCAAGGTAGACCTCATAGAGGAGCTTCGGGCCAGATTCGAGCGGAAGCCCCTCACCACCTACAAATAGGAGCGGGCCATGTGCAAAGCGCCGAAGCCACCGAAGCAGAAGGAACCCAAGAAACCCATGTTCCTCCGCAACAGGTACCTCGACGAGTTCGTCGGTGAGGCACAAGCAGTCAACTCCCTGCGCACTGGCCGGTCCTCGCTGAGGATCGACATGGGTAGCGCACTCGCCGTCGGCGGGCGTGCCGTAGGCGACAGCCTCGTTCGCACCCCGACAGGACAACCAACGACCGGACGTAGTGGCCCATCTAACGGGGCACTCCCCGGATTCCGACAGGGCGTACCGGGCAACACGCTCGAAGCCCGTCGTAACCGCAGATAAGGAGCACTCATGGCAACCGCAAAGGAACGCTTCGAGACACTCGACGGTAAGCGCGAGCAAGTGCTCCAGCGGGGGCGTGATTGCGCCGACATTACCATCCCGGCACTGATGCCACCGCAGGGCAGCGACGAGAACACCAACCTCTCGACGCCGTACCAGTCACTCGGCTCACGTGGCGTGAACAACCTGACCTCCAAGCTGAGGCTCAGCCTGTTCCCACCGGGCCAGCCGTTCTTCCGCTTCCAGATCGACCCCGACACACTGGATGAGATCGCGCAGCAGGACGCACGGGTAGCGCAGGCTATCGAGGCGTCGATGCAGACGCTTGAGAACGAGGCACTCAAAGAACTCGAACAGTCCAGCGACGCAGTTATCCTGCACGCTGCGCTGAAGCAGCTCATCGTCGTCGGTAACGTGCTACTGCACATGCCGAAGGACGACAACAGCCGCATCTTCCGACTCCAGAACTACGTCGTCGTCCGCGACGCCAGTGGTAACTGGTTCGAGATCGTGGCTCAGGAGGTGGTGTCTGCCCAGACGCTACCCGAAGCTGCACGTGGACTCGTAGACCCCAAGAAGGCGGGCGACGAGGACATCACCATCTACACACACGTCCGCAAGGAGGACGACAAGGCCGTCTGGTATCAGGAGATCGACGACAAGACGATCCCCGGCACCGACGGACGGTCTGACTACGACAACTGCCCGTACATCCCGCTGCGCTGGAGCGCGCTGGAGAATGAGAACTACGGTCGCGGCCATTGCGAGGAATATCTGGGTGACCTTCGGTCGCTCGAAGACCTCTCGAAGGACGTGGTTGCGTTCTCGGCGGCAGCAGCTAAGGTCATCTTCCTTGACCGACCCAACAGCACGACGGACCTTGAGGCTCTACAGGAGGCACAGAGCGGAGAGTTCGTCGAGGGCAACATCGAAGACATCGGTGTGCTCCAGCTCAACAAGTACCACGACTTCCAAGTAACCAAATCACAGATCGACGATCTGAGTCTGCGGTTGTCGCACGCATTTCTGCTGACAACTGGTACTGTCCGAAACGCTGAGCGCGTGACGGCAGAAGAAATCCGTATGCAGGCTCAGGAACTCGAAGATGTACTTGGGGGTGTCTACACCGTCCTCGCGGCTGAGCTACAACATAAGGTAGTGCGCCGTCTAATAGAGCGCCTGAAGTCAAAGGGACGGTTCCCGACCCTGCCTTCCGGCACGCTCCAGCCTGTCATCGTGACGGGCTTCGAGGCTCTCGGTCGTGGACACGAGCTGAACAAACTTCGCGCCTACTTCAGTGATGGAGTCGCCCTGTATGGACCTGAGTTCATGGGTGAGTTCGACGCTGGCGCAGTCGCATCGACCCTTGCCATGCACCACAACGTCAATGTTGAGGGTATGCGCAAGACCCCTGAGCAGAAGCAGGCTGAAGCTGAAGCGCAGGCACAAGCGAACATGATGGACAAGGTCGCAGGACCCGTCGCTGGTGCCGTCGCCGGAGGCGTAGCCGAATCTGTGAATCAACAGCAGTAACATGAGGAGAAACCATGTCAGTCAAGAAGGAATACCGAATCGACTCAAGTGATTCGGCGCGGCCCGCAGCTACGCTGGATAGCCAGCCGCACTATGTACTCACCAACATGCCGGAACCAGCGCGCCGACAGATAGCGGACATCGTCTATGATGAGACCGATGAAGTTATCAACACACGCACTGGCGATCAGGTGCAGGTTGTCATTCGCACGATCATCTACACCAACGGTGATACCGACGTGTGTGGCATCGGTGCCAAACACCCGGCGTACCTTGAGTACAAGCGCACAGGCGTTGCCGTGCCCGAGAAGTCTACCGCAAAGAACCAGACGGATCGTGAGCACAGCCCCGCTGTCAAGGCGGCGCTTGCCAAGCTGAAGAAGACCGCCAAGAAGGAGGACTAACCAATGAGTGAAGTCATTCCGAATGGTGGTGGTGTTCCTGACGACGGGTCACCTGAAGGTCACGTTGAGAAGATGCTCGGCATCAAAGACGCACCGACGGGCGACACCCCCGAATCACCAGCAGATGCACCGCAAGTAGCGGAGCGCCCTGAGAACATCCCCGAGAAATTCTGGGATGCCGAGAAGGGTGCCGTGAACACGGAGGCACTCCTGAAGGCACAGCAAGACGCTGAAGCCGCGTTGCGTCAGGCGCAACAGAAGGACAACGACGAGTCTGAGGAGACCCCGGCTGAGGCCGAGACTCCAGAGCAGGCCAACGTCGTGAACGCAGCGTCCGCTGAGTGGGCCGAGAAGGGCGAGCTGTCTGACGACACGTTCGCGTCTCTCGAAAAGGTGGGGCTGTCGCGTGACATGGTAGAGACGTACATCGCAGGCCAGCAGGCAATCATCTCGAACCTGCAAGGTGCCGCGTATGGTCCGTTCGGTGGTAATGAAGGCTACGAAGCCGCCGCGAACTGGGCTGCTGAGAATCTCTCTGAAGCAGAGATCAGGGCGCTCGACGTACAACTTACCAGCACGAACCCCGACATCGTAGCAGAGGGCGCAAAGTCCCTACTCGCCACGTATGAGGCGAACGCCGATGTCGAACCAAAAGCAATACGAGGCAACAACAATGTTGTCACAGGTGGAGCTTACAAGTCCTCAGCAGAAATGATGAAGGACATGAATAGTCCGCGTTACCGCACCGACGCTGCCTTCCGCAGGGAAGTCATGGAGAAGCTGTCGCGCTCTAACCTGTAACCAGTCCCTCCCGTCTGTGTCCTCTCCTCCACAGACATAAAGCCCTACCCCTGCGCAACGTGGGGGTAGGCACTAATTTCTTATACCGCAGGTATGGACACTTGCGGTATACCCCTCCCGCCCTACAAGCGAAAGTGACGACTCCGGTACTGCTGGACAATCCGATCAGAGTAGCAAGCAAGGCGACCTCAACCCTCCCCTTAACCTTTACTCCAAAGGATTTAACCAATGGCATCTCCCGCTACGCCTAACCGCGTTGGTCAAGTCAATGCGAGTGGCGATCCGCGTGCCCTGTTCGAGAAGGTATTCGCAGGCGAAGTCCTGACGACCTTCGAGACGAGCACGATCCTCAAGCCACTCACGGAGCACAAGACGATCAGTTCTGGTCGTTCCGCTTCGTTCCCTGCGATTTACCGCGCAAGTGCAGGCTACCACGTTCCGGGTTCGGAACTCACTGGCGGCACCATCGAGCACAACGAAGTTGTTGTCTCGGTTGACGACCAGCTCATCTCTGACGTGTTCATCGCGAACATCGACGAGGCAATGAACCACTACGACGTACGTTCGCCGTACTCGACTGAGCTTGGCCTCGCCCTCGCTTACGTCTACGACAAGAACGTCGCTCGTAATATCGCCCGCGCCGCACGTGGCTCGGCCCTGTTCTCCGCTGATTCTGGCGGTAGCTCCGTAGCTACTGCGTCTGCTGACAGCTCCGCGACCGTTCTGGCCGGTGCTATCTGGGACGCTAAGCAGGCTATGGAAGAAAAGGACGTACCTGTAGATCAGGTTCCTGTTCAGGCTGTAATGAAGCCCGCTCAGTGGTACCTGCTGGCACAAGACGCGACGCTGGTTATGAACCGCGACGTTGACGGTGACGGTTCCTACTCGAAGGGTTCGTTCTCGATGATCGGCGGTGTGAACGTATCGCGTTCCAACAACATGCCGTTCATCAATGACTCGGGCACGACCACGATCCCGGCTGAGTACCGTCTGGACCTGAGCAAGACGCAGGCACTCGTATTCACGAGCCGCGCTGCCGCTACGGTTCAGCTCATCGGTCTTGCTACCGAAGAAATCTACGACGGTCGTCGTCAGGGCACCCTGATGCTCGGCAAGATCGCCGTAGGTCACGGCCCGCTCATCAACAAGTGCGCGTACGAAATCAAGATTCCGTAAGGATTTTGATATAACCCCTCCTGAGTGACCCCTTCGGGGGTCCTCATTCACCCTACATGGAGCTATTATCATGGCTTATGAACTGGAAGCTACAGTCGAAGCGGCGATTCAAGACCTTGAAAACACGCTGGCTGAAGACCTGACGGTCCCGGGTGCTCGTGAGGCTGTTCGCGACCTGCGCAACGTCATTGCCTTTATCGAGGCTCTGCCCAACACCGGCTACACGATCCCTCTGGGTCTGAAGCGGGACTGGTCACTTGACAAGCTCGGCGGCGCTGAGTAACCCACTCGCACCACTAAAACTATCCCCGGAGCAGGCGAAATCCTGCTCCATTTTTTCATTAAGGACTGACGATGACTACACCAACACAGGCACAGCTCAAGCTCGATGCCGTCAACCTGATGCTTGCCAGCATCGGTCAGTCTCCTGTCAATACCCTGACCGGCACGCTGCCAGTGGACGTGAACAAGGCTGTCCGTGCGCTGGACTCGGCGCTGCGGGAGGTACTGACTCAAGGCTGGAGCTTCAACACCGACTACGATTACGAGCTGGTACCCGACGGTACCAATCGGATCGCCATACCAGCCGCCGCGATGCAGGTAGACCCCTCGCATGGCGAAGACTACACTCCGCGTTACGACGCGACCGCACCTGCTGGCATGTTCCTCTACAACCGCGACGAGCAGTCGTTCACCTTCAACCGTAACATCGAGGTGAACATCGTCTGGTCGTATGAGTTCGAGCAGATTCCGCAGCACGCGCGGCAATACGTCGCTATGAAGGCAGCCCGCAAGTTCCAGTCGGGCATCATGGCGAGCGCAGTTCTCCACCAGTTTACTCGCGACGACGAGGCCGAGGCATACGCCACGTTCCGTCGGGTAGAGAAGCGGCAGAAGAACTACAACATCAACAAGTACTCGGTGGCACTCCACCGTCATCGTAACCCGACGAGGATTTAATCATGGCTGACGCACTCGTCTCGCGGCATATCCCGGCGCTCTACAACGGGGTATCCCAACAGAACCCCACGCTCCGTGCACCGTCGCAGGCTGAGGCTCAGGTCAACATGTACGGAGCTGTGCAGGATGGGCTACGCAAGCGCCCACCCGCGCAGCACCTCGCACAGGTCACTACTGCGGACTGGTCAGATGCACACGTGCACACGATCAACCGCGACACCAGCGAGCGTTACATCGTCGTGGTCACTGATGGTGACCTGAAGGTGTTCGACGCGAACACTGGTGCAGAGAAGACGGTCAACTTCCCCAACGGCAAGACGTACCTCACGGTCGTCGGCTCGCAGACGGCAGAGCAGACCTTCCGCATCGACTCGATTGCGGACTACTCGTTCGTCGTGAACAACACGGTTGTCGCTGCCACGAAGACAGCACCGACCACAACGCCGACCGGCTACGCCAACTGGTACTACCCCGATCAGTGGGGCTATCAGGACCCCGTGCGTTACTACAACCCCACCGGGGCAGGCACGCTCACCGGCACGGTCAACACTTTCAGTGACCTGCCGCATCCCGAAGACGCCTCGCCGCCTTCGCCCGGTGACCTGTACAAGGTCGTGGGCTACGACGAGAACAACTTCGGCGGCTACTACGTGCGCTACTCGGGTGGCGTATGGGTGGAGACCTACGGCGTCGGCGCGAACACCGCGATGGACGAGGCTACCCTGCCTCACGCGCTGGTACGCGAGACCGACGGCACGTTCACCTTCACGCAGTTCGCGTGGACGGCGCGCCAGTTCGGTGATGCCAAGTCGAACCCACCTCCCACCTTCATTGGTCGTACCCTGAACGGCGTCTTCTACTGGAAGAACCGACTCGGGTTCATCACGGACGAGAACGTCGTGCTCAGCACAGCGGGCGACTACGGTAACTTCTGGCGTAACACGATGACGACGTTGCTCGACAGCGACCTCGTGGACGTGGCGCTTACCACCAACAAGGTGAGCATCCTCAAGTTCGCCGTTCCCTTCAACAAGACCATGATGCTGTTCAGCGATCAGACGCAGTTCAGCTTGAGTGTACGAGATGTCCTCACACCAACCTCAGTGTCCATTGACGAGGCTACTGGCTTCGAGATGGATGACACCGTCGCGCCAGTACGTGTTGGCTCGGAAGTCTACTTCGTCTCAAAGGCCGGAGCATACTCGCGAATCCGTGAGTACTTCGTCAACGACCAGTCACTCGCGCTCGACGCGGCTGACGTAACGGCCCACGTTCCCCGGTATGTACCCTCGCAGGTACGCTCGATGTCCGCTTCGGATGTTGAGGACTGCCTGTTCATCTGCTCGTCGAAGACCGGCGAGAAGAACCGTGTGTACACCTACAAGGTCTTCTGGTCAGGCGACGAGAAGGTTCAGAGCGCATGGTCGTACTGGGAGTTCAACGCCGACGACATCATCCTGTCGGTTGACGTGATCGAGGATGAGGTGTTCCTGCTTATCAAGCGGACGGACGCCACGTACCTTGAGAAGATCGACCTCGACGTAAACTCGACGACACTCTCGCTCGGCTACGACATCATGCTGGATCGCCGGTATGAGGTTCAGCCGGGTGACATGGTGTACTCGGCGGGCCTCGACGAGACCACGATCACCGTACCTTACAACACCCAACAGTGCACCACACCGTTCCGTGTCGTGCTGACCTCCGGGTCAGGCGACGTGGGCAGGCTGCTCGATCCCGCTCAGTACACCTTCGAGGTGGTCGCGGGCTACAATCAGATCAGTGTGCCCGGTGACGTGACGGCCAAAGCTCCCGTAGCTGGCCTCGCGTACACCGCAGAGTACACCCTGAGTGAGCAGTTCGTCTACGACGGGAACCAGCAGGCAGACACCACCGGGCGACTCAACCTCCGCACCCTCACCGTGAACTACAAGGACGCAGGGTTCTTCGAGGTAGAGGTTTGGCCCTACGGCACCGACTTCACGTCCAACGTGGAGGAAGTCGTACCTGCCTCGCTGGACGCTTTCACCGGGCGCACGCTCGGAGAGGCATCCCTCATCACGGGTGAAGCGGCGTTCGATACTGGCCGGTACACGGTCTACATCGACGCTAATTCGCAAGACTGCGTGGTCACACTACGCAACGCTTCCCACCTACAAAGCAAGTTCACATCGGCTGAGTGGGAGGGCAAGTTCACGAAACGCACAAGGAGTATCTAATGGAGAGGTTCGAGATTGTGCCTGCTGGTCGCGTGTACGCGAATCAAATGGCGAATCACGTTCGAGATACTGACAAGTTAGAAGTCTACAGGGCGTCCGGGCAGAACATCCGCGACGCCCTGTTGGACTCCGTTGACGTGTCAGACGAGGACATGTGTTGGGCAGCGCTCTACAACAAGCTGCCTGTGGCGATGTTCGGGGTGAACGACATCAACCCCGGACTCCCAGAGTGGGAGGACGTAACGATTGGTGGTATCTGGCTGCTGGCTACGCCGGGCATCTACCGCAACAAGCTCGACTTCATGCGCAACTGCGTCAAGTATCTCGCAGTCATGCACGAACGGTACGAGTACCTCACTAATTTTGTGGATGCGGACAACATCCCGACACTCGCATGGCTGCGCCGCCTTGACTTCAGGGCTGCCGCGCACGTGGCTGAGTACGGGTATGCACGAACCCCGTTCATCCAAATGGTATCCAAAAGGAGCTAACAATGTGCGAGCCTATCTCCGCAACGACAATGGCATACATCTCCATTGCGTCGGCTGCTGTCAGCGTGTATGCACAGCAGCAGTCCGCTAAAGCTCAACGCAAGCAGATCGAATCACAGGCTGCGAACGAGCGTGAGGAAGCGTACGAGAAGTCGGAGGAAGAACTCGGACAGCGCATACGTGCGCAGCGTGAGCGGCGTGCCCGGTCCCGCGTGGCAGCCGGTGAGTCCGGCGCACTCGGAGCGAGCTTCGCGGCTATGCTCAACCAGTCCCTCAGTGACACCAACATGGACGCAGCGCTCATCTCGAAGAACGCAGCGTTCGCGCAGCGTGGCGTGAATGATCGCGCCGCTGTTGCCCTGTCGCAGATACGCGACCCGTCGGCTCTCGAAGCTGGCCTTCAGATCGCGACCGCAGGTATCAATGGGTACCGCACGGGTCTCGGCATCGAGGGACTTCAGAGCGCAGCCGACAGTGGCCGCGTAGTGGCCGACTCGGTAAGCGAAGGAACGGCAATAGCCGACTCAATCAACATGGGTACCAGCACGGCTGGACTCGCATAAGGAGCTATCATGGCGCGTGACACTACAGAGCGCAGCGTAAGGCGCGACCCGTCACTGGTGGATAACCAGAGTCCTGTGCGCATCGACCAGAACCGTCGCTTCTTCACAGCGCAGGGTAACCGTGGTCCGGTGGACAAGGCTCGCGCCCTTCAGGAGGCTCTCGGGTTCGGCATCGACACCTATAAGGATGTGCTGGAGGAGCGCAACGCTGAAGGCACAGCCCGTGCTATGGGCGACGCAGCCTCCGGCAACAAGCGCGACCCGCTCGACAAGAACAAGGGCTACGAGGAAACGTGGCAGAAGATCGAAGCCACGCAGGACCTCGCCCTGTTCCGCAAGGAACTGTCGAAGATGATGGTCGAGGAAGACTGGGATCAGCTACCGCACGAGGAAGTGCAGAAGCGGATCGACGGTTACTTCGAGAACCAGCTCGCGGGCATCAACATGGAGTCCGTGTACGGACAGACCATAGCCCCGGCGATCCTCGCGCAGAACGCTACGCTCCTCGAAACCCACGCAAACGCCTTCGCTGCGCGTGAGCTGGAGGAGTACCGCAGCGCCTCGTATGGTGCCTTCATCGACGACATGGAGACCAACGGCGCACCCAACTATGACATGCTCGCAGACCTCGCGGCCAACCTGCCGTCTGAGGAGAAGAAGCTGTTCTACTGGGAGTCCCTCACGGACGCCGCAGAGCAGCTCCGCGACCTGTCGATTCTCGACAACGTACCAGAGCGCCTGCCCAACGGCGACCTCACCGGCATCTCCGATCCGAAGATGCTGGAGCAGGTCATCAACCCGGCACGCGCACGCATACAGGCACTCATCGACGCCGACAAGGAAGCCTACGAGGAAGCGTACAACGCCCAGTTTCAGGGGCAGCGTGCAGCAGCTCACTCGGAGCTGACTCGTCGTGCCAAAGAAGGCGACGGTTCGGTCCTCCAAGACATCTTCGAGGGCGGCGTGGACGGTCCCAACGGTGAGCCGCGCCTGCTGACCAGACCCCAACAGAAGACCCTGTTCGACCAGTACAACGCATCGCGTGAGGCTGACGGCATCGCCGCCAACTCAGCGCAGCTCTATGGTGCGGGCAAGGCGTACGGCATGACGGCCAACGAGTTCGACTCGGCGGCCTCTGAGTACGCACAGCGCCTCACTGAGCAGCTTCAGGCACAAGACCCTAACGCTGACCCTGCTGAAATCCAGCAGACCGTCAGGGCCGCTGTCCTTGAGCGTGCGTACGTGCACGACCGTCTCCCGAAGTTCATCACGGACTTCATCACGGTCACCCCGGCTTCGCCTGAGCGCTTCAAGGAGGCGTTCGACCTGAAGCTCCAGATAGACGCATACGATCCGACCCTCGTGCAACGCAGCATCCCTGACCGGAACGCTGCCATGCTGGACGCCTACGCTCTGCACCTCGCAGACATGAAGGACCCCGACATGGCACTTGAGGCACTCGGAGCGTACGACCACCGACTCGCGCCGACCATGAAGAAGCAGATCGGGGAAGCCGTTGACTCGGCTCTCGACCGGCTGGCGAATGACAAGGCCGGGTGGGGCGACTATCCGATCACGGGGGCCGACCGTCGGCGTGCAACGCAACTCGCGAACCACTACGCCAACATGGGCTTCGACGAAGACCGCATCGCTGCGGCTGTTGAGGAAGGTATGCGGAAGCGCAACGTGCGCGTCAAGGATGTCAACTACCCCATCGACTCAGGTTGGGTCAAGGGTGAGGCGGCAGCCGACTGGTATCTGAACAGCATCGCCCCGGAGTTCAACGCGGACCCGGACAACATGGAAATGATTCGGCATCCCAACCGTCACGGCTACGTCGTGATTCGGGACAAGGGTCAGATACTACCCATGAGTACACCAGCAGTTCCCATCAGTGAGATCGAGCGCCTGTACGCCGAGAGGCAGCAGGAGGAGCTTGTCGATCTGACCGTGAGCAACCGTCCTACGAATGACGCGATGGTTGCTGACGCCGAGGAACGTGCGTTCAACCGCATGTACCCCGACAACACGTGGCTCGAACCCGGCATGAAAGCTGCGGTGAGAGACTCGCAACGGGAGCGCTGGCGCAACATGGACCCCGCAACAAGACAACGCCTCATCCAAGCAGAGATGAAGTAAGGAGCAAATCGTGGCTAAGAAGCTGACGACAGAGCAGGCTATGGACGCCCGCGAATCCCTCGGAGTATCTACGGATGCTGTCGAGATGGAGTTCCGTGCACCCCGTAACCCAACGCTGAAGTCGGCTGCCGAGATTCAGGGTGAAAAGCTGGCGGCTGATGTTGAACCGACCCACTCGCTGTGGGACGAGACAAAGGCCGCCTTCACTCAGGACAACTCGTTCGTGCGTGGACTCGTACGGACTGAGCCTGAGTTCCTGATCGACACCAACTACGACCCCAAGCAGTTCCTCGCAGACAACAAGCCTCGCATCGACGCCCTTCAGGGTGTGGACATCGAGGAGCTGGCTGCGGACATTGGCAGCTCAAGCTCCGCAGAAGAAGCGGACTTCCGACTCGGCCAGATCGAGAAGGACTACGAGAACGAGCAGCTCCTCATCGAGGGGGGCGGCTCGGCCCTGCTGCTGCGCATGGGTGCGGCGGTACTTGACCCGGTGGACTGGGCTATCGCCGCAGGCACGGGCGGTACTGTCGGTGCCATTGCGAAAGCTGGCAAGATGGGCCGCATCCTCACGAGCGCGGCTGCTGCTGGCGCTGCCAGTGCGGGCACCGAAGCGATCCTCGCGTCGAACAATGCGTTCCGCGATGAGACCGACGTGGCCTTCGCTGCACTCGCGGGTATCACTCTCGGCGGCGGGCTGGCCTCGCTGTCGAAGGCTGAGAACGACGACCTCATGCGCGCGGCCAACGACCTTGCCAACGGCGAGATCGACGCGGCTGCGACACGACTGGGTATCCCTGAAGATTCTGCTGGTGCGGCTCGCCGTCGCCTTCAGAGACTTGAGGATGACACTCCCCTGTCACGCTCGACCGAAGAAATCCTTGACGACATGGAAGCTCCTGAGTTCCGCTTCAAGGGTTGGAACTGGCTGCTCAACAACCTCCAGTCCAAGCTGTTCTGGTCGAAGTCCGACTCGATGCGTAAGGTATCGAGCGCCCTGTTCGAGGGTGGCTTCCTGAAGAACAAGGACAAGGTTCGCGAGCTGACCGCCGAAGGTCGCGCCAACCAACTGCAAGACGTATTCGAGCGCGGTGTCTACGCCGAAACCCTGTCAGACTTCAAGGCATGGGCGAAGCGGAAAGGGCACGGCTCTGCACGCCGGAACTTCACCACCTCCACAGGTGAGGAGTTCTACTCACAAGTCGGCCTCGCCATGCGTGGGGTTACCGTGGGTGTCGGGCCTGAAGCGGCTCGTGCTGCCCAGAAGATTCGCGGGTACATGGACAACGTGCACGCGCTGGCACAACGAGCTGGCGTCAAGGGCTTCGACAAGGCAGGGCTGGAGGACTACTTCCCGCGTATGCTGAACAAGTCCAAGTTCCAAGAAATGCACAGCAAGTACGGCAGCTCCGTGCTCACGCAGTTCTACACCGACGCTATCCTGAAGGGTGCCAACGAAGGCATGACCTCAGAGCTGGCCGAGAAGATCGCGAAGGCTTACGTGCGCACCATGCGCATGAAGGCCGCAGGGATCGAGACCGACCTGCTCCACGGTATCCGGCTGGACGACGTGGACAAGCTGCGCGAGATGTTCGACGGGTACGATGGGATCGACGAGATCATCTCTGAGATCGAATACATCAAGGCCAAAGAAATGGCCGACCGTGGAACCGTGAGCTTCGGCAAGAAGCGCATCCAGTTCGACGAGACGCACGCTGACCTGCTGGACGACGGCATGGGCGGCAGCGCACGGCTTCGCTTCACCGACCTGTACGAGAACGACGCTCGGATGGTACTCGCCCGCTACGGGCGCGCCATGCACGGGCACATCGCCATTGCTGAGAAGCTCGGCGTGCGGTCGCGTATGGAGTTCGAGGAGTTCAAGAAGCAGATCGCAAGCGAGATCGAAGAAGCTGGCGGCGACGTGAAGAAGGAAATACAAGCTCTGGAAGACGGGTACAACCTGCTACTGGGTCAGCCCATCGAACGGTTCAACCCCACTGGTGACGGTGCCAAGCTGTCACGCACGGTGTCTGGTTACAACTACATGACCCGTGGTGGTCAGTTCGGTGTCAACGCGCTGGCTGAGGCAGGCAACATCGTCGGACAGGGTGGACTCCGCTCGGTCTTCCGTATGTTCACGGACCTCCCGAAGGTGCTCAAGCGGGCACAGGACGGAGACCTTGAGCACAGCGTCGCTCGGTTCGCTGAGCTGGCGTTCGCGCCGGGTATCCAGACTCTCACGAAACACGCAGTCCGCAACCTCGACGAACTCGCTGAGGACTTCGCGGGCACCAGCGTCATCTCCAAGCTGACCGCAAAGCTCGACCCGTTCATCAAGTCGGGCGGCAGGTTCACGTCTATCGCATCAGGTCTCGGGCCGATCACCGACGCTACTCAGCGTCTCTCGGCTATCACGTGGATCGAGAAGCTCGGAAGGTTCGCCAAGAACGGACGCATCAGTGACTCGCAGGTACGCCGACTGCGCGCTAACGGTATCAACGCCGACATGCAGGAACGCATCTTCGAGATGTTCCGGCAGGCAGGTACGTGGCGCAAGGGCAGGCTGACTGACATCGACCCGGATCGTTGGGTGGATCAGGAGGCACTTGAGGTGTTCTCGCAAGCTGCCAGCCGTGAGGTTCGCAACGCTATTCAGATGACCGACATCTCCACATCAACTCTCCTGTTCCATCATCCGGTGGGCAGACTCATGTTCCAGTTCATGCGCTTCCCGATGGACGCTGTCAACAAGCAGCTACTCCGTCAGATGCACCACATGGACTCGGAGACCGCTACTGCGTACGCCGCGAGTCTTGGCATTGCCTCGCTCGTGTACATGGCGCAGACGAACATCGAGTTTGCCAACGACCCGGAGGAGCGGGCGAAGCGACTGGAGCCGAAGAACCTCGCGAAGGTGACGTTCATGCGGACTGGGTTCAGCTCCATGCTGCCGGGTCTGTGGGACACGGGCATCCAAGCTGCGGGGTTCGACCCGTGGTTCGCTATGGGCCGCTCGTCGGGTCTGGGTACGCTCATACCCACAACGGGTAACCCCACCATGACAGCCCTGAGTAACTTCAACAAGGGTGTGCTCGGTGGCGTCCGGGCTGCGGCTCACGACGACATCCAGTACAGCCAGAGTGACTTCAGGTCGCTGGCTCAACTCGCTCCGGGCTATCGACTGCTCGGCATCAAGAACGTAGTACACGCTCTGGAGGAACAGTTCCCAGAGTCCCGCAAACAGGAGTAACCAATGTCATACTCATCGAAAGTGCTGTACACGGGTGACGGGGTAACGGATACCTACAACGTGCCGTTTCCCTTTATCAGCCGTTCGCACGTCTCGGTGTTCGTGAACGACGTTCTCCAGCTTGTACCAATGAACTTCTCGTGGACCGGGAGTGCGACGATACAGTTCTCGTCCGCTCCCGGTCTCGATGACGCCATTGAGATCAAGCGCAACACATCACCGACGAGTACGTTGGTGGACTTCGTGGACGGTAGCGTCCTGCGCGAGAGCGATCTCGACACCGCCTACCTCCACAACTTCTATCTGGGTCAGGAGTACGCTGACAGTTTCAACGACCTGATCCAACAGACCCTCGTCCGCTTCGCCACAGCGCAAGGCATCGAGGAGACAGAACCAGACCAGATCATCCTCGACCTCGTCGCGGACATGGTCGGAAGCGCGGCAGCGTCAAACCTGCAAGCGCGCATCAGTGACATCGACGCCAACGCTGAGGCTATCATCACGCTCGGTGAAGGACTGCAAGCTCAGGTCAACACTCTCGCTGAGGGTGTGGCTGCTGCTGTATTCGTGCAGCCTGACGAGCCGGTCCCGGGTGTCGGCGGCGTGCCTAACCCGATCCCTGAAGGTGCACGCTGGTACGACACTGACGACAGCAACGCCCCGTACATCTACCAGTCCTCCGCGTGGGTACCTATCAGTGACCCGCGCATCGGTGTGGCTGCGGCTGACATCGACTACCTGCAAGTGCAGACGGATAACACCAACGCTGCCCTGCTGGATGAGATGTACGTCCGGGCAACCGAGACGACCGCACTGTCGCAACGCCTGAACATTCTGGGCGCGACCAACGCTGACGGCAGCGCCTTCATCCTTGACCTCGACAAGGTTCAGGTGGGTGCAACCGAAAGTCTCTCGCAGAGATTCTCGCAGATCACCGCCGACTGGCAGGGGGCAGACTCCACGCTCAGCACGCAGATCACCGACGAGGCATCTGCGAGGGCCAGTGCGGACGGCGCTATCGCCAGTACGATTGCCCTGATCGGTGCAGAGAACGGAGCACAGACGGCGTTCATCCTCGACTCCAACACGGTGAAGATTGACTCGGACGCTGGACAGACCTTCGCTCAGAAGATCACCGCGCTTGAGGCAGCCGACAGTGCCAACTCAGCCAGCATCACCACCATCCAGACGGTCTCCCTCCCGGGGATCGAGACGGACGTGGACGGCCTGCAAACGGATGTCGGTACGCTTGAGGCGAAGTACGGCGTGAGCCTGAACGTCAACGGCTACGTCACCGGGTTCGTGCAGAACAACAACGGCACCTCCGGCAGCTTCGTGATCCTTGCCAACAAGTTCGCTGTGGTCGATCCTTCGGGTGACCCGGGCGAGACAGAGTATGTCCCGTTCGAGATCAGCGGCGGCAAGATCAACATGCGAAGCGACGTGAAGATCGACGGCAACCTCATGGTCACCGGCACGATCAACGGCTCGGCTCTCGTCAACGGCACCATCGGCTCGACGCAGATCGGACCCAACGCGATCACCACAACGCAGCTCAATGCCAACGCGGTGACTGCGGTGAAGATCAGCGCCAACGCTGTGACTGCTGACAAGATCAACGTGACGAACCTCGCGGCGGTGAACGCCGACATGGGTAACATCACGGCAGGCACGATCACGCTGAACACCTCCGGCTACATCAAGGGTGGACAGACGACGTATCACTCCGGCACGGGGTTCTTCCTCGGGTACTCGGGTGGAGCCTACAGGTTCTCTCTGGGTGACCAGACGGACTTCATCACGTGGGACGGCACGGAGCTGAAGGTGCGAGGCAACCTCTCGCTCGGCAGCTACACTTGGAACACGACCGACTCCATTCTGGAGGCTCTGACTGAGCGCTCGCACAATACGCTTGTGTTCACTGAGAAGAAGAAGTTCAAGATCAACAAGCCCGGTACGCTACGGGTGGTTTACCAGACCCGGATCGGTTCCACCAGTGGTGGTGTCGTTCAGTCTGGTCAAGTCAGGATCAAGCTGGACGGCGTCGTGAAGGATACGAACACCGTCGCGACCTCCGGCTACATCACCCAGTCGTATGTCATCACGACGACAGAGACCTCGGACTACATCACCATCGAACTTCGAGCCGCTGAGCGCAACACGACTGAGCCTGTCATCACCGCGACCTACATCAAGGATGTGAAGCTGCAAGGCGTCATTGATCTTGGTGAGCAGGTCATCACGGATTAACCACAACGAGGAGAGAAATCTCATGTCCCAAAAGATCGACCGTGACCAACTGGTCAAAGCAATCACTTCCCTTATCGTTCAGAAGGCGCAGGCCAAAGACGTAGTAGAGCAGGCTGATAAGCAGCTCATGGTACTACAGGGCCAGCTCCAGATGTTCGACGCCCTCCAGCCGCAAGCTGAGGTCGAGGAAGTAACCGAAGACTAAACCTCAAGGAGACACTCCATGTCTTTCACCAACGCACAGCTCGCGCAGAAGATCAGCAACCTGATCGACTACTGGTCGAGCTTCGTACAAGAGTACGATAACTGGCTCGGCGGGACTGTCGATGGTGGACCGGGATCAGACGGCAAGTATCCGCTCACGAACTGGGCGGGCGTCGAGACTCTCGTGGACTCTCCAGCGAAGCTGGCCGACAACGTCTCAGGATACGTCGGCCTCGCTTCTGCATCGGAAGCTGCGGCAGCGGCCAGTGCTGCTGCTGCGGCGACCTCCGAATCCAATGCGTCAACGAGCGCGGCAACGGCTACGGCCCAAGCTGTACTCGCGGACGCTGACCGTGTCGCTGCGGAGGCTGCTGAAGCCAACGCTACATCGGCACAGAATACTTCGGTCGTGCAAGCGAACCTCGCTACCGACCGCGCAGGCTACGCTCAGGAATGGGCCAACAAAGCTGTAGACTCTCTCGTCTCTGTCGCCGCTGGCGGTGACAACGTGGACGACTACTCGGCCATGCACCACGCTACTAAGGGTGCCGCCAGTGCTGCTGCTGCCCTTGCCTCTGAGACTGCTGCTGCTGCTTCTGCGGCTGCGGCTGCCACGTTCGACCCGGCGCTCTACGCTGCACTCGCAGATGACGAGACGATCACCGGCCAGTGGAAGTTCCTGAACACAGGCGTGTCGTCGTGGCTCAAGCTCCAGAAGGGCGGAGCGAGTAACACCGTCGGGCTTGATTTCATTAACGAGTCCGGCGTACGTCGGCTGACGAACTACCTGTCGAACGCCCAAGACTTCTACATGGACTGGTACAACTCATCCGGTGTATGGCAGGGGTCCGCGTTCGTGATCGACACCGACACCGGCAACATCACTATGGGTGCCGCTCTGAGTGTCACTGGCGCGGTCACCGGCAGTAACCTCAACGTCTCCAACTGGGACACCGCGTACGGTTGGGGCGACCACGCGGGTCTCTACTCACTGGCCGCGCACAACCACGCGGGCGTCTACGAGCCAGCCGACGCAACGATCCTGAAGGATGCCGACATCGGTGTCACGGTCGCGGCGTTCTCGCACAACCACTCAGGCGTCTACGAGCCTGTAGACGCGAGCATCATCAAGGCGAACACGCTGACGCAGGAAGACGGTTACGTTCTCCTGAACCGCAACAACGCCTCGAACGTGGTGCTACATGTCACGCAGGCTGGTGCTGGTCCGGTCGCCCAGTTCGGCGGCGGCGTCATCGGTGGAACACCGACGAGTGACGTTGTCAAGATCAATCAGGGCAACGTCGAGATCAACGGCGACGGTGAGCTGCTGACGCTGAAGAACGACAACCACACGTCGTCCGACAATCTGCTCAACTCGTGGATACGCTGGAAGGACAGCGCCGGTACGGACATGGCATGGCTCGGCTTCGGCTCGAACTCCAACAACGACCTCGGCATCTACCACAGCGAAAGCGGGAAGAACATCCGCATGGGTACTGTGGGTGCTGGCGACGTACTGATGCTCCTCGGAGCGACAGGCGCACTGGAGATCACCGGCTCGTCCTACAAGACGAACCCTACGGGTCTCCGGCTCGGTCAGTACACAGCAACCCTCGGGTACATTCAGGCACCTGCCTCTGGCTCGGTCGCAATCTGGAACGACGGCACGGGCGAGGTTGCCCGCTTCGACGACGACAGTACCGTCCACATTCCGGCAGGTGCGTTGAACCTCGGAGTCTACGGCACGACGCAGGGCGGCGTTCTCAACCTACACGGCACGACGATCAACAAGACTGCCACGATCAAGTGTACCAGCGGCAACCTGCATATAGACTCTGAGACTGGGGCGTCCACGTACATCAACTACTACGAAGGTAGTAGTGTGTACATGGGTCATGGTGGCTCAACGTGGGACGCTCGCGTTCACTCTGCTGGTCTCTACGTGCAGGGTACGGACACGAACCCCGGCGCGTTGGTCTCGGCCTTGTCCAGCAACATGCTTCACATCGACGGCAAGGAAGCGATTGACGGTAACGACACGTACATGCGGCTCAACCAGAACACGGACTTCTCGTCTGGTGTGTACACTCCGGGTGCTCTCCGGGTTGACGGTTCGCTGAAGCTCAACGCCGACTGCACGCTGTCCCGTCAGGGTTCCTCACAGTGTCGGGTCCAGACCTCATACGGCTACACTGAGATCGGTCCTAACAACACCTCATGGGCGCACTTCAACACCGACCGTGCGAACTTCTACTTCAACAAGGGAGCGCACTTCGCGGGTCAGCCGAAGTATTACGCCCTCGGTGCTATGTACTATAACGGCGCTTCGACCTACGCCTCTGGCAAGGTCACGTACTCGACCTCCGCTGCAACTGGCGGCTCGTCGGGTGACATCTGGTATCAATACACTTAACGATTAGGGGTCTTTTCATGGCAACCAAGATTAACGTCGCGGGCGTATGGAAAGACCCCACAGTTAAGATCAACGTGGCAGGGGTGTGGAAAACACCCTCGTCCGTCAAGATCAACGTGGCTGGTACTTGGAAGGAAGTCGGCACGGTGGCTCCCACCACCAACATGCGGGCTGACGGGCGTACCAACTCTCGGCTCGACAACCCCTGCTACTCTGGCTGTGCGTTCTACACGACCGGCCTTGAGTACGAGTACAGCAGCACAGGCTCGGTCACTAATTCGTGGACGTGGCTCACGGCAGGCTCGGCCTCCGACGTGTGGATCATGTGGACCCGCACGGGCGGCAGTCTCGGTGACTGGGACTCTCTCGGTGGCGGCTACAACAACGTCCGGCGCAACGTCACGGCCAACGTCACGTTCCGAATCGTGGACACGGTCAGCTCGACTGCCGGTGGCGCTGAGACTATCATCGGCTACTTCCGGTCATACGACGCGGCGACTGGCGGCAACCTGCTGCAAACTACGAGTGGCGCTACGTGGTCCGCTCGACGCTGGCACGACGCCTGTCCGCTCTGCTGCTTCACGCCTGACACGCTCATCACTATGGCGAATGGCATGAAGCTGCCCATCAAGGATGTCCGCGAGGGCGACGAGATTCTCGTCTTCCGCAACGGCGTCAACGTGGCAGAGCCAGTGGACGAAGTTCTCGTCCGACTCAACCGACCGATGGTCGCCCTCCAGTTCGAGGACGGCACGGTCATCAAAGCATCGACTGACCATCCCTTCCACGTGAAGGGCGTCGGCCCTGCTTCCGTGTTCCCAGAGATCGAGTACAAGGATCAAGGGCTGCCCGAGAAGCTGGAAGTCGGCATGGTCATACATACCGAAAATGGTATATCCACCCTCACCGCGATCAGGCCAATCGAGTTCCCCGGCCCGGTCTACACATTCTCTAACATCCTGTTCTACGCGAACGACAGACTCGTTTACTGAGGAGACACAATGATTATCTCGTTCAACATCCCCGACGCGCAAGTGCCACGAGTAACGGCATGGGTGCGCTCCCTGTTCCCTGACGCTGCCGAGATTGACCCCGGCACAGGTGAGCCTCACGGCGACCCGACCAACGCTGAGCTGCTCGCTGAGTTCAAGCAGCAGGTCCGCAACTGGATCAAGGGACAGGTGCAGCAGTACGAGCTGCTCGAAGAACACAAGAACGTGTTCGCCAACTACACCCCCATCGACCCCACAGACGTATAAGGAATTATCATGGAATACTTTGTAACATTCGTAGTGCTCGCCGCTTTCGGTGTCTTCATCTGGAAGAAGGTCGAGGAGTCACGCGCCCGGAAACAGGAGCGGGAGTCGCAGCCGCGTCAAACGCCGCGCGTCCCGAAAGATTATGATGATCGCTTCGACACCAGATAGGAACCTAACAATGAACCAGCATAAGGATATTCTCGCAGACGTAGCTGCTGCGGGAGCTGGCGTTACAGCCACATGGACATGGGTGGCTGCCGTCAATGACGTACTGCAACTCGTCGCTACGGCTGTTGCTATCGTCGCAGGCGTGTACGCTATCAGGTGGCATAAGGTCCGAATAGACAATGCCGTGAAGAAGGAGAAGAAGGATGACAAAGCAGAGAGCTAACGAGGGGCTGCTCAATGAACTACATGATCTTCAGGCTCGCACTCTACTCAGTGAAATCAAGCGCAAGATCGCGAGCGGAGAAGACATCCCCCCGGCACTGTTCGCCCAAGTCAACAAGTTCCTCAAAGACAACGGCATCGACCGTGCGGTTACCCCCGGTGACCCAACAGATTTGCTGGCCGAGGAAATGCCAGTGTTCGATAACATCTACCACGGAGACTTCAAATGAGAGTCGTAACCGTAATATCCGGCGAGACCACGACAGGCGCTAAGACCGCTGTCAACGTCGTCGGCACGCTGCGCGAGAAGTACAGCGTACACCTGTTCGGCACAGGCACGTTCAGCGTGGACATCGAAGGCAGCTTCGACGGCACGAACTGGAACGACCTCGACACCGCGAGGACCGCAAGCGCGATCTTCCAAGTCACCGCCATGCCGTACCTCCGTGCCCAGTGCAACACCATGACTGGCGCTAACGTAAGCATCAAGGTGGGAGTATAACATGTGCCAATCACTACAGACCAAGCAGGGTCAAGCGTGGATTCCTGAGTTCCTCAAGGACACCTCCGGTACCTCTGTCACTGTGCCTGACGGCGCAGGCTCCCCGCAGCGCCCTGCGGCTGCATCCGTCCCTCTGGGTGACGGCATGGCCGACGCTGCGAAGCGTTCCATCCTGACTCGCCGTGAGCGTATCAGGCGGGCTGTGGAGGGCGAATAATGTGCGGAGCAATCAGCAACATAATGAACAAGTCCCTCATGGGTCGCCTGCGTGAGAAGATCAGCGTCAACGATCCGCTCTCTCGCAAGCTCGGCTACGCGGGACTTGCAGACCCTCTGGGTGACGCGATGCACCGTTCGGCTGGCACCAAGTCTCTCACCATGAAGCGCGCAGAGCGCATGGGTGAGCGGGCAGGTGACGCCAACCGTGACGCCGCCTACAAGCAGAAGGTGTACAACACCAAACCTGCACACGTGCGCGGGATCGCTAAGCGAGGGGGCAACCAGTAATGTACATCACGTTCGACTTCAAGTGCCTCACCTGTGGTGAGGTACGGACTCGCTTCGTGAAACGCGAGGAGATCGACAAGCAGATGTGCGCTTGTCAAACCATTGAACCCATGAAACGGCTACCTGCCGGAACAAGGACGACTTTCCGTTATGCGGACACCAGACTAAAGGACTAACCCAATGCACCGACTCATCGTGGCGCTCATCGCGCTGACCTTCACCCTCAGCGCCGCCGCGTATGAGTTCCCTCCGCAGGACCCCAACGTACAGAAGTACTTCGCGATTGCCTGCGAGTACAACGAGTGCAAGGACCTGCGTGCACCGATGGTGGTCTTCAAGGACACCGGACGTGCGCTCGGCTACTACTACTTCGGAACCGACGTAGTCTTCATCACACTGGACTGTGCGACCTCGCCGGTCGCTGACGAGACCAAGTGTGCTGCCGTCCTGATCCACGAGATGACCCACTATATCCAATCCAAAGTTCACGGCGTCAACGAGAACTGCGCGTCGGAGGAGATAGCGTGGGACGTGTATAACGCTTACGTCATGGACAAAGGTCGTCTCGATCTGGTCCGTGAGAACTGGAGAGAGGCTTACCCTCGATGCGCAAAATCCCAAAACACTTCGACATCCTCGGTCACACAATAGAGGTCCGCATGAGAGATGACCTGCTCGATGACGCAGAGTGTCACGGGCGGTTCATCGCCAGCAAGAACCTCATCGAGCTACAGTCCGGTCAGGCGTTCAGCTTCACGCTGGCGACCTTCTGGCATGAGGTGGCGCACGCTATCGCTACCCACATGGGCATGAAGGACCTGAACGACGACGAGGAGAAGATCGACAAGATCGGTCAGGGCATCGCCCAAGTGCTGCGTTCAAAGCGCGGCTCTGTTCAATAACATTGAACGAGGAGAGAAAATGAACAAGTACCCTGTATGGGTCCAGTCGAAGCTGCACCGCAAGATGCACGACGACTTCAAGATGTTCCTGTGGTGGCTCTGGCGTCAGCTTGGGCTACCAGACCCGACACCCGCTCAGTACGAAATGGCTGACTGGCTACAGCACGGCCCCCGGAAGCGCATCGTCATGGCGTTCCGTGGAGTGGGCAAGTCGTGGATCACAGCGGCCTTCGTGCTGTGGCTGCTGATGAGGAACCCCCAAGAGAAGGTCATGGTCGTCTCCGCTTCGGAGTACAAGGCCACTGAGTTCTCCACGTTCACCAAGCAGCTCATCGAGACGATCCCGTTGCTTAGCTGGCTGAAGGCCCGCACGAAGGACGGACAGCGTGACTCAGTGCTGGCGTTCGACGTGGGACCTGCCAAACCTGCACAGGCACCATCGGTGAGAGCCGTGGGTGTTACTGGACAGATGACAGGTGGTCGAGCCACGACGGTCGTCTTCGATGACATCGAGGTCCCGAACAACTCCGACACTGAAGGTAAGCGAGAGAAACTCGACCAGCGCGCCCGCGAGATGGGTGGCGCTATCCTTGTACCGGGCGGCCAGTCCGTCGGTCTGGGTACGCCTCAGTCCATCCAAACCATTTATGCAGGCTTCGAGGAGCGCGGCTACCGCGTTCGCATCTGGCCCGCGAGGTACCCTGATCGTGACCTCATGCTCAAGTACGGCGAAAACCGCCTATCTCCCGGTCTACTACGACGGTTACAAGACGATCCCTCTCTGGTGGGACGACCAGTCGATCCTGCTCGATTCGACGAATCGGACCTTCTCGACCGTGAGAGTGAATATGGACGCTCTGGTTTCGCACTTCAGTTCATGCTCGACACGACCCTCAGCGATGAGAACAGGTACCCACTGAAGCTCCGCGACCTGATCGTCTTCGATGTAGACCCTGAGATCGCCCCAGACCGCCTGACGTACGGCTCAGGCAAAGATCAGATGCTCACGGTACCCAACGTAGGGTTAGCCGGAGATCGCTTCTACGGGCCTCTCAGTGTCTCTGAGACGATGCTCAAGTATGAAGGCTCTGTCATGTTCGTTGACCCGTCGGGTCGCGGCAAGGACGAGACCTCCTTCTGTGTTGCGAAAATGCTACACGGTAGGGTCTTCGTCCGACGATGGGGCGGGATGCTTGGGGGTTACGACGAGTCCACCCTTGAGGCTCTGGCGATGATCGCCAAGCAGGAGAACGTGAACGAGGTCTGGTCCGAGGACAACTTCGGTGACGGCATGTTCAACGCCCTGCTCGGCCCGGTCCTTCAGAAACACCACAAGTGCGCCCTTGACGGGTACCGCGTGACTGGACAGAAGGAAGCCCGGATCGCTGACAAGCTCGAACCCGTGATGAACTCTCACCGGCTCATCATGGACAAACGTATAGTCGAAGACCAGCTCGACTCCCTGCCCGACGCAGGTGAGAGGAAGCATCTGTACAACGGATTCTACCAAATGGCGTACCTGACCCGGGAGCGTGGCTCTCTGCGTCAGGACGACAGGATCGACGTGCTGGCTGAGGCTGTAGGCTACTTCACCCAGATGATTGCCCGTGATACAGATGTCGCGGCTGATCGTGCCGAGAAGAAGCTACGTGACGCTGCCCTTGCGGATTTCGTTAAGGCAGCCAAGATGGGCTACCGCAAGACCAGCCTCACGGCTGCACCGAAGCGGAGCACAGGCCGTAGCTTTACGAGGCAGAGGTAGGGTGTTGCAGCAGAGAGGGTAAGGGCACTTATAGGGGTAGCAGCAGGAGTACCTGCTCGGTGTACGGTAGAGGTATTACCTACACATGATTACCCCTATTGAGTGTGCCCTTACCCCTATCACTCGCGGGAACCCCGGAGAGCAACACCACCCGTGCTCGGGTGTAACGGCCCTCCGGGGGCACGCGAGGTTCCTGCGCGGTGTCCCTTGCGGTCCCTGCGCGTTGCCCATAGGAGGCACGACCATGACAGAGCACCACCCCGAGATGAACACCGGGTTCGCCTCACGGCATGAACTCGAAGAACTCCACGACTGCCTCGACGAGCTGCTCGCACGGCTCGACTTGGTGAACTATCAGTTGAGCTTGTGCGTGGAAGCCCTTGAGTCCCTTGCAGATTCTCAAGGGTGACTACCGGGGCACCTTCGGGGGTCCAAACATTTGCTGCGATTTTCCGAAGGGGGGTCGATACTATAGGGAGCCTCCCGGCCCCCCGGGGGTACCCCAGTCGCGCGCCCGCGCGTGCGCCCGCGAGTGCCCGTGCGGTACCCTAATCGCGCCCGCGCGCGTCGCGCACGTGTGCCCGCACGTGTGCCCGCGTGTGCACCCGCGCGTGCCCGTGTGTGCGCGCGTCGCGTGTGCCTGCGCGTGTGCCTGCACGTGCGCCCGCGTGTGCCTGCGCGGTGGTCGTTCGCGCGCGTACGTGTGCCCGGTGATATGTTTTTGCCCGCTCGCACGTGCGCCGCGCAGGTGCCCGCACGGGTGCCCGGGTGCGTGCCCGGGTGCGCCCGCGTGCCCGTGTGCCTGCCCGGGTGCGCGCAGGTGCCCGTGCGTGTGCCCGTGCGTGCGTCGCGCAGGTGCCCGCAGGTGCGCGCGCCGTGCGCCCGTGCGTGCGCGTCGCGTGCGTGCCCGTGCGTGTGCCTGCGGGTGCGCGTGTGCGCGTGCGTCGCGTGCCTGCACGTGCGTCGCGCAGGTGCCCGCGAGTGCGCGTCGCGTGTGCGCGTCGCGTGCGCCCATGCGTCGCGTGCGCGGCTCGCGCGTGTGTGCGTGTGCGCGGCTCGCGCCCGCATGTGCGTCGCGCGGCTCGCGCGCGTGTGTGCGCCGCCCGGGTGCGCCGCCCGGGTGCCGTCTCGCTGCGCATTTTCGGCGCATTTCGGGCTGCCGCAAGGGTAGGCGGCCATTTTTTTCGGCCTGTAACCGCTTGATTTTGCTCGGATTTCAAAAATAATTCGGAAATAATCCAAAAATCGCTTGACGGCGCTCCGGGCTTCAGGCAAGGTGGCTCCAAGTTCGGCGCAACAACCACCGGACGACGCGGCACACCCGGAGCCGCAGAACCACCCGGGCGGCCCGTGAAAAACGGATAGACCGAGACAGAACGCACCGCCAGCAATGGAACGTGAGCGCGCCCGTCAAGCCCGGGCCGCGCTCGCGAGCAAGCGTACAGCAATCGCCGGTAGGTCACGGGCACCCGCAAGGGCCGCGCGACCGGGAGCGAGCGCCGAGGCGCTATGGGTGCGAGACTGCGCGCGGGAAAAACCGTGAAGGCCGAAAGGCTGCGAAGCTACGTTACGCCACGAAAATACAGGCGCGCCCGGTGGGATTCCGGGCTACGAGCGCGCAGGGCATGTTGCGCGCCCGCACGGGCTGTTCTTGAACGGGCGCGCTGCGTCGTGCGGGAATGGTACCCGCACCTGATGAGTCACCACGAAACGCAAATTGGAGAAAAACCATGTCGAAATTAACCACCGAAGAACGCTCAGCAATCCTGTCCGCACGTGCGAAAAACCGCAAGGCTGCTATCGCGCTCACGAACGCGGGCGTCGCGCTCCCGAAGGCCGTCGCGAAGAAAATGGCCGACTTGGAAGCATGGTACACGCAGGCGCTCGCACCCGCGAAGCCCGCGAAGAAAGCCGCGTAACACCCGGGAACGAAACGTGCGCATCCGCAAGGGTGCGCGCGTCGCGTGGGAATGGTACCCGCGCCTGATGAGAAACCACCCGGAGCACGAAAATGATCGACACAAAAACGACAGTCCGTAGCAAGTCTCTCCCGCGCGTGCAGCGCCTCGCAAGCGAAGCCGCACGTGGTCTGAACGAGCGCCGCGAAGCCTCGAACGTGAACTGGATCGCATTGCGCGCCGAGAACGAGCGCCGCGCGAAAGCCGCGCAGGAAGCCCGCGCACGACGCACCCGCGAAGCCCGCGTGGAGCCGCTCCAGTGGCTCGACGACGCGACGCGCAGCGTACCTGCGTACGAAATAGTTTGACACCCACGACGAAAGCGGGCATTGTCCCGCTTGTGCGCGATTGGTACGCGCACCTGATGAGTCACCACGGGAGCACGAAATGAGAAACGCGAAGTCGCGCCGCAAGGCCGCCCGCAAGGGCGCGAAGCTGATGCGCAAGGCCGGGATTCAAGCCCGGGCGCACGCACGAACGATTGACCGGGACTACGTCGCGCACGTGGTCGCGAAACGCAACGCACGCATGGGAGGTGCAAAGTGAAGGTATTCAGATTCGACCCGGATACGGGCACGCGAGGCCGGGAGCCGGTCGCGCACGTGAAGCGCGCAGGCTGGACGGACGCGCGGATGACGAACTACGCAGGCGCGGAGCCGCGCGGGTTCGGTGAGCGCGCGGAAGTGACCGTGCATTGCGACGCGGGAATCAGCGACTATGACGGCGCTGAGCCGCGCGAAATCAGCTACAGGCACGCGACCGAATGGCGCGCGTTTTGCTTGGGCGAATGGCACGTGGGCGTGCTCGACGACGGACGCCCGGAGTACGTGTGGACTTGGGTGGTGATCCCGCCCGCGAATGTGGACGCGCGCTACGTCGCGCAGGAGGTGTGAGATGGAAGCAATCACGAACGCGCAGGATGTCGCTGCGGTATGGTTTATGCTGGTTTTTGGCGCGGCTCTGCTCGCGCAGGTGATCGACTTTGGCCGGAGGTGCTGGAAATGAACTACGAATACATCGCAACCGTGTTTGCGGACTACGTGAACGTCCGCGAAGGGCGCAAGCCGCTCTTGATCGTGAGCGCAGGCAAGTCGCAGTTCGCTTACGAGTCGCTCGTGGGTATCGCTCGCGAGGACGGGATGACCGTGCTCGTGGAGCCGCTCGTGTGCGAGGACAACGAACTGCACGCGCACGTGCTGATCGCTGCACCGGGCGCACCGTACGCTCGCGAAGCCCGCGACGCAATCGTGGACTGCCTGAGCGAGGCCGTGCTGACGCGCGACGCGCAGCGCAAGCGCGAACTGCGGGCGCAGCTCCAGCTCAAGCTCGGGCTGCTGCTCGGGTACGCTGCGGGCGAGTGCGTGGACTTCATCAACAGCGAACTCGGGCGCTCGTGCCCGTGCGACTGCTGCGGCAGCGAGTACACTGTGAGCACCGCGCAGGTGCCCGACAGGTACGCTTCGAGCCGCGCGGTTGAGCACGGATACCAGTACTGAGAGTGCAAGTCGAGCGCATCTTCGGGTGCGCTCTATCGTGTACTTTCACACGTGAGGAGAAACGAAATGGAAAGCATGAACATCGTACGCATCCGCGTGCAGCAAGCTGACTTCGAGTGCGACGAGTACGGGTACCCGGAGTGCGAGCCGAAGTCGATCAAGGTGGCGCTGATCCTCGTGGTCAAGAACGCGCTGGACTGCTCGCTCAAGGCCGCGAAGGACGCCGTCGAGCGCAGCATCAGCGACCCGACCGGGCGCGTGGTATTCTCGCTCGTGCTCGACGACGCAGGACTCGGACGCCTCGTGCGCACGACGTTCGAGCGCCGCGCGATGAACTCGGGCCGGTCACCGGCAGCGCAACTCACCGAGATCGAGATTCTCGAAATCAAAACTGACCGTGTCATCACGGTGGAGGTGTAACGTGTACGCGAAAGACCAAGCTGAGATCGAGGCGTGGGCGCGCCTTGACTGGCGCAACACGGTGGATGTGGGCATCTTCGTGCTGCTCACGATCAGGATGCAGTTCGGCGGCATCGGACGCCAGCTCCAGCGCGTGCGCTCGGGCGACGAGGCTCCGCTCTGGGGATTCAAGGCCGAGGGTGCTGCGTACCTGCGGGAGCACGGCAAGTACCTGCACGAACGCTGCGAGGACGCACGCAACGGGCGCATCTGGGTGAACGACCTGATGCGTGACTTCCTTGCGGTGCCCGGACTCGGGCTGGTCAAGGCCGGGTTCTGCGTGCAGCTACTCGTGGGCGAGGCCGGGTGCATCGACATGCACAACCTCGCGCGCTTCGGGCTGGAGGCTGCGGAGTTCGACATCCCGAAACGCAAAGACCCGGACGCGCAACTGCGAGTCATCAACGAGAGCATCGAGCACTACCTGTGGGTGTGCGACACGCTCGGCGGGAGCGAGCAACTGTGGGATGGGTGGTGCGAGTTCGTTGCGAACACGTACAAGACATACGACAACGCCGAGGACGTATCGCGTAGGCACGTGACGTACCTCGCAGGAGGAGCATGATGAACGTAGCACAGACAGTGGTAGTAGAGATCAACGACGCAGGCGACACGGTCACGACGACACCGTTTCAACTGCTCCAATGGAAACACGCGCTCAAGCTGGAGCGTGTGGGCCTGACCATGAGCGGCGGGCGCAAGGTGTCAACGCACCTGCGCAAGCTGCTCGGACTGAAGCGCACGACGGAGGTCGAGGTGCTGGAGGCGTGGGTGCAGGACACACTCGCCGCAATCGAGGAGGCAGTAGCATGAAAATGATCCACAATATCAAGCAGTTAGCGGAGCATGTGGGTGTGCCCGCCTGCTTTCAAGGCGAGTACGACAAGGCCGTCGCCCGTCTCGTGTACAAGTACACGGACTGCGGGTGCACGTTCGACCACGATCAGAACGGGATCGAGGTGGCGGGCTACGCTGAGGGTGCGGACGCTGAGTGCCCGACGCACAGGCTGGACTACCCGTTCTCGGGCGAGGCGTTCTGGTGCACGCTCGAACTGGCAGACGAGGAAGGGTGCGAGATGTGGCTGCGCTGGAACGTAGACCCGGTCGAGTGCCCGCGCTGCAAGGAGATCGAGCTGTACTGCGTGGCCGAGGGCGACGGGCTGTACGAGTACGAGTGTGAATCATGCGGGCACTACGAGACCGCAGGTGGATGGGCTGCAAGGCCGCTGGAAACGGAGGGTGTTGCAGCAGAGAAGACCGGAAACGACAACGAGGAGAACGACCATGCGTAATTACTACAGCAACAGCAACGTGCAGGATGTAGCGGACGCTATCACGGAGGCAGATGATCGCCTGAAGGTACTGCGTGAGACGCCGCTCGAAGATGTCATCGACCAGATCGACGGGGTCGCGAGTGCAATCGAGGAGATCGAGAACCAGCTCCGCTACGTGGACTCGGACATCGAGGAGTACGAGGCAGCCCGGGAGTTCGCGGAGGAGGCGAGCAGTCTGGGCGTCGAGGATGTGTACGACCTGCGCGAGGTGATCGAGGAGCGCGACGAGCTGCTTGAGAAGGTGAAGGACAGCGAGGAAGTCGAGGCGCTGCGCAAGCAGGTCGCTGACCTTGAGGCGCAGGTGAATCGCGGCATCGAGCTGGAGAACCAGCGCATCGAGGCGCTCGCAGTACTCGGAGGCATCGACCGGACACAGGCAGACATCGACCTGCGTGCTGGCACGGAGCTGGCGTACGAGACCGGGCTGTCCGACGGCATCCTCGCTCAGGCTGCGTCAGCTAAGCCTGACCACGTGATCGGGGAGCAGGGGGTGGTTGACCCTGCCTTGTTGGATGACGAGGCGTAGCCTGCTCGTCTCGCTGTGTGCGTGTGCGCTCGTGTCTACCTGCGGGGTAGGCACGGGCACGCCGCCCGCTGACGAGGACGAGGAACCGTTGGTGCAGCGCAGTCACAGACCCACGGACTGCGCGCACTTGTACAACGTGGGTCGTTCGAGAGAATGGCAGGACTGTATGGGCGTAGGCCCGAGGAGTTTGCAATGAAAAATTTCGACGAGATCGTGATTATCGCAGCCGGGAATGAGTCGGCTGATTCCATCCCGCCCGTTGCCGGAGCGCAGCGTGTGTGGGGAGTGAACAACGGACGCCCGGGCAGTCGGGCGATTGGCTGGCTGATGCCGGAGGTGAAGAACCATGTCAAGGAACAACCCACGAACAGGTGGAAGCAAGCGCTCATTAACCGTGAGCGTGCCCGTTGTGCGCCGAAGGGCTGGTCGCACGCCGGAGGTGATGCGTAAAGGAGGAGCGCATGAAGATCGGAGCAAGCGCATACCGCGCAAGGAAAAGCATCGTCGCCCGCTGGACGAGTGAGATGCGCACGTGGTCGCCCGCACGGTGGGCGTATGAGATCATGGCGACAGCGTCCGTGCTGCTGTTCGCCGCTGTAGTCTGGAGAATCGCATGAGTATCTTCGAGGATGTAGGTACAGACGAGCTGTTCGAGGCGCTCGTCAATGACTGCCGTGAGCTGGAGCGCACGGACGGGAACGTGGGGTGGGATGAGCATGGCTTCGTCTCGCTGCGTGAGGTGGCTGAGGAACTGCGAAGGAGACTGACATGAGACAGTGGCGCATGGATAACATCGAGGCGTGTGAGGAGAGGCTGGCTGAGCTGACCGACCTGCGCACGGACTTGGAGATGCAGCTCGACGAGGTCATCAGCGAGATGGAAGACCTTGAGTACGAGATCGAGCAGGACAACGAGGCGTACTACCGTGACGAGATCGCGGAGGACGACGCCCGGGAGCGGGCACGTGACATGAACGCAACGCTGCGTGACATCGGAGGTACGTGGCTATGAGTAAGCCGAAGGTGGGCGACCTGATCCGGGTGTACGAGGGCGAGGGTGAGCACGAGCAGCACGTGTGCACCGTGCGTGACCTGCTGTCCACGCAGTTGACTGCGGTGTACGAGTACGCCCGCCCGGACGGTGGCTGGAACGAGCGCACCCTGTTCGTGTTCTACGCGGACATTGAGTGGGACATAGCCAAGCAGGAATGGAAGGCAGCCGGGAGTCGGTGGCTGTAGGGGGTGACACCCCAGAAGGGATGGAAACACTGGATGGATGAACAGGGTATTGCAGCAGAGAAGGGCAGGGCACTTAAGGTGTATCCCTTAAGGTATTATCATTAACAGACTCAACCTACAGGAGTCACACTGAATGAGCAATCTTACAGAGAGACAGGAAATGCGGGAGCTGACGCAGCTCGACGAGGGCATCCGCAAGTACCACAAGAAGTTCGAGCAGCAGGGTGCAGGTGACAGCACGGCAGGACTGGGGCTGGTGTATG
>Ga0224502_10000024_pt1 | contig 48882 bp, 58 predicted proteins | sample SF_Oct11_sed_USG_5_FD_169104 | JGI IMG/M metagenome (GOLD analysis project Ga0224502, IMG submission 169104) | Sediment microbial communities from San Francisco Bay, California, United States - SF_Oct11_sed_USGS_13 | ecosystem: Environmental > Aquatic > Marine > Sediment | place: USA... | reverse complement strand
AAATAGAACAAGAAAAACATTCTCTTGAAAGTGAATCTATCAAACAAAAACAAAACCTTGAGAAGCTAAGGTCAGAAAAAGATGATCTTGAAAAGACCCAATCTAATTATGATGCTATCCTAGCTGAAATAGAACAAGAAAAACTCAACCTGTTAAAATATCAAAAATTAAAAGATTCACTTCGATTGGAAAATGATAACCTGATCAAATCCAAAGAACAATGTCTAGATTTAATTAATTCTATTACTAAGGAAAAACAAATAATTTCCACTTTAAAAAAAGATGAACAAAAAAAACTCATCAAACAAAATATTCTTGCAAAACAATTAAAAAAAGAAAAAGATGAATATGAAAAATTAAAAATAAAACAAGTAAAAGATGAACAAAAAATAAAGAAACAATATTCCAAATCCACAACTAGATCTAAATCATCAAAAACAAAGACTATCAAACCTAAAAAATCATCAAAAACAAAGACTATCAAACCTAAAAAATCATCAAAAACAAAGACTATCAAACCTAAAAAATCATCAAAAACAAAGACTATCAAACTTTAATTAAAAATTGTTCTAACTTGAAATATTCAATTATCTTTGTTTGAATTATCTTTTTTAAAGCAAATCCTACAGTGTATTCTCTTATTCTATATCACGATATTCTATTGTTATTGATATTATCTAAGATATTTTTAAAATATTTTCTTAATTATGTTACTTAGTTTTGGCACATATCCACAAAAAACACTTCTTTGTTGACATTAATACAATGTATTTTGGTAATTCAGTTAAATCAAGAAATGTAAAAAGTTTGTTTATTTACTAGTCTTTTCTCTTTTTAACGTCTGATTTAGGTGGATTAAGCGACCAGAAAAATAACGCAAAACAAATCGGAATCATAATCAGAACAGCTGCCACAATAGATATGGTGTAAAACATGGGATCTAGTCCTGGAATAAATGGTCCTGGAAACACAGCATAAAGCCACAAGAATGCAACAAATATCAAAACAACTTTGTTTTTCTTTACTATTTTTTTCCAACCAAGTCTCTTCTTTGAAATATAGCATTCTTTGCATCTTGTCCTGTCATCAGTCATACATGATGTACAGCAATCTTTCTCGCAAAAATAGCATATCCTGTCGCCAAATGATGATCCACAATAGTTACATTTGAACACTAATCTGGATCTATCTCATCAGATTTATCTCTTTTTCAAAAATTATCAATTTTTATTAATTGCCGATTTTATCATCAATTATGGCTGATTGCTGTATTTGCAAATTGGTACCTGGCATTTTGAAAATTAAAGATGGAAATCCAAAGTACATTGGAAAGCCAGTATGTAAAGAGTGTGAAGGGTATCGAAAATTACTCAAAGAAACCAAGTAGACTTTACTCTTTTGTCTTGTTCTTTGCAGCCCAGTTTTCATACATTTTGATTAGTTCATCAACATCTGTCCCATCTTCTGAATACGTGACAATTACTCCAAATGTTCCCTTTGTGTCATGTCCTCTTGCAAAATATCCCCAGTACGAGTCTGGCAGTTTTGCAAAACTACCTGAATCATGAGATACCCCAATCAAATTATTCCCAATTACTTCGACTACTTTTTTTGCATCTGTCTGCTCTATCATGATATTGTAAAATCTTGATGCAATAAAAATTGATAATTTTTAACTAATCTAAAAATGGATTGTCAAACACTCCGTTTGCTAGCATGGCCATCATTGATATTGCCATACTGGCTCCTGCTAGAATTCCAATTAATACTAAAGCATCTTTTTTGTTCATCATTCTTCAACTATGGATTTAGTCTATCTGGGTCTCGTGGATATAAGACAACTTCGCGGACATTGTCAATTCCAATAAGCGTAGTCATCAGCCTGTCTAAACCCATTCCCCATCCAGAATGTGGTGGCATTCCCCAATCAAATGTCTTGAGATGGTCTGCAAACTGGGCAGGATTAAGTCCTTGTTCAGCCAGTCTATTTCTCAGAGTTTCAGGATTATGCAATCTGGTTCCACCAGATGCCAATTCTAAATATCCATACTGTAAATCAAATGAGCGTGACAGTGTTACATCTTCATCCTTTTCTCTGATGTAAAATGGTTTTAGCTTCATTGGCCAGTCAATTAAAAAGAAAAACCCTGGATGGTTTTTACCAATTATTCTCAGATGCGAATCTAACAAATCATCTCCAAAATCTACTTTTTCACCTTCTTTTTTTAATTCGTCAATACACTGTGTGTATGTTATTCTTTCAAATGATGATGATGGAACTTTAATTTCATATTCAATTAATTCCTGTTCTTTTTTGCAATTCTTTGATGTAAACTTGTATACTTCTAAGACTAGTGATTCTAAAATATTCATAACATCATTGTAATCCATAAATGCCGCCTCAATATCTATACTTGTAAACTCACTGAGATGTCGTCCTGTATGAGAGTGTTCTGCTCGATAAAAGTTTGAAATCTCAAATACTCTCTCAAGTCCAATTGTCATCTGCTCTTTGTATAATTGAGGACTCTGTGCAAGATACGCAGTTTTTCCAAAATACTCTAGTGAAAATAAATCAGCCCCTCCTTCACTTGCACTGCCAATAATTTTTGGCGTTGTAATCTCGATGAATTTTTTCTCTGCTAATGTTTTACGTAATGATTGTAATACGTGATGTCGTAACTTGAATATTGACGCTGTTTTCTGGTTTCTCATATCTAACGCACGATGATTTAGTCTTGTATCTATATTACTTTCCAGTCTTCCAATTGGGTCTACTGGTAATGGGTGAACTGCTTTTCCTAAAACTTCGATCTCATCAGCTTTGATCTCAAATGCAAAGTCATGAGCCTTAGTTTCTTGTACCGTCCCTTTGACGCTAACAACACTCTGACGATTAATCTCAGGGAGTTTGTTATTTAGTTCTCCTTTTACTATGACTTGAGAAATTCCTGATACATCACGAAGTGTAATAAATGACATCTTTCCTAGTTTTCTAAGATCTTCTATCCACCCACCAAGTATTACCTGCTTTCCAATTAGTTCAGTAGTTAGTTCTGAAATGTCGTGGGTTTTTACAAAGATCATGTTATCTTTTATCCTCAAATTCTATCTCAATGTCAAGGTTTCGGGCATCTTTCACAATTTGTATTACTTTTTGTGTGTCAATTGGGAATTTTGGGGTCCATTTTCCAGATACTACTGCCTTTGTCTTTTGAACTCCACCTGGAGCCCATACTACATTAATTGACAATATCTTGGTTGGAAAGAATAGATCTTCAATGAATCGCTTGTCTGTCTCATCTGCCTCTACAAGCCAAATCTTTCCCTTGAATTGGTTTTGAAATTGTCTGTACAGTGTACGACTTTGCCTTATTTTCATAATATTGTTTTTTGCCAGTGACAAAACAAAATTTCCATCAAACTCTTTGCAAGAATATAGCATAAAATCCTCGATCTCTTTGTTTGATCTTGCAAGCTTTGCCAGAATTATAGATGCATCCACATCTGCCTTTGTAAGTTGGCCCGATTCTACTTTACTTTCACATTGGGGACAGAGAATTGAATTTTTTGCATCAAAGCCACAGATTGGAAGTATCATTTGAATCGACTTTTTAATTCCAATAATCTTGTTTATATCCCTTAGTGTAAAACAAAAATTCTACCTCGGATCTAAAGAATACATGGTACTCATATCTGTAAATGGCCTCTCAACAAAATATGATTCTACAAATGGCCCTGTATATGCAGTTGATGATGTTGATTTTGAATTAAAGGACGGAGAATCAATAGGAATTGCAGGAGAGAGTGCATGTGGTAAAAGCACCTTAGGATTGTCTATAATTCGAATGCTTTCAGGTGGAAAGACAAAAGGTACGATATTATTTGATGAAGAATCTCTTTTGGGGCTGTCTGAGTCAGATTTTAACAAAGAATTTAGATGGAAAAAAATCGCCATGATTTTTCAAGGTGCGATGAACTCCCTAGATCCTGTCTTTACAATTAATGAACAATGTCTTGAAATAATAAAACAACACAACTTTGCTGGTGATTCTCAAAAAATAATTTCAGATGCTATGAATGCTGTTAGTTTGAATGAATCTATTTTGAAAAAATATCCGCATGAGCTAAGTGGCGGAATGAAGCAAAGAGTGGTAATTGCTATGGCTCTTCTTCTAAAACCAAAATTTGTGATTGCCGATGAACCAACTACAGCACTTGATGTCTTAATTCAGGCCCAAATTGTAAACTTGTTAAAGAATCTCAAAAAAGATGGTATGTCTTTTATGCTAATTACGCATGATTTGGCAGTATTATCTGAGATTGCTGAAAAAATTGGAATAATGTACGGTGGTCAAATAGTAGAGTTTGGCTCATCTCAAGAAATTTACAAAAATCCAAAACACCCCTACACTAAGGGTCTCTTGGAATCCATTCCCACGTTGAGCGGAAACATTCCAAAATATATTAAAGGAATTCCTCCTAGCTTAGTTGATCCTCCAACTCAATGTAGATTTTTGGAAAGATGTCCTGTGGCAGTTGAAAAATGCAAACAACTTCCACCAAAATTTAAAACTGAAACTGGTTATGTACGATGTTGGTTATATGAATAATTATTTTAATTTAAGATATTCCTCGTCGATTTTTTTTAAATATACTTCTTGAATGTTTGAAATCTCTCTTGCTACTGTGTTACTGCAAAGTATTTTCGCATATTCTATTAGTTCTGCATTTTTCTGCGTCTCTTCAAATTTTTCAATTTTTTTAAACGACTCTTGTTCATATCTCATTATTTCTTTGAATTCTTTGCTGATCTCTTCTGCTTTCATGTTTTGGTAATCTTTTGAGTTTGATTTTCTAAATGTGATCTCGTTGATTAATTTTTCAATCTCATCCGATTCTTCCATGTTTTTTTAAAAAACAGGCAGAATAAATTATTTTTGTCTTTTCTTTTTATGCTCTAAAATATGTTTTAGTCCTTCTGTCATTTACAGTGAATCCAAATCAATTTGACAATAGGAACACTTCAAATCTTAAGAGAATTTCTTCACTATCGGTAAACACGAATCAATTATCCTTAATACTTCTGATCTAATTACTTTTTTGTCAATTGACACCCAAACTCTAGACTTGTCTATTGCAAAAGAGATAGTCTGAACTTTCTTTCGCTCCTCCCACACAAACTCTATCTCTCCTAGATTTTTATCAAAGAATCCTTCAAGATCTGTCTTCATTGCAATGTGTGAAAATTGATGTTGGGTATTTTTTTCATCTAAAAGTGGAATCAAGTCTACTCTTCGTCCATATGCTAATAGTACACCATTCTCACCAATCACGCCTACAAATCTAATATACGGACTAATTGCAATTATTGCATTACAAATATCTTCAGAGTCTTTCTTTTCCATTTGCTGTGTTGTTAAAAGGATGATATTTTAATGATTTTACTTCTAGTTTTAATTAAATACTGCCTATAACCAAGCCTGATTTGTGGATTTTATTGACCTGTTTCCATTTGCGCCGGAAGTGGGTTATCTCAGTCTATCTTTAGTGAATTTCTTTGGCTCTCTAATCCCATTTGTTCCATTGCCTGGATTTCTGCTTTTAGCAACCATGTCCGTAGGTGATACATTTGATCTTCATATCTTGGCATTATCATCTGCAATTACTGCTACTGCTGCAAAACAAATAATCTTCTATGTAAGTTATGGAGGAAGAAAAATTATCAATGAAAAGACTAGAAAACGAATGCGTCCATTTGAAAGATTAGTTAAAAGATATGGCGCAGCAGCTGCATTTTTTGCTGCTGCAACTCCAATTCCTGATGATTTGGTATATGTTCCACTGGGTTTGGCAAAGTATGATCCTAGACGATTCTTCATTGCAACTCTTACTGGAAAAATTGTTCTTAGTTATGTGATAGTTTTGATTTCTCATTATCTTGGACTGTCATTAGTAGAACCATTTCTTGAAAATATAGATGATGCAACTCCTGTATACATTGGAATAATTATTTTTGGAGTTATGATGACTGTGGCAATTGTGTTGCTTTTGAGATTAGATTGGGCAAGAATTCTTGGAAGATTTGCCCCTTGGACTTTGGATGAGAACCAAGAAGATTAAATTATTATTTTAAAATTCCACAATTTGTCTTTCGCTTCTTTGATTCCTATTCTTGGTGATGCAATGATTTTTTTTGGTTTTATTCCATCAGAGATATATAGTTTTGATTTTTTTGTCAAATCCAGACCGTAAAGTTCTTTTGTTATCTGAAGTGCTTGTGCTAGTTTCGCAGGACCATTTGTAAGATTTTTCAAATTTACGTTATTTCTGTTTATTAACATCCTATCAATTCCTTTTTCAGGCTTTATTGCACGAATAAGCACTGCACCTGCTGCAATTCTTGGATTCCTTGCTACAATATTAAAACAATAATGCATTCCATATGTAAAATATACGTATGCAACACCAACTTTTCCAAACATTACCTTATTTCTATTTGTAATCTTTCTAAATGCATGACTTGCGGGATCATCTGTATGTCTGTATGCTTCAGTTTCTGTAATGATTCCTGATATTATTTGATTTCCTATTTTTCTAATAATTTTTTTACCTAGTATGTTTTTTGCAACAGTAACTGTATCATGTAAATAAAATTCTCTATGTAGTATACTCAATGTCTATTTGTATCTCCTTATTGTTTTTTAATTCATTTATTGTGTAAAATAATTTTTTAATATCGTTATTTAACACCGTTACTAATTCTTGATTATAAATTGTTGCAGCTGGATGAACTGTTAGAAAATATAACTGATTGTCCTTTCTTACCACTTTTCCTCGAAATTTTGTAATCTCAGAACCACCTAACATTGAATTAAATGCAGTATTTCCCAAAACACAAATTATTTTTGGTTTGATTATGGAAATTTCTTGTCTGATATAATCCTGGCATGTCTCTCTTTCAATTTTATTTGGAACTCTGTTGTTTGGAGGTCTGCATTTTACAATGTTTGTAATGTACACTTCTTTCCTTGATACATCTGCTTCTTCAAGTGCATCTGAGAGTTTTTTACCTGCAACTCCTACAAATGGTTCCCCTTTTTTATCTTCATTTCTTCCTGGTGCTTCTCCTACAAAAACCACATCTGATTGAAAATTGCCTTTACCTGGTACGGCTTTTGTTCTTGTCTTACATAGTTCACATTTTATACAATTGATTACATTTAGTTTGATTGTTTCCAGACTCATTTAGTTTACACTCTTTACTGTTGCAGTTCCACGTATGGTTGGTCCACCATTACCCATTATCATTGATTGCATTGGATCTCCTTTGCCACAATTAGTAATTGGTCTTATTGTAAAGTCATCACCACATGCATCAATTGATTTAAAGAATTCAGGTGCTGTTCCGATAACAATAACGTCTCTTAGTAAATCTGTTATCTCACCATCTTTGATTTTTTGGGCATATTGGCAGGAAATACTCCAATTATATCGCTTCATATCTATTGATGGAATTTTCATATTTGAAATAAAATACCCATTTTTTACCTCCTTGATCATTTCATCTACTTTCCAATCCCCATTTTCTATACATGTACATGCCATACGAATCAATGGCATAAATCTGTAGTTTGTTGCTCTCATGTTTCCTGTTGGCTGTGTATCAAATGTTACGGCCGTCTCTCTGTTTTGCATATGATTTTTCAATACTCCTTTATCAATCAGGGTTGTTTTTTTGGTTTTGATTCCCTCGTCATCAAAATAATACCATCCTAAACTTTCTTTGATTGTAGGATCATCAAATACATTCAATTCATCAGATCCAATCTTCTGACCTACCTTTCCTTTCCACCATGCACCTCCTGCCCATGCCATCTCTTTTCCTAAAACTCTGTCTGCTTCTGATGGATGTCCTAATATTTCATGTGTTAGTAATGACACAAAGTCTGGATTCATTATTACTGTTCCTTTCTCTTCTTTCGTAGGTTTTGCATCTAATAGCTGTGACGCTTTTAATGCAATTTCTTGTGCGCTGTAATGAATGTTATTTGTGATTTGTTCTAATCCTCCTCTACCTCCTTCTGTAATGTTTACTGACTGTGTTAATCCTGATTCATGAGATGTAGCAATCATGTCTACCACAACATCTGTAAAATTTTGAATAATTTCAGAGCCTTCACTGTTTACAAAATACTTTGAATTGTTTGTATACCACGGACTTACAGTTGATTTGATAATTCTTGGTGTATTTGAAATAATTTCACTGCACTCCATTCCAATTTTTACTAATTTCTCTAAATCTGGTTTTTTTAAAACTGGGAAATCTATCTTTGTTTTATCTGGATAGTTTGGATAAATATTATTTTTATTTCTGGTGTTGTATGATATATTTTTAATTACAGAATCTATTACATCTTTAATTTGTTCAAATGATTTTGGATTTGTAATTGAGCAAAACCCCCATATTCCTTCTTTATTTAGTCTGATTCCTATCCCTCTATCGTTGGTTGTTCTGATATATTCCACATCTTTATTTTCTAATAATACTGATTTTCGTTTCTGTGTTTCTGCTCTGACATCACAATACTGTATTCCAGAACAACCAGCATATCTGACTGCTTTGTCTGCAAATTCTTGTAACTCTGAATCCATAATTTAGTTAATTCTAATATGTCCTAAATCTTCCGGTTTCTAATGATTTGAAATTGCAGGCATGGTAAAGTAATACTCGTCTTCGAAACCATAGTCAGTTGTACCTTTTTTTCGTAAGAATTCAAAATATTCTGTACAATTTTTGTAAAATTCCCTATTTTTTACATTGATTTGTTCCATACTGTATTTATTCAAATCAGCATTTTTTCACAAGAGTGAGTGTTTTTAGTTCTGAAAGTCTGTTTTCTTTAAGCAAAACTTGAGGTAATTTTGTCTACTCAGAAGAGTTCCTTGGAATTCTACATGAATGATAATAATGTCAAATTGAATTTGAGAAAGTAATTTAGGTAATACAATTATTGAGACTTGTTAGAACATGTCAAAAATTGTATGTGATACAAGTGTTATCATTAATGGTCAACTAATTACTCAGATAGAATCAGGCTCAATTAGAAATTCCGAAATTATTATACCTCAAGCTGTATTTGATGAATTACAATCACAAGCATCTGCAAATAATAAACAAGGATTTATTGGATTGGAAAAAATCTATAGACTCAAAGAATTATCTGGCAATTATGGTCTTGTGGTATCGATAAAAGGTGAACATCCATCAATTGAAGATATCAAACTTGCTAGTAGTGGTAGAATAGATGCCTTGATAACAGATTTAGCTAAACAACTCGATGCTACTCTTTACACTTCAGATAATGTTCAACATCTAGTTGCACGAGCTAAAGGTCTTGACTCGGTCTTTCTTCAACCTGTGATTAAAAATGAATCTATGGAATTTCTCAAATTCTTTGATTCAGAAACAATGAGTGTACATTTAAAAGAAAATCAACACCCAATGGCAAAAAAAGGAAAACCTGGGGAATTTTCATTAACTAAACTTAATGATAGTATCCTATCTAGAAGTTATCTTGAAATGATTTCATCACAAATTTTGGATTTTACTAATATATCTGATTTAAGCACGATTGAAATTTCCAAAGTTGGTGCGTCAGTAGTACAACATGAAGATTACCGAATAGCCATTACTTATCCTCCTTTTTCAGAATCTTTTGAAATTACAATTGTTCATCCTATTGTTAGGTTATCTCTTGATGATTACACCATTTCTGAAAAACTAATGACACGTTTTTCTGACAGTGCTGAAGGCATTGTGATTTCTGGAGCACCAGGTTCTGGAAAAAGTACTCTGGCATCAGGACTTGCAAATTTTTATCATAATCAAGGAAAAATTGTTAAAACATTTGAATCTCCACGTGACTTGCAAGTAGATCCTGGAATTACTCAATATAGTAAATTGGATGGAAGTTTTGATAATACTGCTGATATTTTACTACTTGTTAGACCTGATTATACAATTTTTGATGAAGTTAGAAGGAGAGAGGACTTTAGAACTTTTGCAGATCTGAGATTAACTGGAGTTGGTATGATTGGAGTTGTCCATGCAAATTCCCCCTTGGATGCAATTCAACGATTTATTGGAAAAATAGAACTTGGAATAATCCCAAATATTTTGGATACTGTGGTATTTGTTAAAGGTGGTGAAATTAAAAAAGTCTATGACTTGATGTTAAAAGTCAAAGTACCTACTGGAATGACTGAATCTGATTTGGCTAGACCTGTTATTGAAATTAGAAATTTTGAAGATAATGTGTTGGAACATGAAATCTACACGTTTGGAGAAGAAAATGTCATTGTTCCTGTTTTAGCTAAAGTTCAAAAATTTGGTATTGAAAAACTCGCTGAAGATAAGATAAAAGAAACTTTCAAAAAATATGATCCCAGAACGGAAGTTGAAATTCTATCTGAAAATAGAATAAAAGTAATGGTTGATAAACATTGTATTGCATCTGTTATAGGAAAAGGAGGTTCAAACATCAATGAAATTGAAAAATATCTTAATGTACACATTGATGTAGTTGAGAAGAATTCTGAATCTATATCTCTACCATCAAATAATTTACCATTTACTTTTTCAGAATCAAAAACAGCATTACTTCTAACTGTTAATCGTGAATTCACTTCAATGCATGCTGATATCTATGCGAATGGAAAGTTTGTATCTTCTGTAAGGATTGGTAAAAAAGGTCAAATCAAAATACCAAAACGTTCAGATATTGCACAAACATTGATTGATCTCTCATCCTCTCAAGGTGATATTCAAATATTTCTTAAAGATTTTTAAAATTTTCAATAATATTTGGGTTTGTTTTTAGAAATGTGGTAGATTTTCTTGATTGTTTGATTGCTTTATGATTATGATTAGTGCTATTACACTAGACCTTTCACGATATATTGATGGAAGTACATTATAACTAAAATGTTGTAGGATCTAAGACGATGAATTTTTAGAATATGAGAAATATCATACACCTTTGTCTCTATTAGATCTAAGATCATCTCTAATATTCCATTCTTGTACATGATCATGTACTTTCTAATTTATTAGTAGGATTGATTGAATCTAGTCTTTTGGAATTTTTAACTTCTATTACATTTGTTTCTAAACTTTGTCCGATATTTGAGTGCATTTTCGTGGTACTTTTGGTTATTCTTTATTGACTGCGTAGTGATGGTTATTGATCTTTGATTCTTAACTAATTCATTCTAAACTAAGATTGGAATGGTTGACCACCTAAAGGAACGACTAGAAAAAATAAGAAAATTTACAGATTCTGCCAAGCGTCGAGCAAATTTGTATGGTGAAATTAGCGGGATTGATAGTAAAAGTACATCATCCTCTTTAGGTGTGCTTCAGAGGGCACCTGCACCTGGTAAAAAACTCCAAAAAATTGGATTTTTGATGGTGTGGATTCCAGAACCTACTGGTGTCACAATTGCTCTTGGAGGTCCCTTGATACTTGCAGGAAGATACCTTGACAAAAAATATAACGGTTCAACCATTCATGATATTGGTCATGAAACAAAAAATACAATTTCATCAATAAGCGACTTTAGGAATTCTGTCATGTGATCTAACTTAGTTTTTAAATGGACTTGCACAAACCCTGATATGACTACTAGGAATCAAGCATTGATACCAATTACAATAGCTGCTGTAATTGTTGGCATTGTCGGATTAATTTCCCTTCCAGGTGATAGTAAATTGGAATCTGTTGAATTTCCTAGGGGGACAATTAAGATTGATAACATTCCTATTGAGGTACAAATTGCAGATACTGAACCAAGACGCGTTCGTGGATTGATGTTCCAAGATCAATTATCTTATGATCAGGGGATGATATTTGTATTTGAGGAACCCGGACTTTACTCTCTTTGGATGCTTAACATGCAATTTTCACTTGATATGATTTGGTTTGACGAGGATGGGAAAATAGTCCACATCGAAAAAGACGTACCTCCATGTAAATCTGCACTTGAAATTGCTACTTGCCAAAGTATAATTCCTGATGATAAGGCACTCTATGTTCTTGAAGTTACATCTGGATTTATTGATCTTCATAATATTAACAAGAATTCTACATTGACTATAATTTCAATTTAAAATTACAAATCCTTATCTTGTAATATTTTTAAATGGTTTATATGAATAAGAAAATTTTAATTCCTATCGTTATCATCTCTTTAATATTTGTAATTTATCTAGATTTGATATCGAAAAACACATCAATTGAAACTCCTGAAAATGCCTTTATTTATTCTGATGTTGAAACAATTCAAAAAATTCTGGCCACCAAAAATATTTTGATGTCTTCTCCCTCTGTTATCGCTGATCATACTGTCAAGCAATACTGTACCTTCTTTGATAATGAAGGTGTGCAACAGTTTGTATCTTACTGCATTACCACTGCCATCTTGGATTCTGATGGAAAACCTTTGGGAAATATCAACATGGGTGGAAATTCAATTGAGCCTAGTATGGCACTTGCAATAATTCAGACTGGTCCGTCTTTTGATTCAAAAACTGAAGATATTGAATTTATTTTTGAAACTATGATCGAGACATTGGTGTGTGACTGTTGGGCAGAAAAGCAACCAGGTGGATTTGAATCTGTTTCTACATGGCTTCATGCTGCTGAGCAACAATATTATGATTCTTCTCAGCCTGCCCTTATATCAAAAATTAATGGATTAAATCAAAAACAATTAGTTTTGGAGATCACCACTTCTGAAAATTCATATCTTTGGACCTTGATTGTAATAAGGTAGCCTAATTATATACAACAAAATTATTTGATTGACAATTACTATGATTGATCAGTTATGGTTTATTCTTTTGGGCTTTGCAGCTGGAATTCTTGGCTCTATGATTGGACTTGGTGGTGGTATTATCCTAGTTCCAGCATTGACTTTTCTAGGATTTCCACCCACTGCTGCTGCAAGTAACAGCCTTTTTGGTGCATTAAGTAATTCGGTGGCATCTACTATTTCATACTCTAAACAAAAGAGAATTGTTTATTCATTAGGCTTAAAGCTTGGATTACTTTCAATCCCAGGAACTGTCTTAGGTGCATTTCTTTCCACTGATATAGCGCCTGATATTTTTAAAATTTTATTTGGATTTGTATTGATTGCGTCTGCTGTTTACATTTTTGTACGAAAAAAAATTGAGACTGTTGAAAAAACTCTTTCAGTTCAGATGATGATATTTGCAGTGGGTGCTAGTTTCTTTGCAGGGTTAATTTCCTCATTTTTTGGAATTGGTGGAGGGATTATCTTTGTACCTCTTATGGTAGTTGGGATGGGAATGACAATGAAAAAAGCAGCTCCAACATCACAACTGATATTATTATTTTCATCATTATCTGGAGTGATTATTCATAGTATCTTGGGACATCCTGATTTTATTCAAGCAGGATTGTTGTCGATTGGGTCTTTTATTGGCGGGTTGGTTGGTGCAAGATTGTCTCTAGATGTAAAAGAACGTTATTTGCAAATTATTGTATCTGTTGTAATTTTAATTGCTGCAGGAAAATTATTTCTAGATTCTCTAAATAACAATCTAAATTTCTTTGGATTTTAGCATTGGATGTTTTCTAATTTTGTCTATTCTGAAACAAAACGGTACATCTAGTATGAAATTTAAAAAAACATTCAGGAATAGTTCGATGCATAATAAACAATAAAGGACACGGTAAACAATTTTCAGAACTTGTCATTCTTGCAGGTAGTCTCATTTAGACCAGCATTCACAATTATGGAATGTAATATAAACAAAATTTTACTTTAAGTATACGTCATTCTTATGTTATTGTATTTTTCTAAATGCTTAATTTGCAGGAATAGTTTGATTTCTTTTTGACTATTATAGACATACTTAAAAGTATTCTAGCAGTTTTGATACTCTACAAATACCCAATATCTTTTTGATTTATAGTTACATCTTCAAAGTGTTTTTAACTAGCGTACCTACAACTCTGACACCATGATATCGTCTGATCTGAAATTACCATACGGAATATGTTATGGACCTCATAGAGACGGTCAAGACCCAACACGAAACATACATCCAAATGAAATGGATCTTAATCAAGATGTTATATTTTTGAGTAAACTAACAAAAAGAATTAGGACTTATTCCTCGCAAGGTATATCGGATGTAATAAAAAACCTTGACAAAAATAAAGTTAAAGTAAATCTTGGTATTTCTCTAGATGTTAACAGTCCTACCAATAGTGAAATTGAGGTAAGCAACGCAAAAAACATTCTGACAAAATACAGTGACCTAATAGATTGTATTACTGTGGGAAATGAGGTTTTGGCTCAGGTCATATGGGATTCTCATTTAGACTTAGGCAATGTAACTCCAATGATCAAAAATAAATTAGACAAAATAAAAACAACTCAAATAACGCCTTACATAGCTGATCTTAAAAAGGCAGTATCTCAATCCAACAATAAGAATATTCGCGTTACTACTGCAGAGCCTTGGAGGATATGGCAGGATCATCAGGATCTTATAGATAATGTTGATGTCATAACCGCACATATCCATCCGTATTGGGATGGACAAGACATATCACATGCTGCAGACTATGTCCTTCAAACGTATAATGATGTTATGTCTCTTGGAAAGATTCATGGAAAGAATGTAATAATTGGTGAAACTGGTTGGCCCACACATGGGGCTAGAATTGGAAACGCAATACCCAGTCCAGATAATCAAAAAATATTTCTACAGAAATTTCTGAATATGATCGCTATTCCAGAATATTACATATTTGAAGCCTTTGATGAAAAATGGAAAGAGATGTATGGGTTAGTAGAAGGTCATTGGGGATTGTATGATTCAAAGGGAATGACAAAACATGATCTCAGCATTCTGTCTGGAATTTCATCTGAAAATAATTGGAGATAACATAACTATAATTTTTGCAAAACCTAGGCGTAGCGTAATGACATTCAAAAATAGAAAGTATTTCATAGATTTTTCATTTACTGTAGATGTATACTATTCAGATTCCTCTGAAGTTTGTGTTTTAATTTCTTGTTGTGATGTTGCGTGTTGGAGGGATTATGTTCCTAAGGGATTCTTTCATGGTTCCATTTTCGAAAAATAAACCCCAATGATTTTCCACATCATTTGGTCCATCTGGATTAAACTGTTCGGCTGGTTTCCATTTTTCATCAAATGCCTCAAACAAGAAATATTCTATTTTATTTAAATCTGTAATCTCTTTAAATTCTGAAATGAATCTTTGTTGGTTCTCGGGACTTGGAACTGCTAGTTTTATAACTTCTCCATCTGATGGCCAATTTGTCTCCCCGATTACTACATCTTTTCCAAGTGTTTCTTTTACATATTTGTATTCTTCTAATGCTTTGCTTGATGCATTATTGATATGCACACCATTAAAGTAAGGATAATAATTAATCATTACATAATCAACATGCTTTGTAATTTCTGGATGTTCAAGCCAATTCCCAATAGGCTCTGAAATAGTAATAGTACATGTAGGATTTAGTTTTTCTCTTGTTTTATTGAGATATTGTATGATCTGTTCTTCATTTAGATTTCCCCTGTACAATCCCTCATTTTCAACAATGATGGTGTAAATCCCGTCATTCTTGTTAGCCATTTGTACTGCTCTTTCTATTTTGTCATAATCTGTTTTATCGCCTGTTAATAGTAATGTGATTGCAGTTTTCAGTCCATATTTTTTGGCAATTTCTGGAATAAATTGATTATTTCCTGTTATTCCATAGATTCTAATTTTCTCTGTTATAGAACTAAGTAATTTTATGTCATTTTCAATTTCGTTCAAACTTGGATGAATATTAGTAAGTGGCGATTGATCTTTTCTGTAAGGACTATATGCAATACCTGAGAGTTTTGTTTGTTCAGGATCTATCTGTAACTCATGGATATTTTTTATATCTAAAAAATCAGATGTCTTGTTTTTATCTGATATGTCTTCAGTTTTATTAACAATGTCTTTATTATTTATTAATGTTATTTTTTTTGCAGTCTCTACTACTGACTCTATTTTGGGTTTTACTGTGTCAAAGAAATTAGTGTATGTAATAATCAGTCCTGATATGATAACAATGATAATTATTCCTGTAATGATGCCTTTACTCAATTGGTAACATGTATTTTCACGGTAATTAAATTTTGATAATAAATAACGACTGATTACACTGCTATCTAAAATCTTATTACTATTTCAAAAAACAAAATATGGTTGTGATTAATCTCTGTTAATTCATCTTTGTATTAAAGTTAACATTATTTATATTCTTCTTATATTATGATCATAGAAATGTCTTTATCTTTAATGATATTCTTTACTGATTATTTTATTTTGTATATTTTTGTTTATTTCATAAATTCGTTTTAATAATTTTATGTACTTTTGATAAACTACCTGTCAACATAAAATTAACAAATTGATTTGAAAATAACATGATGTCTATTAAGCTGTTTACACTATTATCAAAAATTATTTTTAGCAATTTTATCTTTGGGAATTTAATTATTTTTACAAACTTAAAATAGCAAATTTCAATTTTATATTCCTCTAACTATTACATGTAACTGAAAACTACTCATTATTGAGATTTTCCTTATTTGCAGATAGTTTAGATCAATTAACTGTACACAACAATTCTATTTGACAGATAAAAAACATAGATACACAATGTTGTGTTCCTATTGTTATTATGCCATCTATACTTGAGAAAATTCATATCCTCATTGTATGTGTTCAAAATTGAAGCCATATTTTCTGTAATTCAGATTATAATTAGTTGAAGATTAGCATATTGTGTAACCAGGTAAAATGAATTATTGAATTGGACTAATCTGTAACAGAATATTTATTATTTCTGATCTGTTGTGAATGTTTTCTAGGAAGCTAACCTTTAATTGTGTTTATATATGTGAAATTATCTGTTTGTGAATATGGCTATAATTGGATTGGATATGGGAACATCTTTTGTAAAATGTGTGTTTGATGATGGCCGATTCACTTTTCCTGCAATATACGCTTATACCAATCGACAAAAATGGGATGATGATAAAACATTATTGATGGGAGTTGGAGATGAGGCACTAAAGGTGGCAGCATATCCAAACTCTGTAATAATTAGACCCATCATTGAAGGAAGACCCGTCCATAAAAAAGGAGTAGAAGAACTTGTCAAAGAAACAAAAAGAAGAATGGATGTGATGTCTGAATCCAAAGAAAAGGGTAGAATTAATACAATTGTAGTTGGACTTCCATATGATGCTGACAATTATAGGGAAACCCTGTCTGATATCATAAATAACACTCTTAATCCTGAAAACTGCGTTATCGTCCCACAAGTAATTGGAACATTGGAATCTATTGGAAGAAAAAGTGCAACAGTGATGAATATTGGTCAAGGTACTACAGAAATAGTAGCATTTGAAAACATGAAGACAATCTCAGGACAATCTGTAATGCATGGATGTGATTTCTTAACGAGAGATTTAGGAGAATTTGCATTCTTAGACTCTACAGTGTATAATCAATACAAAGATGAATTAACACCTAGAATTGAAATGCTAGCTGACATGTTAGTAAATAGACTGGAAAACTTTATGTCAGCACTAAAACCAATGTATGAATGTTCACAAACAGTAGTATTGTCTGGTGGTGGAATATTGATTCCTGAACTCAAAGCCGCAATTTTGAAAAGAATTAATGTTAAGGTCGAAGTACCTAATGATCCAGTCATGAGTAATGCTAATGGCCTTTACAAAATAGCCACTAGACACGGTATTGTCTAACACTGTATTTTTAATTGAATTCAAATATTGAAGTTTTAGTCTCTTTTAACATATATGAATTTACTAGTTTTTCAAATTATCATTTCTTTTTTGGAGGATCATCTGTAAACTATGTGAAAACAGAAATTACAATAACAAATACGTCTGTAGACTACAATCCTCTAAGTTTATTCATGCTCAACTTACATCCAATTTTTATCATCTTTGGTAGATGAGAAATAAACAGAATCAAACTATGTACAAGATTATGTTAATGGCAATATTGTTTTATGGCTGTAAGTGATTAATATCTATTGATAATAATTATAATTTGCTGAAAGATTTTAAGTTGGAATAAAATATTCACTGTGTGAAGATTCTAACCCTTGATGATTTTCAATTGAGTGGAAAAACTGTTCTTTTACGTGTTGACATGAATTGCCCTATTGATCCTGTAACTGAAAGGATTTCATCCACAAAAAGGATAGAGGAGACAGTCGAGACCATCAAGGCACTAGATAATGCAAAATTAGTCATCATATCCCATCAGGGTAGAGTGGGAAGTAGGGATTATGTTGGAATGGAGCAACATGCAAAAATTCTGGAGACTTTGCTTGGAAAGAAGATCATATATGTTCAAGATGTGATTGGTTCATTGGCCCAGTCTGAAATAAAAAAAATGAAAGATGGGGACATCATACTGTTGGATAATCTGAGATTCTGTGCTGAAGAGAATCATGAATTCTCTCCAGAAAATGCAGCAAACACAATAATGGTGAAAAGATTAGTCAATCTGTTTGATTTGTGTATTTTAGATTCGTTTGCTAGTGCGCATAGAGCGCATCCGTCACTTGTGGGATTTTCACATGTATTACCTACATGTGCTGGAAAAAATGTAGAACGTGAGGTAAAAAAACTGGATGAAATATTGACAGTTACAAAGGCACCTCACGTGATTATACTTGGTGGTTCAAAAATTGCAGATAGACTTGAAGCAATTAAAATGTTAATTAAAAAAGGTAGAGCTGAGCAAATTCTACTTACTGGTTTGATTGGTAATGTTTTCATGCGTGCGCAAGGACGTATCAAATACCCCCTTGGAATCCCTATGGAAGAAGAAGTAGTTGCAAAAGCACACACTTTGATGGGAGAATATCCAGACGCATTTTTCACACCTGTAGATATTGCAATTAGTAAAGACGGAGATCGAATAGAAATGGATGTAAGATATCTCAACACAGGGGATCAAATTTTGGACCTGGGTCAAAAAACAATACGATACTATTCACAATTGATAGCAAGTGCAGGTACTATTTTTATCAGCGGTCCTGCAGGATTTTTTGAGAATGAAAAATTTACTTATGGTACAAAATCTCTTTTAGAAGCAATTACAAATTCCATGGCTACTACTATAGTAAGCGGGGGGCATCTCACATCAGCACTAAAAAGATATGGATTAACAGAAAAAATCACTCACATTAGTACTGCTGGCGGCGCACTTGTATTGTATCTGACTGGAGAAAAACTTCCAATGATTCAATCACTAGAAAATGCAGCTAAAAGATAAAACATGAAAATATTACTTTATTGTATACACTAAACTCTAAAAAAATACTCTAATCTGGATTTCTTGTATTGTAATATGTTATTTCTAATAGATCTGGCGATCTATTGTGTTCTATAACGAGTAAAACCTTGATAATTTCTAAATAATATGGAATCAATCAAATTAAATATCACAAAAATATTGAGAATTTATCCATGTTAAAATTTCAAGGTAAAATCGCTCTAATTACAGGTAGCGGAACCGGCATAGGTCAAGCCATTGCCAAGAAATTTGTAGAAAATGGAGCAAGTGTAATAATTCTTGGAAGAAGACGAGAACCATTAGATGAAACATCAAAGATTCTAGAAAAGATTATCGCTGAAAAAAATAGCGGCGCACATGTTAAAATTTTTTCAGGAGTAGATGTAAGTGATGAATTGCCAATGAACGACATGTTTGAATCCTTAAAAAAAGATAATGTTACAGTTGATTATATTATAAATAATGCAGGGGTTTCTGGTCCTGTTACATGTTTTATGAATGCGTCATTGGATGAATTTAAAAGTACAATTGGTATTCATCTAACAGGTACTTTTTGGGGTTCAATTCAAGCATTAAAAGTAATGAAAGAGGGAGGAAAGATTATTACAATTTCAACATTCTTTACAGAAGAACGTCCACTAGAACAAAGACCATATAGATTTAGAAGTCCATATACTGCATCACAAGGAGCAAAGAATAGATTAGCAGAGTTAATGTCATGGGAGTTAACAGATAAAGGAATAATATCTATTGCAACAAATCCAGGTCCAGTTCATTCAGATAGAATTTACAAGACAGTTTATCCAAAAGCTGCAGCAGAATTTATGAGAGTAAGTGGATTTGAAGATTTAGTTCCAACTCAAGTAGATGCTGCAAACAGAGAATTACTTCCATTATTAGGTGAAGATGAAAATGTTATCAAAGAAGGGATTTCTAAAGCTGCACAAAAACTTGCAAATGGAAAAGATATATCAAAACTAACTATCACATTTACAAATTTACTAAATAAAATTCAAAGTATTGCAGAAAAAGTACAAAACAACACATCACATATGATTGCAAACCAAGAGTTTCTATCACAAGGACAAGTTGCAGAATCAGTTCTGAATTTATGTGATGATGAAATAGCAAAAATTCTAAATGGTAAAGTAATTCCAGGGGACAGGGTGTTTTATCCAGTAAAACCCCATATTGGGACTACTACACCAGGAGTTCATCAACCAGATTTTACAGGAAAAGCAGTGGTATTTACAATTGATGCCACCGATAAATCTGATGCTCAAAGAGTAGAATTTTTAGCACAACACATAGAAAAGAATGGAGGAAAAGTTGCATGTTTTATTTCACAATCAACCCCAACCGAACTACAAGAATACATCAGTGGAAAATTCCATTCGCATGTAGTAGATATCAAAAACCCTGACGAGGTAGCAAGATGGCTCAATACTGCCAAGACAAACATCGGTGAAATCCTAGCAGTTATCCACATTACAGGAAAATTACCTGAAGGATCAAAATTAACCAACTTGTCACGGGCAAAATGGGATGAACTTGTTGAGAAATTCATATCCACTCCAGCTACAATTGCTCAAAGAACCCTGGAGCAGTTTGTTCCTGGAGGGACTGATGATCCACGTCTTTACAAGGATACTAAAGGTGCAATAATGATCGTTGGTCCAGATTTACCCATTGGTAAAAAAGTAACAGGTACACAAAGAGCACAAGTCGAAGTTTTTAGAGGAGCATTAAGACCATTTACAACTACAGTTAATCAAGAATTAAGTGATGTGCTTGGCTCAAAAATCAGAATATTCACAATTTTTCCAGGATCAGTAACAGGATCAGAACCAAACAACCAAAGAATTGCAGATGCATTTAATTTTCTTGTTTCAGATAATTCTGCATCATCATCTGAAGTTACTTTTTGTGTTGATGAAATAAGAGAATAATGAAAAAATTCTCCGAGTTCAAAATCGGAGACTCATTCTATTCAACATGTAGTATTTCTGATAAAGAGATGGAAGAATACCTCAAATTTTCTAGAGTTAGAAATGCATTTCTGGAAAACAAAACAAGTGGTGAGCAACAACTGGTTTCTGGAAGGGCAATCCTTTCACGAATGGAAGGTGAGTTTACAAGACTAAGCCAAATTTATGGAAATCATATTATTTTTCTGGGGACAGATGGAGATCCTGATTGGGAAAATAGAAACACAAGATTCCTCAAACCATTTTATACAAACCAGGTGTTGAAATTAAAATTTACCATATCCTCAAAAGATGATATTGATGATGAATTTGGAAAAATCACGGTAGATTATGAAGGAACAACTTCAGAAGGTAAAACGATTGTTCTTTCAAAAAAAAATATCTATCGAATTAGAAAAGAGCCGCCAAGATAATAGATAAAAGGAATCTGACAGTGGCTTACAATCAATAGTATTTCAAACTAAATCTATGTCGTGAACAAAATACTTTGGTGACACACACTATAATTTGCGCATATTATTTGGACAGAGACTTTACAATATCTCAAATAGCGATTTGAAATAACAATGAGTACAATATCTTATGTTTTGACTAAAAATAGATGGACTATCTAATTAACTTCTGAGCATTTTTAGATAATTTATGAAATTCATAGAATTGTTACAACTCCTGTTTCAAACAGATTCAAATGTTTGCTTTCAATTTACAAAATGATATATTTTAAGTGTGATTATACTCAAAATCACTCATTGATTTTGAAAAGTATTATATCCGTCAGAATCTGGCATTATTGTAATTGACTGAAATATCTAGAATTTCTACTGGTATAGGGGTATTGGATAAAACACTGTCTGGAGGATTGATAAAAGGTGGAATTTATCTGATTAGTGGTGATGTTGGTATTGGAAAAACTACTGCTGCATTACAGTTTCTATTGAATGGGATTCAAGCAGGTGAGAAAGTAGCAATGTTCACAGACACCTCTCAGAAAAATTTGATAGAAGACATGCATTATTTAGGATTAGATATAGAAAGTCCAATTAATAATGGAACTTTGCTAATAATAGCACTCAGTCGTCAGTTTGAAGATTTAAAAAACAAAGTCATTGAAAGAAAAGAAAATCCAAACAAAGTCTTAACTAAGATTCTTTCGGAAATTAATAATACAGTTAAACAAAACAACATAAAACGTTTGGTTATTGATCCAATCAATCTTGTGATTATGCCATCTCCATCTGTATACACATATGCTAAAACATTGATATCTACAATTGGTGATCCCTCGTGCACCACAATCGTTACATCTGGTATTTTATCTCCTAATGATCCTAGCGTGTACAGCATCACAGAACATGTATCTGGCGTAATTATACTTTCATATGATGATTCTTTAAAAAGATCACGATTTTTTAGTATTAAAAAAATGAGGGGAACTTATTGCAATCCTGATCTTCATAAGTTTACTATTTTATTTGGAAAAGGTATCTGTGGTCCAGATGAAAAACCATCTGAGACATACATTCCAGATGAAAAACCATCTGAGACATACATTCCAGATGAAAAACCATCTGAGACATACATTCCAGATGAAAAACCATCTGAGACATACATTCCAGATGAAAAACCATCTGAGACATACATTCCAGACGTACGACCTAATTCACACGGTCGTAATCGATATACATTTTAAACACTGTTGTACTGTTGTTTCTTAAATTGTAAACCCTTTTTCTTTAAGTATAATTTATGAGTCATAATTATTTGATTCGTCTATGATGATGTTTGTATTTTTATTTCATGGCTTTGAGATTTTCTTAAATGCATGTATAAGATGATATTCATTATTTGGATACATAACATATCTGAACCAAACATGATGAAATATTAGAAATAACAAAACAGTACGCTTGTATATATAATCAATTATGCAATAGAATTATGAACTTTTGAAAATAAGTGGTTGTTGTTGTTATTGTTGATTTGTTACTCTTATATGATGACACAAGAAATAAAAATTTCTAATACTTTTTGTCTTATTGATATTCTGGTATTTTCGAGGAAATATTTACTTTCATCAAACAATGAAAACGTGTTTTTAGTTAGTTTAATCATAGATGTCAGTAAACACACTCTGAATAAGTGCTGTGTTTCTCATTATTTTAGTTGGACCTTCTATGTCGATCCACACACTATTACCAATATCATAGCTAAGCATTGATCCTGAAGGTAGTTTTTGCATTATGTCAAATGATAAATTTATTTCTTTATCTGTAGATCTTTCTTGTATCTTTTTTATTATGTCTGTTTTAAACATGTAAATTCCTAATGCTTCTGGTTGCTGGAGATCTGAAATTGGTTTTTCTATAAATTGTAATATTTTGTTGTTACTGTCAATCTTGACAAAACCTGTCTCTTCAGGTTTTTTTCTCCTAGTTGCTATACATCCAATACAATCAGAACTTCTAAATTGACTTATCATACCATGTACATCTAAATTTGATAAATTGTCTGAAAACCACAAAATAAAATCATCTTCATTTTTAAGGTCTTCAGCACATTCTAACAATGCTCCTCCTGTTCCTCTTAACTTGTCTTTCCTGAATGTCAATTTGGTTCTGTATGACTTACCGTCAAAGAAATTTGGTACTTGCTCGCCCAACTTTGATTCGTCATAAATAATTACGATCTCATTAATTTCATTAAATTTATTCAAATAATTCACAATGTGTTCAAGTAATGGCTTTCCTTCTATTGGCATCATTGATTTTGGTACAAATACGCTGAGAGGCCAAGCTCTAGTTCCTTTTCCACCTGCATTAATTATTGCCTTCAATACCCTTGTGATTTTCTATGTTGGATTAAAAAGTTTTATGGCTATCTCGAAATTAAACCACGATAAATCAGAAATAATACATATTCTGTAACATTTGTAATCTAACCCATGTTCAATTTATTGAAATCGTGGTGAAAAGTAAATATGACATGTGATTGGTAGTACAATGTGTCTCAAAATCAGTCATATCCATCAATTAAAACACATTCAACTTTTAACATAACAACAGTGGGTATGCGACTTATGATAATCATGACTATAATATCAATTTTGGCTGCAATTGTACTATATGTTAATTCCACAGCATTATTACACGGTGGTACAATAATTGATTCTGTTTTTTCAATATTATTCATGTTTAGTGTTATTTTTTTTGGAGCTCATTCAATAGGATATTATTTGAACACTGTACGTAGTATAGAAAAATACCCTAGTACGATAGCAAATCATACGTACGTATATTCTAAAAGTAAGGTTGCTGTTTTAGTGCCAATGTATAATGAACCTCTTGATATGATTCGTATGAATTTAGGTGCAGTTGTTAATGCATCTAAAGATTTGGCAGTTGTTTACGTTCTTGATGACTCTACAAATCCTGAAATTTGCAAAGACATCAAAAATTTTTGTGAACAAATTGGAGTACAATATATTCACAGGGAGAATAGACGAGGCTACAAAGCAGGAGCAACTAATGATATTTTACCTGTACTAGAAGAGGAGTTTGTCTGTATATTGGATGCTGATCAAATGCCCGATCCAAATTTTTTAAGAGATGTGTTGCCCTTTTTACAAAATGATCCAAATCTTGCAATGGTACAAGTACCACAACAGTATACTAATCTAGATGCATCTATACTCAGTCAGGCATCTCAAGCTCAACAGATAATTTTTTACGATATTATTACTGAAGGAAAAAGTACACTTGGTTCATTGTTTAGCTGTGGAACAAACATCGTATATCGAAAAGAGGCTTTATTGAGTGTTGGTGGTTTTGATGAGAATTCAATAACTGAAGATCTAGCCACAACAGTTGAAATGCATATGAAGGGTTGGAAGACATTTTATTATAATAAAAAGTTGGTATATGGGCGCGCACCTACAGAACTTGCTGCATATTTTAACCAACAATGGAGATGGGCGTTTGGAACAATGCAATGCTCAAAGAAGATTTTCAGTAAGATATTAAAAAACAAGTCATTCAGCCTTGCATACAAATTCGATTATTTTCTTAGCACCAGCTGGTATTTGTCTGGTTGGGCATATCTCATACAAATGCTTTGTCCAATTGCATTTCTATTATTTAGCATACGTCCACTAAATCTTGATTTAACTACCTATCTACTGTTTTTACTTCCGTATAGCATATTTACATTGACTACTTTTTTGCTTACTTTTGTTAAAACAGGAAATTCTCTAAAATCTGTATTCTATAATATAAGTATGAATATCATATCGTTTCCAATAACTACTGGGGCTTCAATTCAAGCCCTTAGAAATAAAGCCAAACCATTTGTTACAGCTAGAACTGGAAGTAGTGTCCCATGGCGAAAATTATGGCCACAATTATTGCTAATATCTCTTCTCACCGTAAGTATTGTAAAAGGACTGTTATTTGATTCACTATCCTGGTTTATCATTGTAAATGTTATTGGTGCTGCATTTCATTTAGCTATGCTAATTCCAATCTTTAAGATTAATTCTGCCCCTAAGACCTCTTCACTTGATGCTAAAATTCTTAGTTTGAGAAAATAGATTCCAAATCAAACACGCTGTAGTTACAATTCCATGATTGGTACAAACCAACTAAATTAGAAATAATTATATTCTGTGATATATGTGAGCAAAATTTGATATGATTATATTTTCTTCATGTTGTTGATGTGTTTTGATATACACAATGAATCCATCAATTACAACTTGAAAAATATCTCTTAATCTGACAATTGCTTTTTGCAGCGTTACAAAATATGGAAAAATTCGAATCCCTGCATTTGGAAATTTTTAATACATTCTGATGATCTTGCTGTTATTCTATTCTATTCTATTCTATTTTGGTTAACTCTTAATGATCTCCAACTCTAACCCATTAAACATAACCTTAAATAATAAATTACTTTGAACGCAAGTTATGAAAAAAATAAGTGCAATGGCACAAGAGATGATCGATGTTTACCGATCTTGGCCAGAGCATGCTGAGGAATCTTTTAATTCCTCAGAAAAAATCGATATAAAATTTAATGATATTCTTGTCAGTGGCATGGGAGGATCAGGTATAATTGCAAATATCTTGTATGGTCTTACTGACCATGAAATCTTTGTGGCTAAGGGATACTTTCTTCCAAAAAAAATTGCAAAAGACACATTGGTTATCTGTAATAGTGCATCAGGTAATACTATAGAAACATTAACTCTGCTTAAAACGGCTCACGAAGCGGAATGTAAAATTATTGCATTTTCATCTGGCGGTAAAATTGAAAAATATTGTAAAACCAACAAAATTGCATTTAATAAATATAAAATGTTAAATTCTCCACGTTCGTCGCTTGTATTTTCGCTTTATAGTATTTTAGGATCATTGTCTGAATCACTTGGATTGCCAGAAAAACAGATAACTGAATCTATATCTAATCTTAAGAAGACAAGAGACATAATATTTTCTACCGATAAAGAAAATAATCCCTCTGCTAATTTGGCAAAATTCATGTCAAAAATCCCCATATGTTACTATTCACCATTGTTGTTACCTGCAGCTTTGAGATTTAAAAATGATTTTCAAGAGAATTGTAAGAAACATGCTATGATAGAGGAAATAGCTGAATCTTGTCATAATAGTATTAACGCCTGGGAGCGACCCTCAAACATTAGTCCAATTCTTTTCAGAAAAAATGATGATCATCTATTGATAAAAAAACAATTCAATGTAGTTAAAGAATACCTTGAATCAAAAAAAGTTCCATATTTTGAACTTTTTGCCCCAAAGGGAAATTTGCTTAATGCACTCATCGACTCGATATATCGTATGGGATATGCAACAATACTTCGTGCAATAAATGATGGTGTAGACCCAACTGACATACCCGCAATCCGTTTCATAAAAGCACGACTGTAAATTTATGACGTAAAAAATCTCCCATTTAATAATATTTGATTAATTTGTAGTCAAACAAGGAATCTACAAATTTAAAAATATCAATTTTAAATGATATGCTTTTTATCTTAATGTGCTGACTCTTGAAATTATTTTTTATTCTGATCATAAATATCATCTAAGTAATTAACGGCTCATCTGATTGATTTTTTATGGAAATGAATCAAAATTGGAAATAGTTATTCTGAATCATTGAATAATCAATAATGATAACAGGGTATAAATAAAAGTCATACAGGAATTAATTGTTGAAAATTACAGTTTCAGTTATCAAAGCAGATGTTGGTGGTGTTGGCGGGCATACAAAACCCAGTGATGGACTGCTTGAAGCAATCAAAAACACTGTAAAAAATTCAGCGGATTTACTAATTGATTATTACATAGGGTATTGTGGAGATGACACACATATTGTAATGACCCATACACATGGGGTAGATAATGAAAAAATTCATAAATTAGCTTGGGATGCTTTTATGGCAGGAACCCAAGTCGCAAAAAAAGAGGGATTGTATGGTGCAGGACAAGACCTACTAAGAGATTCCTTTTCAGGTAATGTAAAAGGAATGGGTCCTGGAGTCGCAGAGATGGAGTTTGAAGAAAGACCAAATGAAGCATTCACTGTTTTTGCTGCTGACAAAACAGAACCAGGCGCTTTTAATTATCCAATATATAGAATGTTTGTAGATGCATTAAGTAATACAGGATTAATTGTAAACAAAAGTCTTGCAAGTGGCGTAAAAATTAACATTATGGATGTTGAAAAAGCACAAATTGCAGAACTTGAATTGTGGCAAGACAAACCAACAATAGAAGCCGCACTAATGTATCCCGGAAGATATGTTGTAGATTCAGTTTTTACTAAAGATGGCGAACCTATACTTGATGCATCAACTGATAGATTACATAACATTGCAGGAACATATGTTGGGAAAGATGATCCAATATGCCTAGTTAGAACACAAAAGAATTTCCCGGCAACAGAAGAGGTTGGAAGTGTATTTAACAATCCACATTTTGTTGCAGGTAATACCAGAGGAAGTCACAACATGCCATTAATGCCTGTAAAACTAAACTCTGCAGCCACAATCAACTTTTGTATTCCAATTGTAGAGGCACTGGTTTTTAGTATGCATGATGGAAAACTTACAGGTCCATTTGACGGATTCTCAACTCCTGATTGGGATTACATTAGAGAGATTGCAACAAAGAAAGCAATGTCAATTAGAAGTCAAGGATTTATTCATCCAGCAACTTTGGTTCCGTCTGAATTAGAATACGCTGAAGGCTATAGAGCAAGAATGGACGTTTTAGAAACAAAGATGAAGCCAATGGAAGACACCAACACTGGTAAAAAGAAAGAAAATTACGACGATCCAGACTAGACTTTGACTATTTGAAATTATAAGAAATAGTTAAATTAAAATGAGTTTTACACTATTCATCTAATGAATGCATTTCAAAAGATATTTGATTGGAAAACATATATTTTCACAGCATTAGCAGTAATTTCATTTTCAAGTTTTGTAGCTATATTGTTTGGGCAGACTATCCCAGGAGTAATCCTTGCCTTTTTTAAAGTTGCAGGAGAATACGTGATTTTAGGATCAGTATTTCTTTTTGCATTAGCTTGGCTTCTCAAAGCAAAACCTCATAATCGCCCCAAAGAATACTTGATAGTGCCTTTTGATGTGTTTGGAAAAAAGGGTAAGATTGACGGTATTAGAACAGTATTCAAAACACATGATGTGGCATGGAGTTTTATGAAACAATACAAGGAAATGTATCCATTATACAACTTTGCATTGGTTTCAGATCTTCCAAAATCAGACAAGCCAACAATTTTCAGATATATCTAGTTCTAAGCTAGAATCTCTGATTAATATTTATGACAAAGAATTTTTTTATTATTGCATCTAAGAAATTAATTAAATTTTTATAATTAAAAGAAATTCTTTGATGGTTCAAATTTGGAATGAGAGTATAACGCGTAGGTAGCTGTAATTTAGGAGTTAGATTTAACATACAAGTCTAAATAAAAAAATTAATTATAGATCCAATCTTCCAAGTTTATAACATGCGCAAGGAATTTGTAATAAAAAGAATTGATGCGTCACAAGATAGTACACCTCATGTGATAGTCTTATTGACATCTTCCAAAGATCTTAAAGATGGAAACAAAAACTCACCTTCATTTGATCCTTCAAAGATGATGGACCCACCAAAATGGGAGATATGGTAAAAGATCTAAACAAGATGCTTTCAGGTATGGGTGGAATGCTGTCAGGAGGAGGTACATCACTAAAGCTTGACATGCATGAATACAAAGAGATGAATCTTTCTGTTGGAGAAAAAGTCTATCTTGATTTCACCAAAGATGAAAATACTGGTATTTAAGTTAAAAGAAGACTCACGTGGAATACGCGATAGAAGTAAATTCAAAAAAATATCTTATACACCCATATAATCATCTGGCGTGAAAATAAATAGTAGTTTTACATCGATCTATATTGAACCTCAAATAATTTGAGTGATATCTTAATGATTGAAAAAATAAATTGGTCGAATTATAGCAGTTAATGTAATTTCTAGTTGTCGTGTTTTAATCATTCCGATGAAGGTTTCTTTGAAAATGATGTAACATTTGAAAAGATAAACTCAAAAAATAAAAAGAATTTGAACTTAGAATCTTGGCATTATACTTAATCTTGATTTTGCAGATATTGCAATTATGGATATGGTTGCAATTGCTAGAATCATTGCAGCTATTGTGCCAAATTCTGGAACCACGTTAAAATATAATATCTCTTTTGCAGGACCAGTCCAATTTTCTTGTTCATCAGGCAATCCGAATCCCAATAACTTCACCTTGATATCTACTGAATCATTTGATTTCAACGGTGTAGTATTGTGTGTTCCATGTCCTTCCTGCCCATGAGCTTCTAATGATGAAAGAATTTCTTTGCCATTTTGGGTTGCAACAATATCATAATTGACATGCTGTTTTAGGCTTCCTCCATTAGCATCTCTGAACTTAATATCGATAGACATTGCTTCATCTTTTGCTGGATTGCTAGCAATTATCTCTACACGTATTTTTCCATCAGAGGATAATCCTGCTACAGTGGTTTCTTGAGTTGATGGACCTTCTATAACAAGTGCAGGCGCTTTAATTGTAACTGCAGCATCCTGTTGTATATCATCAACTTCTGCAATTACACTATCTGTAGATGAAATACTCAATACAATAACAGTTGTAAAAATAACTGCTAGTAAAGATATGGTTTTTGTTGGTATTCTCATTAATTAAAAATTCACATATGAAGATAAAAACCCTATTGATTACTATTGTCTAAAAATCTACAATTTCAGAATACTCATTTACAAAAACATGTATGGTTGAATATAGAATATATCATATAATTGAAATAATGTCTTAAAACGGTAATTAGTTCTTAAAACTCATTTTTGATGACTGCTGAGCGTGATCTTTTAAATCAATAATAACAAGTTTCTACAATTTAACAAATTATAACAACAAAACTCCCAAGTGTGATAATATGCCTAGATTCAGACTTTTATTCGGGATTGGGTAAAGACATAGAATGGAATTTTCTATTTTGGCTAACGCTTTTTACAAAATGGAATCAACTAGAAAAAGATTAGAGTTAACACAGTTTCTTGTAGAGTTATTTGAGAAAACACCTGAGAATGTCATTGCAAAAATTGTCTATTTATTACAAGGAAAACTAAGACCCGACTTTGAAGGAATAGAGTTGGGAGTTGCAGAAAAACTTGCAATAAGATCAATCTCAAAGTCATCAGGAATGCCAGTCAAACGAATTGAAAATGAATATAGAAGAAGTGGAGATCTTGGTCATGCAGCATCAACAATTTTAGCACAAAAAACACAGACAACATTTCTTGTTGAAGACATAACTATTGAAAGAGTATATGAAACGTTATTCAAAATTGCTAATTTAGAAGGATCTCATTCGCAAGATATGAAGATGAAGTATATCTCGAGTTTGTTAAATGATGCAAATCCCTTGGAGGCCAGTTATATTCTAAAAATTTTATTGGGAACTTTGAGATTGGGAATTGCAGAGAATACGGTAATGGACGCATTGGCAATTAAATTCTCCGGTAACAAAGAAAACAGAAAAAAATTACAACATGCGTATAATGTCTCAAGTGATTTAGGAAAAGTTGCAGAAACAATTGCAACAAAAGGTCTCGAAGGCGTAGAAAAGTTTGAGATACTTTTGTTTAATCCAATTAGACCCATGCTTGCTGACAGAGTAAAAAGTGAGAAAGAAACTATTGAAAAAATGGAGAATGAATTTGCAGCTGAATACAAATTAGATGGGGAGAGAGTACAACTTCACATAGAAGGTCAGAAAGTAGTGCTGTTTTCTAGAAGTTTAGAAAATATTTCCAGTTATTATCCGGATATTATTGAAAAAATCCCCAAATCTGTTCAAGGTGATAACATGATTTTAGAAGCAGAGGTAGTTGCAATTAACGAAAATACTGGCGAATTTCTACCTTTTCAGGAATTAATGCATAGAAGAAGAAAATACAAAATAGAAAAAGCTGTTACAAAATATCCTATAACAGTGAATTTTTTTGATATTTTATACCATAACGGTAAAAGCTGTTTGAAATTAGCATACAAAAAGAGAAGAGAGAAACTAGAAAATCAAGTCAAAGAAGATGAGTTTGCAAAATGTATTCCTATGTGTATCATTAGAAATGAAAATGAATTAGCAGAGTTTATGGAAAATAGCATCAATGCAGGAAGTGAAGGATTAATGTTAAAGATGCTTGATAAACCATATCAGGCAGGCTCAAGAGGGAGCCACTGGTTAAAACTCAAAAGAGAGTATCAAAATGAATTAGGAGATAGTTTAGATCTTGTTGTGATAGGAGGTTATTTTGGTAAAGGTAGGAGGACAGGAAATTATGGGACACTATTACTAGCAACATACGATGATGATGATGATGAATTTACAAGTATCTGTAAAGTAGGAACTGGATTTTCAGATGAAGATTTAGATCAACTCTACCAAATTTTGCATCCTAAAGTCACAATCAAAAAAAACCCTCGCGTAAATAGCGATATGGAAGCTGATGTATGGTTTGAACCCGAATTGGTAATAGAAGTAGTGGCATCAGATATAACACTTAGCCCCATTCATAAATCTGCCAGAGATAAGATAAGGAAAAATACTGGCCTTGCTTTGAGATTTCCAAAATTTACCGGGAAGATCAGAATTGAAAAAGCAGCTGAAGATGCATCAACTAATGAAGAAGTTATAATGCTATTCAAAAAACAAAACAAAGTAGCACATGATAAAAATTTGATGTAACTCGTGCTCAAAAAGTATCAAAAATCATAGAGGATTTAAATTACCTAGAAGTTTTCTGACTTTTGTTATGTATAGTGGAGAGCTTGAGGTTCAAGCAAAAAGAAAGGCTATCGCAGTTTTACAAGACGAAATCAACCGAATTCTAAATGCTTCTAGAGAACTCGCAACGCTACCTGAACTTATGATGAAAAAAAATAAGACAGGAATCAAGAACACACTCGAACAAATTTCAACCATCGAAGAAGAAGTAGAGAATCTAAGAAGAAAAATCACAAGAGAAGTAGCAGATGTGGGAGGTCTGATCATGAACAGGGAAAACCTTCTAAATACAGCTTACACTATGGATGAAATTGCAGGTTATATCACAGGCATTTCATTCAAACTTTCAAACGTAAAGATAACTACGCTGAAAAGTGCAAAGCTTGATCAAGACATCACAAAATTGATTGAACTAGTTGTAGACGAAGTTTACAAACTAAATGAAATCATTCGTAGTCTGAACACAAACACAGCAAATGCAATTGAATTAGCACAAGAAACACAAACAATTGAAAGAGAAATAGACATTAAATACAGAGAAACCACAATAAAACTTCTAAATGAGGTAACAAATACAAAAGAATTATTGTTGATTAAGGATGTAATAGAAGGAATTGAAGAAATGTCTGACAAATGTCAGAGAGTTTCAGATTCTTTCATATTGTTAGCACTGAGCCTATAACCAAACGAATTCATTCACTACTTTATTTTTATCCCTAAAATTGAAGTCTATCTGAACTAGAGAATTCATATACACATAATATTTTACAAAATTTATGAAAAGTGAATTAATCGAAAATCGAATAATAGTATGGGATATTGAAGATTCGCGTAAACTTTTCAGCCAAGGCTATTATGGGAAACCAATTGGTATGCCAAAACCAAAAATTGATGAGATTGATGTTCCATTAATTCTTGATTTAATTGAGGGGTTATATCTTTTAGAGAATAAAAAAATCACAATCAATAAAACAAATCAAAAAATATCTACAAAAGAAATGACTGAGATTTGTAAAAAGGAAGTCCATGAGTTTGATAAGAAATATTTAGTTTACAAGAATTTCAGAGATAAAGGATATGTTATAAATCCAGGAATAAAATTTGGTTGTGATTTTGCAGTGTATGAGAAAGGTCCCGGAATTGATCATGCTCCGTTTTTGATTCAAGTGTATAATAGAAGTGAATCAATTACATCTACTGGAATTGTTCTTGCAGGACGACTTGCAACTACAGTAAGAAAACAATTCATTTTGGCAATTCCTAAAGGTAGGAATAAAGTAGATTTTCTTGCACTAGACTGGTGGAAAGCTTAGACTGATTTTATGTGACCAGCAATTCTATCGTATATCTCAAATAGTTCTTTTGTAATTCCAAATTCAATATGATTGTCCCATTTACCTCTTATTCTAATGGCCCCTTCAGTAGGCTCCACATAGATTGTTGCATTTTTAATCAATTGTTTTGCAATCATATTGTTGAGTTCTGTATCTGAATTTAATTTTGACGATAAACTTCCAGGACCATCCCAACTTACTTTTACAATCGATTTATTACCAAAGTGCCCTTTAGTAGTAAGAATTGTTTTTGCGACATAGTTTTTTACAGAAGCACCTGTATCTTTTCTAACAATGAAATGAGCTTGAAATCTATCTAAAGCGCCCCATGGAAGTGGATTTGGATCTTGCATTTCTACCCCTTTTGAATAATTTGTATCACGTCAATATTGGAATCTTTAACATCGAGACATCCGCGATTAGTTATCATTCTTGGTGTTTGAGCAAAATATCTACTATAGTAATCATTTTTTTCAACATTATCTGTTCCAATTTCTTTTGATTCTGAATCGACACCGATCTTTTTTAACATCTTACTAAATTTTTCAGGCCATGTTTGATAGACAAATGTATCCGGCTCTGTATCATGCATTAAAAATCATTAAGCATACCCACAAATAAAGTTAGTCAGATCAGTTTTATTTAGTTGAAGTTAATTTAGGTGTGTTTTGATAGGTTGTTTTAAAGTGAAATTTTCCCATTTATAGAATATGTGTAATCATTATGTTAAGATTTGACCGATAGTGCAATATGCGTAATGATATGCACCGTTTGAGCCAATTACAATTAGATCATGCTTCCGTTTATTGTCACCTCTTGAATGAATCTACACTCTCAACTGTATCTAATTAAAACCTAGATGTCTTTTTGATGGTATACGGCCCTGTAAGTTTTACCTCATTGTCTTGCAAAATAGATTTTCTTGTCAAATACCCTAAAGAAGTTTTGCGAACCGTCAAGTGAAACAAGAATCATTTTTTAGATTGAAATCATGTATTTGTTAACCTCCCTCAAAATCATTGATTAATTAATCCATAAAATCATGTTTTGCATTATTTGTTTGTCTGATATATTTTTAGCAAAATTCTATGATCTAAAACTATTTGAAAATATTCGTTTTTCTTCAAAAATTCATAACAGTAATAAATGCCCTCAGTTAGGCTTTTGATATGGCAGATAAACCACATTTGAACCTGATTGTAACAGGTCATATCGATAATGGAAAATCAACAACTATGGGTCATTTCTTGATGGATCTTGGTGTTGTAGATGAAAGAACAATTGCAGCACACGGAGCCGAATCCGAAAAGACCGGAAAAGGTGATACCTTCAAGTATGCTTGGGTAATGGATAACATTAAAGATGAAAGAGAGAGAGGTATTACAATCGATCTAGCATTCCAAAAATTTGAGTCTAACAAATACTTCTTTACTTTGATTGATGCTCCTGGTCACAGGGACTTTATTAAAAATATGATTACTGGTGCTTCTGAGGCAGATGCAGCAATCCTGGTACTTTCTGCAAAAGAAGGTGAAACTGATACTGCAATTGCCGCGGGTGGACAAGCAAGAGAACATGCTTTCTTGTTAAAGACACTTGGTGTAGGTCAACTAATTGTCGCTATAAACAAAATGGATGCAGTTGAGTACAAAGAGGATGCATTCAAGGCTGCCAAAGAGAAAGGTGAAAAACTAGTAAGATCTGTGGGTTATAAACTAGAAAATGTACCATTCATTCCGGTTTCTGGATGGAAAGGTGATAACTTGGTTAAAAAATCCGAGAATATGGCTTGGTACAAAGGCAAAACATTACTTGAAGCATTTGATGACTTTACCGTTTCTGAAAAACCAATTGGTAAACCACTGCGTGTTCCAATTCAAGATGTATACACAATTACTGGTGTAGGTACTGTACCTGTAGGTAGAGTTGAAACTGGTGTCATGAAGACTAACCAAAAAATCATTGTTATGCCTTCTGGTGCTCTCGGTGAAATCAAATCTATTGAAACACACCACACCGAAATGCCAACTGCAGAAGCAGGTGACAACATTGGTTTTAACCTTAGAGGTATTGAAAAGAAAGATATCAAACGAGGAGATGTACTTGGTACTCCTGATGCGCCACCAATGGTTGCAAAAGAATTCAAAGCACAGATTATTGTAATTCATCACCCCACAGCAATTGCTCCTGGTTACACACCTGTAATGCATGCACATACTGCACAAGTTGCAGCAACTGTTACTGAGTTCCTTCAAAAGATTAACCCCGCAACTGGTGCCGTTGAAGAAGAAAATCCAAAATTCCTTAAAGTTGGAGATTCTGCAATTGTCAAAATCAGACCTGTAAGGCCAACTTGTATCGAAACTTTCAAAGATTTCCCTGAAATGGGTAGATTTGCACTTAGAGACATGGGTGCAACTATTGCAGCAGGGATTGTTAAGGAAATTACCGAAGTGTATAAACCATAGGCGTGTTTTATGACTCAAACTGCCCGTGTCAAACTCACTTCTACTAGTCTACCAAAATTAGATGGTGTTTGTGGGGAGATTATGGGAATTGGTAAAAAAACCGGTGTTAAAGTTAAAGGCCCAACACCGCTTCCAGTAAAACGATTACATGTTGCAACTAGAAAATCCCCATGTGGTAGTGGTACTGAAACCTATGAAAAATGGGAAATGAAAATGCACAGAAGAATTATCAACATCAATGCTGATGACAAAGCAATTAGACAACTTATGAGACTAAAAATTCCTGATGATGTCTACATTGAATTATCTTTGACATGATCTGTTATCCTTAAATTATAGAAATTTTGATGAGAAACATGGTTGAAGAAAACATTGATGAAATAGAGGAAACCTCTGTTGAAACTTTTGAAGTAAATTATGCTTGTCTTAGATGTGGTACTGCGGTTTCAAATGCTGAATTATCTCGTTTACCTGAGATTAAGTGTATTTGTGGTTTCAGAGTATTTACCAAAGTAAGACCACCAGTAGTTAAAACCGTAAAAGCAATCTAAACTACCTGTCTTTTTTGTAACTGTGTTCTCTCTGTAAATGGGTCCTCATATCTTCCATGTTTAGAAAATATTTTTTACATTCTTTACAATCATACTTCAAATCCTTACCGTGAACAATTTCTTTATGGTTCATAACTTCTTCTTGCTTTGAAAATTCTTTTGAACAAATCTCACATTTAATTTTTTGAAAAAATTTCATTTTTATCCAAACTCTGTTTTCTTGCTGTCCCAACATTTTCGACACAATTGACCTTCAATTTTCCAATTGCTTTTTGGATTGTATCTGATCAAACCCATCTGAGTTTCGCATAATGCACAAAAATTTTTCTTTTTCCCATGATCTTCTTCTTTTTTGTCAAAACATTTCTTACATAGCAAACCTTCCATGTCCCATTGCCATCTAGGTTCCCATAAATCCGTAATTTTTTGAGTTACTCCACATATGACGCATGGCTGTCTTATTTTACCTTCATAGTATTCTTTAGATTTTTCAAAATGACAGTCTCCACAAAGCCTTCCCTTTAGATTCCATTCTCTTTTTGGTTTATGTTTATGGATTAATTCTTTATTGCAAACAGCACAATATGATGGCTTTTTACTAAATAATCCCATTTGATCTTATCTTATACATCTTATTCTATAAATGTAAACAAAATAAAAATAACAAAAAATATTTATTGTTCTAAAATTTTTTCAAGAGCTTGACTTGCGTTAAGCATACCATTTCTCTTGGCAAATTCTTCGATCATTTTGTATTGTTTTTCAGTAAAACATACTGGCATTGAGCGGTTTCCCATGAATATGGTTCATATTTTTACCTAATATCTTTTTCTCTTGACAAAATATTTCAAACCCTTTATTTTATCTTGATTGTGGTAAAAAGACGACAAATCTTAGTTATAGGTCATAATACAAATGGTTGTACCTCAGAGCATGAAAAAATTGCATATGATGTTGGAGTTGAAATTGCAAAATCTGATTCTGTCTTAATTACCGGTGGATTGGGTGGGGTGATGACTGCTTCTTCTCATGGTGCAAAAGATGCAGGTGGTTTGACAGTGGGTATTATTCCGCAGTCTGATGCTTCTGAAGCCAATGAATTTTGTGATGTTGTTATTCCTACTGGAATGGGATTGACTCGTGATTTTTTGAATGCACTAAGTGCAGATGGCGTAATTATTGTGGGTGGTGGATCTGGAACTTTGTCTGAAACATGTGCTGCATATATGAATAAAAAACCAATGGTGGCAATTCGAAATCTAAATGGATCTGTTATGCAGTATATTGATGGGTATTTAGATCATAGAAAAAATGTTAAAATTATCGGAGTTGACACTGCTCAAGAAGCTGTAAGGAAAATTTTAGAACTAATTAGTGCATAGATAAAAGTAATGGATCTGGACGGTAAAACTCCCCATGTTCTGCAGCAAGTTTGTTTAATTCCGCAACTATGTTTTTGATTCCAATCTCTTTTGCAGTTTCAAACAATGGTTTCTTTAAACCCAAACCCAATTGTGCAGCTTTTTCAATTTCTTCAATATCACTAGCACCGTTTGTAATAAGCCATGCTGCATTATTTAGGATATTTGCAACAAGTTGTATTGGATTGCATTTCTCTGCTAACTCTTTTGAGAGTACAACCCTTTCATATTTTTCGTCAGAATATTTGTAATACCCTTCCCCTGATTTTTGACCTAGTTTTTTTGCTTCAAACATTTTCTCTACAAGTGGATGTGGGTTGATCACTTTCTTATCTCGTAAATGCATCTCTACAGTTGCCTTGTGAATTACATCCATTCCTGTGAAATCTGCTAACTCAAAAATTCCCATCGGGAATCCTAGTTTAAACTTCACAGCAGAATCAATCTCTTCCAAAGTTGCACCTGTTCTATCTTTTACAAAACAAGCTTCATGAACCATCGGTATGAATAGTCTGTTAATTATGAATCCCGGAACGTCTTTTCTACAAACCACTGCCTGCTTGTTTACTGATTTTACGTACTCTAATGTCATTTCCGTAACTTTCTTTGATGTCTTTTCACCTGGAATGACTTCAACTAATTTCATTAGTTGCGGCGGATTGAAGAAATGTATTCCTATAAATTTTTCTGGACGTGATGTTGTATTTGCTATTTCAGTAATTGGAAGCGTACTTGTGTTTGATGCAAAGATTACTTCTGGGGCTGCAACTTTGTCTAGTTCCGCGTAAACTTTTTTCTTTAACTCCATTATCTCTGGAACCACTTCGATTACAAGCTCGGTATTTTTCACCGCTTCTTTCAAATCCACAATAGGTGTGATTCTTGAAAAAATTGTCTCACCTTCCTCTTTTGATATTTTTTCTTTAGAAACTAGTTTGTCTAAACTCCATTTGATTTTCTCCATCGCTTTATCCAAAAATTCCTGTTCGATATCTCGTAATACCACATTATATCCGGCGGTTGCTGAAACTTGAGCAATTCCATGCCCCATGACACCAGAACCCAAAACTGTGATGTTTTTCACTGTCATCTATTTTTTTGAAACCGGGTATCCTTTATAATGTATTTCAAATTTTTATTATTTTATGGGCTTGTTTAAACGTAAAAAAGAAAATGACATACAAACAAAATGTGATGTATGTGGTACTGAATTACATGATCCTGATCGTTTGAAAAAACATATGAAAAAGGCGCATGGAAACGTTCCTGCAAAGAAATTGGATCCTAATGCAGGTGACGGTGGCACTTGGTAAAATGCAGCTTAGCTCAAGTCAAAAAACCAGCATTGTTTTTCTGGGCGCTTTTCTGACTGCCGGTATTGTGCTTTCTACTATTGTTTTTCCATTTTGGAATCTGATTCGAGAGGACCTGTTTGAAGAAGTGATAATTCTCTCCAATGATGACAGTACATGCTATGTCGAAACTAAAGATAGCATCCCAAAAATTATAGAAAACTGTATGCATAATCCAGGCGATGTTGTGACCGTTAAGTATGGAAAAGGACTTGCATGGGCCACTGTTGTCTCTCCATAAGCGATGATTTAATATTTTAAAAATCTGATGAGTTGTTATGAATTGTATTTTTTGCAAAATTGTTTCAGGAGAAATCCCAACTATTTTCCTCAAAGAAACTCCTAACTCTATTTGCTTTTTAGATGCATTTCCACTTGCAAAGGGACACGTGCTTGTAATTCCAAAAAATCATCATCAAAAAATTCAAGACATGTCTGTTAAGGAAAATATAGATCTGTTCTCCCTTGTTCATTTGATGATTTCTAAAGTGGATTCAATTACTGGTTCTACCTTGGTTGCTATACATAATGGGATAGATGCAGGTCAAGAAGTTCCACATGTTCATGTACATCTAGTTCCACGAAGTAAAAATGATTCTGCTGGTGCAATTCATAATATGTTTAAATCTACAATAAAATTGTCTGAATCTGAAATTAATGATCTTTATGATAAATTAAAAATTTAATATGGATACATTCTTTCATTAGTGTCTATATTTTCCACAATGATTGCTTTTGTAGGACATGTTTCTGCGGCATTCATAATTTTATTTACTCCTGCGCCTTTTTGATTAATTACTGAAGATTTTGGGTTTGATGTGCTCTCTTTGTTTATCTCAAATACATCTGGTGCAATAATCTCACAACTACAACATCCAATACAGCGACTTTCATCTACATTTACAAACAGGTTTGGTTGTTTTTTAGGTTCTTCTGCTTTTTCATACTCCCCATTTTTACCATCAGGACGTACACGTGCATTATATTCTTCCCAAAACTTTCTTTCATATTCTTTCCAAAAGTCAGGATCTCCTTCTTCAAATTCTTTAGTATATTTACTCCAGTCTTGTTCTGGGATTCTCTCATCTTTTGGAGCCCCCCACTGTGGTTTTGGTTTAAAGTTTGTTTTTGTAGGACTGTTTTTTCTATAATTTTGATAAGCTGTATCTTTTTTCTCGGTATTATTTTGTTTTAGATAATTATATGCTTCTGTGATTTTCTTAAATTCGGTATCTTCTTTTTTATCTTTATTTTTATCTGGATGTAATTCTAGCACCATCTTTCTATATGCTGCCTTGATTTCTTCTTGGGATGAATCCGCCCTTACATTCAAAACTCTCAATGCTTGATATGTATTCAATACAAGTATCCATCTGTCATTTCTTAAAAATAATTGCCTTTTTTTTGCACTAAACCTTAACTATTCTAATATGATCTCATCTTCTGGTTTCCATTCAGGCTCTACAATGCATAGAAATTTCAAATCTATCGAACCCGAGTTTTCAATAACTTGTTTAGAGTTTGGAGGGACATAAACAGAATCATTTTTTTCAATATGATGTGTCTGGCCATCGATCTTTAAATCTCCCTTTCCTTCTAATATGTAGTAAATCTCAGATGAACTAATCTCATGAAGTTTAGACCTTTTTCCAGGTTCTAGTGTAAATTGTGCTAAACTGTAATTGATCCCATTTGACGTGTTATGTGGATGAAAATATTGTTTTATTTGCGTTCCTTCATTACCTTGGATTGATTTTATTTCAGATTCTTTTTGTACAAACATTTTGTTTAAATAATTTTAGAAACATTTGTTTTAAAATCTGACTCATACCATGTTGTCTTGTATGGTATGTTTTTCTTGGAAAGGATGTTTATTGCAATGTGTGCAAATTCCTTCTTTTTGTCTGTTGATCCATGTGTGTGAAGTGTTCTTGCTGGAATGTACACGACATCCCCTTCGCCAAGTTTGATTGCCCCTGTCTTTTTAATTTTGAAATTAGTTTTACTTGTCCCGTATCTTTTAAAAATTTCAAGACTTCCTTGGCCTTTTGTTGCAATTAATACTTGATTCCCATCATGGAAATGAAGTTTTGTTCTGGAGCCTTTTTCAAAATGAACATGATAGATATCTTGATCTTTTGACTTTATTTTCTCTGAGATAACTTTCATCCATGTTTTATTTGTAAACCAATCTGGATTTATTTTTCTTCTATCATTGGTACCGTGAATATTTGATTTATTCATTTTAAATCCTCGATAAAATCTTCTTTTTCTTTTCTTGGAACTCTTTTTCTGTTAAAACCCCCATCTTTCTTAATTTTCCTAGTTTTTCCAATGTTGCCAAATCTTCATCAGCTTTTCCTGATATCATCCTTGCAGTGGTCATTCCTTCATTAATTTTTTTCACTCCTTTCTCTTTAATTATCTCTTTCTCTTTAATTGCTTTTTTTCTTAACTCTTCACTTGTTTTTTTTGCTTGACTTGCAGCCATCTCTCCAAATTCCACTGCATCGTATAATACCTCGTCTGCTCTTTTAATTCCTTCATCTATAGCTTTGTCAGCTTTTTTGAGAAATCTGTCAATGTATCCACCTTTCTTTGTTTTTGCCATGATACTTACTATTTTTTTAATTCTATTATTTCTTTCCTACTGGAATTGATTTAATACCCAGAATTACGTAGTCAAAATGGGTTTGGTAACTAATACCTATGATGTAAAAACAATTGTGATAAAAAAATTTATTGAAGAATCTGAGGCGATGGAAATGGTTGAACAAAAGAAAACTGATCCTTTCAAATCTCTTCTTTCAAGACCCAAAAAAGAGGACATCCACATCGATTCTCTAAAATTGTTCTACGAAGGCTCGTTGATAATATCTGGCAAATACAACGCTAATTACTTTAGAAAAGCAGTTCATACGATCGATGTTGATTCAAATGTACATGAAATTGTTTTAGGGGATGGATTTTTTCCAGTTCGATCAAAGTCTGGTCTTGAAAAAACATTTGTTGGGAAACGTGGAAAAAACAAAATTGATCTAAGTTTGGAAGAACATGTCTTTGTAGAAGGAGAAGATGAACTGACATTTGATCATCATGGCTTAGAAATAGAACTTCCTTTCAAAATTGACTCAAAGAATATTGAAAACTATCCTGATAAAATTTTAGAAGAAAATCAAGATAATGTTAAAAAACCTGAATTCTCATATGAATCTGCAATTGAGAATCTGAAAATACATCTAAAAAAGCCCTTGGAAGAAAATGTCAGGGATCTTAAAGATGAATTCATGCTACATGATATTATTGAGGTGTACCTTCCTATTTTTGAGGCACGATTATCTGATGTTAAAAAGAAAGTCAAAATACTACGGATAGATGCTGTGAGAAAAAAAATCCTCTAATTGTTTACATTTTCAAAAGTTTTCTGAATTGCTCGTTATTGCTTAATTTTTTGAAAATTGGCTCTTCTTTTGCCCATGTTCTAATGACCTTTGAGTTCTTAGAGATTGCTTGCTTTAGCAATTCAAGTGATTCCAAATAATTTCCAAGCGCTGCATGACTTCTTGATTTTGCATAAATTATGTTTACATTATCTTTGTGTTTTGATAAAATCTTGTCAAAAACCTCAATTGCCTTCTCATGCTTGCACATCTCTGCTAATTCAATTCCTTTGTGAAAAAATGCATCCATATGACTTGGATTGTTTTTATGAACATTCTCAAAGCAATTCAATGCCTCTTCGTGTCTTTTTATTTTGCCTAAAATAATGCCTTTGTAGAATAATGCGTTTGGCTTTCTTGGCTCTAACGCTATTGCCTTGTCTAAAATTTGTATTGCTTCATCATGCTCTTGTAGCTTGTCAAGTAAAACACCTTTGTTGAAATACGATGCGGCATGTTTTGGGTCTGCTTGGATTGCTTTATCATAACATTCTGCAGCACCTTGAATGTTTCCCATCTCTGCAGATGCGATTCCTTTATTGTTAAATGCTTGAGCGTCTTTTGGATTCATCTCTAATAGCTTGTCAAAGCATGTTATTGCATCACTGTATTTTTTGATTTGATTTAGTGCCAATCCTTTGTTAAATAACGCTGAAGTATCTTCAGGCTCTTGTTTTAGAATTTTATTAAATAATGCGATTGCACCTTTTGGCTGATTCTTCTCCATTAGTGACATTGCATTATACATTAAATCATCTAAGTTATCCTTTGAACCAAACAAGCCCATAAATCCTAAAATATAATATTGTTAATGAAAGTTTGGCTTATCCAAGTGATTTGAATTTTTTGATGGCTTCTTTTGCCAGGTCCTCTTGTTCTTTTGCTGATGTCTTTGTGGGATCATCAGTTGCATATACTTCTTTTTTTTCTTTTTTCTTTTACATGATTGTCTATGATCGTTTTACCTTTTTACTTTTTCCAATCCTTTGATGGTTGGTTTTATATGATTTCTTCTTAAGATTATTATCTTATTTCCTTGACTGCTAATCATGAAACAAAATGATGTTGATGAAATCCTCAATTATATCAGTGAGAAATTTAGCGATGAAGTGCCTGGTCTTGTAAAAATGATAGTCAGAAAAAAGATTACCAAACTAGAGACCTTTGAAATTGATTCCTTGCCTCTCTCATTAAGGAAATGCACAGTCGAGAAACTGTTTGTAATTGTAAAAAATAGCCTGGTCTCTGGCAACTTGAAACTGTGATCTAGAATTCCTTGATCAACTGCTTGGATCTTTAAGGATATGTTTAATTTGATTTAGTACTGATTTTGATTATGGCTGAAATAAAATATCTTGCAGATAAAGTATTTGTTCACAGATGGCCTCATGATACTCCTCTATGGGACTCTTTTACAAAAGAAACTCTTGATGATACTATTAACAAAAACCCAGAAAAAAAACATATTATAGTTAAAGAAAAGAAAATAACTATTCAAAACATTGAATTTACCTCTCTTAAAAAAATTGGAATCTCTATTCCTTTTTTTAAAAATGAATGCACAATGATTTTTGAAGGTTATTTTGGTAATCTATCTGGCCATGCTCATATAACAACCAAATCTGGAAATTACCTTGATGTCTTTAATCGATTAATTCTATGGAGACAACAAACCTTTCAAAGTAATATCTAATCTCTATTTTAACAAGTCATCTATTTTCTTTTTTATTTCATCAAAAATGCTTGCAACTCCTTCTACTATGCTATCTGGAACGCATTTGTTATTTTCAACATGTGTCCCATCCCCGCACGTGATAGTACCAAGAGCTTGCTGTGAAATATTTTTCTGAATTTCTGCGTTTATTTTGTTTTGAACCTCGTCATAAATTGAGATCTGTTTTTGTGAATCAAATGGCACTGGTATTTTCCATCCAAATAATTGAAAATACGCCGTCCCTTTTATTTTGATATTCATTACTCCTTCTGCATTGATTATTGATATTGCAGCCGGCATCATACTGTTTTTCTGAATATTTTGAAATGATATGATCTCTTTTGTTTCACCTGGATTGACCATGATATTGATTTTGCTGACTCCGTTTCCTATCTGAACATTGTTGATCAAGACATCGTAATTCAAATCTGGTATGTATACTGGAAGTAATCCTTTATTGCTTAGTCCAATTACTAAATTCAGATTAATTCCTTGGATCAAACCAAATGCTGCATCGAACCAATTGCCTGATGGCGTGTTGAGCCCAATCCTGAGCAGTGTTTCCCAACTAATTGGTTCCCAATCTATACTTTGAAATTCGACGTTGTTAAGGCTGACTCCAAGTTGTGTGTATGAAAATACAAATAATGCTAAAATAGTCATAACTATTACAAGAAAAACTATTCCAATAATTGCAAATTTTTTCATAATTTTTTGAAATCCCTTATCAACTTAAGCATATTGAAGAACATGATTCATTTATTAGACTTGTAAGTTATAATTTCAATTTATCTGATACTGTGATCATTTTTTTGATGTCTTCTTTTAAATGAGCATTTGATATTGCTCCTAGTTTTCCAGGTAAAAAGAATATCCCATTTTTACTGATCATGTTAAAATGATATTTTTGCAATTTTTCAGTATCGCATTGTGCGACATCTGTTGAATTTCTAATCTGACTAATTCCATTTTTAACAAAATGGGTCATAAACAAGGATCCTCTGCCTGTAACAATCACATCTCCATCAAATACTTTGGATAACTCCTTTCTTGCATAATCTCCCAAGCCATTAATTTTTGAATAGATTGATTTTCCATTTTTTAAAACATTCAGTGTTGCAAACCCTGATGTCATTGAGATTGGATTTGCTGAAAATGTTCCCCCGCCAACATAACTTCGCTCTGACTTTTTCTTTCCCGTTGTATCTGCAAATTCCATTATCTCTTTTTTACCGCACATTACGCCGATTGCCATTCCGCCCCCTACAATTTTACCCAATGTAACAATATCAGGATCCAATTTCATGGTTGGATATAGGCAGCCATATCTAAATCTAAATCCAGTAACAATCTCATCTAGGATAAATAATGAATTGTTTTTCTTGCAAAACTCTTCAATACCTTTCAAATAATCCGGTTCAGCTGGAATGCACCCACCACCACCTAACACTGGTTCAATTATGACCCCTGCCAAGTAATTAGAATGTTTTTTTAAAATTTCAAGTGATTTTTCTAAATCATTATATGGAATTGAAACAATTTTTTCTTCATTTACAACTCCACTACTTTCTGATTCTGTAAACGGCCAGTTTACTGATTTTAGCAAGTCTGAAGTATATCCATGCCATCCCCCATCTATTTTGGCAATAATCTTTTTACCTGTTACAGAACGCGCTAATCTGACTGAATACATTGTAGCTTCAGTTCCTGATGTTACATAGCGAATCTTTTCAGCTACTGGAACTGCCTTTGAAATTAACTCAGAAAGTAATATGGTTTGCTCGTTTACTGTTCCATACATCCACCCTTTCTCTATCTGCTTTCTCAACGACTCTTTGATCTTTGTTGGGGCATGTCCTAGAATCAGGCTCCAGTGACCCATCCAGTAATCTGTATACTTGTTACCATCTACGTCAACAAGATTTTTTTTAGCAGATGATTTTACGACAAATGGATATGGTGTATAATATCTTATGTTATGAGAAACACCGTTTACATGGAATTTTGAAGACTTTGAAAACATACTGGCTGATTTCTGAGTTTTTTTCTTGTACTCTTTTACGTAATCCAAGATCAAACTATCATCATAATTCCTGTCATTTTAACCCTCAAAAAATGACCTCAATTGTCCTTTTTTTATGAATAAACCTCCCTATGATGGAATCGAACAAAAATAAAATATGAATTTTTTTCAATTTTTCATCCGATCAGGCATAATTTCACGCATGGTTTATATGGATTCCGCATACTTCACCTTCTGCATACGTAACGCAATAGGCGGCGCCCTTGATGATGTATGGTAATATGCCACTTTGTGATTCATGGGCCTCCAGTTACGCATACAAGAATGAGGATTTGATTGAAAGATCAATATCTGAAATGTGAAGATTATGTGCATCCGTCAATTCCAATAAAGTACAAATGTACTTCAATAATCAAAATTATAAAACAGAATCCGGTTGATCCTGCCGGACCTGACTGCTATCGGATTGATACTAAGCCATGCGAGTCATTGTAGCAATACAAGGCATACGGCTCAGTAACGCGTAGTCAACCTGCCCTATGGACGGGAATAACCTCGGGAAACTGAGAATAATGCCCGATAGAACATTATATCTGGAATGGTTTATGTTCCAAATGATTTATCGCCGTAGGATGGGACTGCGGCCTATCAGTTTGTTGGTGAGGTAATGGCCCACCAAGACTATTACAGGTACGGGCTCTGAGAGGAGTAGCCCGGAGATGGGTACTGAGACACGGACCCAGGCCCTATGGGGCGCAGCAGGCGAGAAAACTTTGCAATGTGCGAAAGCACGACAAGGTTAATCCGAGTGGTTTGTGCTAAACGAACCTTTTGTCAGTCCTAGAAACACTAACGAATAAGGGGTGGGCAAGTTCTGGTGTCAGCCGCCGCGGTAAAACCAGCACCTCAAGTGGTCAGGATGATTATTGGGCCTAAAGCATCCGTAGCCGGCTCTGTAAGTTTTCGGTTAAATCTGTATGCTCAACATACAGGCTGCCGGGAATACTGCAGAGCTAGGGAGTGGGAGAGGTAGACGGTACTCGGTAGGAAGGGGTAAAATCCTTTGATCTATTGATGACCACCTGTGGCGAAGGCGGTCTACCAGAACACGTCCGACGGTGAGGGATGAAAGCTGGGGGAGCAAACCGGATTAGATACCCGGGTAGTCCCAGCTGTAAACTATGCAAACTCAGTGATGCATTGGCTTGTGGCCAATGCAGTGCTGCAGGGAAGCCGTTAAGTTTGCCGCCTGGGAAGTACGTACGCAAGTATGAAACTTAAAGGAATTGGCGGGGGAGCACCACAAGGGGTGAAGCCTGCGGTTCAATTGGAGTCAACGCCAGAAATCTTACCCGGAGAGACAGCAGAATGAAGGTCAAGCTGAAGACTTTACCAGACAAGCTGAGAGGTGGTGCATGGCCGTCGCCAGCTCGTGCCGTGAGATGTCCTGTTAAGTCAGGTAACGAGCGAGATCCCTGCCTCTAGTTGCCACCATTACTCTCAGGAGTAGTGGGGCGAATTAGCGGGACCGCCGCAGTTAATGCGGAGGAAGGAAGGGGCCACGGCAGGTCAGTATGCCCCGAAACTCTGGGGCCACACGCGGGCTGCAATGGTAACGACAATTGGTTTCGAATCCGAAAGGATGAGGTAATCCTCAAACGTTACCACAGTTATGACTGAGGGCTGCAACTCGCCCTCACGAATATGGAATCCCTAGTAACTGCGTGTCATTATCGCGCGGTGAATACGTC
>Ga0224502_10000021_pt1 | contig 52356 bp, 69 predicted proteins | sample SF_Oct11_sed_USG_5_FD_169104 | JGI IMG/M metagenome (GOLD analysis project Ga0224502, IMG submission 169104) | Sediment microbial communities from San Francisco Bay, California, United States - SF_Oct11_sed_USGS_13 | ecosystem: Environmental > Aquatic > Marine > Sediment | place: USA... | reverse complement strand
CTTCGCCGTAACCCGGTACCAGGGCCGGTATAGGAGGACCCAAAAGTAGATTGCGATCAGATATATAGTCGACCAATCGATTAGATCACTCGACCTTATCTGGTAGGCATGTATCGTAGTATCGTTAGACATATAGCACACCACTAGAATTTCATTCGTCTAATGTGGTCTGGTATTACAACACCGTATGTATTACCAACATCCTTCCACACTTCTTCTGTGAACTCCCATCGTCTAGGCACAAACCCTTTGTCCTTCAATGCATACAAGAACTCAAGGTCTCCCTTCTTCTTAAACGATAACCTCCTTGCTATCATTGGTGTGCCTGCTTTACCTCTGATGATAAAAGGCGAGCCGGGTATACGCCTTCGTTGTGGCCCTAACTTCTGGCCCTTGTTTGTGGTAGTGCTATCGTTGTACGTACTACCTGTTTCTCTATACCTTTTCAATAACTCTTGTGGCTTCCACCTCTTGGCAGTCTTACCCCTACCAGTACGATAGGCTTTAGTCTTTAACTGTTCTTGCGGCATAGCAAGCGCTTTGTGCTTACCGTGTGGTGTGCGTGTACCGCTGTATTCATGGTCAGCCATAAAGTCTAGGCTGTTCTTTGGCTTCGACGCACCACGCACATAAACAGCGGCCATTAAATCATTGTGTTTTATTAGCGAGTTAATTGCAGCGTTCTTTTGTGAGTTTGTATTCGGTACGAACTTTATAGCATCGGTAATAAAGTTTGACTGCAAATCAAACTCGTCACTAGTTCTATCTTTTGCCGCACCATGCGCATGTCCTGCTATCTCGAAGAAGGCGTTAACCACAGTGAGCGGCCAGTTCCATCCAAGGTGCCGTTTAGCACCGGCCATAAATTCGCGTATATCCATTTCGACTTTAAACCGTGTCATTGTCTTTTACCATATGTACGCTGACAGGTAGTGTTACTGTCCATGAAAGTCTATTGCCGTCTCGCTCAATGTTCAAGTTATCTACGAACTGTTTCTTGTGCTCTTCTGCGCTCAACATTAAGTTGGCTTTATCAAACAATTGTTTCACTTCTGCTTTAGCGTCATCTAGGCTGCAATTGAAAACTTCTTCGTGAACACGGATAGACCTCGCTACTACTTCATACTCTTGTACCCAACTGTGATTTAAAGAGCCGCGCATTGTACGCCTTATTTTTTTCGGTAGCTTATTCCAAAAGTGTTTAGCTTTAGTACGCCAACGCTGCTTAGATGCTTTACTCACGGTAATCCTCCATTGCAACCTTCGGCTGTGTTTGTTTACTACACAACGTATTCCACGCTACCGCAGCTTCTACCTGTGTAGTACAATCGTTTGTTTGTTCACTACAACCCAGACAGCAAATAACATGTCTTGTCTTAAGTTTAATAAAGCCTAAGCTTTCAGCTTCACCGTTGGTTACCTTGTCTATAAGAACGTAGTGTGCACCGCAAGCACACGCTTTGAGTGTTAGCCCTGTTCTAAGTGGTATGCTCATTCTTCACCCTCTTCTTCCGTCGCTCCCATACACCGGAACAACGCTATTGTGCGCAACCGTGTATAGCCAGTTTGCACAGCGTTTTCTATTGTTTGTTTTTGGATTCCAGGTGCAAGCTTAAGTTCTGGCGTACAAGTGAAACCGGGTGTACAACCTTTCATAATAACGATTTCTTTTACGTCTCCTTTTGCGAGTTCATTTAACGTAGTTCTAAGATACGGGATGGAACTTCCACTCCATCTTCTTACGTTCCCTTTAACGGCTGACAACTTACGTTGTCTTTCAGCCCATTCTTTCAAGCTCATCTTTTCAGCCATTACAACAACTCCTTCCACTTACCGAACATGCAGTAATTGTTTAGCACGTTATGCGGCAAAAGTTTCGATACGCTAATTTTGCATTTATTACTCTTACAAGCAGCACAGCTATATTCTTTGATACTGGCAGATTTGATAAACTTACCTTTGCTCTTTAGTTCTTTCACGATAGCTCCTAAAAAGTCCAGCAAGTGTGGTCTAGCAAATTTGTAGAACAGTATACTATCCAACTTATCAAACGTCCTGTTTGCTTCAACAACATACTTGTGTATTTCTTCGAAGATAGTATTGTACTTTATTACTATTTCACAGACAGAACCCCATACTCCAACTAAGTCATCGACTCTAAACCACTTGCTTATATCGCGTTCAAAGTCTAGAGCTTCTGTTTCTGTTATCAGCAAAAGGTCAAGTGCTTCTTTTTTCTTTGGGTGCTCAATTATTGTTTGCATTAGACTTCAACTTTCTTTTCAGTGTGTATGTCACTTCGGATCTAGCAGCTTGTATACGATTGCTAAAGTAACGTAAAAAGTCTTCTAATGATACCTCAACCAATGCTCCTACATCAGCACCTAGGTAAGCAGGCATACGTATTCGCCATGGTTTTCTATTTTGCTTATAAGCGAGTACCGGTATTTGTCCTGCCTTCGCCTGCTGCAATGTTTGTTTCCACCATGCAGTTAAGTTTAAAGCTTCTTGATGTTTTACTTCCAAAGCCAGCCAGTCAATGCCTTTGACATCGTAACCGCCTTCTGCCGTTTGCATCAAGTTCCTTTTTACTTTCGGCTTCACTTCCTCACCGACATAAACATCGTCTATTACTGTCTGCAAAATTTTACAAAACTCACGCTCTGCTCTTTGCCCTTTGTTTCTGCTCATCTTACCGGTCATTTTAACGTTTACTCCTGTCCGTCCTAAAAATTTGTTAATGGTTTCAAACATTTGTCCATTGTTTTTCAAAACTTGCGTTGTGTTCCGTCCTAAAATCCGTCCTAAACCGTGCTCTTAAATAATGTAATAATAATAATAACTTATATATAATATATATATTAATTTTAAACTTTAGGACGCATAGTACAGCATTTTTAATTTTATAAAAATACGCGTATAGCAGCCTGTTTTTCTGTTTTAGCGCGTCCTTCCGTCCTAAATGAAATAACGGAATACGTAAAGCATTAGTATCGTTACGCTTTTCGCCAACTTTTTTAGGACGGATTTTAGGACGGATGGTCCGTTGTATTGGGTGCCGTTTTACCATTCCTCACCTCGGTAGTACAAATGAATTCTAGTTTTGTACTTAGCTATGGCATCCAACGGAGGTACTTGACGTAGTACGTCTGTTTCACTCATGTCCTTAATTAGTCCCTTAACAGCGTTAGTTGCACCGCGCCTGTCGTCCTTAAATGATTTCAGTTTTATTAAACGATTACGCAAATAACTGTATGGAATTATCTTGTGTTCCCTAATAACTTTTTCTGGCACACCGTACTGTTTGCGTTTTTTGTGCGACAGTTTCCGGTACGCTGTTATAGCCGCACGCAAGTCCGCTTCTTGTCGGCTGTCGCCTGTTCCGTGCTTGCCCGTCATGTAATGGTTTGCAACAGCTTCGACTTCAGTACGTACGAACCCAACAGCCCACCGCGCCGCCTCCACGTCAATTACCGGATTCGCGTGGTTCACGCCGACGGCAACAAGTGCCGCAAGCTTCAAAGTTTTAAGGTGCGCTCTGTTCCACAGCTGTATATCGATTTCATTCGAAGACTCATTTATTTTGGCGTCAGCCTCAATGTCGAATGCGTCCAACAACGTTGCGGCTTCTTCGTCTATGCGCGGTATGGTTACCGTACTGCGCTGCTCATTGCTCAAAGCCGTTGTCGCCATGGCACACATACTAGCCACAAGAAGTTCGTGTGGCGCCGCGCCGCTCTGTTTGTTCCGCGCCGGTCTTGGCCCTTTGTATTCGATAATGCTAAAGCGCGGAACAAGCCCTTCTTGAATATGGGTTTCGTCTATGTGTGAGTAGAATGTTTCTGGCGTAGACTCACCTAGTAGCGTAACACACGGGCTGTTTATCACCTTGGTGTTCTTGTCGCTATCTGCGTATACATTCGACCGCAACACTTTCCCGAACCCGCTGCGCGAATACAGGTCTAGCAACGCCCTCTTTAACATAAGCTGACTGACGTTGGCCCGCTGGTCGCACAATTGCTGCAACGTTATACCAAACTCCCCCAGTATTGAAACAAAGCATGGTTGGTTGTCCAGCGCTCTAACAAGCGCCTGACCGCTGGCAAAGCCTGCCGGTCCAATACACCTGTCTACAACTGGTATCTTTTGCCGCATGGCTATGAGTAGCCTGTCTATGCCTGCCGTAATACCGTCTTTTCCGGTGCCAGTTCCCGCCAGCAATATTACATACTGGTTCAAGCCCGTACCGCTGATGTTGTAGCCTCTTCCGCATATACCAGCAAACAGGCCGATAGCAGCGGCAAGCCCTACTTGTTTCACCGGGCGCACTGCCGTTTCGTAAATGTACCGCGCCACGTCTCCCATTAGACCGGGAGGGAATATGTCTGTCTCGAAAGGTTCAGTCAACACCCCTCCTGTTAACCCTGTCTTTTCCGCAACAGCGTTCACAACTGTTTCTTGGAACGATTCAAATGACTCCCCTGTGGGCATAGAAGCCGCTTGCTCTTTTAGTGGGTCCAACTCGAATGATGGTATGTTTTCTATGTCCACAGGGGGCGGCTCATTTCCCCGGATACGTTCGAGCGCGTAGTCTAAGTACCTGTCTCGCTGTGCTTTCGCTCTTTTACCAAGCGCACTCATCCTGAAAAGGCGCCTAACCTGCTCATTACTCTTAGTATAAAAAGCAAGTATAGACATTAACGCAAGGTCCGCTTCGCTTTGGCTCGGGTAGTCCCCTTGCCATTCACCACGGCAAAGCCTCATGAACTTGTCGCCGTTTTCTGCGCGTTCGCCCATAGCAACCAGTTCTTCGTCGCTTATTAGTTCGTCTAGTTCGACAAGGCTGGCTTCGTTGGTAGTGTTCATCTGTTCGAACATATTCGAAATAAGCTCTTGCCTGTTTTCGATTGGTTTATTACGGATGGGCTCTTCGGTGAAAACCATAAAGCGCGCCGTCGAATACATTTCGACGTTATCCCTGTGGACACCTTTTGGGATGTGTCCCTTAACTATAATGTGTACGCCTTTGCCGCTAACGCTAAATTCGGTGTAACTGTCCAGTATGCTTATTATCGTTTTATGACGTTCTGCTTGTTCTGCGTTTGCTGGTTCGTCTAAATCTATTATTGTATACGGGTCGGATTCACTAAGCATAAATCCGTAATACGGATACGGGGAGTCCTTGGCTACATCGTATGTACACCAGGTGCTAGGGTCCGTTGATTTAGCAAGCCGACCATTTGTCTGGAAAGGCGGTTTAGTCGTCCTACCGTCTACAACAACGGGTTTTGATACTGCCCATTGCTTTAGACTTTTCAGATGTTCTAGGTGCATAACGCCTCACTGTAATGTTAGTTGCTGTTCTGTTAAAAATTCATAAAGTGCTTGTACCCGGTTAACGCTCGGATTTGTGAATTCTCCTTGGCTGAACTTTTTTAGCCAGTAAAATTTAATTGCTGACTTTTGACTAATTTCGAACAGCGACCGTTTGTCGGCCTTAAGCAGTTCAATTGTTTTTGTCATTAACGTTCCTTTTTCTTCGTGCACGCGTCTCCTCCTTTTAAGTGGATTGTCTGAGCGTTAGTTGTGCCTGGCTTATGTGCCCGCAAGCAAGCCGCGCCTTCCCGATAATTATGACTTGCTCTGTTTCTGGTTCGGGTAGATTACCGGCAGGTATTTCGAACACTATCAACAGGATCATCTTATCGCAGTCATGGCAATACGCGAATGTGTTACCGTCCTTGTCTGTATAGTGCGAATTGATTGATGGTCCAATAATCGTGTCTATTTGCATATTTGTCTCCTTAGTTAATGTGTACACTATACTATAGGGGCGCCCTTATTGTACACTTTTTTCTTGCAATTAATTTTGGCTGGGAATATAGTAGTTAAAAAGCTGAATTAAAATAGGAGATAAAAATGAAAATGACTACCAGGGAACAGGCTATCAAAAAAGCAAATAAGAGAGCCTTTAGCTGTATAACTTCAGGCTGTTCAGTAACTTTACATGTTTGCGATAAGTCCCGTACAGTAACTGTAGCACCAGTTTGCGATTCAAAAGCTAACAGTGCTTCTTACGGTATTTACGTATGGGACGAAGTACCAGAAGTACCATCAAAAGGTTCTGTTTTACGTGTTCGGAATAGTGCCGACCATGTGTACGTTATCCGTATCTCAACCGGAAAAATGTCTACTAACTCGGACGGCGATTTGTGCGTTGTTTGCGAAAGCCAAGAGCACCCTGGCGATACTTACCCGTGGATCGACTGGGAAGTACTTCAAACAGCACGAGGTCTAGTACCGACATTATCCGTTTTCTGCTACAAGTGTGAACACTTCGTTGTGAAACCTTGCGAAGAACCTTGCGTAAGTTGCAAAGTAACCAAACCAACTAACTATAAACGAAGCGTAGAGTAGATGGACCAGGTTAAATACCCGGATTGCCCAACGTGCAAAATGTCTGCGCCAATTTTTGGTGTAGGACGAGAAGGCCGTTTTATTGAATGTAAAATATGCGGTTTTCGCGAGATATACGACTGGTATAATAACCCAAAAAACAAAGGACAAAATAAAGTGAACAAAAAACAAACACAAAAGCTGATGCGCTGGCAAAAAGCAGCAAGCCAACTTAAAGAAGCGAAAAAGATAGAAAGTGAACTACGCGATGAGCTTGTAGAAGAACTTTTTCCTGGCGCGCAAGAAGGTACACACAATTTAGCGCTTGGTTCCGGTTACGGGCTAAAAGCCGAAATTAAGTATAGGCGTAAAGTCGACGAAAAGGAGCTGAAGGTCATACTTAAAGGCATGCCGCGCGGAGCTAAGAAGAAACTAATAAAAACTACCGTGTCTTTAATAAAGTCAGCTTACGATGATCTAGACGAGGACACAAAGGAGCACTTTGACCAGTGTCTAACAATAGAGCCTTCGAAGCCCGGTTTGAAAATTGTACCGCCTAAAAAGGAAGACGGCGATGAGTAGGCTGAAAATAAAGCCAAAGGACGACTTCCAGTGCACAAAATGCGGTAAATGGATAACTAAGATGTTGCTTGTGACTATGCCTGGAATAAAGCGCAAATTAACTAAAGAAGAGGAGCTGATGGATGTAGCTGTAAGAACATCCACGGTTCTTACGCAAAGCGAAAAAAGAAGTTACTTTCGAAAACAAGTTAAAAAGCGAAAATTCAGAGCTTGCCCAAAATGCATAAAAGATGCTCATAAAGCTTTAGCTAAGGAACAAAGAACAAAACCACTACCGTTACCAAAGCTTGAAGGTCAGCTATGCTAGAGTTAAGCAGGCCGATTGTATTTTTTGACCTGGAAACAACAGGTACAAACCCGGCGGAAGATCGCATAGTACAGATAGCGTGCGTTAAGTTGCATCCAAACGGCAAGAAAGAGACAGGATGTATCCTAGTTAACCCGGAAAGGACGATTCCAAAAGAAGCAAGCGACGTACACGGTATCACCGACGCCGTTGTTGCAAACGCACCAGTATTCCGGTCAGTAGCGAGGGACATTGCGTTATGGCTCGGAGACTGCGATTTAGGCGGTTACAACATTCTAAATTTCGACATACCGTTATTGCTCGCTGAGTTCCAGCGTTGCGGAATAACAGCGGACATGGAAAGTACAGCGATAGTCGACGCACTCAAGGTCTACTTCAAGTACGAACCACGCGATCTATCCTCAGCTCTTAAGTATTACACTGGGGAAGACATGCAAAATGCTCACGACGCTCTAGCAGACGTTCTAGCGACAATAAAAGTTGTCGAAGGTCAACTACACAAATACGGCGACCTACCAAAAGACCCGCAAGGGTATTTCAATTCGTCTAAGGATCCAGACTCTGTAGACCTTAGCGGAAAACTAAAATGGAAAGAAGGTAATATTGTTATGACCTTCGGAAAGCACAAAAACATCCCTATCCACAAAGTGGACCGGTCGTATTGGACATGGGCGAAGTCAAAAAGCGTTTTCGATCCTGTGGCTATGAAATACGTCGAAGCGACTATACGCGGAGAAGTTTTTACAAAGGAGAATAGCTGATGGCGAAGTTTAGCAACAAAAGCGTTCCTAATCTAAGTTATGAAGAGGGCGTTAACAATGCTTTCAGAATAGTTGGTCTCGACATCCCTAAAGAACAAGACGATCTGTACAAAGCGCAACGACGCGCTGGTGTTTACTTAAACCGCTATTTTAAATTACTGGAAGTAGATATTCAACGAACACTAGCATCGCTTTTTACTAGTGAGAAGGAAGCAAAAGATGGCTCTTAATTTCTCGACAGCTAAAGAGCTGGCACGCATGAACGGTGTAAAAGTCCTAGTCTACGGAAAAGCAGGTGTAGGTAAAACTGTTTTGTGCGCCACCGCTCCCAAACCTATTATTATCTCTGCCGAGTCAGGTTTGTTGTCCTTAAGAGATTACGACATACCTGTGATGGAAATCGAGACATTCGCGGATTTGCAAGAAGCATATTTATGGCTAACAACCGACAAAGGCGGTATGCAGTTCGAAACTATTTGCCTCGACTCATTAACAGAGATCGCAGAAGTTGTTTTGAACAACGCAAAAGCGCATGTCAAGGACGCTCGTCAGGCGTATGGCGAGCTTATCGAAAAGATGCTGATACTTGTTAAACAATTTCGAGACATAAAAGGTCGTAACGTCTACTTTACGGCAAAGGAGGCAAGAATAAAAGACGACAAAATTGGAACCGTTAACTACCAGCCAGACATGCCAGGTTCGAAATTAGGGAGCGGCCTAGCGTACTATTTTGACGAAGTTTTCCACATGGGTATCGCGGAGACGAAAGAAGGCGGGAAGTACCGCTATCTAAGGACAGAACCAGATTTTCAACACGAAGCAAAAGATCGCTCCGGTGTTCTGAATGAATTGGAAGAACCGGACCTAACAAAAATTTTCAGCAAAATAACTATAGGCGTTAAATAGCCTATAGAAAGCGAGAACAAAACAATGACAGCTTTTAACTTTGACGCAAGAAAAGTCGACCCGTCCGATAACTTTGAACCCCTTCCCGTCGGCTGGTACACCGCAATGATTGTTGAATCCGAAATACGCCCAACACGAGACGACACCGGTAGATACATTAAATTGCAATTCCAAATAATGGATGAGCAGTACAAAAACAGGCGGGTATTCACGAACCTTAACATCTGGAATGCAAATCCCGTAGCAGTTGAGATTGCTCAAAAAGAACTTTCTGCTATATGCCACTCCGTTGGTGTATTAGACTTGCAAGATACACAGCAGCTACATGGTAAGCCAATTGCGATTCGACTAACAGTTAAACCGGCAGAAGGCAACTACGACGCCATGAACAACATCCGTGGTTACAAAGAAGCTGGCGGTTTACAGCAACAATCAGCAACTCCCGCGTTCGCTCACGAGCAACAACAGTCGATGCCAGAGCAACAACCACAAACACAGCAGTACCCGCCACAAACGCAGCAACAAACGTACCAGCCGCCGCAAACACAGCGGCAGAAACCGCAAAATGAGCAACAGCCGTACCAGCAGCAAACACAGCAACCCCCTAGCTCGACAACTCAGTCCACCGGAACAACACCTCCATGGGCGCAAGGTATGGGTGAAGACATAACTTTCTAAAACAACAGGCGCTCGGTTATAGGCCGGTCCACGAGTTCGATCCTCGTGTGCGCCGTTAGGAGGCATATAATGCTTTACAAAACAATAAATAGACCGCAAGGTTTCGACCTTGCTAAGATAACACCGGCAGACATTAGCATTCAAGACATAGCTCTCGCTTTGTCTAATACGTGTCGCTACGGCGGTCACGTACGAATGCACTATTCCGTAGCAGAGCATTCATGCAGGCTAACTCAGTTTGTATCGGATGAGTTCAAGTTTGAAGCTCTGATGCATGATGCGGCAGAAGCCTACGTATGCGACATACCGGCTCCGCTGAAACAGTACCTTCCGCGTTACCAAAAAATCGAGGCACGCGTTCACGCGGTTGTTGCGAATACCTTTGGACTGCCAACTAGCGTATCGGAACCTGTACAAAGAGCAGACATAATGATTCGTGAACTTGAGATGCACGAAATGATGCAGCTAGCTAAACCTAGTTGGTATGACACAACAAGGATACCGCCGAGAATTCATGCTCCATTCACGTATTTTTTAGGCTTGTTCTCAGAGTATAGAAAGCTAAACAATGCCAAGTGCTAAAAAGTTGCTCAAGGCTATAGATGATAAAATAATTGCGCAAAACAAACCTGAATTCAGGACACACTTAGGCGCGTCCGTTATCGGCCACGAGTGTCTAGCTTATAGCTGGTTTACCTTCCGGTGGGCAAAAGCACGGCAAAACAAAGCTGCTATGTGCCGCTTATTAGACCGTGGCCACAGAGAAGAAGAACGCTTTGTGAGGTGGCTTCGCGACGCTGATGTAACTGTTTGGGACAAAGACGAAAACGGTAACCAGTTTCGTGTCAGCGATTGTGAAGGTCATCTAGGAGGATCGCTTGACGGAGTAGGAAAAAACTTCCCGGACTTTAAGCTGACACCGGCTCTAACCGAGTTCAAAACACACGGAGAAAAAAGTTTTAAGGATTTGGTTAAAAAAGGTGTGCAGAAGTCCAAACCAAGGCACTATGACCAAATGCAGGTATACATGTACAAGGCCGAACTAAAAATAGCATTGTACATGGCGATCAATAAAAACAACGACGAACTACACTTAGAATGGGTTAGGCTAGACCCGGCAAAGGCGGCGTCATTGATAGAAAGGGGTAGGTACATAATTTTTTCGGACGAAAGGCCGCTCCGTTTAAGTAACAAGCCGTCTTGGTACGAATGTAAATGGTGCGCGTTCCATAAGATCTGTCACTACGGTGAGCTACCGGCTATTAACTGTCGAACATGCGCACATTCCACCCCTGTGGAAAACAAGCAATGGTCTTGTCAGCGTATCCGTTGCGCAATAAAGCTGTATCCTAAAGTTGGTTGCCATGACCATGTTTACAATCCGCACATGCTTAACAGGTGCGAAATGGTTGGTTGTGACAAGGATAAAAACTACATTGAACTTCTTTTACCAGACAAAAGACGTATTAAAAACGGTCCTCATCACGTTCCAAGCACAAAATTAGACGAAGTAATTACAAGGGGTTAGAACTTTTTTATCGAATAGTCGACTTTTTTCTTGACCTTCGATCAGATCGAGTCTACATTATTAGTATAGCAACGATACGCAACGAAACGAGAAGACATGGAAAAACAAAAATCAGAGATATTTAGTTTTTTGGATCCAAGTTGTAACGTAGTCGATGCGACTTGGGACATGATGTTAGAGTTGATTAATCTCGGTAACTACAATGCTGTAGTTAACCAAGATATGTGCGGCAATGACGTCGCAATAACCGGAGGACAAACGAAACTTATGGAAAACGAAAAACAAAGCAGCAAGTTAGTAGAACGTATAAAGGAGACGTTCAAAAACAATTGGTCAAGTGATTCGTGTATCGCTCTTGCCAAACAATACCCAGCAATTAATGCGAATGAACACACTTATAGAGCACCAGCTATACTAATCTTACCGAATAAGATAATGTACGGAGATGTTGTTTGGTATTTTGGTTCCTGTTTGGACGAAGCTCTACTCCAGTTTGAAAACTATCCGTGGGACAACGATAATTTATGGCATTTCGAAGCAAGCGATACATTCGACTTGACTGTTTACGAAGACGTAACGGATTTAGAGCGACTTCTTTTCGAAAAAGCCTACAAGGAAGAAACGTACAAAGAAGTAGACGTCAAGCCTACGCCACTCGATGAAATTTCTGACGTAGAAAAAATTAAAGCGCTTATCCTAGCAAAAGAAAAAGAAGTAGCTGCTCATGATCGCTTAATTGAAGAATTAAGCACAAAAGTTTTGGACCTTAGAACAGAAATAACCTGTCTTACAGAAATGCTGGTGACAAAATGAAAATAGTTTACTTAGTTATTATGCTGCTTATTGCGGTTGGTTGCGAAGAATACTACATCGATGAGTACTACTGCGACACGGAGTCAGACACAGCTACGGACACAGACACTGTAGATACAGACTGTGCTCTAGGTGACGCGTGCACTGTTTCGCTGCCGTGGGAATGCTACGTATCGCAAAGCGGCGACCTTGAATGGGTACGCCATTGGGGTGGCTGCGTATGCGTTGACGGAGAACCTATGCGTACGTACGAGGATGAAGTTTGTCCTGACGGATGTGTAGTTAACCCGAACGGTTACGACTATTGTAAGTAGTTTAAGTCTCTTAGCTCGCACTATCCAAGATAGTGCGAGCGCTAGAGATTTCAACCGAAAGGAAGTAAAGCATGAGGGAAGAAATTAAGATTACAATTTTTATTATAGTTGTGTCTCTTATCATCGCCGACAAAGTCGTTTACGGCTGCGAAAAAGATGTCGCGCTTTTGCTAGCAAAAACATGCGTCGCAGAAATAGGTTTTAGAAAAAATCCGCAAGAATGCTTAGTTATGTGGGAGATAAACGGAGACAACGCTAAAAAGCGCGGCAGGACGATAGAGAGACAAACTTTACTTTTTAACGCTTACTGGAAGATACCTAAAAAGAAACGTAAACGAAATTGGATCGCCGGTCTAAACCGTACGAACGACAAACCAGCTTTATGGCCAAAGTCTTACGATTGGAGCAAATATAAGAATAGGTGGAATGCTTACGTTAATGCTGCTGACCAATTTGAAAATAATTGGGTAAATGGTAGCCATAAAAGGCTATGCCCACAAGCGTCGGATTATGGAGCGCCGGGGATAGATACGCCTAAACATGCGTGCGCAAGAGTGACAAAGTGCCTGCGCGGTAAGACTGCTCAACGTTATTGGGATTTAAGCTGTAGGAGGCGGCGATGAATGAAAATAGTACTCGACCTTAAAAATGCACAGGCTTTTATCGACATGATGGTCGACGGCGGCTATTGCCCAGGACACTTAGTTGATGGCGAAAATATTTCAGATGGTAATGTCGAACAGATGACTGCATGTTCAAAATCGATTAGCTGTGATGATTGTTGCACGGGCTTCGTAGATCGACAGAAAGGCGGCGATGATGGAGAGTAAGAAATTAATAGGGCATAAAGTTGACATAGGCTTGAGAGTCTACACAAACGGAGTAGATACTGTAGTTGCATATTCGCCCGATGACGCATTGAAATGTATGTGCGAGCAAACTGGCGAGTCGATAGAAGCGTACCTTCAATATGCAGAAGAATTTTATCTAAACGAATGCAAGGGCTTATCTATTTATTTGGCTGAGAATAATTCAGCGAAAACAACAAAAACATTACAAGAGTGGGTCGAATGGAACGGGCGCGGATTCTTATGCTCGACGGAGTGGTAACCATGAAACCCCCACCGAAAATTTGCACCCGCGTTAACAGTGATTCCATTGGCCCGCTGCTGGAGCGGTTGGAGGCGGAGACTAGTGTTATGTGGTCATCGTTGGATTCCCCAGCTAATATCGAAATATGCTTAGATTGTGAGGAAAATAATTGCCGTAATTGTTACCTGTCATTTTGGTGCGACTCCAAATTGTCTTTCGGCGATAAGTTAAATACCGAACAATTAGTCACCCCTAACGTATTCGTCAGAACAGTGGCCGATCGGTGCCCGCCTAAGAAAAGACGAGTTCCTACAGGAAACCCAGGACTAGTGCCATGAAGGATAAATACGAAGCTATCAAAGAATTAACCGACGATTTTAAACACGGACATAGAACGTTAAGTGAAATATTCCCTACGCTTGAAGAGGTGAGAATACACTACACTTACATAAAAAATCAAGGCGCTTGTATCCGTCTTCTGGGTGCCTTAGATGCTCTCGGCATTAGGTTACCCGACGGAGCAAATCCGACTGCAATACTCGATAATTGTCCATTTGTTCTTTTCATCGACATCAAATGCGTATTTACTCAATTCTTAGGCGGTAGCATTGGACACTACGCAGAGAAAAACTATAGCGAATTAAGCAACGATAGTTTCTTGGCTCTAGCCAAAAGAATAGTATCCCAGAAAGGCGGCGATGGTAATGGAAACTAAAGTATGTCCGTGTTGTAAATTTAGCGGCGTTACAGCGACTGGAGTGGATGAAACAAAACACGACAAATTTAAGGTTGTAGCGGGTACTTTGTACACCGACGAGAAAGAGTACAGCTTGATAGTCACATTGCTGATTTGTCCAACATGTTCTATCGTCTTTGCAGAATTACACTAACCAACGATGTATCGGTACTATCAAAATAACGCCATAAATTCAGTTTTTAATTTTTTCGTACAGAATACAGTTGGAAACCCTATTATCGCTATGCCCACAGGGACCGGAAAATCGTGGGTTAACGCTGGGATAATTGAATTTGTCACAGCATATCCGAATCAAAGAGTTTTGTGCGTCACACATGTCAAGGAACTCGTCGGAGGCAACTGTAGAAAAGCTCGCGTTATTCTTCCGAACATGGATGTTGGTATTGTCTCGGCCGGTCTCAAATTAAAAGAATACGGGCATCAAGTAACGTTTGCTGGCATAGGTTCGATATACAGGAAACCTGAATTACTAGGTAAAATTGATATAGTGGTTGTTGATGAGTGCCATCTAGTAGGCGACAATTCTGAATCCATGTACGGTAAAACTTTCAAAAAACTTTTAAACGTCAACCCTAAAACGCGTATTGTTGGTTTGTCGGCTACTCCGTACAGGGCAAAAAACGGGTTGTTAACAAACGGGCCTATTTTCACTCACATATGTTATGACATAACAGGGCTCCACGAATACAACAAGCTGGTGAAAGAGGGTTTCATCGCTCCTCTAATATCTAAACGAACCAACGAACAGTTAGACCTTAGTAGCGTGCGCAAACGAGGCGGGGAATTTGTACCTTCGCAGTTACAAGAAGCTGTCGATCAATGTGGTGTGACTTTAAAGGCTGTCGAAGAGATGCTAACTAGGGGCGAGGACCGCAACCACTGGATTGTTTTTGGTGCTGGAATCGACCATTGTAAGCATATAGAGGAAGCTTTTAACGCTTGCGGATGCAGGAACTTTGCAGCCGTCCACTCTAAAATGTCCGTCGGTGCAAGAGACGATTTAGTTAGAGCTTTTGAAGCTGGCGAGCTTCGCGGACTTGTAAACAACGGCATACTAACGACTGGTTTCGACTACCCCCCTGTGGACTTAATAGGAATGCTACGTCCAACAGAAATTCCGGGTCTACACGTACAAATGAACGGACGCGGTAGTAGACCGTCGCTAGAAACAGGAAAGGAAAACTGTCTGGTCCTTGACTATGCGGGGAACACTAGACGTTTGGGTCCGGTTAACGATGTTTCCATAAGCAGTACTAATCGAAATAATGCAGACCAGGGGCAAAGAACCGCGCCTGTAAAAGCTTGCCCTCAGTGTGATACCTACGTTTCTTCACTGGCTCTTAACTGCGATCAGTGCGGTTATGTCTTTCCGCGTCAGGTTGCTATTATGCCTACCGCTGATACCACGAACATAGTCGCTGACGGTTCCATACAAACTAAAGAGTATGAAGTTGACGAAGTTAGATACAACATACATAACAAAAAAGGTAGGCAACCCAGTTTAAGAGTCACGTACTTATGCGGCTTCAAGATGTTCAGGGAATGGATTTGTCTAGAACATGCTGGATACGCAGGCAATTATGCGCGAAAGTGGTGGCGAGAACGTACAGAAATAGAACCGCCCGCAAAAATAACAAAAGCAGTCGAGGCATCTTCGCAGCTTAAAAAGCCTTCTAAAATAATAGTTTGGACAAACAAAAAACACCCTGAAATTTTAAGGTCTGTTTTTTCGTTGAAGGATTAAAACAAATGCGTATTTTAGTAATTAGCTCGTGTACGTCTAAGAAAAACAAACTGGATGGAAGTCCTTCTTTAACAGCAAAAGAGTTGTCTTCTGGAGATAGCGTGTTAACTTCTGCGCACAAAAAGAATGCTAGATATTTACAAAGTGCGGAAGATCTCTACAGCGGAGAACAGCACGTAAGAATTATGCGCGGTTTAAAAGAGGTCAGAAATAACGGTCACAACGTAGACTTTAAGATTTTGTCCGCCGGTTACGGACTTGTCGACAGTTCGTGGACGTTGTTACCTTACAACGTAACATTTAATAACATGCGTAAGAACCAAATTTTAGATTGGAGCGCCAAATTAAAAATACCAGGAAATGTAAAAAATGTACTAAATACTAGCTACGACCTTGTTTTTATTGCTCTGGGCGAAAATTATCTAGTGTCCTCTGGAATACTAGAAATCGCCGCGTTTAGGAATAAAACTGTTATTTTATGCGGTGAAAAATACGCGGATAAATTCCAATTACCCAATGTTTACGTCATAGTTGCTAACCAATCTCTATGCGCAAAATTCGCTTGCGGTAATATAGGTCTAAAAGGCGAGATAGTACGAAAGCTGTTATCTAGACTAGCTAATAAAAGCTCAGGTTATTTTTGTGTCGAAAAAGACTTGTCTATCTAAGTTTTATGCTGTACTACTTGTAACAGTAAACTTTATCACCAAGGAGTAATATCATGACCCCAACAAAAAAACCTTTACCTAAAAAAGTTCCTACAAAGAAAACAGCCACTAAAAAAGCGGTAACCAAAAAAGTACCGGCAAAGAAAACTGTAGCTAAGAAAGTACCGGCAAAGAAAACTGTAGCTAAGAAAGTACCGGCAAAGAAAACTGTAGCTAAGAAAGTACCGGCAAAGAAAACTGTAGCTAAAAAAGAAGAAAAGAAAAAGACAACTGTTAAAAAAGAGCGACGTCTTTTAGCAAAGCAAAACGGTGTTGTGCGACCCGCTTCTGGCGGTAAAACAGCCGTTATTTGGGAAATCGCCGACGAGCTACGTAAACAAAACAAAGGTGCATGCCCGAAAAGAGCTGACGTTTTAGCATTGGCTGCTGAACACGGCTCTAACCTGAACATGGCTAATTGCCAGTTTCAATCCTGGCGAACTTTTTATGGCTTCAAAAAATAACTTACCCTTAACTATTTCCTTGTAATATTTTAGTAGCGCCCTTATAATACCTTAATATCGAAAGGGTATTATAATGGACAAGCAAAAACTAAAAATCAATGAAATCTTTTTTTCTATCCAATGTGAAGGGCCTTTTACAGGTGATCCGGCGATTTTTATACGATTGAGCGGGTGCAATCTAAGTTGCTCTTTTTGCGACACAAACCACAGTACCGGAGATCTTCTAAATACTTCGGAGATACTCGCCGAAATTAATACTATTCTGGAAGCCGAAGATGTCGCTTACTCGCCTCTTATTGTTGTGACAGGCGGTGAACCACTCATGCAGCCCGTCGGCAAGCTAATAGAACTGCTTTTACGAATAGGGTACAGGGTACAGCTAGAGACCAACGGTACGTTGTCCCCGAGAGCTTCAGACCCGCCATGGTACGCCAACGCCTTCATTGTCTGTTCACCTAAAGAAGGCACGCGGATACAGCGTTCCTTCTTACCGTTCATCGACGCCTACAAGATACTTGTGGAAAACAACGATACTGAAACGACGGATCTCTTTAGCTTTATGGAAAACAGCGGTGTACCAACGCATGTAAAACGTGACATGATTTATCTGCAACCTAAAAATGTTGCGGATTTTCCAGCAACATCTAAAAAGAATGCTGTCGCAGCGGTTAACCTTTGTAAAAAACACGGATTTCAACTGAGTCTTCAAACACACAAAACGATAGGTATAAAATAATGAACTTTATAAATTCGATAAAAAACGCAATTGAAGGCGAAAGACGTATGAAACGAAAAGCGCTTGTAGTCTTGTCCGGTGGCCAGGATTCGACAACGTGTCTTTTTCTTGCTGAGATGATGCATTACAACGTTGAAGCGATCCATTTCACATACGGCCAACGGCACAGTGTCGAAACATGCTATGTTAAACGTTTTTGCGATAAACGTAATATAGCATTGAAAGTGGTTGACGTTAGTTTTTTGAAAGGTCTAGTTTCAAGCAACCTTCTAAATACCGAAGGCGACATAAACGAGCCGCATGTAAACAACAAGAGTTTACCATCAAGTTTTGTGCCGGTACGCAACGCATTGTTTTTAACAATAGCTCACGGTTACGCACAAGAGATATGTGCCACCGATATTTACACAGGTTTGTGCGAAACGGATTATTCTGGATACCCAGATTGTAGACAAGAATTTGTTCGTGATCTTTCTGTTGCCTTGGATACGGGGTACTCTACAGCGATTAATATACATACACCGCTGATGTACTTAACAAAAGCCGAGACGTTCAAAATAGCCGACGATTACAGCTTTTTGCACGAAATTTTAACGGAGACCATAACTTGCTATAACGGTAATGCTACATTGTATAACGAATGGGGTCACGGCTGCGGCAGATGTCCGGCATGCTTGCTCAGAAAAAAAGGTTTTGAAGAATACAAAGAAGGGTTAGCCGGTGTTTACAATGACTAAACTTATGCAGGCTGTTAGGTACCAAGATATAAGCGTTGGCCACAGGGTTTTCGAACAAGGCGGAAAATGTGAAAACTTGCACGGTCACAACTACAGGATTCATTTCCATGTAGAAGGCCCTTGCGGTTTTGTCAATCACAAAGGTGTGGTTTTAGATTTTTCAACTATAAAGGACCTCCTTTGTGCGTGGCTCGAACATAATTGGGACCACAGATTCTTAGTTTACACCAAAGATCCTTGGAAAAAAACGCTAAAAGAATTGGACCCAAGCGTCTTAATCGTTCCGTTTAATCCAACTGCTGAAAATATGGCCGTGTACCTTCTAGACTATGTCTGTGCCTCTATACTCGAAGGAACTGGTTTAGCCGTGACAAAGCTTGTAGTTGAGGAAACCCGTAAATGTTCTGTAGTATACGAAAGGCGTAAAAATGAGGCGAAGTGACATTGCAACTCGTATACACATGCTGCTTGAAGCAATTGGAGAGAATACCGAAAGAGAAGGTCTAGCGTGCACACCGCTAAGAGTAGCAAAAGCATACGAACACTGGTTTTCTGGTTACGGCTACGACGGTTCTTCTGTCCTAAAAACTTTTGAAGACGGTAGCGACGCGTACAACGAGATGATAGTTGTTAAAGACATTCCTTTTTACAGCCATTGCGAACACCATATGGCGCCTTTTTTCGGAACCGCTACTATCGCATATATACCGAGTAAACGAATTGTCGGGTTATCTAAACTATCTAGATTACTAGACATTTTCGCTCGTCGTTTACAGGTTCAGGAGAGGTTGACAACGCAAGTTGTTGGCTCTTTACAAACGGAGCTACAACCGCTCGGTTCTGCTTGCCGAATAAAAGCGCGTCACCTTTGCATGGAATCGCGTGGTATTGAAAAGCAGGGTAGCGAGACAATCACGTGCGCGTTACGTGGTGTATTTAGAGATGACCCGGCAACACGCGCAGAATTTTTGGGCCTAGCGAGGTCATAATGCATGTGTATGCTGCCGCTGTTTACACTAATAGTCTTGAGCTAGGTGGCTTGCGCTACAGGCGCATGAATGAAAACGAACAAAAAGTCCTGGCGGAGATACCGCACATTCTTGAGTCTTACCATTATGTGCAGAAACAATCGTACGTCGATAAACTTCGTAAAGACAAAAGAAAGATTTTTCTAGATTCGGGCGCATTTTCTGCATGGACCAAATGTTCTACGATAAATCTCGAAGCGTACTGTAATTATATCAAAGAAAATAGCGACGTCCTTTTAACCGAAAACGGGATACCTGTTGCTTCGGTTCTAGACAGTATTGGAGACGCAAAAGGGACTTATGCTAACCAGAAAAATATGGAAAGCAAAGGTGTGTTTCCTTTACCTTGTTTTCACTACGGTGAAGATCCTAAATACCTAGAATACTATGCTCAAAATTATCCTTACATAACACTGGGTGGGATGGTTGCAGTTCACAAAAAAGACCTAACAAAATGGTTAGATGAAATATGGTGTAAATACCTTATAAGCGGAAGCGGTAGAGCTAAAGTAAAAGTACACGGTTTTGGACTAACAACTTACGACTTACTGCTACGCTACCCGTGGTATTCAACCGACTCTTCAAGCTGGGTTCAAGCGGGGACTAACGGTAGTGTAGTGACTACAGAGCAAAAAGCGATAAGCCTGTCCGATAAAAGCCCTTCTAGAAAAATGCATAATCAGCACTACACTTCTATGCCAGAGATCTATAAAAGAAAAATTGAGCGCTATGTCGAACAGCAAGGTTTCGATTTAGAGAGATTACAGTCAAACTACGAATCACGTTGGGCTTTCAACTTAAAAGCTTTTACAGACCTGAATACTTTGCTGAATACAAAAGAAATTGTTTTTAAAGAACAACAAAGGAGCTTATTTTGAATGTCAAAAAAACTTTGGACTTTGTTAAAGGTTCCGTAGCTAGAAAAGATTTTGTACCGGCGCTAACACATCTACAGATGAAAGACGGGTTTGTTTACGGTTTTAACGGAACACTTTCACTTGGTGCACGAATCGATCTGGATTTAAACGCTACGCCAAAAGCAGTCACATTTATCAAGGCAATCAATTCCTGTGGAGGTAGCATAGACTTGTCGCTAACAGACTCTGGTAAACTTCGGCTAAAAAGTAAAGCTTTGACTGTGCATATACCTTGCCATCCGGAGGAGTTACCGGTTGGTATGCCCACAGGGAAACAAGTTTATTTAGGCGGCGAGATTATACCGGCGTTGCGTAGTGTTGCACCGTTCATAGCGCAGGACGCTTCTAGACCATGGGCGCGAGGTGTGTATTTAAATGGACCGTTCGCTAACGCAACAAATAATATTTGTGTGGTACAATCTTGGTTAGGTTTTGATTTTCCGGTAACAGCAGTGATACCTGAAGAAGCTGTTAAAGAAATCTTGAGAGTAAAAGAAGAACCTGAATTTTTACTGGTAAACGATAGTGCACTGACTTTTTGTTACTCAAAAGAACGTTGGATAACGACTTCACTGCTTGACCCGTCTTGGCCTGACCTGACAGCTTTGTTAGACAGACCGTGCAAACCGTCGCCGTTTCCGGATGGTTTTTTCGACGCTCTTACCGAACTCCAACCTTTTTGTGAAGCGACAAAGGAGATCCACTTCTTTGACGGTCGCTTGAGTACCGGACGCGACGACGAATCTACCTACCTAGACTGCGCAACAGTAAGCGATAGCGGGTGTTTTAATGTTGAACAACTTTTACATCTTAAGGGCCGGGCGACCAAAGTAGACTTCAGTATGTACCCAGAAGCCTGCTTATTCTACGGTTTGAAACTTCGCGGAGCCATAATAGGCATCGCTGTATGAGAAATGACGCTATAGGGCTCTTTTGGCAGGATTTACCAACACAGCGCGGAAGGGGTCAGGTTGCCCGTGTAATGCCTCCAATACCGGACACAGGTTGGGAGGCTCCTAAATTTTTTCCGAACCTACAGGCGGCACGCAGCCTTACAATTGACGTTGAGACCTACGACCCTGAACTAACTAAAGTGGATAAAATGCCAGCACGCGGACCAGGTTGGGCGAGAGGCAAAGGGCATTTGGTAGGTTTGGCAGTTGGTACAGATGACGGCCATCGCTGGTACTTTCCTATGAGACACGAGGTGGAACCCGAAACAAACCTCAATCCAGACCATGTGCTAGCGTGGGCAAGAGATAACTTACGGTATAAAAACCAACCGAAAATCGGAGCCAACATTATGTACGATGTTGGCTGGCTGGAAGAAGAAGGCGTTAATGTTGCCGGTGAATTGATCGACGTACAGTATGCCGAAGCGCTTTTGTCCGAAGCGGACAAAGTTGGTTTGGACGCAATGTCCGAAAAATATCTGGGTGTTGGTAAAACCACCAGTGACCTGTATCAGTGGTGCTCAGATTACTACGGAGGGCCAGCAACAGACAAACAACGAGCAAACATCTACAGGACACCACCGCGTTTAGCTGGCCCGTACGCAGAGAGCGACGTCGACCTACCACAAAGACTTGCACCAATACTGTACCGAAAACTTAAAGAGGAGAACTTAACAGGTCTTTTCGACATGGAGTGTAGGTTAATACGGCTTATGCTCGCAATGCGTAGGGCAGGTGTTCAGATAGATATAAATAGAGCTGGGGAAATCAGAGCTAACGTCGTAAAAGAAACGGAAAAAGAAAAAGTAAAACTATTTGATATGTTCGGACAAGAAGTCAACGTAAACTCTAACGACGACCTAGCAAGCGGTTTTGATAGGCTCGGTTTGAAATATGGATACACGGAAGCCGGTAACCCTAGTTTTGCTAAGGATTTTTTAAAGTCGGTGACCCACCCTGTGGGCAAACAAATAATCGCGATACGAGAGCTAGAAAAGCTTGTTGGAACATTCATTGACTCTTATTTGATCAACTCTCACGTTAACGGAAGTCTTTACGGTCAATTTCACACTTTAAGGGGTGTGGATAAAGGTGCTCGCTCTGGCCGGTTGTCTTCGTCAACTCCGAACTTGCAAAATATACCAACCAGAACGGCACTAGGTAATATGATCCGAGAGTTGTTTATTCCGTCGCCTGGACACCTGTGCTGGCGGAAGTACGATTACTCGCAAATCGAATACCGCTTTCTAGCGCACTTTGCTGTTGGGCCAGGTGCAGATGAATTGAGAGCGCGGTATAATAACGATCCACGTACGGACTATCATGCAGAGACTCAGCAACTAGTGCAAACAGAAACAGGGCAAGAACTGAAAAGGAAACCGATTAAGAATATCAACTTCGGCCTTATTTATGGCATGGGTGAAAAACGTTTGTCTAAGAATTTGGGCATAACATTGAAAGAAGGTAAAAAGTTATTCGCTGCTTATCACCGTGGTGTACCTTTTGCAAAAGCGACAATGGAACAAAGCATTGAACAGGCTCTAGGACGTGGTTACGTAGAGACTATTTTCGGTAGGCGGTCACGTTTCGATCTATGGGAACCAGCTAAAATAGATTGGGATAATAGAAAGCCTGCTGTTTCTTTCGACAAAGCTTTACTCTGGTACGGCGATATAAAAAGGGCCTACTCGCATAAAGCGCTCAATAGAAGATTACAGGGTTCGGCTGCTGAAATGATGAAAGCCGCTATGCTTAAGTGCTGGGATGACGGTATTTTTGATGTGACCGGTGTACCGCGATTAACAGTTCACGACGAACTTGACTTCTCGGATCCTGGCGGAGTCGACTACGCTTTCGACGAAGTTAAGAGAACAATGGAAAATGTTATTAAATTAAACGTCCCGGTTATTGTGGACGAAGAACGCGGTCCTAATTGGGGGACCGTTAAAGAGATTGCTGCTTAAAGCAGGAGGATAGTATGAGTACAATAAATAAAACAATCGAAACTCCAAAGGAAGGCAAAACGAATTCGGATGTAAGGCGAGTTCCTCAAGAACAGTTAAGAGTTGAACACGAACGAGATAGAGCCTTGACGGAAGTTGAAAAGCTTGAAAAAGAAAACGAAGTTTTGAAGGCTGAATTTAAAACGCAAAGCGAAGCCATACAAACACTTACCGCTTTCGCAAAAAAATTACAGGCAACGATTGTTTACCAGTCCATCGAAATCGCTAATAGAGGTGTGACACCATGAGCGTAGACGGCTTGATACTCGACGGGCGTTCGATCGGTATGCCGGAAGGTGAAGGGATAAGAGTTACCAACTTCAATTCTCGCGATGTACCGCTCGTTAAAAGTCGCGGTATTATACAGGACTACAGATGGCTAGTAAGCCACGAAAATGCCGGTACTGCTAACGTACACAAATTTTTAAAGCGTGCAAAAAACATGAGGTACATTTATCACCTTGTTGTAGACATAGCAGGCTTTATCTATCAACTAGCGGACCTTCGCGACAAGCTTTGGCATGGCGGTCGGCTTAACCCAAACGCTATTGGTGTCGTTTTTCTTAATGGTTATTATCCTAACCTGTCTTATCCTGGACAGGACATCATTAAACCGGAGTGGTGGACACACTGTCCAAAAGGGCGAACGAAAGGTTATGCAGATCTGTCGTACGCTCAATTACGCACCGCAGAAAGGCTATTTCCTTTCTTAGCAAACTTCTTCGGAATACCGTACGAATTTCCGACTAGGCACCTTAATGCAGGGCAACCTAGGATTAAGCTATGGCGCTTACGCGCTAAACCGGAGCCGGGTATTGTTGCCCACAGGGACTATTCCAAACACGCTGACGGTCGACGAGTTGTTGAGCACCTAATAAGCCAGGAAGAAAGGTTTAACTGCATACATTGGACGAGCAATGACTAGCCAGAAAAAAGTCGAAGAACGCATGGAAAAAGCATATAAACTTTTCGAATCCGGAGGAATCAGTATGCGAGGTTGCTCAATTGCTGTTGGCGTTACTTACAGAACAGTACAAAAATATTTTCGTGAAAGGTATGGCGACAACCTGATAAAAAAACGGCGTGTACGACAGCCGCCGTCTAAGCTTTGTACGCTTTGCGGTAACCCGCCAACAGAGCGCGATCGTGGAAGGCTTACACTCAGTACGCGTATTGTACCCGGAGAAAGGCACTTTGTTTGTAGCGACTGTTTGCTACCTAGCGAGGATGAAGACAAACAAGAATTGAGGCAAAGATTCGCCGAGGAGTCTGGTAGCTTTGGTCTTGAGGATAAGCTCGAAATTGAGACGTGTATTCCAAACTCAAATTACAAATTAAGGTAGAGACAGTGTCTGCGCATCGTAAACAACAGTTATATAAACGCCTGCCGCAATGTCTGGTTCGCCCGCTGCCCCACTAACATCTGTTCTGATGCTAAAGTTAAACGATCGAGTTCCTGTTTCCGACACAACATTGTACACGAACAGTTGCGAAGCGCAAATCTGTCCACCTACGTTTGTGTACCTTGCGTAGCCGTTAAGTATATTACACGTGTCTGGTATGTCAGAATCGAAATTACCGGCGCCGTAGAACCAATTACCGAACGAACCTTCTGTGAACGTTCCGGTTGTTATCTGGTAAGAAGCATCTCTGCGTAGGACGTTGTTACCAAAAGTCTCTCCGGGTGCGGAAGAGCCTGTAAAACGCAAACCCCTGTAAGTGAGTTCTGTACGTATAGACGAAGGTCCGAGCGTAACAGCACCAAGGTTACCTGTTAAAGCTGCTCTGTTAGTGCTTGTTGTGCTAACAACAGACGCGGCCTGCATTAGTAGCGTGTCCGTGCTTTCTGTCAGCTGTATAAGGTTGTAAGCCATGTTGTTCGAAACGGAACCTTGTGACAAGAGCAGTTTTTTGTCGTCGTTAGAAAGCAAAGCAGAAAAACCGGTGTCGAAGTCCTGACTTAACAGTATTGCTGGTGTTAGTGTTGTGTTCTTTTTCTGTGCTGCGCCATCGTGCTTTGTGTAAGTTAATCCTAGAACAGTTTGCCCCCACTCATCGTCCCCTGTTTTTATGTTTAGTGTACCATCGATTAGCTTACTAACAGAAACGTTAGCTACCTTGACGTCAGTAACGGCACCAGAAGCTAATGCGTTTGTTCCTATTGCTGCTGAGTTGAAAACCGCTTCCGCTAATTGTCGGAAGCCGTCCGCTCTATCTGCTGTTGAGTCTGCCGCAGGCGTTAAACCCGCTTCCTCAATAGCGTGTATTATTTCGTACTGGACCGCGTTGTTCCATTCGGATAAGTCAACAGTTCCGATTACCAACGGTAAATCTTGGTCGATAAATTCGTATACGTCCGGTGATACCTCGACTCGTCCGTCGCCTTCTGTATAATGCATTCTGTCCTCCTGTGGCTATAACGTACCTGCTAGATACGAAGCAATTCCAGCGCCAATAAAAGCACCTATTTTTGCTACTCGCTTCCAATCTATAAGAGGAGCTTGCGAAGGTCTTTTAATATTGGTAGAAGAATTTTTCTTGTTAGTATTACTGTTCTTACAAATAGCATCGTGAATGGCTAGCTTTTTGTCTACTTCTTTTTCGATAGCTGTATACATTGTTGTTTCAGTGACAAGGTAATCCATGCGTGTCGCCAGCACTTGCGAAGCTGTTACCAGTTCCCCGAGTCTAGTGTATATTCCGCCTAGTTGACCTTTGGTCGACCTAATATCCTCGATTACAGATTCTGTTAGTTTGTCTGCGGTCATGTCTACTCCTATGGTAAAACTTTTTTAACTATACTATAGCTTCCCTTAGTGTCGGAATAAGCTATTTTGTCGCCAGCATCCATCTCAAAACAAATGTAACGTGATAGTGTGTGTGTATTGTCTATTGTAGGATTGGAACCAGCGGCCGTTGTGACAAGCTCGTTATTCAGGTAAACATAAAACGAACCGTAAGGATCTCTTTTTATTTCTAACTGATTAAATTCATCCGTGTCGAATACCCCCGGTGCACTAGCAAAAAGTTGGGTTACAGAACCTAGCGTATTTTTTCTCAGCAATACGGTACCAGCTTCTGTCAAAGGTACATGGTAGTTGTTAGTGTTCGGGCTATTATAGGTTCCGACACCGTCGCTTACAAACATTGCGTATATGAGTCCGCTTGTGGATGTTACATTAAAGTAAAACTTCCAACCGCCGTAAGCGGACTCCGACGGTTCTTGCCTAAAAACTGAAGACTCGACGCACAGTACACCGTTTGTTTGGCAGCGTATTACTTTCAAGCTACCTTCTTCACGTAAGGTAAAAGCTCCGGTGTTAACAACAAAAGGCGTGTTAGATAGGAGTTCACCGGCAGAAGAAATATTAATAGGAATTTTAGCACCGTATTCAGTCTTAAAATTGGTTACAGTACTTTTAAGGTACTGGTTTAAAATCCAAGCGGAAGACTTAGCAGAAGAGTAAACACTAACTTTTTTAATATCACCAGGAAAAAAGTCACTAGAAAAACTGGCTGCTGAACCGATAGCAACATTACCGCCTACGGACCTTACGTTGTACGGCGTAGCAGAACCAACTTGTTCGCCATTTATGTAGATGCTACAAAGTTCTTCGTTAAAAACGTAAACAACATAGTGCCAAACGTTATTAGTTGGGCTGTTTGCCACGTCGTGCCAAGAACCGTCGTAGAAACCAATTTTACCGACGGTGCTGGTATTCCAAGCTAATATCAAACGTGAAGAGTCCGAATCCATAAGGTAGGAAAGCGCCTTGTCTTGTGTCGCTTTAACCCAGAAGGCGACAGTCCTGTCGCTTGCACCTGTTATAAAACCTGTTAAGTCGACAGCGTTTTCGATGCCATCGAAGTGTAAGCAAGGACCTAGGCTTGTTTGTTTTGTGTAGGCTCCGTTTAGAATCGTTCCGTCTTGGCCTTGACCGGTGAGGTCCTTGACTTTACCGCCTACAGCACGCATATCTAAAGCAAGCAAAAGGCTGCTATCTGCCGTATCCACAGGTGGTGTTGAAGCTGCGACAGTGTATGCTTTACTACTGAATTTTTTAGCAGACAGTTCCGCGTAAAGTACGGCATGCTCTGTTTCTGTTAAAAGCCTGTTCACGATTAAAACGTAGTCTAGTGTTGAACGCGTATTCAAGCCACTGTTATAATAGTTACCGATTTTTATGTCGGCGTCGTCTGGCGTGATAACTTGCGAACCGGAAGAGTCGCCAATATAAAGACCGTTAGCGTAAGCTGAGAAGGAACCACCACTAGCGGTGTTTATAGCTACGTAACGGCTTCCTGTCATATCGTAGTTTACGTGGTCCGTTGTTGAACCGTCATAAAGACTTATTCTTAGCGGACCAGTTGAAAAAGACATGTCGTAGTTTGTTCCGCCAGCATCTCTTTTAGAGATAAGACGTTCTCCGCCGAGTGGTTCGTTAAAGTACCCGCCGACTATTAGCGTGAACTCGGTTCCTTGCAATTCAGCAGAATCAGCAACAGTTACAACACCTCCGTTTAAATTGAACCCTAGACTGTTTCCAGCCCAATAAATTTCAGCTGGTGTTCCGTGGTTAGCGTTGCCAGAAAGGTCTTGGAAGCTGCCTGTACGGTATTCGTGATAGAGCTTTAAAACACCCTCATTCTTAAGCTTAGAAACAACGTCTAACATTGTACACCTCTTTTAGTGACGTGCGCATAAAGATCTTGTACTTGTAGAGAAGTCAACGACTGGTCTAGAAAAAGCACGTCGCTGATACTGCCAGTAAACTTATCTCCGAAAACCTGGTTGCTACCTATTGTTGTTTTTGATGTAGACGAACAGATAGGTTCATTCGGTTCTAAAGATGTTTTTGTGTATTCTACACCGTCGATGTAAACGTACAGAGTTCCGCTTCTTCTTGTGGCGACTACATGTTGCCACTGCCCGACTGTTACGGCTGCTACAGTAGCCGGTATTACACCGGGGTACAGGACAACCCAATTCCCGGAAAGTACGAAAATACCGTATCCGCAAAGGCTAGAATTACCGTTCAGTAAAACAGCTTGCGTTGTTGCCGTTGTCGCTGGATTAACGTAAGCGGACATTGTCCAATCGTCTACTGCATTAAGCGCTGGGTAAGCCAACGACATGTATTGCGTTCCGTCAAAGCTATAGCCCTTGTCAGGAAGTTTAGTTGGGAAAGTAGAAGACGTAATATTGTCGCCAAAAGAAAAGTTATTTTTCTCCCTACTTAAATCGAGCGTAGAAGGTTTAACTTCTTCAGCGAATATAGCGCCCCATTCCGTGTAGCCAGCTGTTTTATTGAGTAAAGCGACTATTCGCGTTGTGGTGGCGACACCTCCAGAAATTAGTGAAAAATATTGCCATTCTGTCGAAGCTGTTCCTGTCCACTCTTGTGGACCTCTCGCTCCGTAAAATTCCGGTATGGCAGAACCGTCGGATCTTACTTTGCCCGCGTAAAAATAAAGGCGGCCTACTGTAGCTCCTATTTGATTCGCGTAGCTGTTTACACCACCTGTGACTCGTAAACTATTAACGCCGTCTTCGGCTTCTTTCGTAACAGTAGCGCCGCCTTTTTCTGGCCAAGCGTCTGCGTCACTATTGCGCATATCCCCGTCGACAACAAGATTCAAAAGTTCGTAAAGTTCAAGTTCATCGAACCTAGCAAACGAACCTAAAACGGATCCCCCGGAAACAGCCGGTCTATACGACGTAGCAGAAGAGCCCGCGAACACCAAGAATTCTTTGTGCACCTGTTGCCACGTCGCAAGGTTCTGCCCTACCCAAGAAAGCCCATTACCGTTGTTACCAATATTCGGAATACCGTTAGCTGAATCGCCGTAAGCCCAACCACCTGTACGATATTTCTTACCAACGGTCAAAGCAGTTTGTCCAGCAGAACCAGAAGAACCAGCGTCTGCTATTTGTAAAGCTTGGTTACCAGAATAGCTGTCGGATTCCTTTGTTATAAAAACTGCGCCAGCCGCCAACGGCCATTCTTGATTAGTCACTTCTTTTAAAGTAACGTCGGATATCGTAAAGTCTACAGCTCCTGTCGAAAAATTCCGGACAATCCTTAAAGGCTCGTCAGCGCTCGCTTTTATGTCTATTACTTTTGCACCAACAGAATCAACAACAACGTTAGTACTCGCTCCTATGTAGACAACAAAGTCGGTGTCGACTTCAATAACATTAAAAGTCACACGATAAACTTTTCCGGTCTCACACGTGTATTGGCTAACGCCGATATAGGACCCGTCAGAAACAATACGGCAAGCAGAACCACCAACCGGTTCAGTAACAAAACTGCCGCCTGTTTCGGTACCTTCGATTGTCCAATCGTTTGGATTGTCGCCGGTCCAAGACCTGAAGTCTCCGTTTGTTAAACGCTCGTCGCTATAACCGTTATCTTCCATATCACCATCTTTTAAAAGATTGTAAGGAACTTCACGCCGGTTAGTTACAGCGTCCACACCGGTCGGGTCGTGCTGGCGTAGGCACATCGGCAAATCTACAGTTGAAGCAGACTTGTACTTGAAAACAGTCTGAGCGTAATAGCGCTGCGCATCTTCTTCTGTTAACAGCGTATTGAAAAGTTTAAACGAATGAATAATACCATCAAAAGGCGAAGAACCTGTATTGGCAACACCGCAGTAAAAGCGTGTCGCGGATTTCTTAGACCAAGTAGAAACCTGGTCGTCCTTGACTAGGCCGCCATTCAACCAAGCTTTTGTATTTCCGCTTACTGTAGAAATAACAAAAACGTTACGTTCATTGGTTCTCCAAAAAGGCTCATACGTGACTTGAGCTATCTGCAAAAACGTCGAGTTACCTAGTATCAACGTTATTTGATTACTAGACGCTGGAGAGTTTTTAACCAGTGTTGTTCTTGCGCCGACATTGCAGTCGAAAAAATAATGTGCGTCTGCCGTGACTCCGAACCGAGGTGTGAACTCAAAAACAATACTCAAATTATCGCTATAAAATTCCGCGCCTGTTAAAGAATACTCGATACTGTCTAGCGAACCATCTAAATCGGCACCTACTTTAATTTTCGGATCTCCATTAAGGCTGCCATTGTTGTCCACAACAGAAGAAACGTTCTCGAAACGTTCTGAAAAAGTACAACCCGACAAACGCTCCGCATACAGCGTATTTTTAACAAGGCGGCTCATTTTAGTATATCCTGTTATGATGAACAGTATAACCAACATCGCTTGACGACCCAGTTATGACGATCTTCAAACGCACATACTTAAAGCAAGCTAGATACTCAGCGTTGTCCACAAGTAGAAAGTCGTCGTCGACGCCTTCTCCAGACACAAATGATGCGGAACCGAACGCAGCATTTGTAACGTCAACGTACTCGGTTACGCTTGCAGCTGCTGTTCCGTCATTCTGTACCGTCGCCTCTACTGTTAACGTCACTATTCCAGTTGTTCCATTCGAGCTAACAATAAACTGGAATACGCTGGCCTTAAACGTCGCATAGTCAAAGTACTCGTAATATGCAGCGCTAGCTAGATCCTCTTCCTCTCGTTTTTCATACCTCTCGTGGTTAACGACCGGCTCAATTTCTTGTGTTCTGTTCGAAAGTGTCGCACTGTCTAGAGTTGGGTTTATTACGTTGCTCATTGTTGTCTCCTTAAACTACCATCCAGTTTGTACCGTCAGACTGCAAATCAACTGATGTACCGTCGCTGTTGATAACCAAGTTATTCTCACCGTTTATAGTTGAGCTACCTTCTGTTTCTACAACTATGTTGTTCAACGACGCAGCAAAACGGTTGTCTCTTATTCGGAGCATTCTCCCGCTTTTAAGAACTTCTGCAATAGGTAGTGTTATTGTTGTGACACCAACGTAGGTGACGTCTAGCGTGTCGTCCGTTGACAGAGCTGTATACGTTGCAGCACTCACGTTTGTTACTTTTTGACAGCAGCCCCTATACGGTGTGTTAACCCAGACGGCTAGTGTTCCGTCGTAAGCAAGCCTATCCCCGTGGGACGGTGTTGCTGCTGTAACGTCCGTTAAATCATTAAGCTGCTGTGCTGTTGTAGCGGCACCACCGGCACCACCTTGCGCGAACCTGTAGTCCAGGTAGTCTCCTCCGTCAGGTGTTGTGTAGATAGCTGGGTTCGCGTAGGCAGTCCTCGTTCTAAAAATGACGCTACCAATACGTAAGATCTCGGGACCTAGCTTACCGTCGCTTTTTATGGTGATACTTTCCGACTCGGCAACAGCAACAGCATCAGCAACCGTGGTGTGCTGGGAACGCCCTGGAACTGTGAATATTGCATTGTCTGGGTCAAGGCTGTTGTCTCCGTAAACGTGATAAGCTGCGTACATGTTATCCGTACACTCAGTATTAACATACGTTCCGCCAACATCCTCTTGAATTACCAGCCTTCCGTTTGGTCCCTGTAAGAAAGAAAACGTACCATTCGTATTTGTACGCAAATCGGGTGACGAGACGGCGCCCTCAAACGTTAGAATAGAAGTGCCTACTGTCGATAGAAAACCGTTCGGAAAACCAGGCACATCCTCATCCGCCAACGAACCGGAATCTACTCCGAACTGACCATTAACAGCCGAAGGACTTGTACTGTCTGGTACAATACTGTTCAACGCAAGACCTCGACTGAATTTGACGCCGGATGTAGAATGCATATTCGAGTGTGTACCTGTGGACATAATTATAGTGTGCGGCTCTAAAAGAAACCTAACCACGACCTTATTTGTCGCGTCCCAATAGATGTAACAAACAAGAGGGTTGTTTCTGATCTTGTTAAGAACGTCCTCTCTTGTCGGGTTCTTTACCCGCTGTAGAACACCTAGTTCGTAATACACAAAATGCCAGCCTTCTTCGTCTGGTAATGTTATCTGTTCAGGAGACGTTTTGTTGTATTCAATACCGAACTGCCAGTGTTTGTAATAAGCTCGTGGAACCGGGTTAGTCGGTACATCTATAGTTAGGATGCGCGTTGTAGTATTGAAGTCTAAACTGTACGAAAAAATATCTTCCCAACCCATGGTCATAGGCGTCATTCGAGGCGTACTAGTATCGTCAAGAGTCGCGTCAGAAATCAAAGCGTTAATGTTAGCTAAAAGATCTGCGGTGTGGTACGCACCACCTAGCCTATGAGCTTCAGGTATCTGCGGGTCTGCTAACTGTCCAGAAATGTTTGAAATATCAATAGCATCCGTACCGCCGTCTTCGTGAGTAGCGGCGTGTTCCACAACGGTTGTTATCGGATCGCTTCCGCCAACATTATGTGTTGAAGCATGGTCTGGAAGAACCGTTATAGCATCGCTACCACCGGGTTCGTGGCTCGTAGCATGATCCGACGGCGGACGTTCGGAAGAGGAATCGTCTAGCGTCGCGTCGCTTATAAGACTGTTCAACGTAGCTAAGGGTATCAAACCGCCTACAACAGAACCAAAACTGTCGTGACGTAAAAGTCCGGACGTATCTGTTGTTGTAGAACCGCTAAGGACAAGCGTATCCAATAAACCAGGCTTTCCTTTTGCTAAAAAACGTTGTACCCCGCCTGTATGATCTTTAGCTCCTACCATCTTAAAACCCAGAGTAGGGTCTATGGTCGGTTCAATAGCTAGCTGACCTAAACCAATATTTTCTATAGCGTCAGCAATCCTTAGTATCTGTTTTAAATCCGTCATCTAATCACCTCGCGTCTATCCAATAAATGGCTAGGTGTGCTTGTTTGATACGCTGAAAAACGCATTTTAAATAATCGAGTGAACCTTCCCCGTCGGTCACAGTTATCACTAGCACCGAGTAAGCCGAACGTCCGCCCATTCTGGGTTGTGTACTACCCATGCGAGCGACACCCATTATTCTGGGTTGCCTCTGTAAAGCTTCCTCATCTATTGTTACAGTAAAACCGTAAGAATCGGCGTAGTCGATATAGTGCTGATTCGTTGTTGTTTCGTACTCTTGGTAATATTTTGTATGAGCAGCCGTCTGGCGTTCCTCTAACGTCTGGCCAGGTGGCGCACACTCGTCCGGTAACCCTAGCTGTTCTTCGTGCTGTTCAAGCAGTTCGACTGACAACCCCGGAACAGCTTCCCTAATGAGCGTATAAAAACGCTTGCTAAATCTAGCAAGCTCATTAGAAAAACAAGACAGTAGACGCCCAAATAAAGAATCAGAAATATTAGATAAGTCGGCAACCGTGTCTTGTATTGCTTCCGTAGATGTAACCGAATCCTGTATTGTTCCCTCATTAGCGTCTACCACATCCTGTAGAATTTCGGTATCTAGACTACGTTTAAAACCCCAAATAAAACCACGAGGTAAAAGCGACTTGAACATACCAAGATAGTCGCCTTCCTTGTACTTCTCGTAAATCTTAAATTGTTCCAGGTCCAGGGACATTAGATATCTCCGTAAATAGCGTTAGTAAACTGCGCAACTTCCAAACCGGGGCTAGTTATATTATCCACAGGTATCGATCCACCGTCGTACGTAATGGCTGTTATTTTGTAATCTGTTACAGCGCCAGCCGCTATAGCGCTGTTCATTCCGGACAAAAGTACAGTTCCAGACGGGGCAGTATCCGTCACAAACAAGTCTGTAAGGTTACTACTTATAGCGGTTTGAACGTCCGACGTATTAGGCTTAATAGAGATAGAAAGCACAACAGCTTTCGGGTCCGCTTCGTATACGTCGACAACAGCACCACCGGGTTTGACAGTATTTAAGTAGTCTATTGTATTCTGCTTTATAGTCGCTCCAACCGGCGATAGGTCCGATGAGGCTATCACAACAACAACTTTACCGGCACCAACTTGAATTTTTGTTGGGTCAGAAGGGTCGTCCGACTCTGCGTCGAAACACCAAGCGCGACCAACCCCTTGGACTTCCAAGCACCAACGCACGAAGTCCGCACACGTACCAGAACTAGGGGGGTTTTGCAAACGCTGGCGAAGCCTGTCGCGTAACGCGTCGTCTGTTTCTTCATCAACACCATTATCGAAACCACTTAAAACCCGAACTGCGGTATCCAGCTCGTCCTCTGGACTCTGCAACGAAAGCTCTGTATCTAGCGTATTTCCAACGGAACCAGGAGAGTCTATAGCTGCTGTCACGGATACATCCGCAACACCGCTAGCGACTGTGACATCCTCGTCTGTTGTGTATTCGATCCCGTCTGAGTTGACTACTACGGTACCTTCTGCGACAAGCGTACTGTTGACACCGGTAAAGCGGACCTCGCCAACTGTGTACGTAGAAGCTTTTCTAGGCAAACCGTACAAGTTAGCTATTCTATCCAAAAACCACGTTGTTGCCGTGTCTATAAAAAGTTGATCCGCCAACCAAACTAGATAACCGTATAGAAGATGAACGGCTCCAGCAAAGACTATAGCCATGATACCGAGCAATGAATAACGAGGTATCCTTGTGTTGGAGCTTACGCGTGCTTCCATGTCTGCTTTTATTCTGGCATATATCTCATTTATTGTTGGTCTGTTGAGGGCCATTAAATTCCTCCAAAAATCTGGTATTGCCAATTAACATAGTAAGGAAAGAAAACGTCTTTACCGTCGAGCCTTGTTATTCGAGTAATAAAGTTAGCTTGATTAGACACATCCGCTCTAGTCGCAACAGATTGTATTCTACTAGCCTGCTCTTCCTCGATTAGCGGATTCAGTGCATCTACTGTGTATTGTTCCGCTAATGTAAGAGTAGAATCGTCCAACTTGGACCGCTCTAGCAGCCATAACTTAGAACCTAGATTTGAACCTAATAAAGCGTCGCCCCACCATCCACGCTTTGTGCTCGTGTAATGAGGTAATTTATCGTCGTCGCCTGCTCTCGCATCCGTTCCTATCATTAACAAAACCTCTGTTTCGAATCCAGGATCACGAAGAAGCTCGAAACCATCAATACGTATATCCGCTGCGTCCGGAATACCGAGTGTGTCCGCACTATAAAAAAATTTTATGTCGCCGTTTAAACGCATTACTCTACAGCCCCCGGTACTTCAATTTCATCCACGCGTGCATCTTCTATCGACTCTGTTACTGGATTTGCAGTACCAGCACCACCACTACCAGGAACGTACGAATTAGCAAAAAAGTTCCAAGCTGTTTGTAGCTCAACAATGACATCTTCTAGTTTAGAGTATCTAACAGCATTATCAGAAGTTGGTCCGCTCGTAGATATAGCAACCTTTCCGTTATCCTTTAAGTGAACAAAGCCGTCGAATGTCGAGTATAGTGCAACCTCACCATCGTTAATATCGCGCTTCCTACTCGCACTGTGATCAGCCAAAACCACGACACCGTCGTCTCTGTTTCCTTGCATGTAAAGCACTAACAGTTCTGCGCCTTCTGGTACACGGCTAGAAAGCCCATAGGGTTGGGGTCGTTCAACGCCGTCCTGTATTTCGCCTTCCAAACCAGTTAGCTTGACAAGCTGTATCTCGTCGTCAGCTGTTATTGCTTTTAGTATAGCACGACCAACAAGCAGCTGGACACGTTTTGCGAAGTTTTCAAACATCATGACAGTTTAACTTTCTGCGACGGATTTGCTTTGTACGTTTCCGGGTGTTTCAAAGTCAGAACAGTTACACGCGAACTACTCTCGTCAAGTTTTCGGTTAACACCTGTGATTAAAAGTTGGTTGAAAACGTCCCACCTAGTTACAGTTAAATAAACACGCTCATTTATAGACCAAGGACGTACGTTAGTTCCATTACGATCTTTTTGAAACCAGTCTTTGACTTTTACCTTATACGTAGTACCGCGTCCAGCTCTTACCTGCGCTTCCCAAGCGACACGCCTTACTAGATTGTCTGCGGTTGCTCTATTCTCAGACATGAAAAGAAACGGCCTGTTACGTGTTATAGACAAGTCTTCCGCAGAAGCGAAAAGTCTCGTATTCTTGCCGGTCCAAGCACGTCCTTTATTTGTGCCCTGGCCTTTAACAACATAGTTGGAATAACGTTGGTTCCACTTATCCTCTTTTTCAACCTCAAGAATGTTGACGCCAGCTTCCAAATCTTCAGCAGCACGTTTACTTTCTGGTGCTGTATACGTAAGCTTAAGATCACCGTCTATGGTGTGATCTGGTAGAACACCTTGGTCCATACACAAACGTTCTATTGCAGAAAAAGAAGACTCACCATTTTGTAATGTGAACCTCTCGATTCTGTTGTCTTCGAGCAAATCTACTTTGTCCACAAGAAGACCGTACGGCGCTACAAGGTCCTTGCAAATCGTAGAAAAGCGTGCGTTAAGCCAAGTATTAGAACGATGAACAGCGGAGCAGTCAACAACGTCGCCTGTCCTGTCTCTTCCTGAAATAGACATCTCTGACGATTTACCACTAAGCTTTTGCTTTGTTTTATCTACGTAACCCTTTAGAACGTTTATGCGAGCGCCGGTCAAGCCGTCGACAATGTACAACCTGCATGCAGAACCAGCTCTAATAAATCTAGAAGCTGTGTCCTCTTTGTCATACAAGCTGAAATCGAACTTACCAGAAAGCTGTTCCATAGCTTCCGTGATATTTAGACTCTTCCATCCGTCAAAAAGTCTACCGTTTACTTCTAGCTGTATTTTATCAGGCATCAATCTTAACCTTCAATGGTACTTTAGCTGGGACAAAGCCTGGATGCTCGATGGCGTTGCGTTTTATTATGTCTTCTTCGAATGTTATGTTGCCGTATATTTCATTTGACAAGAAAAGAGAATTAGTAGTTTCCTGTACATCGAAAGCGACCAAACGCGGAAGGTTAACAATCCGCAGTTCTAGATCGTTATGTATAGCCGCTTTCAAATTTCTGATGGCAAGGTAGACGTTATCCGCGATGCTTTCGTCGATTAGCAAGCCATCCAGTATAGCAAACAATTCATCCTCTGTTTGTTCAGCGTCTTCCGCAGAATCGAACGGTATTAGAGACATCAGCCCTCCCATGCCAGAGACAGCCTGATAGACTACCATTTGTTGTATTTGGTACGCCGGGTAGTCGGGATCTTGCCCTATTTCTGGAGGCGTATCCGTTACCGGCTCATCGGCAAAAGTAGTTAGGCCGCGAAGCTCGTCGTATTGTTCTTTCGCATTTCCTTCGGTAGCAGAAAAAGCGACACCTTCCGGACGATCCGTTCCGTAATTAATAAGAAGACCGAAATCTTGCGCTATCGCGGTAGCAGACAACTGCAACTCGATCAGCTTACCGCGTGTGTTGTCTAAAGCGCGTTTGAACTCTGCTCGTGTATTAGCTATCTTCTTAACTTTATCTATAACATCCAGACCAGAATTCAGTGCCGCATTCAAATCCTCTATTGCTCTAACAGGTTTCCTAGCTAGGTCATAAACGTCGTCCAACCAATCGGAAACAGCTTCCAGCAAATTATCCTTAGCTTCATAAACTAGAGTCGTTGTGTCTGGCGAAGACGTGAATTTATCTACGGACACTTCTTTGAAAACAAGATCAAAGCGGACCATGCGACCTTCGTTAGTAGACTCCCCTCCAGAAAAGCTATCGCAATGAACAGAAATAACACCCAAATAAGGGTGTACAAGTGTACCCGGTCCTTTTGTTTTTAAAGCAGCAAAAAGTAAATTACGCTGATTAAAGTAGTTGCCTGCTACGATATAAGCGGACAGCGTGTAAGCATCCTCTTTCCTACCCAAATCGTCGTAAGTAATTTGTTCGCGCTCTGGAAAAACGTGTTTAGCAAGACGCCGACCACCTTGGTACTTGTGACTTTTTATGAAAAAGTCAACACCTCTGAAGCTCGCCTGTAAATAGCCTTTTAACCAAGCATCAGCCACTATAAGCCACCTTCCATAATGCTTCCGGTATCTGCTTCAATTTCTGCCGGTCCGTATTCCTTGGATACTCGTACGCCTGTGGGCATATCTTTAAAAGACACAAGAACCTTAGACTCGTCGCGCCTTGTCGCTTCCATTCCTTTAAGAACAGAATCGTCATAGTACATGTCCACGTTAGCGTCTGTGTCGAACGTAGATGTCTTGTTAAGCGCAACATTTTTCGTTACATCTTCGTCCTCTCCTACAGAAAACAAATCCTCAAAATCGCCGAGCAAATCTTGTACATATTTACCTAGCTTGCGCAATGGCCACAGGATACGGCGTATCTTCGCAGCGAGCAGCTCAAAAAAGTAAGAAACTTTGTCCAGCGCAGGTTGCAAAAACTCTCTTATTTTTGAAGCGACACCGCTTATAACTGCGCCGACATACCCTAAAATTTTGAACACGACTCTAGCGACTTTGGCAACAAATTTAAAGTTTGTTATGAACCATTTAAGCGGTAGGAAGAGTATCTTTAAATGTAGTTTTGCAAGAATAGCTATAAACGGCGCGTAAAGTGTGGTTAGTTCTTTAGCGAATCCACCTAGCGCAGAGAACATCGAACCAGCGTCGTTACCAACCCCTATTATGTCCTCGAACACCGATCGTAACTCTTCACCAATTACTTGACGAACAGGCTGTAACTCTTCCCATAAGTAAATAACGGCGCCAACTAGACCAATTACAGCAGCAGTGACCCAGCCAACGGGACCGGTCAGTAAAGCAACAGCTCCGCCAGCGCCACCAATAGCGCCAGCAATACCGGCTAGGCTCGTAACAAGCTTACCAACAATGAAAATAGCAGGGCCAACAGCGGCAGCAATACCGGCTATTTTAACGCCCATTTCAAGCTGCGCTTCCGAAAGGTCTGTGACACGTTCCAACCACGGCGCAGTCGCTTCCATAAGCTTGGCAAAGATTGGTAGCAAGACATCGCCAACTCGCTGCGTAGAAACAACCATACGGCGTTTAGCTTGTTCAAATTCGAAACCAACCTTATTTATGCCTTGCGATTGCGCTTTGAATGCCTTGTCCGTCGCTCCTAAAGAACCTTCCATTTGTCTGAATTTGCTTGTAAATATTTCTGCTTGTGAACCCGTCAAAGCTAAAGCAGCTGTAAGCGCTTCCTTACGTCCTAGTAGCTTCGCCATTTTATCGGTGTTACCGTCAACAGCTCCAGACATAAGTTCAAGAGACTTGACTAGTCCTACCTGCTTAACCATCGTACTGGCAGATGCGTAACCAAGTTTTTTAGATACCCTAGTCAATTCCGCAGAAGGTTTAACCATAGCAGACATTATCGACGTCAGTTGTGTTGATACTTCGGCAGCGTTACCAGTAACACCAGTTAGTGTTGCGTAGGAAGCAAACAGCTCTTCCTGTACAACGTTCAGGCTATTAGCTATCGGGATACTCTTACCCATTGACGCAGCCAGTTCAGGAAATGTCGTCTGACCAAGCTTAACAGTCATAAAAGCAAGATCCGATGCCTTACTAAAAGCCTTATCACTGGTGTCGTTGTAACCCTTTGTTACAGCCGACAGCAGTTTCATAGCTTCTGTCGTTGTGGACATACCGGCAGCTCCAGCCTTTGAAGCAACCGTCAACTTTTTCATAGGGTCTTCGGCGTCGCCGAACGCAGAAATAGTCTCGTAAAGACCTTCGGTAATGACGTCGGTTCCTTGCGCCACCTCTACAGACAGCGCTTGAACTTCTTTCTTAAACTTCTCTAATCTTTTACCTTGCTCTGGTATTAAAGTACCAACGTTAGCTAAACCTTTATTAAGGTCACGAGCAAGTTTTGTAGCCGCAAGACCAGCGGCTGTAAGCGGTGCGGTTAGTCCAGTAGTTAAGCCCCTACCGACAGACTGAAGGCTGTCTCCGGCTTTCTTGACACTTTTAACAAGCTTTTTGAACTGCTTGGAATAAAGGTCTTTCCCTACGATAGGGACTTTTACTGGTGGGGAGGTTGGCATCTAGTATCTTCCTTTTAACTTATCCTCTGCTGATTTCTTCCAAAGTTTCAATTCGTCAAGGCACAGCTCTAAAAATTCACTAGGTGGCCAACCGTACGCAGCCGCGATTAAACGGTACGCATGGTAACGGTTTACTCCTCCCCATCCTCCGACAAAAAAGGCGTAATCACTTTAATGCATTGCATAAGGTCCACCCTATCAAGCCTCCGTATAGTCCCGACATTCTCGGCAGTCATACCGGCAACAATTGGAAAAAAATGACCCATCTTTAATGACCCCATTTCCGCATCAACAGGAAGGTGTTCGAGGTACGCACCCTTGATACGATTGCTGAAAACAAGCTCGGTAACCGTTTTTCTTTTTGTTAGTTCAACTGGATAAGCTAGTTCCAGTGTGTAGGGGAGTTCAACCGTTTTGTTGTCGTCCCCTACATCTGGCCCTTCTAGTTCTTCCTTTTTAAGTCCATCCATCTCAGCTGGATCCAATGTGAAATTTTCTTCTTTCATGTTATACTCCGTTTGTTAATGCTAGACGGGCTTTAGCTCATCTGCGCTTATTGCTTGTGCTTCGAACTGTATCTTACCTTCCTCCGTATCGATATCACCATCACCGGAGTAGAAAGCTTCTTCGAACATGTACGTTTTATCGTTGGCTACAATTGCCGTGATAGTCGCGTCTTCCATGTTAAGAACATCGTTCTTAACGTCCAGAGAAGAGCTATCACGAACCTCGCCTTTGATGGATGCGAATTGTGGCATAGCCTTGTGACCGTGAGGTCCGTCGGGACCTATCAAACCTTCGCGTTTGTTCTGACCAAGATTAAGCGTAAACGAGCCAACCAGGTCGAACTTGTTTCCGTTAGCTTGCACAATAAGTAAACCAGATCGTAAAGACATCGTTTACCTCCTTAACTTCCCTGCAATCTAAATTGCATAACGCCAGAACCAACAATAAACTGATTAATTAGGTCTGGCGGTAGTAACCAATTCATACGATTAGGGTTCGTTGGATCTCTTTGAACAACAAGGTCCCTCTTAAACTGCTCAAGGTTTTCGACCTGCTTGTCTCGCTGTTCAGCTTTAAACCAAGCAATAGCTTCGGCTTGCGCAACCTGTGGCGTCATGACCTGCTGTGTGGAATCTGTAATTTCCCGCACATCGCTAGAAAGTTTAGCGTTCGGATAACGTGTCACGATCCTGTTAACGAAGCGATAGCGCAAACGCATTAGCTGAAAAACCGTGTTCTGTTGCTGATAAGCAATATCGGAAGCACCCGCGCTATTCTTCAGGTACATTGTCACAGTCGCTTCTGTTTGAACACTAAGATCGTCGGTGAATGTAGCAATACCGGCAAGGGCCAATTGATTTCTTTCCACAAAGGTCCAAGCGTCCCCGGAAGCAAGCGCGGTCAAACCAACTAACGGAATTCTATGCAAAGGTACTGCCGGGTCATCTTCAATAGACAGAGCTGTTACAGCAGCTACAGCAGCAGCGATCTCGTACGTCGACTCCATGCGTTTGTAAGCTGGTAATGTTGACATGAACTGGTTGTTGCGATTACCGTCTTCTCCGAACGTAATCATTTCCGCACGCGTCGCGCGTTTCGCCTGGTACCATTCACCATCGCGTTGTACCAATACGTCGGCTTCTGCTGTCGCGTGTTCCTCCACAGCGGTCATACTAGTGTCATCCGTGTAAGGTTGTGTGCCGACATTAATCCAGGTATCGCCGATAGCGTCCAAAGCATCTTGAACATCCGGATCCACTGTTCCAGCTGCGTAAGTACCAACAGCGACAACGAGACCGGCTGGTGTAGCCTCACCGGATCCAGCGTTAAGCCTTACGTCCAAGTCTCCAGCGGCAATACCACCATTACGGCACGTAAGCGTGATGTCCCCACCGGCATAAGCAGCCGTAACCTGTAAATCGGTAATAGCGTTTATAGCTATTACGGCGTTAGCCCCAAAGGCATCTAAGTCGTCGCCAACCTCGACCCCTACGGCAATCCTTTCACCAGCAATATAAATAGCAACCTCACCAACTGCTGTCGCAGTACCAGAAACAGTTATAACCTGTGTCGCAGGCGTCGCCGTACCAGCGTCGTCCAGCATAATAATGTACGTGCTAGTGACTTTATTGTTCTTAAAAGATTTGATCGCTTGCCTGTGAATCATTGAACCGAAACCACCAAGTACGGCAACCTCGTCCGCACTTGAAACAAGATAAAGTGTGTTTGCAGTACCGGTTCCAGCAGCTAACTTTTGACCGATAACAGCAAGCTTAACAGGCATAGTAGAAGGTCCTGAAACAGCACGAGCGCTGTCAAAACTTACCCCAACAAAAGGGATCACAATGTTGTTAGGAACGCCAGCCATTATTGTCCTCCTTTACTATCAGCAGGTTTAATGGCTTCCTTCTTTTCATTGAAAACCAAATTAACAAACTTGCCTTTTTTCTTAATGTCCAGATCGCCTTCTTTGCAGATGCGACTTATGAACGTATCGAAAACGACTTCAACCCCTTCTTTTTTGTAAGGGATTTTTCTACCTTTTCTATCGCGAACTGTTAACGGCTTACCGTCGAGTTTTCGCGGTCTTACTATTTCAGTCCTCATTACGGACATCTCCTTCGGCAGCCGTCAACACAGGATCGACAGTCTCGCCAGTTACGTTAGTTCTTGTTATCGCAGCACCATACTGTAAAAACTCTTTTAGACGTTTTCGTTTTCGTACACTCCGAACGTAGCAAAGCGTGAATTCAAGCTTCTGACCGATAAGTTCACGAGAGCTTTCAACATCTTTGGCATAAGGTTTAACAGCGTCTAATTGAAGGCTTATAAGCAGACCTTCACTCGACGGTCCTGTATAGCCTTCTAAACGCTTCGCAAAAAAAGAATCTTCGAAAAGAGCGTCTTCTATTTGCGAACCAAGTCTGTCTACAGCGTCTTCACCGTGTGGATTCTCGTTAATAGGTAGGTCGGGCCTTAATTCCTGTTCTGTTATAACGCTGATCTGAACTTTAAGCTTACGTTCGTATTTATCTGGTTGCCTGTTGTCGCCATGAAATACGGTGCAAGGTTCTTCCATAAAATTAACTAGTACAAGGGGCATCTCTTCGTCATAAATTTCTGAAACCCTGTTAACGAACACACGGTCTTTAACGTCGACAGCTTTTTTTAGAAGGTCTGTTAAATAGTATCTTATACTGGTTCTTTCGTGCATTACTTGAACCTCAAAAAGCAGGTAGTGACACCGACACCGTCAGAAACAAATTCATCTATAAAAAACTTCTTACCGCGTACAAATACAAAGTCGTCCTTCTGTACTGGGTGTTTTAGAACATACTCAGGAATCTGAAATTGCGGTCGTAAACTGTTAAAGCCAGCGTCCACACCCAAATTAATAGACGTTGTTGGATCGTCGTAGATAACATCGTAGGTAACAGCAATACCGAGTGTACTATGCGTATAAACAGCCTTCTCTGCAAACTGTGCTGAGTTGAAGAATACATTAGCTAGGTCGTCCCTATAAACCTTCTGAAAAAAAGGTGTTAGCTCGACGTGATAAGCCGCAGGCGTACCAATACCTCGCATTCTCGACAATCCAATCATGTTCGCAATGAAAGCCATTACAGTTTAAAGATCCCGTTAGATCCCGTGTCGAAGTGTATTGTTATATCCGTCCCGTCAGGTGTTATCGGGAATTCAGGAGCGTTATCCAAGTAACAGATAAGTAGGCTAGATTCGTATTCGTCTGTATCTACAAACAAAATAACGGCATCCGCTTTGCCACCTGCGACGGAAGGAAAAACAATATCGTTCGCACGGAAAGTTGTTCCGTCTAGAGTTTTACCAGTTAATACAATCTCGCTTAATAAAGAGTCCTCCGGTACATCCGATAGGCTTGAATGATTGTTCAAGTCCGGAGTATAAAAACTTGTGTCGATCAGCCAAGCAGCAATTCGATCGTTAACTAGATCGATAGACGCACCCATAATCGCATTCACACCTTTTTCGTACATACCGGAGGACATAACTACTACTCACCCAACGTATCTAAGATACTTTGAGCTGTTGCTTTCCCTATACCTTCCATGTCCACAAGGGCGTCGAAATCAAGTTGGCTCAAAGCCTCGATGGTTTCAACGCCGTTCTTTTCAAGCAACTCGACTTCTTTTTCAGAAAAGCCATAATCGAGCAAGCTTGCATCGACCTGCGGGGGTGGTACCGGAAGAGAAGCGGTAACCGGCTCCGTAACTTTTTCCGGTAATACTTCGATAACACCGTGCGCTTCGTAAACGTCAGCAGCATCGTCGTCCATGTTGATAACGGCGTCTCCGCCTTCGGTGTAGTATTCACCGTTGTAGTGCACAGTTCTTTTGATTATCTTAACGCGTTTCATCGCTTACTCCTTTACGGTAGAACCGTTGCAACAAAGATAGAGATCGGGTCGCGTAGAATGGTTAGTGGTGAAGATTCCATTTCGATGTAACGTTTTTTACCGCGCTCACCGTCGCCGTAAAAATTAACGAAACGTTTACCAATGAAGTTCGCATTGAAGTTTTCGATTTTACCGTATTTACGTTCGATCTCGATGTCACGCGCAATCAAGATAACCTTCTTCGGATCGATGAAACGGTTGAATTGTCCGCCACCGTGGTAACCACCCTGATACGACCAGGATTCAAAGTCGACGCCTTGAATCGCAAACGGTCCCATGTTTGAAACACGTTGGCGTGAATTGTTAAGGATCTCTTGCCGCCCTCTTTCGACTCGACGGTTGTTGAGCAAGGATAGAACCTCCTCGTCTTTCAACCATTCGCTACCGGCACTAAAACCGTAAATAATGTCCGTGATAGTCATACCACCGTCGTCGGCTACTTTCTGCGCCCAACTCTCGATCATACCGATCTTGCTGTAGTCGGAATTGTTCCACGGCGTAGAACCGGAAACATCGACAATGTGGTCGTTAGGGATACCGTAGTCGATTTCATAGTCAACATCAACGCCTTGAACATGGAGTTTACCGGTTTGTAGAATCTCAGCAATCTGGTCTTCTTCCGCACGAATGTACCGATCTTGTAAGTCTGCCAACCAACGAGCAACACGTCTGTCCATGATGGAATTCGCGTTTGTACTGTACTCGTCTGTTCCCATATCACGAACGTCGACATCGTCCGGTGTTAGCGTTATACGTTCGTCAATGTAAGGGGCAATATGAATAGCAGAGTTATAGCCTTTTTTTCCAATCTCTGTCGGATCGCCTTTACGACTTGTATAACCGGCTTTAGTCTGCGTACCAAAATCTTGATCAATCTGAAACGCTGTTTTGTCACTTGTTTCCTCACGCTTAACAAGCGTATCGGACAACCAAGTAGTTGGACGCGGACGAAGCTGCATCGCTTCCAGCATCTCCTTCGGGGTGTAATTAATTGTGTAGTCTGGCATCGCTTAAACTCCAATCAAGGTCGCTGCACTCTTGGTGTAGCAATTTTTATCGCGCATCTGTTTACGTACGTCGTCGATAGTAGTCGATCCGCCAAAAATTAAAGACTCCTCACGAAAACCGCCGGATTCGGCTACCGGTGCGGGAAGTGTTTCAGATACGCCGGTTGTGCGGTTGTCCAACAGAATACTGTCGAAAATGTCACTACCGTCGGTTGCTGCAATATCTAGCGTAACAGCTTCACCGGAACCCTCAGCGACTGTAACAGCAAATTTGTCCCCGACAACGAAGTTGGTAGCCCCGTCCGTGATCGTAAAAGTCAAACCAGCAACTTCAAAAACAGTCGCTGCGCCAGCACCAACAGTTAATGTTAAATTACCGGCTACCTGGATACCATTAGGATCCACTAGCTTGAAACTGCCACCATCTGCAATAGCGACGGTGCATTCCAGGTTGTACGCACCAACAACGGCACCGGCACCGGAAAGCGTGTCTAAAGCTGTTACCGTACCGTCTCCGGTATTACCGGCGTCAGCAACCGACGTGACAGCTCCGTACAAAATAAGACCGAGAACAGTACCACGAAGAAGCGTTTGACTTTCTGCGATCGTTCGCGAACCTTTCCATTCGGGATACCTACCAACGTAGAGGTTGTCCATTGTTACAGAATCGGTGATTGTATCTTCAGACATTATTTGCCTCCCATTTCGTCAAAAGCAGCAACCAACCCGTTGACACGTTCTTGGCTGAAGTTTTCTTTTCGTTCTTGCTCGCTTGCGGCAGAAGCGCTTGTAAAGTTGTGTGCGGTATCCGCACTTTCCCTACGACCATTACCGTGATCGTTAGTAGCTACCGTACGCGCCTCGTTTACGGCATCCAATAATTCAAGGGCGGTTGTTCCTGCGTTGGATTCCGGGTCTAGGCGTGCTTTAGCAAGACAAGCTTCAACGGCGCTAACCACCTTCGGGTGGTCGCCTTTGAACTTTGCTCCTAAAGCGTCAATACCGGCAACGCGTTCGCGTTCTTGTGCAACAGCGGAGGCAAGCTGTTTTTTGTGCTCATCCGCTGTCAAGACGTTTTTGTCTTTTCCATCCATGTTGTTTTCCTCCACTGTTACATCGCAAGCTGAATCCTGCAATGCTATTTGAGTCGAGAAAACACTGTTAGGTGTTACCTCGACTTTGGATATTAAATTTTCTAACGTATCTATTCCGTCAATCATACCGGCTTCGAGTGCCTTGCCAGCAACTAACATCGCTCCACGGCCAAAATCCGAAAGTATCTTCTCTCTTGTAACGTTTAAATTTCTAGACAAGGTGTTGATGAATACGTCGGCATGGTCGTTAACCATTGTCTGTAAAACGGCCATACCTTCTTCGGTGGTCGGATCTGGTCTTTTATTCTCAGACTGGCTAGAAACTATTTCGTAAGATTTGATGCCTTTCTTCTCGTCGGCAGCTATAGTGTCTCTAAGCATCAACACAGTACCTATAGAACCAACCATACCGCCTTCCGAAGAAACTCTTTTATCGAACCCGCTTGCAATATAGTAACCGGCACTAGCTGCCATACCGAAAACGTAAGCTGTCGAAGCTACTTTACTTTCTTTTACAACACTCGTAAAATCCGCTAAACCGGTTACGTCACCACCTGGCGTATCGAAGACGCCAATTATGTGGTTAACACCAGGCGTATTTTCTAATGCATGGTATTCGTTAGTAAGTGTATCCAACGAAACGATACCGGATATGTTACTAAACCAGGTCGCTCTAGGAATAATAGGACCATCTACAAAAAGAATACCTACGTTGTTTTTTACATACGAATAGTAGCTGTTTTCCACAGGGGTACCAAGCGCGTCGAGCGCTTTTATCTTCGCAGCCTTTTCCGCCTTGTGAAAAAGTTGGTAATCGTCAGCCGTAAGAGTATCTCCGAGAACAACGTTTTGTATCCCGCGAAGAGCGCTAGGTAACATCATCCACTGGCGATGCATCATATCAGCTATTATTTTCGCGTGCATTTTCTTCCCCTGTGTTTTCTTCTTGTTGGTCTGCGTTTTGTTGACCGTCCGGTCCAACTATTTCTTCTGGCGCGGGTTGATGTTCCAAACCTAAATCTTTTAGAAGTTCTTCTTCTGCCGCACGTTTTTCCATTGCCCTATCCCAACGTCCACCTGTATGCTGCGCATACTCTTCTTCGAAAGTAGTTTGGAAAGAATTTTGTTTAATCGTAGAAGCTTTGGCTTCTTGAAGCGGGTTAAGATAGCCCTGGCCCATACCTACCAGGCTAAACCCGCTCCACGCATAAGCCGTCGCAACGTCATCGAAATAGCCGGGAGCTTTTATACGGTTCCGCAGGATACCTTCTGTCAGAAACTCTCTATAGAAGATACCGCAAAATCTACGTTCGATTAACTTACGATAAAATTTAGTAGCTCTCCAAGCGTCATTAGCCGCCGCTTTAGCCGCCGTAAAAGATGTGCTATAAAGCATCATAGTTTTTTCAAGCGGCATATTCGCTGCTGAACAAATAGTAGTGGCAAGCGCTTTCCAGAACTCTTCGAAACTACTGTCTGTTTTCTTTGGGTCTGCTATTTCGATATCTTTTTGGTCGTCTAAATAGGTTACATTACCATAACCCATTTCTAGATCGTTACCGTTGTCCTCGGTATGCTCCTCGACTGGCGGAGAATTTGGATCCATTATCCCACCGCTGTTTACTGTAGCTATAGGCGGTAGACCTCCGTTCAACAAGCCATTCATCCCACTAGCGTCTTTGACGAAAACAGTAAAGTAGGCGGACACTAATGCGTCCATTATTTTAGCGTCGCCGAGCCTAGTTATCTGGCGCAATTGTTCAGCGACTGGCGCTAACAACGGAACACCGCGACGTTGGTTGATGCGTTCAGGATCGTACAGGTGCCAAATTTGCCGCTTTCCTGAAGAATCATAAATCGGAACACGTGTGGATTTACCAAGTTTTCCGTTAGCCGTAAAAACCTCGTCTGAGTAAACATCCCAAACGTGGTAGGCGACTACGCGTCCTTCCGCATCTTTTTCTACGCCGCCTTTTATGTCTTTTCCGGTATAGGATTTATCCGTTGGATTTCTAACGAGATCGCTGTCTATTAAATGACAACTAAGCTCGTAGGGAAAACCGCTCCGTTTTTTAACCCATGGCAGCATAAAGAAAACGTCGCCGTTAAGCAACATTGTGAAGAAGGCTAAAATTTGTTGTTCCCAATGATTATGATTGCCTAAATAATCTGACTCAAACGAATCGCAGAGCATGTCGTATTCCGACTCTACATTAGACTGCCATTCTTTAGCCTGATCTTTTGTTAAGCCTAATTTTTTCTGGTTTACTCGCGACTGTAATTGGAGCCCATCGTTTATCACCTCCATCTTATGACGACGAAGAATGGAAACGCCGAGCGGTGAGGTCATAGCGGCGTCGCGCGACAGAGCACGCATTCCAGGCAACTTATTAATTATATCTGTGTCTGGAGAATTAGCACGGGCTGTAACGCCCTTCATGGCCGTTTTACGGCTACCAGGTATAGCATAGCCGTCGCGTGGTGTATGACCCCACAACGCTTCGGCTCTTGCGCGCTCTGGGGAAAAACCCGCCATTAAACGGTATCCCTTGGAACTACACGTTGCACACTAATACGGTTACCCCTGCAAAGCTGTCTTATTTGTCCACGAATACGTTCTATCTGTTTTAGAATAGCATCGAGGTCGCCCATAGTAACAGTACGATTACCAATAGAATAAGATTGCGATCCGCCTAAAATCGCCTTTTCAGCTGCTTTATAGAGTGCGAGCCTTTCTTGTAAGTCGGCAAGCTCATCAGCATTATCGCAAGTGGTCATCCGGAATTCCTTTCGCGTGTAGCTACAATACAACTGTAAACACAAAATTCCGTCAATTGCAAATTGCTATTTTTATGTTATGCCCTTAGAACCGCGTTTACGGCGTCTAGGCTTGCGCTCTGTACGCGCAAACATAAGAGGCGTAGGGTTCTGAGCACGCTGTTGCAAGTCCACAGGGTAGCCTTCGAAACCGCACCTACCGTAGTTAAAAAGATCGGTTGGTTCGTTACGTGCTCCGGGCGGATTGTCCCAATAAAGCACTTTTTGCCCCTTTACTATCTTCGGAACAAGGCGCTCACACGTTAGTCCCTTCATAAATGCCTCACTAAAACAATCCTTTTTAGGGAAGTGAATAAAGCCTGGTCCCTCTTCTTTTATTTTAAGTTGCGAATATAATTTAGTTTTAAGGGAATCTACACCAGCGTTGTAATTGATTGTACCGTAGCGTTCGTGCCTTCGTTTGCTAGCAAGAGCAATGTACGGGCGCGTCCAGCCGGGCATCCCGTGTATCGGAAATATCCTACGAGATTCGCGAAGTTTACAGAAAATGTTAACCTCTTCTGTAGAGTATTGCGCATCCACCATGGTGCACTCAATAGGCATCATCTGGCCGCTTTCGTGCTGCCACTGCTTTGAGAGGTACTGGTCAAGTAACAACCATACGGACGGTTGCCCTGACTTAAGGTAGCCGAAGCGGTTCCCTTTTTGTTTTGGGTCACCGGCAAATACGCTGTAATCTATCGCCCATATTTCATCATAAAGGCCAAAACCTAGTACCAAAGCTTCTAAGCGGTCGCTCTGTACATCTACACCGGCTGTCAAAACAAGGGCGCCGAACGGTACGTCAATCGGTTCTTTAGCACTACCGTAGTATTCGCGTCGCTTGTGCAAGTAACTGTAGGATACCTCGTGGCCGGTCATCGTGAATGTCTCAGCCCACGTTTGGTTTACAATCACTTGCAGCTTGTTAAGGTCCTTTGTTTTAAGGTAGTCGAACCATTCTTTTACGGCATCTGCCCAGCTAAAAAAACCGTACGGAGAATAAAACGAAGCAATAAAAAAGCTCGGATTATCGTGTTCCCAGTCTACACGGTAACGTAAACCAGGCGAACCCTTCTCACTGAACCAAGCGCCGTTTTCAAGCATCCAACTTTTATGCAAAGCTTCTTCAATTTTACCGGCGCAATTCGGGCATTCGCAATAGACTTCGGCTGGCAGCCCTGTACGCGGGTCTAACGTTTCTGAGTATTTGATATGTTCCCAGCGAATAACAAACATAAACTCTTTGTCGTCGGCTTCTGGATTACAATGCGGGCAAGGCACATAGTAATATTCTTGGCTTCCCAACTGGAAAGCGGGCGCGATCGTTCATGTTTCTGTCAACTGCGGTGTAGACGGCCTGTACAATTTCCTGTCAGGAAAGTTAACCATCCGTTTTTTAATCATGTATACCGGTGAACCGTCTTGACCGATACCCTCTTTGTACGAAGCCTCTTCGTCAGTAACTGCTCGCTTAACAGACTTGGACTTCAAAAACTCTGGAACATTAGCGCCACCAATTGAAATGAACCCACCAGGAAAACCTTTATTGTCCCAACTATTTGCGTACGACTTCGGCTTACCGTCTCCTAACACGTCAAATATTTTATCGCATGCTCTGATACCTGGCTTTAACTTCTGGTTAGAAAAGTCACGACCAGCATCCTCCGTTTTTTGACAATAAAGAAAAGGACCTGGATCGTGGTCAGCCGTATAAAACATCCAATTAATTGCTAGTTCGGTGAAACCAAGCTGGCAACCTTTCTGTACAACAATCTCTCGCGCTGGATTAGACGGGGACAACACTTTCATGATTCTACGGAGGAAGGGAAAGCGGTCTGTACACCACTGACCGTCCTCTGAAGAAGTCTCGGTTGGCAACATCCGGTAAAGATCTGCCCATTCATCCAAGTCCATTTTTTCAGGCAACTTTACGTTATCGTAAAAAGCCTGTTCTATCATTCGCCTTTTTTCAGTTAGCGGAACACGGCGGATTGTCCCAAGCGCTTTTCTAGGCCGAGCCATTATCTTCACCTTCCATTGGCCCTAATTTTTTCAATGCGTGGCTTAAGCCTTCATCCAAGATCCTTTCGATTTTGCGAGGATCGTTTGTCGTGCATAACTTCGGAATCATTTTTTTCTTGGAACCCTGAATCGCTGTTCTAGTTGCGATCGCACAAGCTTTGTTAGACGCGATCACTTCCTTTAACGGAATCGTTATATTGTCCGCTTGCTTTATTTCATTTTCAAGTTTTTTAACGCGCAGTTGTTCATGTCGTAGTTTAGCAGAGTGTATGTCTGTTACAGGTTCATAGTGTATATTTGATTCTGGAACATCGCCGCCTTCTTCACGCGATGTTTCTTTTGTGCCCACAGGGAGCGGTTTGTATTGTCTGGAATCGTTTTGTTCAAAGTCCTCCGGCCAAAACCGCATGGGCTTATTGTAGATATAATCGTAGACTGTTGCGTTCCAATCTATTATTACGCTCGGCGCTCCAACGTCACGTCGAACTTGTGCCAAGTGCTTTGTTGGGAATTTTCCCGTCCTGACCGCATGGCTTAAGGTTGTCTGAGTTATTCCAGCGCGTTTAGAATAATCTTTTACTGTCAGCCAACCTTGCGGAATCATATCGAATTTTTGGAACCCGTTACCGATTGTTTTGCTTGAAGATCTATTACCCATGTATCGTTCCTTTTACAGTATACCTTGATAATCTAGCATAATCTATTTCGCATCGCTTCGCCGTAACC